>Ga0315287_10005969_pt1 | contig 12053 bp, 10 predicted proteins | sample YL17G11_0_MG_FD_205037 | JGI IMG/M metagenome (GOLD analysis project Ga0315287, IMG submission 205037) | Sediment microbial communities from Yellowstone Lake, YNP, Wyoming, USA - YL17G11_0 | ecosystem: Environmental > Aquatic > Freshwater > Lake > Sediment | place: USA: Wyoming | collected...
TCCAGACCTTCTTGTCGGGGGACATGGTCCAGGATTCGGCGATGTCCGGCTCCAGCTTTACCTGGTTGCCGGGCGGATAACGCACCAGGCCGTTGAACATCATGTCGACGATGGCGCGGTCGGCGGTGGCCGCCGCCTTCTGTGGGTCGAGACTCTTGAGGTCGCCGGCATCGAAGGCGATGTTCAGCACTTGTTCCTTGGCCAGGTCAGCCGCACCGGCCAAACCCACCAGCAATCCGGCGATCAAAATGGACAGTGACGCAACACGAACGACCTTGCTCATCATCTTATCCTCCTTTGAACCGTTAGAGGGTGGAAAAGAAGTAAAATGCGTCAGCGGGCCTTAATTCCGTGGAAGGTGACGGCGGGTCCTCCTTTCTTTCGTAGCGTCCAGTCAACGATTTCCCGAACTGAGAACTGTATTAGCAGAACTATCTCAGGTTAAACAAGACGTCGTTTTCCAGGTAGACTTTTTCCAGCCGTTCCTGGTGCACCTTCAGATTTGCCCCGCAGCGCGCGGCCAGTTCCACGGTGAAAAAATTGATCAGGCAGGACAGGGTGGTCGGGCTGCCGATCAGGGGAATGTGGCGGGAGGGCGCAACGATCGACAGGTCTGCAAACGGGATCAACGGGCAGAGCGCTCCGTCGGTGATGACCATCAGCGTCTGCCCGAGGCGCTTGGCGAGCTTGCCCAGCCGGATCAACTCGTTGGGATAGCGGGTGGTAGCGAAAATGACCACCAGGGATTCGTCCGGGGCAATGGTGAGAAAGTCGATGCAGGTCGAATCGCTGCCGCGCATGATGTGGACTTTGGTTCGGATCTTTGTCAGTGACCAGCCCAGATAATAGGCGAAGGTGTAAGACAGGCGGGAGCCGACGACGTAGATCGCGCTGCTGCCGTAAAGCAGTTCCACCGCCCGGTTCACCTTGTCCAGGTCGAGGCTTTCGTGCAGCTGTTTGAGGTTGTCGATTTCGGAAAAAACGACTCTGCGAAACCGCTCGGATTCGGGTGCCTTCATGTCGGTCAGGCCCACCCGGTCGATCAGCGTCAGTTCCGTGTCGATGACGTCCCTTAGCTCTTGGAGGAAGTCGCCGTACCCCTTGTACCCCAACTGATAGACGAAGCGGATGACCGTCGCCTCGCTGACCCGCGCTGCCCTCGAAAGCTCCTTCGTCGTCATGAAGATCACTTTGCGCGGGTTGTTGAGGACGTAATCCCCGATGAGGCGCGCCTTGGGGGTAAGGTCCGTGCGGTGTGAGGAGATCCTCTGCAGCAGCAGGTTGGCAGCCATCGGTATATCTCCGATGAAATAAATGCTACATATGATATGAATAGCAATCAAGGGTTGATCTTGAATCTTGTATCTACAATCTCGCCAGGGCAGCTGTCAACTAAAATCGCAAGCATGGTTAATATTAATTAATATAAATAAATTAGGGCTATTATTTATATTTTATGATGATATTCGATTACGACCCCAGCAATAAAAACACGCTTAGAGCCAGGGCATAAAATATTCCCGTAGTTGCCATAAAAATTTTTATTGACAATTTTTATTTTATTTGCGAAATAAATGTTTCATATATTTACTTCCTAAATCCCGATGCCCCAATAAACAACCGAGAAGCGCAAGGTGAGCCCATGTTTCTCAAATTCAACCGGTTGTGGAAAGAGACCCCCCTCAAATCCAGCTACGATGCCGTGATCATCGGCGGCGGCCTGCACGGTCTGGCCACGGCCTATTTCCTGGCGAGCCGCCACGGCATCACCGATGTGGCCGTCATCGAGAAAAAATTCATCGGCTGCGGGGCCGCCGGCCGCAACACGGCCATCGTGCGCGCCAATCAGCGCACCCAGGAAAACGTCCCTCTCTACAAGGAAGCCCTCGATCTTTGGCCGGTCCTCACCCAGGAGCTGGACTTCAACCTGATGTTCTACAACTGCGGCAATCTCAATTTGGCCCACAGCGACGCGGCCCTGAAGGCCTTCCGCATGCACGTGGCCACAGCCCAGTTCCACGGGGTCGACAGCCAACTCGTCGACGCCAAGCAGTGCAAGGAACTCGTCCCGGCGTTGGACATCTCCGACCGGCCGCGCTACCCCATCTTCGGCGGCATGTTCCACCCGCCGGGCGGCATCGTGCGCCATGATGCCGTGGTCTGGGGCCTGGCCAAGGGCGGCGCCAAACTGGGAGTGCGCCTTCACCAGGGCACCGAGGCGACCGGGATCGGCGTCAAGAACGGCAAGGTCGCCTGGGTGGACACCGACAAGGGCCGCATTCAGACGACCAAGGTGCTGAATGCGGCCGGCGCCTATTCGGCCGGCATCGCTTTCAACTGCCTCGGCCAACGGCTGCCGATCAGTGTCCTCACCATTCAGGCCATGGTGACCCAGCCGCTCAAGCCGCTGCTGCACCACGTGGTCTCCTCCGGCGCCTACCACGCCTACGCCAACCAGACTCTCAAAGGCGAGATCGCCACCGGCGCCCACATGGACCCCTGGCCCAACTACACCAACCAGAGCACGGCGCACTACATCAAGCACCAGGCCGAAGCCATCGGCGAAATGCTGCCCTGCCTGAGAGGGGTGAAGTTCATGCGCATCTGGGGGGGGCTCGCGGACATGACGCCGGACATGGCGCCGATCATGGACGGCAATGTCCCGGTGGAAGGCTACTACCTGGACTGCGGCTGGGGCTACTTCGGTTTCAAGTCCGCCACCGTGACCGGCAAATACATGGCGCAGTACATGGCGACCGGCGAGTGCCCGGAGATTCTCAAGCCCTTCCGGCTTAAGCGCTTCGAGGAGCACCGGCTGATGGGCGAAACCGCGGCGCTGGTGGACTACACCGCGAATAACTGATTTGAAGGAGATTGTTGATTATGGCCTTCCTCATTGCCTGCCCGCTGTGCGGACCGCGCGACGCCTATGAGTTTCGTTTCGGCGGCGAGGACAAGGGGCCGCGGCCGGCGACGGAGAACCTGACCCCGGAGGCGTGGTGCGACTATGTGCACATGGCCGACTCCCGGTTCGGGGTTCAGAAGGAGTGGTGGTACCACCGCAGGGGATGCGGGACCTGGTTCACCATCTACCGGGACACCGTCAAGAACATCGAAGTCTCTGTCAAAGACCTGGAGGCTGGGAAATGACACGGCTTAAAAACCTTCCGACGCTGCATATCGACGCGGAGCGCGCCCTGTCTTTTACCTATCGGGGCAAAATCTGCCAGGGGCTCGCGGGTGACACCGTGGCCACGGCCCTCTACGCCAACGGCATCCGGGTCTTCGGCCGCAGCCTGAAATACCACCGCCCCCGCGGCCTCTACAGCCTGGACGGAGAGTGCTCCAACACCATGGTGGCGGTGGACGGAGTCCCGAACGTGCGGGCCGAAACCACCGTTCTCACCTCCGGCATGACGGTCAAGCCCCAGAACGTCAAGGGCAGCCCCGAGTTCGACCTGATGGGGTTCATGGACGGCTTGAGCTGGGCCATGCCGGCCGGTTTCTACTACCGGGTTTTCCACAAGCCCGCGCGCATCTGGCCCATGGCGATCAAGCAGATCCGGCAGGCGGCTGGGATAGGGGTCCTTTCTCCGGATTTCCGCATGAAAGGCCGCTTCGACGAAATTTATCCTGTGGCGGAGGTCTGCGTCATCGGCGGCGGTCCGGCCGGGATGGCGGCGGCGCTGGCAGCAGCCGAACAAGGCCTGCGGGTGATCCTGCTCGAATCGCGTCCCTGGCTGGGGGGCGCCTTCGAATACCGCGCCACGACCGACCGTTCGGGCACGCCCTTGTTTGAAAACGCACGGAATCTTGCCGGAAGAGTGCAGACGAATCCGAACATCCGCGTGTTCAGCCACGCCCCGGTGGTCGGAGTTTACAGCGACGGCCAGGTCACGGCTTTCCAGCACGGCGGTGCGGAAAAAAGCTTCGATCAGCGCTACATCGAAATTCGGGCCGAAAGCGTGGTGGTGACGACCGGCTGCATCGAACGGCCGCTTCTGTTTGAAAACAACGAGCGGCCGGGCGTCATGCAGGTAGAGTGCGCGCTGCGGCTGGCCCGCAGCTGGGGAATCCTGCCGGGCAGCGAGGCCGTGTTCAGCGTCGGGCACGATCAGGGCTTGGAGGCGGCGGCCGATCTCAGCGATCTTGGGCTAAATATAGCTCTGGTGGCCGACGCCCGTGAAGACGGCCAGGACCCGCGCCTCCTGGATGCGCTTTCCCAGCGCCGAATCCCGGTCCTGAAAGGCTGGGTGGCTCAGAAGGCCCATGGCTGCCGGCAGGTCTCCCAAGTGACCCTTGCCTCCTTAAACGGCCATTTCAACCGCAAGCTGCCCTGTGATCTTTTGGTGGCATCGGCCGGGCTCACCCCCGTGACCGGCCCCCTTACGCTGGCGGAAGCCAAGCTCGCCTATGACAGCCACACCGGCTTTTTTCTGCCGAAGACGCTGCCGGCCTGGCTATACGCGGCCGGCCGCCTGATAGGCCTGGGCGATTTCGAGGCGATCGCGGCCTCCGGCCGTCTGGCCGGGCTCAAGGCGGCCCAGCGCTGTGGTGCCGATGCGGCAGCCTTCATCCGGGACTGCGAAAACCAATTGAAAGAACTGCCGGGGCCGACACGCGGCTCCAAGTTGGTTTCGGCGCCACGGTCGAGCAAAAAGACCTTCATCTGCTTCGACGAGGACACCACCCTTAAAAACGTGGACCAGGCCATGGACATGGGCTTCGACGTGCCGGAGCTGATCAAGCGCTTCACCTCGGCCGGCACCGGCCCGGGCCAGGGCGGGATACCGGGTCACAACCTGCCGCTCTATGTCAACCAGAGCGGGTTTTCGCCCGACTGCGAGCCGCAGCCGACATTGACCCGGCCGCCGCTCGTGCCGACCCTGATGGCCACCTACGCCGGCGCCAACCACGCCATGGTCAAACACACGCCGCTGCACGCGCTTCAGAAGGCCGACGGCGGCCGCATGGAGACCGTGGGCGACTGGAAGCGCGCCCGCCGGTTCTCGGATGACGCCCGCTGCCGGGAGGAGATCGAAAACGTGCGCACGAACGTGGGCCTGCTGGACGCCTCCACCCTGGGCAAGTTCCGGCTTTTCGGGCCGGATGCGCTGAGTGCCCTGCAGCGAGTCTACGTAAGCGACATGAGCCGCATGCACCCCGGCAGGGCCAAATATTCGGCAATGTGCAACGACGACGGCTGCCTCACCGACGACGGTGTGATCGTCCAGACCGGGGAGAACGAATACTACTTCACCACCTCCACCGGCCGCGCCGGGGTCACGGCCGAGTGGATCCGCTACCACACCCGCTTCGACCACTGGGATTTTTCCATCGTGAACCTGACCGACATTTACGGGGTCATCAACATCGCCGGCCCCAATTCCCGGACGGTGCTATCGAAAGTGACCCGGGCCGCCGTGGACAACAAGGCCTTCCCATACATGGGCTACCGGGAGTTTGCGGTCGGCGGCGCGGCGGTGCGGGCTCTGCGTTTAGGCTTCGTCGGCGAGCTGTCCTACGAGCTGCATGTGCCCTCCTCGTGGATGCCTTACGTGTGGGGGCTGCTGCTGGAGGCCGGCCAAGAGTTCGGCATCCGCAACTTCGGGCTCGAGGCCCAGAACGCGCTGCGGCTGGACAAGGCCCACATCATCATCGGATCGGAATCCGAGCAGCGCACGACGCTGCACGACCTGGGTCTCGGCTTCCTTTGGCACCGCCACAAGCCCGAGAGCAAGACCGTGGGCGATGCCGCCCTGCGGCACACTGAAAAACAGCCCGGCCGCTTGAAACTCGTGGGGTTCGAGATGGAGGATGCTTCAGCCGCCGCCCCCAAGGACGGCTCTCCAATCGTCGACAAACGCATCCGGGGCTATGTGTGCACGGCGCGGCTGAGCGTCGCACTGAAAGAGGTGGTCGGCCTTGCGCTCGTGGACGACGAACTGGCTGCGGAAGGCAGCCGGCTCTCGATTTACGAGGACGGTTGCCAGGGGCGGCTTATTTACGCCAAGGTCGTTAAGAAACCGTTCTACGACCCGCAAGGCGAGCGACTCAGGATGTAGGCCTAAAGGGCTTCAGGGTTCTATGTGGGAAACAGGGAAAACAAATATGAAAAGCACAAGTGCAAAAAAGATGCAGCGTCAGTCGCCGGTCCACTTGCCGGGCAAACCCGAGAAAACGAAGATGCAGGATCACTGGCCGGTGGTCCTCGAATATGCCGACGAAGGCCCCGGGTTCTGGATCGTCGATCTCAGCCATTACCGCCGCTGGGACATCCAGGGCCGCGAGTTGAGTGAAGCATTGCCGTCAGGGGTTGTGCATCCCGATGCACCTGGAAGTGTCGTTTTGCATACAAAGGGGCTGACAGGCCGTACCGGTCAGAGACAGGCGTTCCTGTGGCTCTTCGACGACAAAGCCGCCGCGCCGGCCGGAAACGGCTGCACGGAGATCACGGAAGGGGCCCTTTGCTTTGCGCTGCTGGGCAAACATGTTTTCCAAATAACGGAAAAGCTCACCCACCTTGACCTCGGCGACCCGAAGCGCAAAGCCCCCTTTTTGCTGCTGGGGCCCTTTTCCCACGTGACCGGCCAGCTCGTCGTTCTCAACAACGACCCGGCGGACGCGATGGTCTTGGTCGCCGGCACCCGCGGGTTCGCGCATGACATGGTGCACGCCGTTCTGGCCGCGGGCGAGGAGTTCGGGCTCAGGCCGGCGGGGGAAAACCGGTTTCTGGAAAAGTTCCAGACGTTAGCGGGCACGCCAACTCCATTGAAGCCGACGGGATCAACACGAAAAGTGACCGCAGCCGCCACACCCAAGTCATCCGGCCGAAGCCGTTCGAAAAAGACAGCGTCTTAATCAATGCAGGAGGAGGACAAAAAACCATGGATCTTAAAGGGTTGGCTGGCGGCCACTACAAGCCTCTTTCCGAAAAAAATATTCAAACCATCCACGAAGCATCCCTCGGCATCCTGGAAAAAACAGGCTTCACCTACGAATCCGGCCTCGATGACACCCTGCGCATGCTGGAGGCCGCCGGCGCCCAGGTTGACAGCGCCGCCGCCCGCATTCGGTTCCCACGCAACGTCGTGCTGGAGCATATCCGCAAGGCGCCGCGCCGGGTCGTCCTTTACAGCCGCACCGGCAAGGACGACCTGGACCTGACCGAGGACCGGGTCTACCTGGGCACGGGCGGGGCGGCCATCCGCATCATCGATCTTGAAACCGGCGAATACCGCCCGACAACGTTGAAGGATCTCTATCTTCTGGCGCGCCTGGTGGACAAGCTGGACAACGTCCATTTTTTCCTGCGGCCCTGTATTCCCACCGACATCCCGGAGGCAGCCTACGATGTCAACATGTTCTATGCCTGCCTGAAGGGGACCGGCAAGCACGTCATGTCCGGGGTGAACGACATCGAGGGCTTCCACAAGGTGCTGGACGTGGCCTCCCTGGTGGCCGGCGGCCGTGAGAAGCTCGTCGAAAAACCCTTTATCTCCGTCATCACATCGTTTGCCATCAGCCCGCTCAAGCTTTGCACGGCGTCCACCCTCATCATGCAGGAGGCCAACCGGCACCGCATCCCCGTGGCGCTCTCCTGCGCGCCCATGGCCGGATCCACGGCGCCGATCACCATGGCCGCCAACCTGGTGCAGATCCACGCCGAGCAGCTTGCAGGCATCGTCATCTGCCAGTTGACCAACCCCGGGGCGCCGGTGCTCTACGGTGGGATCCCCGGCCGGGCCAACCTCAACACCATGGGCTACCTGGGCGGGTCGGTGGAGTGCGGTATGATGAACGCCGCCATCCACCAGATGGCGCACCATGTCGGGGTGCCGAATTACAACTCCTCGGCGCTCACGGATTCTAAGATCCCGGACCAGCAGGCTGCCTGGGAGAAGGGCATGACCACCCTGCTCGCAGCCATGGGCGGTTCCAACTTCGTGCACCACGCCGCCGGCATGCTCGACTCCATGGTGGCCGTGGCCTATGAGCAATACGTGATCGACGACGAGATCATCGGCATGGCCTGCAAGGTGCTCAAAGGCATCGATATGGACCCCGAGCACCTGGCGCTCGAAGTGATCGAGGCGGTGGGGCCGGGCGGGAATTTCATGACCCACGCGCACACGCTCAAGCACATGCGGGCAGAATACTTCACCGGCAACGGCGTCACCGACCGCAAGAGCCGCACCAAATGGGATCAGGGCGGTCGCCTGGATGCGCGCGCGAGAGCCCGTCAGATCGCCCAGAAGATACTCTCGGCGCCTGAGACTCCCTATTTGTCGGTCGAAGTGGACAAGGCCTTGCGGCAGAGATTCGAGTTCCACATATGAAAATTTGGCTCCTGAAACAGCCTGACCGCCGCCCATCCACCGGCAGCAGGTCTCTTGCCCCACAGGGAAAAGCGAAGTAGAAAGAGGACAGTCCCGGTCACTCCCGCCACCTGCAGCCGGAGACAGCACCCGTGACGACTTACGATTTCATAGTGCGCAACTGGCCCGAGCTGATGCACCTGGCCTGGCAGCATACGGTCTTCGTCAGCATTGCTTTGGCCATCGCGATTGTCACGGGCGTTCCGTTGGGGGTCTATCTCACCTTCAACCGGCGGCTGGCGGACACCGTGCTCTACCTGGCCGGGATCATGATGACCGTACCTTCCGTCGCTCTCTTCGGCCTGATGATCCCGTTTCTGTCAGTCTTCGGCCACGGTATCGGCACCGTGCCGGCCGTCATCGCCCTGGTGCTCTATTCGCAGCTGCCCATCCTGCGCTCCACCTACGCCGCCATCCGCAGCGTGGATCCCGCGATCATCGATGCTGGGCTGGGCATCGGCATGACCCGGGCGCAGGTGCTTTTCAAGATCCAGATTCCCATGTCGCTGGGGGTCATTTTCGCCGGTGTGCGCGTGGCCGTCGTCATGTCGATCGGCATCGGCGCGATTGCAGCCTACATCGGCGCAGGGGGCCTGGGACAGTTCATCTTCAACGGGATCACCCAGACCTATGACGCCATGGTCAACGCCGGTGCCGTGGCTGTCTCGGCCATGGCCATTCTGGCCGACTTTCTCTTCGGCCGATTAGAGCGAACGCTGGTCAGCAAGGGGCTGCGACGTGATTGAACTGAATCGGGTCACCAAAATCTACCCGGGAACGGCGCAGCCGGCTGTAAACAGCGTCAGCCTGACCGTGCCGCAGGGAGAGATCTGTGTCTTTATCGGCCCATCCGGCTGCGGCAAGACCACGCTGATGCGCCTGATCAACCGGTTGATCCCCCTCACCTCCGGCAGCATCTCCGTGGACGGCAAGGACATCATGACCCTCAACCCTATCGAGCTGCGGCGGCACATCGGCTATGTCATCCAGCAGGTGGGTCTTTTCCCCCACATGACCGTGCGGGACAACATCGCCACCGTGCCGAAGCTGCTGGGCTGGACCAAGGCGAAAATCGATGAACGCGTGGACGAGCTGCTCGGCCTGGTGAACCTGGACCCCAAGGAGTTTCGCGACCGCTACCCCCGGCAGCTTTCCGGCGGGCAGGCCCAGCGGATCGGTGTCGCGCGGGCCATGGCCGCCAACCCGACGACCATGCTGATGGACGAACCCTTCGGCGCCATTGACCCGATCAACCGCGAAGTCCTTCAGGACGAATTCCTGCGGATCCAGGCGAAGCTCAAGAAAACCATCATCTTCGTCACCCACGACATCAACGAGGCCATCAAGATGGGCCAGCGGGTCGTCCTGCTTCAGGATGGCCAGCTCGTTCAGGCCGGATTACCGGACGAACTGCTCAATCGCCCGGCCAACGAGTTTGTCAAAAGCTTCGTGGGGGCCGACCGGGTGCTCAAACGCCTGAACCTGCTCAAGGTCAAGGACGCCATGATGCTGAATCCGGTGCATTGCCTGGAGGAGGATTTGAGCGAAAAAGTCCTTGAGCAGATGATCAACTGCGACCTGGCCTTCCTGATCGTGGCCGACCGGGACCAGAAGCTCCTGGGTTACGTCAACCAGTATGACCTGCGCGGCCACAAGGGAATAGTTGCGGATGTGGTGAGAAAGCTCACCCTCACGGTCTCTCCGGAGCGCAACCTCAAGGAAGCCTTGAGCCAGATGCTCAGCTACGATTTGGGCATCCTGGTGGCCGTCGACGAGGAGGGTCACATCCAGGGGGTGCTCAACTCGGCGACCCTCTTCAAGCTGGTGGGCGCCACCTACGACGAACGCGGCGGGCACTGGGGCCGGATCACCGCTTCCGGGAGGATTCTGTGAAGCCGAAACGGGCGCGCGGAAATTTTTTTGCCATTGCAATCATCCTCTTGGCCTTCGTGCTCGGCGTGGAGGTCCAGCGGCGCGGCTACCTGAATTTCGCCCGTGAGAACCCGCAGGACATCTACCGCCTGCTCCTTCAACATCTTCAGTTGGTTTTCATTTCGGCAACGATCGCCGTTGCGTTAGGCCTGAGCATCGGCATCGTGCTCACCCGCGGCTTCATGCGGCGCTATCGGGAGACGATCCTGAACCTGTTGGGGATCTGCCAGACCGTGCCCTCGCTCGCCGTGATCGCCATCGCCATGACCTACCTGGGGATCGGCCGCAAGACCGCCATCTTCGCCTTGGTGGTCTACAGCCTGCTGCCCATCATCCGCAGCACCGTCGCCGGGATCTTCCAGGTGGACCCGGCGCTGGTGGACGCCGGCCACGGCATGGGCATGACACCCCGACAGGTGCTCTTCAAGGTCGAGATCCCGAATGCCATGTACATCATCCTGACCGGCATCCGCACGGCCGTCGTCATCAACGTCGGCACCGCCGCCATGAGTTTCCTCGTGGGGGGCGGCGGCCTGGGCGACTTGATTTTCAGCGGGCTTGCCATGGTCGATGCCGGGCTCATGCTGGCCGGTGCGGTTCCCACGGCCTGCCTGGCAATCATCCTGAACTGGTCTTTCGAGCGGATGGAGAACCTGATCATATCCCCGGGCATCCCGCGGGGTGAATGAGTGCGACGAAGGCGTTTGTTGTGGGAGCGGCTTCCAGCCGCGATTCAATTTTGAAGATCGACTGATATCGCAGCAGGATGCCGCTCCCACAGATGAATACACTCAACCATTCAAACCAAAGGAGGTATGGTTATGCGCAAGATGCTAATGGTGGCATGTGTGATGTGTGTGTCCCTGGCGTTGGTGCTGCCGGCAATGGCCGCCGACAAGAAGATGGTGGTAGGCTCGAAGGCCTTCAGCGAGCAGCGGCTCCTCGGCCAGATCATGATCCAGCTTTTGGAGAAGAACGGTTTCAAGGTCGATGACAAAACCGGCCTGGGCGGAACCCTGGTGGTGCGCGAGGCCCTGGTCAACAAGCAGATCGACATCGCCATGGAGTACACCGGTACCGGCCTGATCACAATCCTCAAGGCCCCCCAGGCCATCACCGACCCGGTGAAATGCTACGAGGAGGTGAAGAAGCTGGATGAGAAAAACGGCATCGTCTGGCTGCCGCTTATTCCCTTCAACAACACCTACTGCCTGATGATGCGCCGGGTCGATGCCGAAAAGCTGAACATCAAGACCATCTCCAATCTGGCGAAATACGTCAAGGACAACCCCGACAAGATCGCTTTCGGGTTGAACGCAGAGTTCTATTCCCGGCCCGACGGCTACAAACCGCTGCAGGCAGCCTACGACTTCAAGTTTCCCGAGGACAAGATCATAAAGATGGACCCCGGCTTGCTTTACAAAGCCCTCAAGGACGGTCAGATCCAGGTCTCCATGGGCTTCTCCACCGACGGCCGCATCAAGGAGTTCGACCTGCTCGTGCTCAAGGACGACAAGGACTACTTCCCGGTCTACAACCCCTGCGTCGTGGTGCGCAAGGAGACCCTGGATGCCTATCCGGAGCTGGCCAAGATTTTCGCGCCGCTGTCCCAGAAGCTCGACACGCAAACCATCACCGAGCTGAACTTCCAGGTGGATGGTGAGAAAAAAGCGGCCAAGGATGTGGCCAAGGAGTGGTTGACCAAAGCCGGGCTGCTTTAAATCGTAAGGGTTCAAGTGAAGC
>Ga0315287_10005970_pt1 | contig 12053 bp, 8 predicted proteins | sample YL17G11_0_MG_FD_205037 | JGI IMG/M metagenome (GOLD analysis project Ga0315287, IMG submission 205037) | Sediment microbial communities from Yellowstone Lake, YNP, Wyoming, USA - YL17G11_0 | ecosystem: Environmental > Aquatic > Freshwater > Lake > Sediment | place: USA: Wyoming | collected...
CGCGCACGGGAAAGGCCGGCACATGTTCCACGTCGCTGGTTGGATGCGCCCCGAGCAGACCGCGTTCGGCAAGGGTGACGAACACCTTGCCTTGCTGTTGGCGGGCCAGTTCCCGGGCCAGGTCCTTGGCGGTCGGCAGGTCCAAGGGCAGCTTGGCCCCCATCAGACCTGCAAGTTCCGTTTCGTTCATCTTGAGCATCACGCCTTGGAAGCCGCGCAAGCCGCGGCGGCTGTCGGCAATGATCGGCAGAAGGGCCTGCTTCCGGACGACTTCGCTGAACGCCTCGCGGACCTTGGCGGTCACCACACCGGTTTCAGGGAGATCGACCTGCTCGAGGACGGCGATGGCATCCACCCTGGACGCCACGAGTTGGAGGTGTCGGATGATCTGGCCTTGGATCAGGGCGGGCGTGGGCGTCCAGTTCTTGCTGTCGAGCCGGTTGAGTTCCACCGGCGACGTGCCGGCGCTGACGACGAGCGGTTTGCAGTATGTGAACGTCCGGCGCTGATCGGTCTGAATGAAGCCTTCCAGGTTGACACCGGCTCTCGCGGCCAGCGCGCGACGCAGTTCAAAGCCTTCACCGTCTTCGCCGGCGAATCCGATGGGATAGACAGTGCCGACGCCCAGGGCAACGAGGTTGTTGAGGATGGTGCCGGCGCCGCCCGGTTGGGCGCGAACATTCACCACGTTGTGAACGGGGAGGCCCGTCTCGATCGAAGTCTCCTGCCTGGCGGGGTCGATCTCGAGGTAACGGTCGAGACAGAAATCTCCCACGAGCGCGATCCTTAGCCGCGGGTAATTCGATGTGAGGGCTTCAAAGCGATCCGGAGTCATGGGGACCTTTCCATGAACCTCCACGTGAATTCAGGGCGGAACATGAAGCCCAGGGCCGTCATCCCATTCCTGTCCCGTTCAGAATTCATGTGGGGCCTGAGTTCATGGTTTCCGCAGGGCATGGAACAGGTTGTGGAGGAACGCGACGTTGTCGCACTGGACGCAGTGCATCGCACCACCCATCCGAGCAAAGCTCTTGCAGAAACGGAGGTAGTAGGCCGGGTTGTCCCGGGGCGGCTCGCCCTGGCTCCAGTCCCAACCCCCTCCGTCCTGCAGATCCACCACGTAGATCGAGTGGCCTTGAATGATCGGGCGGCCGTGCTGGAGGCGAAGGTTGTTGACGCAACTCAGGCTCTTCTCGAACACCTGCGGGGCCATGATCGCCGAACCGATGCACAGCACCACGCCGCCATCGAGCTTTTCGACCGCGCCGGCGAACTGCCGGAAATCCACCGTCGCGGCGCGGCCGATGACGGCGCCATTGAACATCGGGTGGTTCGCGATGATGTCGTAGCCGATGCCAGGATGAACGGTCAGGGGCACCTCCTGCCGGAACGCGGCGGCGAGCACCGAGGCATGACGCCAACGGTGCAGAACCATCTGGCGGCCCGGCGCAAGCGCGTGGATGCGCATGGCTTGGAGCAGGTCGGCCCGCGCTGGCGAGAGCGGACCGCTCGGGCTTTGCCGCAACGCTGCCTCGAGTTCCTCCGGCGTAGGCAACGTGGCGCCATCCTCGAAGATGAATCGACCCAGCGCACGGCCGTAGCCTTCGCCCCGGAGACCGCCCGCGAGCAGCGCCAGGTGGATGTTCCGGCCAGTCTCGTCCCAGGTGCCGAACGTGCCGGTGGCGACGTTGTCGCGGACGCTTTCGGTTGAGCGGCCGAGCCAGGCGAATTCCCAGTCGTGGATGGTGCCGGCGCCGTTGGTGGCCAGGTGGGTGAGCCAGCCGCGTTCGAGCATCTGGTTGAGCAGAAGCTGGCCGCCGTTCTTGATCAGATGCGCGCCGTAAATGAGCATCACGCTGGCGCTGCGTTGAAGCGCTCTCTTGATCGCCTCGGCGCAGGCAACGACCGCCTGCTGGATCGGGTGGTCACACGCGGGCGCGGCCTCGGATGGCTCGACCAGGATCTCCTCGATCCGTGTCAGGCTGTTGCGCTCGGCGAGCGGGAGGACCTTGAGTTGGCGGAGGTCGAGCGGTGGCGGCGGCGTGGCCATGGTGGCAGTGCGGCTCAAGCAGAACACCGACCCAGCACGCAGTCGAGCACGGCGATGCCGTCGCGGAAATCGGGAATGACAACGTCGGCGCCCACACCGAGCAGGCGGTTCCTTTTCCATTCGTCGAACCGACCGGAGCCGTTGTTCGCCTCATCGCTGGCGACGGCCACGGCGAGCCCGCCGACCTCCTTCGTATTCTCGATTTCCACGTAGCCATCGCCGAAGGACAGCAACTGGCGGCCGTCGATGCGGTTCTCGCGCAGGATGCGTTCGATGACGATCTTCTTGGAGAACTGCTTGAAGTCATCGAGCGCGCCGTAGATGCGCGTGCCGAAGTAGCGGGCCACGTCGAGCAGTTCGGCCTCCTGTTTCACGTAGCGTTCGTCCGTGCCGCTGGCCAGGTAAAGCGGCAGGCCGAGTTCGCAGACCCGCTCGAGCGTGGCGCGAACACCGCGGACCAACAGGTTGTCGGGTGGGATTGACCGGTCGCGCAGGCCCTCGATACGGTGTTGAATGCGGAGATCGAGGCGGCGGAGATACTCATTCTTGTACCAGAGCGGCTCGCGCGGTTGCCCGCCGCGCTCCTTCACGCGCTCGGCGAATTGGATCATCTGATAGATCGTCTGCTTGCCGTTCAGACGCATGATGTCCTCGAACATGAGCCGCTGGACCGCCTCGCCGCTTTCACCCGGACGCCGCGGCAACATCTCGACGAACATCGGAACCATGACGTTGGGCCAGCCCTCGCGGATGAGCGAGAGGGTGCCGTCGAAGTCGAACAGCACGTGGCTGATGTCCGGCCGTGGAGCGAAGCGGGGCGTGAACTCGACCAAACCGGCAAATGTAGGCCGCACAGGCATGCGTGCTCTGATAGAGGCAGCGGCGGGAGAAGTCAACCGCGGCTGCGGCTTGCTTGCCTCTGATGCGCTGATGTCTTCCTCCTTGACCGGTCTCGCTTCTTTCCGAATAGAGCGACTCACTTCCGCCAATCCGCCGGATGCTCACGAACACAGCCACGAAGCCACTGCAAAGTGGGACGGCGTTCCCGTCGTGGCGATTCAAGCCGCAGTTCTCAACGCGCAGGCGTGCAACCGCAGGAAAACCGATACCGAAAACGCCTTGTCTTCGGCACGTCTTTCAGCGAGAAGAATCAGCCATGCAGCATACTGACCCGATTCGACCAGCCTCTCCTCCGCCAGGTCCCGACACCTCGTCTGCGACCGTGCTCTCGCGCCGGCGGTTCGTCCGAACGCTGGCGCTCGCGGGCGCCGCATTGCCCGGAGCCCTGACGTCGCGCAGTCAAGAGGCGGCTCCCAAGAAGCTCGGCATCAAGTTGGGCTTCGACAATTTCTCCGTCCGGGGCCTGGGGTGGAAGGCCGGTCAGTTGCTCGAGTACGCCGCATCGCTGAAGTTAGACACGATGTTCTTCTCCGATCTCAAGGCTTACGAGAGCCACGACGAAGCCTACCTGAAGGACCTCCGCAAGAAAGCGACTGACCTGGGCTTGGACATCCAAGTCGGCACGTTCAGCATCTGTCCGACCTCCCGGTCACTGACCAAAGACTACGGCACTCCGGAGGAGCACCTGACCCTCGCCATCCGGATCGCCAAGACCCTCGGCTCCTCAGTTGTGCGTTGCGTCCTCGGGAGTGGCGAAGACCGGAGGGTCGAGGGTGGCATCGAGCGCCCGATCGCTGAGACGGTGAAGGTGCTCAAGAGCGTGCGCAGCCGGGCCATGGATGCGGAACTCAAGATCGGCGTCGAGAATCACGCCGGCGACATGCAGGCCTGGGAACTGGTGAACCTGATCGAAGCCGCCGGCAAGGAGTTCGTCGGGGCGACGATGGATTCGGGCAACGCGGCGTGGACAATCGAAGATCCGCTGGTGAATCTGGAGATCCTCGGCCCGTACGCGGTGGCCACGGGCATCCGCGACACGGCGGTGTGGGAGATCCCCGACGGCGTACAGGCGCATTGGACAGGGATGGGCGAGGGCAACACGGACTGGAAGGTTTACGTGGATCGGTACGCCGCCCTATGCCCCAAGACGCCCTTCGTGCTGGAGATCATCTCCGAATGGGGCCGGCCGTTGTCGTATCTCAAGGATGATTTCTGGAAGGCGTATCCCATCGCCCGAGCGCACGAGTTTGCCCGATTCGTCGCGTTCGCCAAACGGGGCAAGCCCTGCCAGCCCTACCAGGTGCCCGCCGGCAAGGACAAGCGGGAGTACGACAAGGAATTCCAAAAAGCTGACCTGGAGAAGAGCGTCCGGTACTGCAAGGAAGTGCTCGGCCTCGGGCTCAAGACCTAGTCTCCTCGCCGCGCCCAGGAACCCCGAGGAGCGGGGCCCCCTACACGTCGCAAATCTCGATGGCTTGCTTGAGGCTGGTGAGCGGCTCGCGCTTGGGCACGAATTCCTGGCCCACGTAGCCCTTATAGCCCGAGTCAGCGATCGCCTTCATCACGGCGCGGTAGTTGATCTCCTGGGTGTCGTCGATCTCGTTGCGGCCCGGGTTGCCCCCCGTATGGTAGTGGCCGAAATACTGGTGGTTGTTCTGAATGCTCCGGATCACGTCCCCTTCCATGATTTGCATGTGATAAATGTCGTAGAGCAGCTTGAGGCGGTCGGAGCCGACCTGCTTGCAGACCTCAATGCCCCAGGCAGAGTGGTCGGCCATGTACTCCGCGTGGTCCACCTTGCTGTTCAAGAGCTCCAGGATGACGGTGACCTTGTTCTTCTCCGCCACGCCCACGATCTGTTTGAGGCCCTTGACGCAGTTCTCCAACCCTTCCTGGTCGGCAACGGTGTAGGCCACGCCGTTCTCTTTGCCTTTGCGGTTGCCGGAGAAGGTGATGATGTTCGGGAAGCCGAACTTCGCCACCTCGGGGAGGGCCTTCTCGAACGCCTCCGTGAGCTTGTCGTGGTGCTCCACGCGGTTCCAGCCATAGCCGATGCTGTCCGGGCCATTGCACATGGCGCAGGTGAGCCCCACCTTCTGCACGGCGGGCCACTGGTCGGGGCCGAGAAGTTCAACCGATTCGAGACCCAGCTTGGCGCACTCGCGGCAGAAATCCTCGAAGGACATCTTGGCGGGCTTGTTTTTGCCGGGGTTGAACAGGCTGCCGTAGCACCAGGCGGACACCGAGTGGTGGATGTTGCCTTTGAGCTTGGTGGTTTCGGCCGCGGCGATACGGGTGGTTAGGGAGGGCGCGAGCGAGGCGAGGGCCGCACCCGCCGTGATCTTGCTCAGCGCCGAGCGTCGGGAGAGGGGGGTCTTCATAAGATCATGCGTTGTCTGAACTGATGGCGAGATAATCAGCCCAGGCAGGAGAACGAGTCAAATGCGAATCTGGCCTGGCGCGGGGGTGCGAATTGGCTGGAAGAAATCCTCCGCCCGGGGTTAGCCTGCACGCCCATGACCGGCGGCTTCGGTTGTTTGGCCGTTGAACGTGAGTTGGATCATGGCCCGAAAACCACTGCGCGTATTGATCGTCGAGGACTCCGAATTCGACGCCCGCATCCTCGTCAACGCGCTTCGCCAGGGCGGCTACGAACCCAAGTGGAGTCGCGTGGAGGACGCCCCCAGCATGCGCGAGGCGCTCACTCAGGGGGGCTGGGAGATTGTGCTCGCGGACTACAACCTCCCCAGCTTCAGCGCGCCTGCGGCGCTCGAATTGCTCCAGCAGAGCGGTCTCGATCTCCCGTTTGTCATCATTTCCGGTGGAATCGGCGAGGACATCGCCGTGGCGGCGATGAAGGCCGGCGCCCACGACTACCTGATGAAAGGAAACTTGGCGCGGCTGGTGCCGGCGGTGGAACGCGAGCTGCGCGAAGCCGCCACTCGACGCGGCCGCCGGACAGCCGAAGAGGCCCTGCGCGAGAGCGAACAGCGCTATCGCCTCCTGTGGGAGAACTCGACGGATGCCGTCGTCGTGATGGGCGTGGATAGCATCATGCAATTCGCCAACCCCGCCGTGAAGACCATCTTCGGCTACGAGCCCGATCGCGTGATCGGCCACAGTTTCGCCAGCCTGTTGGTGGCGGAGTCGCGGCCCACGTTCACGCAGTGGTTCGCCGGGTGTCTCGAGGCGGCCGCGGGGGCTCGCCAGCAGGCCTTGGAGACCGTGGGTTGCCATCAGGCCGGACGTGAGGTCTTCCTGGAAATCGGCTTCAGTTGCGTCGAGTTCAAGACCGGGCGTTTCGTGCTGGCCTTCATCCGCGACATTACGGAACGCAAGAAGGCGGAAGAGGAGAGCCGGCTGCTGCAAGGCATTTCCCTGGCGGTCAACGCGGCCCAGGACCTCGACACCGCCCTCATCATGGTCTTGCGGGCCGTGTGTGAGACGACGGGCTGGGCGATGGGGCAGGTCTGGTTGCCGAGCCACGATGAGCTTTCCCTGGAATGCGCGCCCGCCTGGCACTGTGTGGCGGCAGGACTGGAGCCGTTTCGCCGCGCCAGCGAGCAGTTGCGATTCAAACCCGACCAAGGTCTGCCCGGCCGGGTGTGGAACACCAAGCAGCCGCTCTGGTTGCCGGACTTGACGAACACACCCAATTCACCCCGGGCCCCGGTGGCCCGAGAAGTCGGCATTCTCGCCGCCGCCGGCATCCCCGTCCTCGCGGACGACGAGGTGGTGGCGGTGATCGAGTTCTTCCTGCTCGAGCGCCGCGACGAAGATGAGCGCATGACCAAGCTTTTCTCCGCGGTGGGCGCGCAGCTCGGCGGCATGATCCGGCGCAAACGGGCCGAGCAGGAGCTGCGGGCCAATGAGGAGCAGTTCCGCGCAGCCCGGGAAGTTCAGGAACGCCTCTTCCCGAAAGCCGCTCCCGCGCTGCCGGGATTCGACATCGCCGGCGTTTCGCACCCGGCTTCGGCCGCTGGAGGCGACTACTTCGACTACGTGCCGATGCGTGCGAACCGCCAGGGCATCGTGATCGCAGACGTTACGGGCCACGGCATCGGCCCCGCCTTGCTCATGGCGGAGGCACGTGCCTACCTTCGCCTGCTCGCCCAAAACCAGGATGACTTGGGGGAGATTCTCACCACGGCGAACCGCGTGCTGAGCGAAGACATCGGCTCGGAACGCTTCATCACGATGCTCTTGGTGGGACTCGACCCGGCGGCCCGCACGCTCTGGCACGCCAACGCCGGCCATCCGGCCGGATACGTGTTCGGCGCCGACGGACGCATCAAGCTCCAGATGAAACGCACCGGCGTCCCGCTCGGCATCAATCCCGAGACCCGTTACCCCGCCGCGCAGCCGACCCAACTGGCGTCGGGGGATCTGGTGCTGCTGCTGACCGACGGCATCGACGAGGCGGTGTCGCCCGACGACCAGATCTTCGGCATCGACCGCACCCTGGAAGTCGTGCGCGCCCACCGGGAGTTGAGCGCCCGCGAGGTGGTGGAGCAGCTGTACGACGAAGTGCGGCGATTCGCGGAGAACGCGCCGCAACTGGACGACGCCACCGCCGTCATCGTCAAGGTGCTCTAAGTGCGATCTGAGGTGAGCAGGCGGGTTGAGCAGGGCCGAGGTTTCACGTTGATCGAACGGTTGGTCGTGGTCGCCATCATTTTGGGGGTGGTGGTAGGAGAAGGATTCGAACCTTCGTAGGCATAAGCCAGCAGATTTACAGTCTGCCCTCGTTGGCCACTTGAGTATCCTACCCCACGCGCGCGGTCTCGCGCAGAGGTCGCGATTTAGCCAAACCCTCCTGCGGTTGTCAACCGGTGGTGATCGGTGCATCCCGAAGTTGGCGGTCCCGCTATGGGGTAGGGCGGGACTGTCCTCAGTCCGCCGGGTTGGGTGAGGGTATGGCCCGACGGCGCGGTAGGACACGTGTTCCGGAGTTGACAGGACTTCCGGACCCGCCGCAGCATGGCGTCCATGAATGACACCCCCTCTTCCCTGACCTCCCGTCGTGACTTCCTGAAAAACAGCGGCCGCCTCGCCGCGGCTTCGGCCCTCGCGGGCGTGGCTATGCCCCACGTTCACGGCGCCGGCAGTGACCTGGTCCAGGTCGCCTTGATCGGCTGCGGCGGTCGTGGCACCGGCGCCGCCGCCAACGCGCTCTCCACCAAGGGCGGTCCCATCAAACTGGTCGCCATGGGCGACGTCTTCGGGAACCGCCTGAAGGACAGCGTTGCGGCGCTGAAAGAACATCACGCGGACAAGATGGCGGTGCCGGCGGACAAGCAGTTCGTCGGGTTCGATGCCTACAAGAAGGCGATGGATTGCCTGAAACCGGGCGACGTGGCCATCTTCGCGACGCCGCCAGCATTCCGTTGGGTCCACTTCACCTACGCCGTCGAAAAGGGTTTGAACGTCTTCATGGAAAAGCCCGTGACCGTCGATGGCCCGACCTCGAAGCGGATGTTCGGGCTCGGCGAAGCCGCGAAGAAGAAGAACCTGAAGGTGGGCGTCGGGCTGATGTCCCGCCACAGCCGCGCGCTCCAGGAAGTGGCCAAGCGCGTTCACGACGGCGAGATCGGCGACCTGATTCTGCAGCGCGGCTACCGGATGCATGGGCCGATCGGGTATTTTTCCTCGCTGCCCAAGCCGGCTGGCGCCAACGAACTGCTCTATCAGGTGGAGCGGTTCCACAGTTTCCTCTGGGCCAGCGGCGGGAACTACAGCGACTTCTACATCCACATCATCGATCATCTCGGCTGGATGAAGAACGCGTGGCCGGTCAAGGCGCAGGCGCTGGGCGGCCGTCATTACCGCCTGAGTCCTGATGGCGTTCCTTACGTGGACCAGAATCTCGACACCTACGCGGTGGAGTACACGTATGCGGACGGGAGCAAGTTCAACTTCGACGGGCGCTGCATGACGGGCTGCAACGACATCTATTCGAGTTACCTCCATGGCTCCAAAGGCATGGCGATCATTTCGAAGAGCGGCGATTGCGGGATGCCTTCCAGTTTCTACAAGAGCCAGAGCATGAAGCGCTCGGACATGATCTGGGAATCCAAGGTGAGCCCGGGCCAGGAGGATCCTTACCAGAACGAATGGAACGACCTGATGGACGCCATCCGCAACGACAAACCTTACAACGAAGTCCAGCGGGGCGTCGAGGCCAGCCTCGTCACCTCCCTGGGCCGCATGGCGGCTCATACCGGCCAGGAAGTCACCTACGACCAGATCCTGAACTCCGACCACGAGTTCGCGCCCGACCTGGACAAGATGACCAAGGATTCCCCGGCGCCGCTGAAGGCCGGTTCGGACGGCAAGTATCCCATCCCGCAACCCGGCATCACCAAGACCCGGGAGTACTGACTCGGTCTTCAGCCCGCGAGCAACTGCCGCTGCCAGCTCATGAGCTGTGTCTGGCTGCCGTCCCAGTCGGCGGCCAGTTGAACCAACAGGTTGCGCGGGGCGACGATCGCCGGGTCCAATCCCAACGCGTGAGCGGCCCGATCCCGCCGCCGCCGCAGTTCATCACAGCGACGTCGTTGAGCCAACGTGAGTCGGTGCCCAGTCGGCCGGCGCACCGTCGGCCATTCCGACTCCGGCAACGCCAACGCCTCGGCCAGCGCCAAGGGCAGTCCTTCGCGGCGGCGCGGCGAAAGGTGTCGAGGCAGCAGTGAAGCCCACTCACGTCCGTGGGCCACGGCGGCAGCCAGGCCGACGAGGGTTTCGTGACTCAGGACGAAGTAAGGCGGGCGCGACGCGCAGCGGGCCTCATGGTCGCGCCAATGCCATAGCCGCCGAAGCACCGCCAGACCGCGTCGATCCAGCGCATAGGCGCCTTTGATGCGCCAGACCTGGTCCGGGTCCTCTTCGCGGGGCCGGGTGCTCTCTTCCACCAGGCGGGCGCAGGTTTCGCGGTGCCAGGCCAGCCGTCCCTTCTGCTCGAGTTCGCGCGCGAGCGCGTCGTGAATCGGCTTGAGGTAGCGGCTGTCGTTGCGGGCGTAGGTCAACATGCGGTCGGTCAGCGGACGCCGAGCCCAGTTGGCGGTTTGCGGCCCCTTCTCCAGCGGCACGCCCACGAGGCGGGCGACCAGGGCGTCATAGCTCAACTCCCGAAACCCCAGCAGCCGCGCGGCGAGCATCGTGTCGAACACGCAATCCGGGACGAAGCCGAAGGTGCGCCAGAGCAGGCGCAGATCGTAGTCCGCGCCATGGAGAATCAAGGGTTTGCCAGTTAATGCCTCAAACAGCGGCGCGAGCGGCAGATCGGCCAGCGGGTCCAGCAGGACGTCCTGGTCAGGGATGCTGAACTGCAGCAAGCAAAGTTTCTCCGGGTAGGCGTGGAGGCTGTCCGCCTCGGTGTCCAGCGCTACCCAGGACGCGTCGCGGAGTTGGCACAGGAAATCGGCCAGTTGCGTCTCGCGGTCAATCACGCCGTGAGTTAAGCGCAGCGCGGCGTCCGACGGAAGCGGTTTGTGCAGAACTCGAGCCTTGCATCCGGCGGGCGGTTTTGCCTCAATCAGACGCGATCCCGATCCCAGGCGCCACCATGAACCTAGCCACTGCCTTCGCCGCCTCAGCCGAGAAGCACGCGCGAAAAACCGCGGTGTTCTGGGGGGAAGAAGAGCATTCCTACGGCCGGCTCCGAGCCCAAGCGGACTGGCTGGCTCACCACCTCGGCCATCAGTTCCAGATGGGAGCGGGCGACCGGGTTGCCCTGTGGCTCAAGAACGGCCCGCAGTTCATCCCCGCCCTGCTGGGGGTGCTGCAAGCGGGCGCGGTCGTGGTGCCCGTCAACAACTTCCTCAAACCGGAGGAGGTGCTGCACATCCTGCAGGACTGCGGCGCGCGCCTGCTCATCACCGACGCTGAATCGCTCGAACATGGAGGCTGGTTCCGGGAGCGGCAGCCCGAGCTGCAGTTCTTCGCCGTGGAGGACCTGCCCAGCCATCCGCATTCGCCGGCGCACAAGAGCCACGCGCCCGCGCGGCTGGCCTCGGACCTCGCCGTGATTATCTATACCTCGGGCACGACCGGCCGGCCCAAGGGGGCGATGCTGTCCCACGGCAACCTGCTCTGCAACGTCGAGAGCTGCCGCCGGGTGCTGGAGACGGTGGATCTGGATCGGTTCACCATCGTGCTGCCCATGTTTCACAGCTTCATGCTCTGTGTGGGCATCCTGCTGCCGCTACTCACCGGCTGTTCGGTCGTGGTGGTCAAGTCCCTTCACCCGCTGAAGAACCTGCTGGAGGAGCTGGGGTTCCGCCGCCCGACGATCCTGCCGGGCATCCCGCAGTTCTTCCGCGCCTTGGCGCGTTCATCGGTGCCGCCGGACTTCCCGGTCCGGTTGTGCATCAGCGGAGCGGCACCGCTGCCGGTGGAGGTGTTGCGCGAGTTCAACCGCAAGTTCCCGTTCCCGTTGCTCGAGGGGTATGGCCTCAGCGAGGCGAGTCCGGTGGTCTCGATCAACCCCATCCACGGCCCGTGGAGGGAAGGCTCCATTGGCGTGCCGATCCCGGGCGTGGAGGTCACCATTCAGGACGACGACGGGCACCTGCTGCCCGACGGTCAGGTGGGCGAGATCTGCGTGCGCGGGGGCAACGTGATGCTCGGCTACTGGAACCGCCCCGAGGAAACCGCGGAGACCCTGCGCCGGGGCTGGCTCTTGACCGGAGATGTGGGCTACCGCGACTGCGATGGCTACTTCTTCATCACTGACCGGAAGAAGGACATGCTGCTGGTCAACGGCATCAATGTTTATCCCCGTGAGATCGAGGAAGTGCTGTACCTGTTCCCGGGTGTCAAGGAGGTGGCGGTGATTGGCCAACCGGACCCGCGGCGTGGCGAGCAACCGGTGGCCTTCGTAGTCCCGGACGACGGTATCACGCTGGAGGAGCGGGCGCTTCAGCAGTTCGTACGGGGCAAGCTGGCGGACTACAAGATGCCTCGGCAGGTTCACTTGGTGGCCTCCTTGCCGCGCAACGCCACCGGCAAGATTCTCAAAACGGCGCTTCGCGAGGTCTATTCCCGGCAGTTCTGAGGGATCGGGCGCCCGTACCATTCTGTCCCAGGGAGACGCTGGATGGTT
>Ga0315287_10005971_pt1 | contig 12052 bp, 12 predicted proteins | sample YL17G11_0_MG_FD_205037 | JGI IMG/M metagenome (GOLD analysis project Ga0315287, IMG submission 205037) | Sediment microbial communities from Yellowstone Lake, YNP, Wyoming, USA - YL17G11_0 | ecosystem: Environmental > Aquatic > Freshwater > Lake > Sediment | place: USA: Wyoming | collected...
CCGGGCGGGCAATGCCCAGGTTTACCGCGTGGGCGTCGGCGGCGGCCAGGAGGCGCAGCGGCTGACCTTCACCAATGGCTACAACGCTCGTCCACGCCTGGCGCCGGACGGCGAGTCGATGGCGCTGGTCACGCTGGACCGGGGCGCTTATCGCATCGCGACCTACGATCTCAAGACGCGCAACGTGCACGTGCTGACGGATGGCCAGCAGGACGAGGCGCCGAGTTTCGCGCCGAACGGTGCGATCATCATCTACGCGACCCGTGCGGGTGCGAAGGGCACCCTGGCGATGGTCTCGGCCGACGGCCGGTTCCAGCAGCGGCTCAGCTCGGACACGGGCGACGTGCGCGAGCCGGTCTGGTCGCCGTTCCCGCCCGCACAGCGGTGAAGCGCGCTTCGACGCAAGGTATCATTCACAGAATTTGCCGGCCGCCACTGCGCAGCCACGACTATCCAGGAGTTCGATGACCATGAAATGGACCCACGCCGTAGCCCTCGCCTTGCTTGCCGTCGGCCTCGCGGGCTGTTCGAAGCCGAAGCAGGTGCAGCCGGAGACGACGACCCAGGCCCCGGTCGACAGCGGCGCGCAGACGAGCGGCCTCGGTAACACGACCGGCCCGGCCACGGGCACGACGGCGGGCGCGATGAGCGCCGCCCAGCAGCAGGCGCTTGCAGCGCTGCAGTCGCGCAAGATTGTCTACTTCGAGTTCGACAGCAGCGAGATTCGCTCCGACTACGTCAGCGTCGTCGCGGCGCACGCGGCGTACTTGACCAAGTTCCCTTCCGCGCGCGTGCGTCTCGAAGGTCACACCGACGAACGCGGTTCGCGCGAATACAACATCGGCCTCGGCGAACGGCGCGCGCAGACGGTGCGCAAGGCGCTGATGCTGCAGGGCGTCGCCGATTCGCAGATCACCACGGTCAGCTACGGCGAGGAGCGTCCTGCGGTCGAGGGTTCCGACGAATCCGCCTTCGCGCAGAACCGCCGCGTCGAAATCGTGCAGGTGCAGTGAGCCGATGAAAACCGTCTTGCGTGCCGCCTTCGTGGCGTCGGCCTTGCTGGCCGGCTCGCTGGTCCATGCGACGGCCAGCAACAAGGAACTCGAGTCGCGGGCGGACGCCGGCGACCAGCGTCTCGACACGCTCGAAAGCCGGGTCAACCAGTCGCTGCTCGACCTGCAGCAGCAGATCGAGAAATCGCAGCAGGAGCTGCGCACGCTGCGTGGCCAGATCGAGGAGGCCCGGCACGAGCTCGAGTCCCTGCAACAGCAGCAGCGTGACCTCTATGGCGACCTCGACCGGCGCCTGCTGGTGATGGAGAACGGCGCCGGCGGCGCACCCGTCGCGGCCGGTGGTGCCACCCAGGCGCCCGATGCGGTGTTTGCGGATGAATCGTCCGTGTACGGCGAAGCGTTTGCCGCGATGAAGGCGGGCCGCTACGAGGAAGCCGCGCGCGGCTTCCAGACGTATCTCGCGAAGTATCCGCGCGGCCCGCGCGCCGACAACGCCACGTACTGGCTCGGTGAAGCACAGTTCGTGCAGCAGCAATACGATGCGGCGCTGAAGTCGTTCCAGTCCGTCAGCGCCTTTCCGGAATCGAGGCGCCTGCCGGACGCGATGTACAAGGTCGCGCTCTGCCAGTACGAATTGAAGGCGTTCAAGAACGCGCGGGCGACGCTGAACAAGGTCATCTCGACCTACCCGGACGCCGATGCGGCCAGGCAGTCACAGGCCCAGATCGACAAGATGAACGCCGAGGGCCGGTGAGCCGGCTCAAGATCACCGAGACCTTCGTCTCGATCCAGGGCGAAGCCGACGCGGTTGGCTGGCCCACGCTCTTCATCCGCCTCACGGGTTGCCCTCTGCGTTGCGTCTACTGCGATACGCAGTATTCGTTCTACGGCGGCGAATGGCGCTCGCTCGACGAACTGCTCGTCATCGCGCGGGAAAGCGGCGTGCGCCACGTTTGCGTCACGGGTGGCGAGCCGCTGGCGCAGAAAGCGTGCGTCGAACTGCTGGCTGCGCTGTGTGACGAGGGCTTCTCGGTCTCGCTCGAGACGAGTGGCGCTCTCGACGTGGCGGTGGTCGACCCGCGCGTCAGCCGCGTCGTGGACCTGAAGACCCCTGGGTCCGGCGAAGTCGCACGCAACAGGCTCGGCAACCTCGATGTGCTGACGGCGCACGACCAGCTGAAGTTCGTGCTCTGTTCGCGCGCCGATTACGAATGGGCACGCGACCTGCTGCGGGAGCGCGCGCCGCCGTTGCCGGCGCAGGTGCTGTTCTCGCCCGTGTGGGGACAGGTCGAGCCGCGTGACCTCGCGGACTGGATCCTCGCCGATCGTCTGCCCGTGCGGCTGCAGGTGCAGCTGCACAAGTACCTCTGGGGCAACGAGCCGGGTCGCTGATGACGAAGCACGACATCGACACGCCCGGTGCCGGTAAACCGCGCGCAGCCATCGTGCTGGTCTCGGGCGGGCTCGATTCCGCCACTTGCCTGGCCATTGCACGCGCCGAGGGTTGCCGGTGCCACGCGCTCAGTTTCCAGTATGGCCAGCGCCATCACGCCGAATTGAACGCGGCCCGCAAGGTTGCGGCCCAGCTGGGCGCCGTCGAACATCGTGTCATGCAGATCGATCTCGGCGCATTCGGGGGCTCGGCCCTGACGGACGTGTCCATCGCCGTGCCCGAGGACGGGGCGAGCGGGGCAGCCATTCCGGTCACGTATGTGCCGGCGCGCAATACCGTCTTCCTCGCCTTTGCCCTGGCCTGGGCCGAAGTCCTGCAGGCGCACGACATCTTCATCGGCGTGAATGCCGTCGACTATTCCGGTTACCCCGACTGCCGTCCTGAATTCATCGATGCGTTTGCGCGCATGGCCAATCTCGCCACGCGCGAAGGCGTGGAGGGAAGGGAGCCGTTGCGGATCCGCACGCCCTTGATCGACCTGACCAAAGCCGAAATCATCCGCCGTGGCCTGGCGTTGGGCGTCGATTTCGGCACGACCGTTTCCTGCTACCAGGCCGATGAGCACGGCCGGGCCTGCGGCCGCTGCGACTCCTGTCGCCTGCGCCGGGCCGGATTCGAGGCTGCGGCTGCGTCCGATCCCACCGTCTATCGCTGATCGGCTATCATCCGCGGCTCGTCGTAGCGGGGCCGTTAGCTCAGCGGTAGAGCAGCTGGCTTTTAACCAGTTGGTCGATGGTTCGATCCCATCACGGCCCACCACCACGCGCGGTGCCAAGGGCACTGGTCGTGGACGCGGTGGTCTGCGGCGGCTCGTAACCGGTCCGCCTGAATGGGCGGACGGCTGGCCGCGGTCAAAATGGCGGGGCGACACCCTCCTTCTGGATCGGCTCCAGGCGAGCAGCGATCGTTTCGACGTGCCATGGCAACTGCAGTCATGGCACAAGTGTCATGAGCCGCAACCCCCGTTGCGCACGCATTGAAGCCTGTGCATCCGTGATGCGTGCCGCCACCCGCCTGGTACGCATTCCGGATTGTGACCTGGGATGCGCCCTGTTAAATTCATGGGTTCCCACCCCCACTCATCCGAGAGAACCATGAAGAACAAGGTGTTCGCTTCCCTGGCCGCAGTCGCGCTCGCGTTCGCGGCCCCCGCCATGGCGCAGAAGTCTGCTGGCAACATGGTCGACGACGGCACCATCGCCACGTCGGTGAAGGGCAGCCTGCTGGCAGAGAAGGGCGTGCCCTCGGGTGACGTCAACGTCGAGGTCTACAAGGGCGTCGTGCTGCTGAGCGGCTTCGTCAAGACGCAGGCCGAAAAGGATGCGGCCGGCAAGGTCGCCAAGAACGTCAAGGACGTGGCGTCCGTGCGCAACGAAATCGCGATCCACCCGGGAACGTCGATGGGCACCAAGCTCGACGACACGGTGCTGGTGAGCAAGGTGAAGACGGCGCTCATCGACGCCAAGGACGTGAAGTCCGGCCAGATCAACGTCGAAGCGCGTGGCGGCATCGTGCAACTCGGCGGCTTCGTGACTGGCGAGAAGATGAAGGAGCGTGCGATTGCCGTCGCCAAGGGCGTCTCCGGCGTGAAGCGCGTCGACAACGCGCTGTTCGTCAAGCCGGAATAACCTGGCACCCTGCGACGCGCAAACGTAGCTTAAAGAGGCCCCGCTTGTCGGGGCCTCTTTTCATGTTGGAGAGGATGAATCGATTAAACGACGGTTGTGCCTGCTGACGATCGCGCTCTGCCTGCCGACGCTGGCAATGGCCATGCCGTTCTGGGGTGCGCAGCAATCCTCGGCCCCGCAGACCCCACCGAAGGCACTCAAGCCCGGTGAATTCGTCTGGCATCCCGGCATAGCGCCGGCCGGTCCGATCGTCGTGATCGTGAGCCTCGACGATCAACTCGCCTTCGTTTATCGCAACGGCGTCGAAATCGGGCGCGCCAAGCTGCATGTGACCGATCCGCTGCAGCCGCTCGGCGCGCCATGAGCGCGTGCGCGATGCGAGCCGCAAGTTCATCGGGCCGCTCGTTTCGCCGCGCGAGCCCTGGCATTACACCTGCACCCCGGTCGCCGTCGCCGACCAGTAGTTCCGCGTCGCCTGCCAAGGCATGCCGGCACGCTCCGGTTTGACCCGCGGCGGCGTTCCGTTACCATGCGCGCCTACAGTTTCATTCGTAACTAACTGGCGCGAGGGCTGCCATGGCCGACCTCTTCGAAAATCCGATGGGTACCGACGGCTTCGAGTTCGTCGAGTACACGGCGCCCGACCCCGAACTGCTGCGATCGCTGTTCGAGCGCATGGGCTTTCCCGTCACCGCGCGTCACCGCAGCAAGAACGTCACGCTGCACCAGCAGGGCGACGTCAATTTCATCATCAACGCCGAGCCGGGCAGCTTCGGCCAGCGCTTTGCGCAGCAGCATGGCCCGTCCGCGTGCGCCATGGCATTCCGCGTGAAAGATGCTGCCAGGGCGTTCAAGCGCGCCGTTGAACTCGGCGCGAAGCCGGTGCAGAACCCCGTGGGCCCGATGGAACTCAACATCCCGGCCATCGAGGGTATCGGCGGCAGCCAGGTGTACCTCGTGGACCGCTACGGCGAGAACACGATTTACGACGTCGATTTCGTCCCGGCCCAGGACCACGGCGCGCTGCGTTCGACGGGCCTGTCGGTGATCGACCACCTGACCCACAACGTGCATCGCGGCAACATGGCGAAGTGGGCGGGCTTCTACGAGAAGCTCTTCAACTTCCGTGAGGTCCGCTACTTCGACATCGAAGGCAAGAAGACGGGCCTTTTCAGCAAGGCGATGACGAGCCCCTGCGGCAAGATCCGCATCCCGATCAACGAGTCGCAGGACGACAAGTCCCAGATCGAGGAATACCTGCGCGAGTACCAGGGCGAGGGCATCCAGCACATCGCGCTGCACACCGCGGACATCTGCGCGACGGTGGATGCGCTGCGAGCCAACGGCATCCAGTTCCAGGACACGCCGGCAACCTACTACGAAGGCGTGCCCGCCCGCGTGGAGGGTCACCGCGAGAATCTCGAGCAACTGGCGCAGCGCCGCATCCTGATCGACGGCAGCGCGAAGGACGGCATCCTGCTGCAGATCTTCACTACCAACGTCATCGGCCCGATCTTCTTCGAGATCATCCAGCGCAAGGGCAACGAAGGCTTCGGCGAAGGCAATTTCCGCGCGCTGTTCGAGTCGATCGAGCTCGACCAGGAACGGCGCGGCGTCATCTGAGGGGTGAGGGGATAGGGGTTGGGGGATAGTCGATCCTCCGGCCTCCGACCAACCCCTATCCCCCAACCCCTAACCCCTCGTTGGAGGTGGCTGTGAAGAACTACATACCCTTGTCACGCACCGAAGGCACGGCCTCGCGTCAGGCGCACTGCGACCTGCCCGAAGGCACGTACGAACGCGAAATGAGCAAGGAAGGGTTTTTCGGCCCGGCCGCGTTCTTCCACCACCGGCACCCGCCGACGGGCTGGACCGAGTTCGACGGTCCGCTGCGTCCGCGCGCGCTCGACCTGACGCAACTGCCGGTCGGGGCGACCAGTCCATGGTCAGCCACCGAGGTGCTCGCGAACGTATCCTGCCGCGTGCGTTTCTGGCGTCTGCCGCAGAGCATGGACAAGCTCGCGCGCAACGCAGATGGCGACGACCTGCTGTTCGTGCACAACGGCGAGGCCGAACTCTACTGCGATTTCGGGCACCTGGGCCTGCGTGCCGGCGACTACGTAATGCTGCCGCGCGGGACGATGTGGCGGCTGGAGATCGCCGCACCGATCGACGTGCTGCTGATCGAGTCCACCAACGCGAGCTACATGCTTCCGGACAAGGGACTCGTCGGCCCGCACGCGATCTTCGATCCGGCGATCCTCGATACGCCGCGCATCGACGATGCGTTCAAGGCGCAGCAGTCGGCCACGCAGGGCTGGCAGGTCGAGGTGAAGCGCCGTGGTGCGATCTCGCGCATCACGTACCCGTTCAATCCGCTGGACGCGATCGGCTGGCACGGCGAACTCGCGCCGGTGCGGCTCAACGTGCGCGACATCCGCCCGCTGATGAGCCATCGCTACCATCTGCCGCCGTCGGCGCACACGACGTTCCTGTCGTCGCGCTTCGTCGTCTGCACGTTCGTGCCACGGCCGTTCGAGACCGATCCGAAGGCGCTGAAGGTTCCGTTCTTCCACAACAACGACGACTACGACGAAGTCATCTTCTATCACGCGGGCGATTTCTTCAGTCGCGATAACATTCACCCGGGCATGATCACGTACCATCCGGCGGGATTCACCCACGGCCCGCACCCGCAGGCGCTTACGCGGATGTTCGAGCAGACCAAGCCCGCGACTGACGAATACGCCGTGATGATCGATACGCGCGATCCGATCGAAGTCAGCGACGGCGGGCTCGCGGTGGAGTGGGCCGGTTACGTCGACAGCTGGAAAGGCAAATGAAGCTTGCAACGCTGCGCAACGGTGCGCGTGACGGCCAGCTGGTCGTCGTCAGTCGTGACCTCAGGTGGGCGATGCCCGTGCCTTCGATCGCGCCGACGCTGCAGGCGGCGCTGGACGACTGGGCCCGCATATCGCCGTTGCTGCACGAGGTGTGCGATCACCTCGCCGAAGGGTACGTGAACGGCGCGCTGCCGTTCGACCAGAAGGCGGCGCTGGCGCCGCTGCCGCGTTCGCACCAGTGGGTCGACGGCTCGGCCTACGTCAACCACGTCGAACTCGTGCGCAAGGCGCGCAACGCGGACATGCCGCCCAGTTTCTGGACAGATCCACTCGTCTACCAGGGCGGCTCGGACGATTTTCTCCCGCCCATGGCGGACGTGCCGGTACCCAGCGAGGATTACGGCATCGACCTCGAGGGCGAGGTCGCCGTGATCACCGACGACGTGCCGATGATGACTGCCGTCGACGAGGCAGCCGGTCACATCAAGCTGATCATGCTCGTCAACGACTGGTCGCTGCGCAACCTGATCCCGGCTGAACTCGCCAAGGGGTTCGGTTTCTACCAGTCCAAGCCGGCGACCGCGTTTTCACCCTGCGCGATCACGCCCGATGAACTTGGCGAGGCCTGGGCCGGAGCCAAGGTGCACTTGCCGCTGGTGTCGCACATCAATGGCAAACACTTCGGCCAGCCGAACGCGGGCGTCGACATGACGTTCGATTTTTCGCAATTGATCGCGCACGTGACGAAGACGCGACGGCTCGGCGCCGGGTCGGTCATCGGTTCCGGTACGGTTTCCAACTACGACCGCTCGAGCGGGTCGTCCTGCCTCGCGGAGACCCGGGCGCTCGAGCAGATCGCCGACGGCAAGGCGTCCACGCCCTTCCTGCGATTCGGCGACCGCGTGCGGATCGAGATGTTCGGCCGCGACGGCACGAGCCTGTTTGGCGCGATCGAGCAGCAGGTCGTCCAGGCCCGGCCCCGTTCCATGGGCGGCTGACCGGAGACGCCGGACTCGGGCATCATGTGCCGGTTCGTCCGCACAGGTGCCCTCATGTTCGAAACGCTGCAGCCGCTCGCGCCCGACTCGATCCTTGGCGTGACCATCGCTTTCCGCCGCGATACCTCGCCATTGAAGGTGGACCTGGGCGTCGGCGTCTATCGTGACGAATCGGGCAATACGCCGGTGCCTGCCGCCGTGCGCGAGGCCGAGCGCGCGCTGATCGCGGCGCAGACGACGAAGAGTTACGTGGGTCCGGCGGGCAACCTCGATTTCAATGAGCGAATCATCGCCCTTGCGCTCGGACCGCTCGCGACCGGGCTCGCTGACCGCACGTCGACGATCCAGACCGTCGGCGGTTGCGGCGCGCTCCGGCTCGGCGCCGAACTCGTGAAGGTCGCGCGGCCCGACGCCGTCGTGCACGTGAGCGATCCGACCTGGGCCAACCACGAGCCGCTCATCGGCAGCTCAGGCGTGCGACTCGAGCGTTACCCGTATTTCGACGCTGCGCGTCGCGCAGTGGCGTTCGACGCCATGCTCGCGCACTTCGGCACTCTGCCGGCGGGATCGCTGGTCCTGTTGCATGCGTGCTGCCATAACCCGACGGGCGCGGATCTTGCTCCTGACCAGTGGCAGGCGGTCGCCGCAGTGATCGAACGCAGGGGGTTGGTGCCCTTCGTCGATCTCGCCTACCAGGGCTTCGGCGACGACCTCGAGACCGACGCCAGCGGACTGCGCACGCTGGCACAGCGGGTGCCGGAGCTGCTGCTCGCGGTCTCGTGCTCCAAGAATTTCGGCCTTTACCGTGAGCGGACTGGGGCGCTGGCCGTCATCTCGGCCAACGGCGCGGCCAGGGCGGCCGTTGCCACGCACCAGGCCCGGCTGGCCCGGCGCATGTATTCGATGCCACCGGATCACGGTGGGGCCATCGTTGCCCGTGTGCTGGCCGATGCGTCCCTGCGGCGGCAGTGGGAGGACGAGGTCGGCTTAATGGTGTCGCGCATGAAGTCGCTGCGCGCGCTGTTCGCGTCCCGGCTGACAGCGCGGCTGCCGGGTCACGACTTCGGCTGGTTGACGCGCCAGCGCGGCATGTTCTCGCTGCTCGGGTTGCCGGAGGCGGATATCGCCCGACTGCGGGACGAACACCACATCTACCTGCCGCCCGATGGTCGTGTGAACGTCGCAGGAATCAGCGACGCCAACGTGGACTACGTGGCCGACGCGGTCGCGGGCCTGCTCGCCTGAGCCGTCGCCGATCCGGTCAGGCGGGAGCCTTCCCCGGAGCCGACTAGCCGGAGCGGGCGGCTTTACTATAGAATCAGCGGTCCGAGGTATCCGTGTTGCCCGTTGGGCGGGGCGGACCTTGGCCGGTTCAAGGCACCTCGCGGCGCCTTGGGGCGGCGGGTGATTCGCCAAAGAGGTCCCCGCAAGCGGGGATTTTTCTTTTGCGACGGTCGGTCAGGCCGGTCGCAGGAAGAAGAAATGGGCCGCGGGCCCATTTTTCGTTTGTGGGGTTCGCGCGAGGACGAAGCGATGCTCAGGGACAAGCTGACGGCGCTGCTGCAGCCGGTCATCGCCGGGCTCGGCTACGACCTTTGGGAACTCGAGTATTTGCCGGGCCGTGGCAACGCCCTGCTGCGCATCCACATCGACACGGAAGCCCACGAGGGCATCACGGTCGAGGACTGCGAGCGAGCGAGTCGTGCGGTAAGCGAAGTGCTCGACACCGCCGATCCGATCCCGGGCAACTACACCCTCGAGGTGTCGTCGCCGGGCGTCGAGCGGCCGCTGCGCGTGGCGCGGCATTTCGCGCCGTACGCAGGCGAGCAGGTTTTCGTGGAGATGGTGCATCCCGTCGAGGAGCGCCGCCGGTTCAAGGGCCGGATGGTTGCCGCGGGGGACGACACGATCGAGGTTGAGGTGGACGGCCGGCTTTACCGGCTGCCGATTGCGGGAATCAGGAAGGCGCACCTCGCGCCCGACTTCTGACCGCAGACGATTCAGAGGACGACGAGCGATGAACAAAGAGATCCTGATGGTCGTGGATGCCGTCTCGAACGAGAAGGGCGTCGAGAAAGACATCATCTTCGAGGCACTCGAAGCCGCGCTCGCGTCCGCAACGCGCAAGAAGTATGGCGAAGAGATCGACGTGCGCGTGTCGATCAACCGCAAGACGGGCGACTACGACACGTTCCAGCGCTGGAAGGTCTTTGCCGACGACTCGACCGAGCTCGAGTTCCCGGACAAGGAACTGCGCCTCGAGGATGGCCTCGACGTTTCGCCGGAAGCCGAGCCGGGTGGCTACGTCGAAGTGCCGCTCGAATCGGTGGCGTTCGGCCGCATCGCCGCACAGACCGCGAAACAGGTCATCGTGCAGAAGGTGCGCGAGGCCGAGCGCGCGCAGGTCGTCGACATGTACAGGGCCCGCATCGGCACGCTGGCGTCCGGCCTCGTGAAGCGAGTCGACCGTAACGGTATTTTCGTCGACCTCGGCGGCAACGCCGAAGGCTTCATCCCGCGCGACCAGATGATCCCGCGCGAGCCGGTCCGCACGCAGGACCGCATCAAGGCTTTCCTGAAGGACGTGCGCTCGGAGCCGCGCGGCCCGCAGCTGTTCCTGAGCCGCACGGCGCCGGAGTTCCTGATCGAGCTGTTCAAGCTCGAAGTGCCGGAAGTCGGCCAGGGCCTGATCAACATCCTCGGCGCTGCGCGCGATCCGGGCGCCCGCGCCAAGATCGCCGTCCGCAGCAACGACCCGCGCATCGACCCGGTCGGCGCGTGCGTCGGCATGCGCGGTTCGCGCGTGCAGGCCGTCTCGAACGAAATCGCCGGCGAGCGCGTCGACATCATCCCGTTCGACGACAACCCCGCGCAGTTCGTGATCAACGCGATGCAGCCGGCCGAAGTCAGCTCGATCGTCATGGACGAAGAGTCGCACTCGATGGACATCGCGGTGGCCGAAGAAAAGCTTTCGCAGGCCATCGGCCGCGGCGGCCAGAACATCCGTCTCGCGAGCGAACTCACCGGCTGGAAGCTCAACATCATGAGCGAACAGGCGGCCGAGGAAAAAAGCGAGTCCGAGCAGAAGGTGCTGCGCGAACTGTTCATGCAGCAGCTCGACGTCGACGAAGACGTCGCGGCGATCCTGGTGCAGGAAGGCTTCTCGAGCATCGAGGAAATCGCCTACGTGCCGCAGTCCGAGATCGCGTCGATCGAGGAGTTCGACGAAGCGATCGTGCAGGAGCTGCGCAATCGCGCGCGCGACGTGCTGCTGACGCAGGCGATCGCGAGCGAGGAGACGGTCGCGGCACCGGCTGCCGACCTGCTCGCAGTCGAGGGCATGGACGACACCCTGGCCACGGAACTCGCGCGCCACGGCATCGTGACCCGCGAAGACCTGGCCGAGCAGGCGATCGACGACCTCGCCGAGATCCCGAATCTCGACGAGAAGCGCGCCGGCGAGTTGATTCTCGCTGCGCGCAAGCACTGGTTCGAACAGGGCCAGCAGGCGTGAGCGGAGGTCTGAATTCATGGCAGAAGTAACGGTCACGCAGTTTGCAGAGGTCCTGAAGGTGCCGGTCGATCGGCTGCTCGCGCAGCTGGGCGAGGCGGGCATCAAGGTCGGCGGTGCTGACGACATCATCAGCGAAGAAGCCAAGATGGAGCTCCTGACGCACCTGCGCCGCTCGCACGGTCGTCAGGGCGAAGACGCTGCGGCTCCGCGCAAGATCACCCTGCAGCGCAAGACGCAGCAGGAGATCAAGCTCGCATCCACGCAAGGCCGCGCCCGTACGGTGGCGGTCGAGGTCCGCAAGAAGAAGACGTACCTGAACCGGTCCGTCATCGAGGAAGAGCAGCGCCAGCGCCAGGAAGAATTAGACAAGGTGCGCCCGACCGACGAGTCCGTGCGCCTGGAGCAGGAACGCGCCGAAGCGGACCGCCGTGCTGCCGAGCAGCGCGAGCGCGACCGCCTCGAGGCGGACGAGCGCCGCGTGCAGGAAGAAACCGCGCGCGCGCGGGCCGAAGCCGATGCCCGCGTGGCGGCCGAGCAGCAGGCCCAGGCCCGTGAGCGCACCGAGCGTGACCGTGCCGACGCCGAACGTCGCGCATCGGAGCC
>Ga0315287_10005972_pt1 | contig 12052 bp, 10 predicted proteins | sample YL17G11_0_MG_FD_205037 | JGI IMG/M metagenome (GOLD analysis project Ga0315287, IMG submission 205037) | Sediment microbial communities from Yellowstone Lake, YNP, Wyoming, USA - YL17G11_0 | ecosystem: Environmental > Aquatic > Freshwater > Lake > Sediment | place: USA: Wyoming | collected...
CCGTAATCGTCACCGTGACGACCTTCGTGCCGATCTTCATCCAGTACGGGCGGCCCGGCAGCATCGGCTCGTCGGCCATCCAGATGATCGTGACGTCGAACTGGTCCGCGACCCCGGGCGGCCCGTCGGTCGTCGAGAGCACGTCGCCGCGGCTGACGTCGATCTCGTCCGCGAGCGTGATCGTCACCGACTGGCCGGCGACAGCCTGCTCGAGATCGCCGTCCATCGTGACGATGCGCGCCACCCGGCTCTCGCGGCCCGACGGCAGCACCCGCAGCTTCTCGCCCGGCGCCAGCGTGCCGCTCACGATGGTGCCCGCGAAGCCGCGGAAGTCGAGATTGGGGCGATTCACCCACTGCACCGGCATGCGGAACGGGCGCTGCTGCAGCTGGTCCTCGATCTCGACGGTCTCCAGATACGCCATCAGCGTCGGCCCGTGGTACCAGGGCGTGTGGTCGCTGGGGCTGGTGATGTTGTCGCCCTTGAGGCCCGACACCGGGATCGCGACGATGTCGGTGAGGTCGATCTGTCGCGCGAACTCCCGGTAGCTCTCCACGATGGCGTCGAACACCTCGTGCGAGTAGCCGACGAGGTCCATCTTGTTCACCGCGAGCACGACCTTGCGGATGCCGAGCAGCGAGACGATGTAGCTGTGCCGGCGCGTCTGCGTCAGCACGCCCTTGCGCGCGTCGATCAGGATCACCGCGAGGTCGGCGGTCGAGGCGCCGGTGACCATGTTGCGCGTGTACTGCTCGTGGCCCGGCGTGTCGGCGACGATGAACTTGCGCCTGTCGGTCGAGAAGAAGCGGTACGCCACGTCGATCGTGATGCCCTGTTCGCGCTCCGCCGCGAGCCCGTCCACCAGTAGCGCGAGGTCGAGGTCGCCGCCCTGGGTGCCGACCTTCTTCGAATCGGCCTCGAGCGCGGCGAGCTGGTCCTCGAAGATCATCTTCGAGTCGTAGAGCAGGCGCCCGATCAGCGTCGACTTGCCGTCGTCGACGCTGCCGCAGGTGATGAAGCGCAGCAGGCTCTTGTGCTGGTGCGCGTGGAGATAGGCCTCGATGTCCTTTTCGATCAGGTCCGAGACGTGAGCCATCAGAAGTACCCCTCCTGCTTCTTCTTCTCCATCGACGCCGACTGGTCGTGGTCGATGACCCTGCCCTGGCGCTCGGAACTCGTGGTGAGCAGCATCTCCTGGATGATCGCGGGCAGCGTGTCGGCCTCGCTCTCGACCGCGCCGGTAAGCGGATAGCAGCCGAGCGTGCGGAAACGCACTTTCTTCATCATCGGCTTCTCGCCGGGATGCAGCGGCATGCGCTCGTCGTCCACCATGATCAGCGCGCCGTCGCGCTCCACCACGGGGCGCTCGGCCGAGTAGTACAGCGGCACGATCGGGATGTCGCGCAGGTAGATGTACTGCCAGATGTCGAGCTCGGTCCAGTTCGACATCGGGAAGACACGGATCGACTCGCCCTTGTGCTTGCGCGCGTTGTAGAGACGCCAGAGCTCGGGGCGCTGGTTCTTCGGGTCCCAGCGGTGCTGCGTGGAACGGAACGAGAAGATCCGCTCCTTGGCGCGGCTCTTTTCCTCGTCCCGCCGTGCACCGCCGAATGCGGCGTCGAAGCCGTAGAGATCGAGCGCCTGCTTCAACGCCTGCGTCTTCATGATGTCCGTGTGGATGGCGGAGCCGTGCGTGAACGGATTGACGCCCTGCGCGATACCTTCGGGGTTCGTGTAGACGAGCAGGTCGAAGCCGAACTCATTCACCATCCGCTCCCGGAACGCGTACATGTCCCGGAACTTCCACTTCGTGTCGACGTGCAGCAGCGGAAACGGCAACTTCGCCGGATAGAACGCCTTCAGCGCCACGTGCAGCATCGCGGCACTGTCCTTGCCGATCGAATACAGCATCACCGGCTTCTCGCACTCGGCCACGACCTCGCGCATCACCTGGATGGCCTCGGCCTCCAGGCGCTCGAGGTGCGTAAGAACGCTGGTCACGGAATCCTCACTACGGTGCGGCCGGTCACGCGGCCCTTGATGTAGTCGTCGAACTGCGCCGGCAACTCGTCGAAGCCGACCACTTTCGTGCAGATGCGGTCGAGCTGCGCTGGGCGCAGATCCGTTGCGATACGCTGCCAGACTTCGAGTCGCAGGTCGCGCGGCGTCAGCACGGAGTTGATGCCGAGCAGGTTAACGCCACGCAGGATGAAGGGCATCACGGTGGTCGTCAGTTCGTGGCCGGCGGCAAGTCCGATGCTCGCGATGTTGCCCCACTGGTCCACGGTACGCGTGAGCCACGTGAGCAGCGGCCCGCCAAGGTTGTCCACGGCGCCTGCCCAAAGCGCTTTTTCCATCGGCTTCGACCCGAGGTCGATGTCTTGCCGTAGCAGCACCCGGGCGGCGCCGATTTCGCGCAGATAGGCCTCCGCTTCTTTCTTGCCGCTGACTGCCACGACTTCATAGCCGCGCCCGGCCAGCATGTTGATGGCCAGGCTGCCGACGCCACCCGCGGCGCCCGTGACCACGATCGGCCCGTTCGCAGGCCGCTGGCCATTGGCCTCCATGCGGTGGACGGCGAGCGCGGCCGTGAAGCCTGCCGTGCCGAGCTTCATCGAGTCGAGTTCGCCGAGGCCGGGCGGCAGCGGGATGACCCAGTCGCCCTTCACTCGGGCGAACTCGGCGTAGCCACCGTCGTGCGTCTCGCTCAGTCCGCAGCCCGTGACCAGTACTTTCTGTCCCGGCGCGTAACGCGGGTCGGCCGAGCTCACGACTTCGCCAGCGAAGTCGATGCCTGCGACCAGTGGGTACTTGCGCAGGATGCGTCCGGTACCTGTCGCGGCCAGTGCGTCCTTGTAATTGATGTCCGAGGAGCTGACACGCACGACCGCCTCTCCCGGGCAGAGGTCGTCGAGGGTGATCTCGTCGAAGCGCGCAACGATCTTGCGGTCGACTTCGTGGATGCGGAAGGCGCGGAAGGTGGGCATGGGAAGTGATCAGCGGTTAGGGGATAGTGTAAGAGCGCTGTCGCGTACTCAGGAGCGATCGAGCCAGACTTCGAGGCCGTCGGCGTTCAGGCGCACGTCGTCGTCTAGCAATCGGTGGCGACGGGCGAGGTCGCCGGGATACCCGTGCTCGTCGAGGCGAACGCTCAGGTACTGGAACATGTCCCCCTGGATGCGGGCACCACGATCCGGTGCGGCGGCATGGGTCCGCGCGATGCGCACGAACTCGACGATTTGTGCATGCAGGTCGCGGGCGAGTCGCTCGAGGTCTTCGACCGGTCCGAAGTGCGTCTGGTAGATGCGCTTCGGAGCGTACGACATCAGGCGGTCGATCGTGCGGTGGAACGCATCGGGGTCGAACTGGACCGGCGTCGTAGTCGGCAGCATGAAGGGGCCCGCCGCCGTGTCGAACTCGCGGTAGCAGATGCCGAAGTTATCGCCGCTGTAGATCTCGCGGTGGTCGAGGTCGATCGGGCAGTGGTGGTGCCTGGCGTGTCCGGGTGCGTCGATGAACTCGAACGTCCGTCCGCCGAGCTTGATGCGTGTCCCGTCTTCGGTGACGACGATGCGTTCGGCAGGGATCGGCACGAGCTCCCCGTAGAGCTGGTGAAACAACGCCTCGCCATAGACCTGGATCGACCCCGCGATCAGCTTCGTCGGGTCGATCATGTGCGGCGCGCCACGTGGATGCAGGACGGCCCTTGCGTTCGGCAGCGCCTCGATCAGCTGGCCGGCGCCACCGGCATGGTCGAGGTGCACGTGGGTCAGGAACAGGTAATCGACCTGCTCGCGCGCGATACCGAGTTCGTCCAGCGCCGCGAGCAGCAGTGGGGCAGCCGGGGCGGCGCCGGTATCCACGAATGCTGCCCGGCCATCGTCCACGACGAGGTGACTCGCCGCCAGGCCCGGGCGGACGTAATGGGTATCGACCAGGTACACGCCATCGCCCGCCGGAACGGCGTGGGGCGCAGTACCTGCGTTGGCATCAGCTCGAACCGGGGCTGGAGGCATCTGGGCGGCCGCGTGGTCGATTCTTCGAACCGCTAAGCCTGCGTTTTCGCCGACTCGAAAACAAGAAGGCCGGGCAAACCCGGCCTTCGAGGACGCCTGGGCTCAGCCTGGAAGCGTCAAAGCCCCGCGCACTTGCCGTTCTTGCTCGTCTCGTTCGTCGCGCAGAGCCCGGGGAGTTGGCTCGAGTAATAGGCCGCAAGCTCGCTGATGTCCTTGTCCGTAAGGACCGCGGCCATGCCGCCCATCACCGGATTCTTGCGCTGCCCGGCCCGGTAGGCCTTCAGCGAGTGCTCGATGTAGTCGGCGTGCTGCCCGGCGAGGTTCGGATACTCCGGCATGATGCCGATGCCGTCGTTGCCGTGGCAGGCGACGCAGGTCTGGCCGGCCTTGGGTGCAGTGCCGACCGCGCGCCCGGTGGCCTTGAGTTCCTGGCCGCTCAGGTAGGCGGCAACGTCCTGCATATCCTGTTCGGACAACGTCGACGCCTGGGCGTACATCGTCGGGTGCGGCCGATCCTGGCTCGCGTATTCCTTGAGCGCCACGACCATGTAGGCAGTGTGCTGCCCGCCGAGCTTCGGCACGTGGTAGATCGGGAACGAGTTCTGATAGTTCGGGATGCCGTGGCAGCCCTGGCAGGTGTAGCCGAGCTTGGCGCCGCGTGCCGCGTCGGCGGCTGCAGCAACGCCCGGCGCGCCGAGCGTCACGATGGTCAGGCCCAGGGCGAGCCAGGCCGATCTCGAGGTCATGTCTCACTCCGTGCGGCGGTCGGCCTCCCCAGGGCCGAAGGGGCGGCATGTTAATCAAAAGCGTTTCGGGAGTCGAATGGCGGCGCCGCACCGAAGCCCCGCCGGGCTGTCATAGACTGCAGGGGCCTGGGCCCGGTCCCACGTACCAAGGAGCCAACCATGTCGATTCGAAGTGTCCTGCTGGCCGGCCTGATGGCCGTCGCCACCCTGCCCGTCGCGACCGCCCTGGCGGACGAGCCGGTTCCGAGGACGGTCAGCGTATCGGGACAGGGCGAAGTCTCGGCGGAGCCCGACCTGGCCCATGTGACTCTCGGAGTGCAGACCCGCCGGCCGACCATGGCCGAGGCACGCAAGGAGGTCGCGACGACCGTGGACCGGGTGCTCGCGCTCTGCAAGGACCTGAAGGTCGACCCGAAGTTCGTCAATGCAACCCGCGTCCAGGTCCAGCCTGATTACAGCTGGGACGAGCGGAACCGCAAGCAGGTGCTGCTCGGCTACATCGTCAGCCGCGAGGTCCAGGTCGAGGTGCGGGACCTCGAGCAACTCGGCCCCCTCATCGAGCGGGCCGTCAGCGCGGGCGTGAACCAGGTCAGCGACCCGGTGCTCGATTCGACTCAGCGCAAGCAGCTCGAACGCCAGGCAATGACGCTGGCCGTGCAGGACGCGCGGTTGAACGCCGAGACGCTCGCGCAGGCAGCCGGAGTCGGGCTGGGGGCGGTGCGCACGATCAGCGCCTCGGGGGCGCAGCCAGTCGTGCCCATGTATCGCTCGAAGATGGTGATGGCCGATGCCGCTGCCGCACCGCCGGCGCCCGAAGCCAGCTACCAGCCGGGTGAGATGAAATTCAGCACGAGCATCAACGCGGAGTACGACCTGGTTGTTACCAGGTGACCATCGCGAGGTCTAGCCACTCTAAATGTAAAGTCATTTATTAGGCGATTTGAATTTGGCTGATAGCCCGACTGTTAACGGAAGCTACAGGCACCTGTCGGTGATTCCGGTCGCTGGTCTGCGACAGGCCCGCGGCTACAACGCCTCGGCGATGTCCGTGCGCAGGCCGTTGTCCTCCGGCTTGGTGCCGGAGGGATAGCGGCCGATGACTCGCCCATTCCGGTTGATCAGGAACTTCTCGAAGTTCCACTGGATGTCACCCGGATAGCCGTTACCGGGCGAGGTGAGCCAGTCGTAGAGAGGATGCCTGCCGGGTCCGTTCACCTCGACCTTGGCCGAGAGCGGAAAGGTTACGTCGTAACGGGTCGAGCATGTCGGGCTCGCGCCGGATTCCCGCCCGTCAGCCGGGCAGGCGATCGACGATCAGGATGCTGCCGTCCACGCCGGTCACGCGAACGCGGCTTCCAGCCGGGACGTCTGGCCCGCGCAGGCTCCAGCGACGGTTGCCCAGCCTGGCCCGCCCTTCGCCTTCGCTGATGCCATCGTTGAGCGTCAGGACCTGCCCGATGTAGCGCTCGCCCACGCGGTGCGGCGCGTTCGCACTCTGCAGGTCCTGCTGCTGGATGCGGTGCTCGCGCCAGAAGTACAGGCCGAACACCGTCGCTGCGAATAGTGCAAACCAGAACATTAGGGAGGGGGGCCGGGTTACGGGATGCCGACATCCTGCCTGCGCGAGCCGCTCGACCTCAACTTCGGTGCCTGCTGGCGGGGTGGTTCTGTGACGCGGCGCTCATGTGCCGGACCCCAGCCCCAGCTCCTTGCTGTACTGCACGTTCATCACGTTGTCGTGCCAGCCCTGGACGTACGGTTTCACCAGATGCTTGTTCACGTAGAAGTAGAGCGGCAGGACCGGCGTGTCCGCCAGCATGACCCGTTCGGACTCCTCGAGCAACGCGCGCCGTCGCGCAGGGTCGGGCTGCCGCGTCGCCTCGGCGAGCAGCGCGTCGTAGCGCGGGTTGGAGTAACCGGTCAGGTTGATGCCGAAACCCGTCTGCAGCAGCTGCAGGAACGTGTACGCGTCGTTGAAGTCGCCCACCCAGCTCGAGCGGAAGACCTGCGTGTCGGTGCGGGCCTGGACGCTCTGCAGCAACGCGCGGAACTCCTCCGCATAAAGCGTCGTCTTCACGCCGAGCGCCTCCTTCCACATCGCAGCGACCGCCACGGCGAGCCGGTTGTGCACCTCCCCCGTGTTGTAGCGGATCTCGACCTCGAGCGGCTTGTCGGCGGAATAACCGGCCTTGCGGTACAGCTCGCGCGCCTCGGCCAGCCGCTGCGCATATGGGCGCGCCGCATAGTCGAACTTCTGGGACGTGTAGTCCGCGGTCCCGTCAGGAACCCAGCCGTAGGCCGGGGCTTCGCCGAGGCCGGTGACGGCCGAAGCGAGCTTGTCGCGGTCGATCACCAGCGACAGCGCCCTGCGCAGGTCGGGCTGGTCCTTGAACGGCGGGCGTGTGAGGTTGAAGCCGTAGTAGTACACCGACAGCTGCGGCGAAATGTGCAGCTCGCTCGGCATGTTCTGCTTGATCCAGGTGAACTGCTGCTGGGGCACGACGTACGTGATGTCGAGCTCTCCGGCGCGGTACTGACGGAACTCGGTGCCCACGTCCGCGTGATGGACGAAATGGACGTGCTCGAGCCGGGTCGCCGCGTCGTTCCAGTAATTCCTGTTGCGCCGGATGACGACGTGCGAACCGAGGACCCAGTCCTCGAGGACGAACGCGCCGTTCGAGAGCATCTTTCCGGGACGTGCGAACTCCGCGCCGTTGGCGGCGAGCGACGGCCCGTGCACCGGGAAAGTGCCAGGCTGCGCCAGCAGGCCGAGCAGGTACGGCGCCGGATTGCGCAGCCGGATCACGATCGTGCGATCGTCGGGCGCGGTCACCCCGAGTTCGGAGGGAGCCTTGTCGCCGCGCGTAATCTCGGCCGCGTTGACCACGGGCTCGAGGATCTGCGCATACGGTGACGCCGTGGCGGGATCCACGAGTCGGCGCATGCCCGCGACGTAGTCGCCCGCGACCAGGCGATCGCCGTTCGACCATCGCAGGCCGTCGCGCAGATGAAACGTGTACTCGAGGCCGTCCGGCGTGACGGTCCAGGAAGTTGCTGCGGCTGGCACGGCACTGCCATCCGGTCCGACGGCGGTCAGGCCCTCGAAGACGTCGCGCAGGATATTGAACGCGCCATCCGTGCGGGCGCGCTGCGGGTCGAGCGTGTCGGGCTCCGGCCCGTTGCCTCGAGTGAGCGTCGTGGCGTCCGCCTTGGTGGTCGGTGTACCGGCGGCCGGCTCCGAACTCTTGTCCCCGCCTCCACCGCAGGAGGCGAGAGCCAGCGCGGCAATCGCCACCCACGCGGCACGCGATGCACGATCGAGCGTGCGGATGGCTGCAGTCGTCATGCTGTCGATGGCCTGAAGGCTCCGCGCTGCGAGCGGAGACGGTTTCCCGACGCGAGGTCGCGCCGCTTGAGATGGATGAGCAGCAGCGATACCGCTGCCGGTGTCACGCCCGGAATGCGCGCCGCGATCCCCAGCGTCGCCGGACGGTGCTCGACGAGGCGCTGGCGAACCTCGTTCGACAGGCCGGGCACGTCTGCATAGTCGAGATCGTCGGGCAGCGGCGCGTCCTCATTCCTGCGCTGCCGTTCGATTTCGTCGTGCTGGCGATCGATGTAGCCGGTGTATTTCGCCTGCACGTCGACCTGCAGCGGGACTTGGGTCGCGAGACGTTCGTCGTCGCGCCAGTCGCCGACGCCGCGGCCGACGACCTCCGCAAGCGCGTCGTAGGAGACCTCCGGGCGACGCAACAGGTCGAACGCCCGCTGCTCACGCGTGAGCGCCCCGAAGCGCGACTCCGCACGAGCGGCTTGCTCGGTGCCGGGTCGCACCCACGTCGACTCGAGCCGCGCGAGCTCCGCATCCACCGCCGTGCGCTTGCGTTCGAAGAGCTGCCAGCGCTCGTCGTCCACGAGACCGAGCGTGCGGCCGATCGTCGTGAGCCGGAGGTCCGCGTTGTCCTCGCGCAGGCTGAGCCGATACTCGGCGCGACTCGTGAACATCCGGTAGGGCTCCGGCGCGCCACGGGTGATGAGGTCGTCGATCAGCACGCCGATATACGCCTCGCTGCGCCGCGGCCACCACGGCTCCCGGCCGCCGACTTCCAGCGCCGCATTGATGCCCGCGACGACGCCCTGTGCGCCGGCCTCCTCGTACCCGGTCGTACCGTTGATCTGGCCGGCGAAGTAGAGCCCCGGCACGTGCCGCGTCTCGAGCGTGGGCTTGAGGTCCCGCGGATCGAAGAAGTCGTATTCGATGGCATAGCCAGGGCGCGTGATGTGCGCCTGCTCGAAGCCGCGGATGCTGCGGACAAAGGCGTACTGCACGTCGAACGGCAGGCTGGTCGAGATGCCGTTCGGGTAAACCTCGTGCGTGTCGAGGCCCTCGGGCTCGATGAAGATCTGGTGCGAGGCACGGTCGGCGAATCGCACGACCTTGTCCTCGACCGACGGACAGTAGCGCGGGCCCACGCCTTCGATCACACCTGTGAACATCGGCGAACGATCCGTGCCGGCGCGGATGATTTCGTGCGTGCGCTCGTTCGTCGCGGTGATGTGGCACGGAACCTGTCGCGGATGCTGGTCACCACGGCCGAGGAACGAGAACACCGGGCGCGGCTCGTCGCCATGCTGCACCTGCAGGCCCGTGTAGTCGATGCTGCGGCCATCGATGCGCGGCGGCGTGCCGGTCTTGAGCCTGCCGACGCGAAACGGCAATGCGCGCAGCTTTGCGGCAAGGCGATTGGACGGCGGATCCCCCGCGCGGCCGCCCGCATACTGGTCAAGACCGACGTGGATGCGCCCGCCAAGGAATGTACCCACCGTGAGCACGACCGCGCGCGCGGAAAATTCGACGCCGACCTGCGTGACCACACCGGTGACGCGCCCGCCGTCCAGCAGCAGGTCGGACACCTCCTGCTGGTACAGGCTCAGGTTCGGCTGGTTCTCGAGCAGGCTGCGAACAGCGCGCTTGTAGAGCTGGCGGTCGGCCTGGGCGCGCGTGGCCCGCACCGCCGGTCCCTTGCTGCCGTTGAGCGTCCGGAAGTGGATACCGGCACGATCGGTAGCGCGGGCCATCGCGCCGCCGAGGGCGTCTATCTCGCGGACCAGGTGGCCCTTGCCGATGCCGCCGACGGCGGGATTGCAGCTCATCTGCCCCAGCGATTCGATGCTCTGGGTAACGAGAAGCGTGCGGCATCCCATCCGGGCGGCGGCGAGCGCAGCCTCGGTACCGGCGTGACCGCCGCCAACCACGATGACGTCGAAGTGTTCAGCGAATCGCATGGGCGCACCCGTTGTGGGCGCTCATTGTACGGATTCAGCCGCCTAGCAGACGTTCGAAGGCGGCGAGCCGCAGGTGGACGAAACGCCGGGCCTGCCGCTCGTACCGATTGCGCCAGTAGCCGCTGCGCAGCCATTCGGCGAGGTAGCCGCGCAGGCTCATGCGGCCACGGTTCCACTGGCGCAGCACGTGGAAATACTCGTGCAGCAGCAGCGCCCGGTCGGCCCGGAAGTCGGCGATCGTGCCGCGCAGCAGGATGCGGTTGCGGCGGGTCGTCGCCACGGCGCCCAGGTGCAGGCGGGCATACCAGGAGCGCTCGACAATCTCGACGTCGTCGACCGGGTCGCCGAACAACGCCTCGAGCGCCGCTCGCTCACCGGCGGGCAGCAGGTCGCGCGTGCGTGCCACTGCCATTGCGGGCGCGAGCGGAGGCTAGGCTGCCTTGCGGCGGGTGCGCGTCCTGGCCGCGCCCTTCTTCTTCGCGGCCTTGCGTACCTTCGCTTTCGTCGCCGGGCCCGGCAGCCGCGGAACCGGCTTCGGGTGCTCGACCGTCGTGATCCGGGCTGCGGCGGCCTTGAGGTCCTCGAAGCTGTCCCTGAGGCATTTCGCAAAGAAAGCGGGGTCAGGCAGCATCTCGCGGCACGAGACCGCGCAGATCCACATCGTGCCGGCGTAGCTGAACCCGGTGACATTGAGGCCCATGCCGTCGGCGGCGATGCTGATCGGCGAGTAATTCACCAATCGCGCACCGGCCATGTAGAGCGGAACGTCCGGGCCGCGCACGTTCGACACGATGAGCCCGATCCGCGGCGGCCGGACGTAACGCGTGATCGTCTCTGAAATCAGGTTCGGCACCACTTGGAGCAGGTCTCGCGCAAGCTCCTTGCCGATCGCGTCGGTCACGCGCTTGGAGGTCGCGGCGCCGTCGCGAATCGCGCGCAACCGATCGACCGGGTCCTCGATGTCAGTGCACACCGACATGACGGTGAAGCCGACCTGGTTGCCGACGTCACCGCCCTTTTCTGCGCCGCGCAGCGTCATCGGCACCATGGCCGCCATCGAGCCTTCCGGCAGTTCGCGCTTGCTCTTCAGATAGCGACGGAGCGCGCCGCCTACGATGCACAGGAACATGTCGTTGATCGTGACGTCGGTGACTTGCTCGCGCACCTGCTTGAACTGCGCGAGCGGCAATCCAACGGCCTCGAACACGCGGTGAGCGGACACGTCCTTGCTGAACCGCGTCTGCGGCGGCATCTTCGTCAGCAGCGATCCGAGATCCCCGGATGCAAGGCTGCGCAGCCGCGCCATCGTGAACAGCCCCTCGCCCGCCAGCTTGTTGAAGGCGCCGGCGCCGAGGCCGGCGAAACGTCGTGCGGTGTCCAGCGAGAATCGCGCGAGGCCCGGCATGCGTTCAATGTTGTGGACGACCGCGCGCGAGTACAGCTCGATCGCCGTGGGCTCGCGGTCGGCATGGAAGCGCTGCAGGTCCAGGTCGTCACCGAAGTCGATCGGTTCGGGCGTGATCGAGTGCAGCGCCTTCAGCAGCTCGGTGCCCGATTCCCCGTCGATGATCGCGTGGTGCATCTTGCAGTAGAGGGCAAAGCTGCCCTTCGGCGCGCCGGGAATGTCGTGCAGCCCTTCGATGACGTACGCCTCCCACAGCGGCTTGCTGCGATCGAGCGGACGGGAGTGGATGCGAGCTACCTGGATGCAGAGCTGGCGCCAGTCACCGGGGTACGGCAGCGCGATGTGGCGCACGTGGAACTCGACGTCGAAGCTCGGATCCTCGATCCAGTAGGGCCGGTCCAGCGACAGCGGCACCTTGACGAGCCTGCGGCGGAACTGCGGGAACTGCTCCAGGCGCGAGGCGAAGAACTTCAGGATGTCCTTGAAGCGCACCCCGCCGCCCGGGGCCGTGGATGGATCGTAGATCGCGAGCGACGCGACGTGCATGAAGTTGTTGCGCTGCTCGAACTGCAGGAACATCGAATCGGCGCCGGAGAGCT
>Ga0315287_10005973_pt1 | contig 12052 bp, 7 predicted proteins | sample YL17G11_0_MG_FD_205037 | JGI IMG/M metagenome (GOLD analysis project Ga0315287, IMG submission 205037) | Sediment microbial communities from Yellowstone Lake, YNP, Wyoming, USA - YL17G11_0 | ecosystem: Environmental > Aquatic > Freshwater > Lake > Sediment | place: USA: Wyoming | collected...
GGATTACGTGCCATCCTCTGGCGGGCCTTTGGGATGACCAACTTTCAGCACTTCCGTGCCCGTGTCTTACACACGTTCGGAAGACCCAAACCACAATAATCCCCAAAGTTGGCGGAGAGCCCGGTTCCGCAACGCCACTCGTTGGTCTTGTGTGCTACGGCGCACTGAGGTTAATCACCGTAAAGCCGGCGGAATCCTTTTGACTCTTCTGCTGGGCATTGGCAAGCTCCGCGCATCGGGAAGCGGCGGCTTGCCCCGTTTTGCCGGCTGGCGGCGAGCCGGTAATCCGCACCGCCGGGTACAAATCGACCCGATACACGGCCGCAGGGCCGTCCACCAATCTGAACTCGGCCAGCGCGCTCAGCGGGATGACCTTGCCGTCCTGGGAGCGGACCGTCACCTTCTTCAACGTATCCACGTTCTTGCGCCCGTCGGCCGACAATCGGATCGTTCTGCTATAGGGCACGGCCTGCAACCCCAACTTCTTGTCTTGCATCGCGGTTTGTAATGTGTCGAACACGCTGGCGACGTTTATTCCAAGCTGGGCGCATTTTGTCCTGTCGATATCCAGGTAAATCTGCTTTTCATCCGGGCCGGGGAACACCTCAGGATTGAGGATCGCTCCTTCCGCGGAAAGTCGCTTCACAACCGCCTCGGAGAAGCGTCGCCGCGCGTCCGGTCCTAGTTCGCCGCGATCGAGCAAGGCAATCGCCACACGTTTCTCTCCCTGGACTGCGGCCTCTACCTTAACCGTGACGCCGGCACGCTTGACCGCCTCGGGCAGGATCTCATGCGCCAGGCTGACGCGGTTCTGGACGAGAACTCGGATGCGGTTCTCATCGACATTGGGCCTGAACTGCACCCGCGCGACGTAGCTGCCATCGTTGCGCGATTCCGAACAGAGCCGCACCATCGACTCGACCCCGTTGATCTGTTGCTCGATCGGAGCGGCAATCGTGTCCACGACCGTCTGAGCGTTGGCCCCGGGATAGGACGACGTTACCACGACCGTCGGCCCCTCACCGGCCGCCTTGAAACAACCGCCGGCAGCGATGGCCAGCACGACGACCAACAGCACGGCATATCGCATAAGCACCTCTTTGAACAGTTCTCAATGCCGACGCCAACGACGCTCTAGACGCACGGAACATCAACTAGAAGAAATATCTGAACAAGCCAGGCAATCTCGGCAACTGCCTGCCACTCGATCCTACTTCGGTTCGGCGAGCATATCAACCGGGGCTCGGATCTGCGCGGCAAGATTTCTCGGCACTGGTTATGTGGGCCAAGGGCCCAGCCGTTCACCCAGCCCAGGGCAACGCCCTGCGGAGCGGGAGGCCGCACCGGATGCGGTTCATTCGGGCCAAGGGCCCAACAATTCGTCCGAGGAACGATTGGCCCGTTGGGCCGACGGTGCGGTTGGTGTGTCGCCGGTTCCGCAGGGCGTTGCCCTGGGCTGGGTGAACCGCGCCCCATCGGGGCAGAGCAACAGACGAGACCGTCGCCAAGTGTGGAGCAAAAAGGCTCAAATCGAGTACGATCGCCTTATGCCGCTTCGGCGTCGTCGTCCTCGTACTCCTCATACCCCTCGACATCGTCGGCATTCTCCCACTCCGCTTCGTCCAGGTCCTCTTCATCGTCGTCCGCGTCGTCTTCCCACTGATCCTCGTCGTCTTCGGCCGCATTCTCGGCATCCTCTTCGTTGAGGGGCTCCTCCTGCGGGTCGAAGAAATCGGCGTCGAACACGCGGTCTGTGTGGTCCTTAGAATGACCGCTGGACGCGAACTCCTCGTCCTCGGGCTCGGAATCCGCCGGCTCGATCGCCCGGGCAGCCAACACAGCGGGTTCGTCGTGGGGCTTGGGCCTCTTGGCTCTGGCCGGTTTCTTCCGCGGTGGGCCGGGCTCCCTGGCCGTTTTGGGCCTCTCGTCGCTGCGCTGCTCGAAGCGGATTTCCGCCGGGCCGGGCTGGGCGTTGCTGGGCAGTTGGCTCACCGGCGCCCGGAGCGCCTTGAACAGCCGCAGGATATGCTCGTGGCACGTGAAGACGAGCAACTGATGCCCGGCGGCGGCGAAGTCGCGTAGCACCGTGGCGGCGGCCTTCGCCCGGTCGGCGTCGAAGTTGACCAGCACGTCGTCCAGCACCAGCGGCAGGGTGGCGCCGCGACGCGCGTAGCAACTCGTCAAGGCGAGCCTCAGACTGAGGAAAAGCTGTTCGCGCGTGCCGCGGCTGAGCGCCTCGACCGGCAGCGAATGTCCTTCGGCGTCGTCCACGCGGAGCACGTTTTCGCCCAACGGCGTCCAGACGCGGCAATAGCGGCCCTGGGTGAGCCGATCGAGATAGCCCGACGCCTCCTGGAGCGTCTCCGGCTGCCGCTGTTTCTCGTACGTAGTGCGGATCAGTTCCAACACGCGGCAGGTTACGGCCAACACCTGCCATCGCCGCACGGCGTCGTCCAGCCGCTTTTCGACCGTGGCCAGTTGCAGGTGTTTGGCGCCCAGCCGGCGGTCGGCGGCCAGCGCGTTGAGTTGCTCGGCGAGTTGGCCCCGCTTTTCCAGCAGGCCATGAAGCTGTTGCCGGAGCGCCGCCAGCCGTTGCCGCAAGTCGTCGCGACGCGTCTCCAGCGGCACGGCCGTCGCTTCCAATTGCCGGCGCAGGGCGTCTTCCGAACAGTGCGTCGCCAGGGCCGCCTGGATTTCGCGAGTCAATGCCTCGCGGTCGCGGCGAAGCACTTCGGCCCGGGCGAACCGGACCGCCCTATCGCGGAACTCGCGCTCATCCTCGGCCCCGGCCTCGATGAGCAGTTCGCGGCGGCGGTGTTTCAGGCGGCCGACGGCTTCCGCGCGTTTGGCCTGGACCGCGCGATTCCGCCGGACCTGCCGGCGGATGGTCTCGCGGCGGGCGACGGCCGTCTCTTGCCGGCCGATCGCTTCGCCCAGTTGACGCAGGTGCTCGATGGGATTCGTGCCGCCGAGCGGCACGCCGCCGTCGGCGGCCAGTTGGACGATGCGGCTGCCCAAGGCGTCCAACTCTTTCCGCCGCCGGCTCAACTCCTCGCGGCGCTGGGCCAAGCGGCGCTGCATTTCCGCGATTCGATCGCACCGCTGCGCAAGCCGGCGGACTTGCTTCGGGGTGATGTCTTCGGGCAAGCCGATCGACGTCGCCGCTTGGCGCCAATGCCGGCGGCCCGCGCGGTGCTCCTCGTCGGCTTGTGCCAGGCGAGCCTCGGCGGCGCCGGCCTCTTGGCGCGCGGTGGCGCGGCGCGTATCGAGCGGGGTCAGTTCTTCCAATGCGGCGAGGTCCCGTTCGGCCGCCTGGAGCCGGCTGACGATTGGTCCGCCGCCGCGGGGAAGCTGAGCGTCCAGGGCATCGCGGTCCTCGTTGGTCTGTTGGACCTGAAGCCGCAGGATTTCAAGCTGCTTCCGGCAAGCGTCGAGTTGCTGGACGTTCGAGCGTTCCAGCATCACCTTGCCGAATCCGGCCGCTCCGCTGCCGGCCAGGCCCAATAGCGCCAGCGCCCAGCCGAGCGATCCGGTGATCGACGTGGGCATGAGCAACCCGGCCAACACCAGCACCACGCCGACGACGAACGCCGCGCCCAAGCCGGCCAACACCCAAACCGGCAGGAGTTGGCGGTCGACCAATTGCCGGCCGCGCTCTTCGAGCTCGCTCTGGTAGCGCGAAAGTTGGTCTAGCCGCTCGTCGACCTGCACGCGCCGGCGAAGCTGCGAGACGAGATTGCCGGCGCGATCCATTGCCCCGGCCAGGTCGCGCTCGCCGCGAGCCGAGAGCGCCGAATCGATCTGCCGCGTAAGCGAATCGACGGCCTCTTTAGCATCGGCGGCGGTCTGGGCTGCCTCCGCGCGGCGCCGATGACACTCTTGCAGCGTCTTTGCGGGCGATCGCAGCGCGGCCAGCGCCTTCGCGGAGAACGTCGGCAGGGCGCCCGCCTTCGAGCCCAAGCCCAGCCGCTCGCCTTCCGCGCCAAGCTCCAGCTCCAGTTCGGCGATTTCGTTGTCGAGTTCCGCGGCCTGTCCCTGAAGCTGCGTGATCCAGGGCTCCTGCTCCTTCAAAGCCTCGACCCGCGCGGCTTGACGCCACAGGGACTCGTTGACCGCCAACTCGGCGAACTCCCGCTTCATCGCCTCCCGCTGCGCGGCCAGTTGGTCGATGCGCTGCTGGTGCTTCTGCTGTCGGGCGTGGATGGCGTCGAGCCGTTCGATGGCGCCCTCGGGCATGGCGATCGACGGACCCAATGCCGCAAGTTGCTCGTCCAGCGCCGCGCGCTGCGCCCAACGCCCGCGCAGAGCAATGGCCAGCTCGACGACGGTGGCCTGTTGTTCGGCCGCATTTGCGTCTTCCTGCAGCCGGGCAACTTCGCGATCGAGCCCAGCGCGCTCGGCGGCGAGGTGTCCGTAGCGGCGGCTCAGCGCGGCGAGTTCTTCGATTTCCGCCCGCAACTTCTCGCGCTCCGCCAACAATTGGACGACCTGGCACGGCTTGCCGTTGGCGTCCAGAATGCGGTTCCGTGAGGTCTCCAATTCGCGCATGACCTCGACCAGCGAGACGCGGTCCAGCCCGGCGGTGAGGTTGTAGAGCAATTCGGCCGCCTCGGTGTCGCTCAGCACGTTGAGTTCCTGGATCTCGCGCAAGCCGACGGCGAAGACGTTGTTGAAGATCGCCTCGTCAACGTTGGAAAGCAGGACCTTGAGGAAGTGCTCGCCTTGGCGGGTGCCGTCGGGGGCGGTCAGTGTGAGTTGCTCGCGCGGGCCGCCCTCGGCGCCCGGCGCATCGAAGCGGCCCACCTGAAACCGGCCATTCGGTCCGGCCACGTCGACCGAACCGCCGGGCCGCCCGCCATGAACCGGCGGCAGATACCGCCGCCGTTGGGGCGAGAAGCCGTAGAGCATCGAGCGGATGAATTGCAGCAACGTGGTCTTGCCGGCCTCGTTGGGGCCGTAAAACACGTTCAAGCCGTCCGAAAGCCCGCCGACTTTCAGGCCGCTCCACACGCCGTAACCGTCGATTTCCAGGGCGGTGATTTTCACGATTGGGGCTCCTCGCCGCTTAACAGGTCGACACCCAACAACGCCGCCTCGCACAGGGCATAATCGCGGGCAGCCTTGCCGTCCAGCGACACCGCCGCAGCCAACGTGCCGGCCCGATGCGATTCGGCAAGGTACGGTTCCAGATCGAGCGATTCCTCGGCATTCATCTGCAACTGGCGGATCGCGCGGAGGAAGTCGCCGCGGATCGTCTCTTGTTCGTACCATTCGGGCGGCAGGGCGTCGGCCAGGGCGACGTCGAACGATACGCTCCACGCCGCCGGCTGACCGTGGCCGTACTCGCTCCGCAGCCAGCCGAGCAATTCGGCGGCCAGCTTGCCGCGCCGCAACTGCACGGCCAGCGGCCCCTTGCCGGCAATCGTCCAGCAGATCAGCAACGGCAGGTTCGGCGCCGACTCGGCCAGCGTGTGCATCCGCTCGCGGAGCCGGGTTTCCAGATCGTTGCGCGTGGTGGTCTCGTCGATCAGAACCCGTTCGGCCAGCCAGCGGGCGGCGTCGGTCGGAATGAGCGTGGTCCGCGCTTGCTTCTGTTCGTCGATCTGCACCAGCGTGCATCCGTGCAGGCCGCTCTCTTCCGGACGCCGCCCTTGCGGACTGCCGCAGTAGTGAACCGTTTGCGGCCCGGCCAGCGGCGTGCTCCGATCGTGCCGGCCGCCCAGCGCCCAATACTGTACACCGCGGGCTTGCAGCGCCGCGGCGTCGGCGCCGCCGTGGACGACGGCGATGGTGAACAGGCCGGCCGGATCGGCAGCGAAATCCAGGGGGCGCAACGATCGCTGCTTCTCGCGGCTCACACCGGCCAAGCGCGCCAGCGGCGCCGCCTGGTGCTGATGCACGAGTTCTTCCACTCGGCCGCGCGGGAAGACGTGAACATTCTCGGGCAGGCCGATTGCCGCGGGCCACGACTCGGGTGGGTCCACCTCGCCGCCCGACCAGTAGACGCCGATCCCACGCTCGGCCAGCCGGTTGAACTGCTCGATCAAGAAAAGCGTTCCGCGCGGGCCGGCGCCGACGCAGTCGAGCATGTCGCCGCAGAGCAGCACAAACGCGGCGTCTTCCGCCAGGGCCGCGTCGAATACCCGTTTCGCGGCCGCGTACGGGGCATCGAGAAATAGATCGCGCAGATGGTCGGGCACTTCGGCCACGCCCATCAACGGCTGCTCCAAGTGGAAGTCGCCGGCATGGATGAAACGAAATGGCCAGTTCGACATGGGCGCCTCCGTGCCTAATGCCTGTCCGTACCTAATGCCTAAGTGACCATGCGTGATCCTGAGAGAAAACCTCGTTGGGGTGGCAGTTGCACTGCCACCCCAACGTATTGGCTTTTTGAGCTCCCGGAATTACGCAAGCTGATTTGGTAGTCGCTCTTACGCCATCCCTCCCCGCCGCTCCTCAAGTCCTGCCGGCGTCGAGGGATAGAATCAACCGCCTAGTGTATCTGCGAACGAATAAAGAGGCTACACCGATTCGCACTGGCGGATGTTAAGCTGGGCAAGCTGGATAATGCGCGGGTGCTTCTTGCACCTCAGAGAAGCCGTACTCAACACCCCGGGCCTGCGGTTGTGCGTCCGTCCGCGTTTTGCCTGCCCTGCGACCGAGTGCTGCCGCGACACGAACTCAACCGTCTTGGCAAGTGCCGGGATGAGTATTGCAGAAAAGAAACCTTTTCTGACTTGGGTTGCTGCGAAGAATGGGTGGTTTCTCGAGGTGTATCACGCGTGCCGGGTGAATGAGACGAAGTTGGCCCGACTGTGAACAGTGCGTCCCCCGAAACCGTAATAATCGTCAAATATGCTAAAGCTTCCCCAGCTTTCCACCGATCTGAGAGCCGAGACGCGGTACGCCTTCGCAATGGGGCGAGGCGGGATGCTTCGGCAGATTCGTTTTCGGACAACTGCCGCGCGGGACAAATCGGTGCGAGGAGGTCTTTTCATGTCACGGCAATCGCTTGGTTTTTGCAGTGAGTGTCGAGATCGAGTCCCGGCGGAGTATCGTTTCGAGGACGGACAAGTCTGGTTTCGCAAATCGTGCCCTGATTGCGGAACCAATCAGTCGCTGATCAGTTCGGACGCGACCTCGTGGCAGGCCAAGCGCGATCTGTGGGAGGGTGCTCCTGCAAGCAAGTCCGTGGCCTGCACCTTGAACTGCGACCGGTGCAAGATCAACCACAGCCCGGCCATGCTGTTCATGGACGTCACGAATCGATGCAATATGGACTGCCCCATATGCGGGTTCTCTCTTCGCGGGATGGGGTTCGAATTCAACCCGCCCCTGGAGTATTTCGAGAAGGTTTTGCACGCCGTTTCCGAAATGCGTCCCCGCCCGGTCGTCAACCTCTTTGGCGGCGAGCCGACCGTTCGAGACGACATGTTCGACATCATCAACATTGGGCGAAAGTACGGCCTCGACACGCAGATCACCACCAACGGGCTGCGTCTGGCCGACGAAGAGTACTGTCGGCAACTCTGCGAGGCGGGCGTGGGCTTGCGCCTGTCTTTCGACGGCCGCAGCCGTGAGATCTACGAGCGCCTTCGCAACAACGGACCTGCGTACGACAAGAAGATGCGCGCTTTGGAAAACCTCAAAAAGCACAGTCGCCGAAAGCACACGATCATCGCCTGTGCGGCCGCCGGCATCAACGATCGGCACCTCGCCGACCTCATTCAGTTCTGCCACGAGAACCGTGAACTGGTCTCCGATTTCGGAATCATCCCCTTGTACGAGAACTGGAAGCCCGGGGAGTTCCAGGTCGCCGTGCATACGACGGCGGACGACGTCGAGAAAATGGTGCAAAGGTCCGTCCCGGGTGGCGGCGTCGATTTCATCCCCGCCGGCATGACCCATTGGCTTGCGGTCATGCGTCCCTTCTTCAGCAATCGACCAAGCACGGGAATACTCAACTTCGCCGGCGTCCATCCGAATTGCGAGTCGATCACGTTCCTGATCCCCGACGGCGAATCCTACCGCGGGCTCAATCACTACATGAACAAGAGCCTCACCGAGGCGGCGGGGGAACTCGCGCATATCGTCGGGAGGATCGAACCGAAACTCTCTCGACTCGACCCCGCAAGACCTCTGCAGCGGCTGCGCGGCAAGCTGATATGCCTCGGAGCGATTGTCCCATGGCTGCTGCGTACGATCGATAAGCGAAGTGTGTTCGGGAACAATCCGATCACCGGTGTGCTCGGAACTGCGTTGTCTCTGTGGAAACGTCACCGCAAGAAGCGCCGCACCGGGCGCCCTGCCCCGGCCGCCTACCTTCGCGTGGCCGTGCTCCCGTTCGAGGAACAGCATTCGATCGATTCGGAACGTCTGAAATCCTGCCGGGTCGGCATGCCCTACGAAAACGTAGAGACCGGTCAGATCGAGATCATACCGCATTGCGTCTGGTACCCCTATCGCAATGCGATTCTCAGGAAGATCGCCGACAAATACGGTAGCACGCGCAACGTGAAGAAAGCGGCGTAGCCACCGTCCGATTGCCGGATGATAGCCGGGCACGACCGCAGCCAATTCTCCACACACGGCACGTCCCGGCGGAACTATACCGGCTTGACGTTCTCGGCACACGGGCCTTTCGGACCCTGGCCTTCCGTGTAGGATACCTTTTGGCCTTCATGCAGGTCGTCGAAACTGACGCCTTGCAGGCTCGAGGAGTGGAAGAACAGGTCTTTGTTGTCGCCCGTCGTGATGAACCCGAAACCCCGTTTGGTCAACTTTTTAATGCTGCCTTCGGCCATTTGTGCGTTTCCCGTAATGATTGTTTGGATAGACGCCGCCCGGCTTACGATTGCCGGCCAGCCGCCGTCCATAGGTTAAAGTAGTGTACACCGGCACGGGGCCATTACGCAAGTGGCCTGCCGTATCGGCAGTTTTACGGCTTGTGTGGGGGTGGTCGCTGGCTCCGGGCCTGCTGAACGTCGGCCGCCAGTTTCGTTACATCTTCTGTAAATTGCCGAAGATATCGTCGGGCGGCCTTCTCGTCCATCTCCCCCAAGGTTTTCTCCGTGCTGCCGTCCTGGAAGAGAAACTTGCGCGCCGCCTTTGCCTGCTCCAGCAGGTCCGGCGTCCAGTCTTCCGAGAGCACCAGGGCTGCCTGGAGCAACTTGCCGCCAATGACGAGCTTTTCCTTCGTGGTGGCTTGGCTGCTCTGTAGAAAGCTGGCGGCTTGTTCAACGGGACGTGGCCTGATTGACATGGCTGTTTCCGACAACTATTGGTGAGCGAACTTGTGAAAACCACTCCCAGTAAAGCTACTCTATCCCCGCCCGCCCCGCAACCCCCCACCGATGGGGAAACCCGACGTCCTCGCCATCGTAGACCCCGAAGACCTGGAACCGGGGGCACTGGATCCTACCCGATTGTATTCCTCACGCCCCGGGTGAGGGTTGTGCTTCAAACAAGATTATCGCCGACAAGAAGAAAACGCCTCACTTCAACCGGTGTGGAATATACATCCCATCGTAGTTCTGTCTCCGATCTCTCCCCTCCTCTCTCCCCTCTGCTAGAATACCGGCATGTCCGCCGCCGATCCAGCCCCGACCCCGACTCCCGCCGAACTGCTCGCCACGCCGGTCCAGTTTCTCAAGGGCGTGGGGCCGGCGCGGGCGGAATTGCTCGACCGGCTCGGTCTGCACACGGCCCGCGACGTGCTTTTCTTCTTCCCCCGCGATTACCAAGACTTGACCGACGAACGGGAAGTTCAGCAGCTTGAAGACGGCAAGCTGCAAACGGTCCGCGGCGTGGTTGACGACATCGACCTGCGGACCACCAGTGTCGGCGGCTGTATCCTGGGCGTCTCGCTCCGCTGCCGCACGGGCCAGCTCCGCGCGCTCTGGTTCAACCAGCCCTTCATGCGCGAGCGGTTCAACTTCGGCCAGCGGCTGATGCTTTCCGGCAAGCCGAAGTACGAGGGCCTGGTTTGGCAGATGAGCCACCCGCGCGTGGAAGTGCTCGACGACGAGGAAGACGAACCGGTCACGAAGATCCTGCCCGTCTATCCGCTGACCGAGGGTCTACAGCAGTGGCAGATCCGCAAGATCGTCCGCGCGGCGCTGGAGACGTGCGTCGACGTGCTCGACGAGGTCTTTCCCGACGAATACCTGCGCAGCCACGACCTCTGGCCGCTGCGTCAGGCGTTGCCGCAGATCCACTTTCCCGCCGATCAAGCGGGCCTCGACCGTGCCCGGCGGCGGCTGGTGTATCAGGAATTGTTCATTCTGCAACTGGCCTTGGCCGTCAAGCGGCAGCAGCAGCACGATCAGCGGAAGGCCCCGGCGCTGGAGGCCACGGCCAAGATCGACGCCCGCATCCGCCGGCTGTTCCCCTTCGAGTTGACCGAGGGGCAGGAAAAAGCCATTGCCGAGATCGCCGCCGACATGGCCGGGCCGCTGCCGATGAACCGCCTGTTGCAGGGCGACGTGGGCAGCGGCAAGACGGTGGTGGCCGTGTACGCCATGCTGCTGGCCGTGGCCCACGGATACCAGGCCGTGCTGATGGCCCCCACGGAGGTTCTCGCCCGGCAACATACGCTGACGCTCGACAAGCTGCTCGCTGCCGGCCACGTCCGCCGCGCCCAACTGACCGGCGGGCTGACGCCCAGCCAGCGGGCCGCCCTGCTGCAACTCATCGCCGCCGGAGAGGTCGATCTGGTCGTCGGCACCCAGGCAATCATTCAAGACGACGTCTCCTTCGCCAAGCTCGGACTGGTGGTGATCGACGAGCAGCACAAGTTCGGCGTGCGGCAGCGGGCGAAGCTAAGAGCCTCCAACAAAGCGCGGCCGGATCAATGTACTCCTCTCGCTCCGCGAGAGGGCGGCGAAACCGCCAATCGCCCTCACGCGGAGCGTGAATGTACTCCTCTCGCTCCGCGAGAGGGCGGCGAAACCGCCAATCGCCCTCACGCGGAGCGTGAGGAGTACGTATCGCTCGATCCGCACTACCTCGTGATGACCGCCACGCCCATCCCGCGCTCCGTCACCATGACGCTCTTCGGCGATCTCGACCTGTCGATCCTTCGCGACAGCCCGCCGGGCCGGCAAAAAGTCAACACCTACCTGGCCAACGAGGACCAGCGGGCCAAGTGGTGGGACTTCTTCCGCAAAAAGCTGCGCGAGGGCCGACAGGGATTCGTCGTCACGCCGCTGGTCGAGGAGGCATCGGGTGGGGCAGACATTCCTGTCTGCCCGGAGGGTGTTGACCAACGAGGCAGACAAGAATGTCTGCCCCACCTTGATGAGAAGTGCGGGCCAGCCGAGGTCGCCAGCCTCGAAGCGACCTACGAATCGCTAACCAACGGCGAGTTGGAAGCCTTTCGGCTCGGCCTGATCCACGGCCGCATGACGCCGGCCGAGAAGGACGACGTGATGGACCGCTTCCGCCGCGGCGAAATCCAGGCGCTGGTGTGCACGTCGGTCGTCGAGGTGGGCGTGGACGTGCCCAACGCCACGCTGATGACCATCGAGGGCGGGCATCGCTTCGGCTTGGCCCAGTTGCACCAGCTTCGCGGGCGGATCAGCCGCGGCGCGTTCCCCGGCTTCTGCTGCGTCTTCGGCGACCCGCAAACCGACGACTCGCGCCAGCGGCTCAAGGCGTTCGTCGCCTCGACCGACGGCTTCGAACTGGCCGAGACCGACTTCAAGATTCGCGGCCCGGGCGACATCTTCGGCACCAAGCAGCACGGCCTGCCCCCGCTGCGGATCGCCGACCTGCTGCGCGACCAGGCGATTCTGGAAGAAGCCCGCCGCGACGCCCACGCGCTGGTGACCGCCGATCCCGGGCTATCTTCCGACGCCCACGCCAAACTGCGGCGGATGATGATCGTGCGATATGGCAAGGCGCTGGAGTTGGGCGACGTGGGGTGACTAAACTTTCGCAGATTTCAAGGCGGTCAAGCGGCGAGATTTAGGTAGTTTTCCAGGTCGTCGAGTAATTGATACAGGTCAGCCTTGGTGGCCGACTCGGGGTTAATTGTAGCTTCGAGAATTGT
>Ga0315287_10005975_pt1 | contig 12051 bp, 13 predicted proteins | sample YL17G11_0_MG_FD_205037 | JGI IMG/M metagenome (GOLD analysis project Ga0315287, IMG submission 205037) | Sediment microbial communities from Yellowstone Lake, YNP, Wyoming, USA - YL17G11_0 | ecosystem: Environmental > Aquatic > Freshwater > Lake > Sediment | place: USA: Wyoming | collected...
AACTGGGCCCAGTTCAAATATGACTTGGTCATGCGGCAGGTGCAGTCGGTCCAGAACGCGGCGATCAATTTCCTGAGCTGGCTGGCCAATATCGAGCTGGCGCTGCGGGGCTTCAACGTGACCGCTCGGTGGCACTTTGACAATGTCTTCTCGGCTTTGGCCCGGGAACAGGCGGAAGTCAAGGCCAAGGAAGCGGCCGGAATCATCGACCTGTACCAGGCCGGGCTGATCGACCGCGAGACGGCCACAGAAGCGGCCTCGAGGTTGATATAGCCACGGCCGCGAACGGGAGGAAACACGAGGCGGGGCGGGTCAATTGGCGGCGGGCGCTGGGTGATCCGGTTTACTTTGCGCAGGCGGTCATGGGAATCCGTCCCCATCCCGGACAGGCGGCCTGGCTGGCCAATTCCGGCCGGGCCGAAAACCTTCTGGCGACCGGTAACCGCTGGGGAAAATCATATGTCCAGGCGATCAAGGTTCTGCATCGGGCGCTTTTCCGCATCAGACCTTTGCCGTATGACGGCGACGGTCGTTACACAATCGTGGCGGCCTCCATCACCCAGGATCAGGCCAATATCATATTCAATACCGCCGTCAGGATGATCCGCCGCAGCGACCTGTTGTCGGCGCTGGTAAAGTCGATCAAGTGGACGCCGTACCCGGAGATGACCTTCGGCAACGGCAGCGTCATCACGGCCCGGACGACCCAGAACCGCGGAACCTATCTGCTGGGAAATGATTACGATTTTTTCTCCTTCGATGAGGCGGCCTTTGAGACCGACCCGGAGTATCTGATCAACGACGTGGTGATGATGCGTCTGGCGGACCGCAACGGCCGCCTGGATCTGATTTCGACGCCCAACGGCAAGAATTGGTTTTACCGGCGGATGCTGGAGTTGTCAAAAGACCCGGAGCGGGGGTACGTGCAGTTCGGAGACAGCCGCGACAATCCCTATATTTCCAGCCATGCCCTTGATCTGCGGTTGAAGAACCTTCCGCCCGACCATGTGGCGCAAAACATTGCCGGACAGTTTATTGACAATACCCAGACCATTTTCAGCACCCAAGATATCGACCGGGCGCTGGCGGAAATGACCCTGGAAGGGGCGCGATCCGACCGGCGGTACCTTTCCGGCTGGGACCTGGCGCGCAAGCAGACGCACACGGTGGGGATAACCTTCGACGTCACCGAGAAGCCGTACCGGATGGTGGCGCTGACGCGGTTCACCAATCGTGACTGGTCGGATGTCGTGGTGTCGATCCGGGATGTGCAAGCGGCTTACCGGGGGACTCTGGTCATCGACGCCACCGGTTTGGGAGACGTCATCATGTCGGAATTGGCCGACCTAAACCCGGTGGGGGTGGTGTTTTCGCCGAGACAGAAGGGGGAGCTTTTGGGTAACTTGCTTCTGCTTCACAATCGCGGGGAAATCATCTATTCCGACGTTATCCAGAATGAGCCGGGAAATGCGACCTGGAGTCTCGAGAAAGAGATGCGCGAAATCACCTGGGACAACAACAATCGCTTTGATGCCGTCATGGCGATGGCGTTGGCGGTCTGGCCGAAGCGGAGCCGGTTGATGTTTCCTGGCAGCGGACCGTTACCGGCCCGCGTGGCCAAGTTATAAATAAGCAGAAGGCCGCCGATGTCCGGTGGCCTTCTGCGGACTCAGAAGGTCTCTGCGCAGCGGAACTGCCGGCAGCGGTTACCGTTTCCGACGGCGTAAGAACAGAACGCCGGCGCCCATACCCAAGAGGGTCAGCGTGGCCGGTTCCGGGACGGACGGACAGGCGGTGGTCGGCGGTGTCGGCGTCAGTATCGGATCACCATCATCAAAATCGCTGTTTTGATTCTGACAGCCTGACGGTGCGTTGGGAGCTGCTTGTCCCCCACCCTGGCCTGATCCCGGCGAGCGGAAATCGAATCGATCCATGCCATGGACGTCGGCAAGGGTAATCATCAGCGCGAACACAAAGACTATCAGCCCCACCATTAATGATAATGACCTGTGGGAAGATTCGTATTTCACCATATTCAGTCCTTTCCCAACAACAGATAGATTGCTGATTCCTTACCAAGCAATATCTGTTCCTGTCAGCTGTTCAAGATTTGATCCCTTTAATGTCTTGCCAGACAACGAGATGGGCGGGCTGGCGCGGCCGTTTCCGCAATTGGCTCCTGATGATGCAAACTACTGCCGATTCTGCGCCAATCGCTACCAATTCGATGCAGATCGCTACCTGGCCCGCATAAGTAAAGGCTGGAGGAAAGATGGAAAACCTGTCCGGATGCATGACCGCCAAGCTGGCCGATCGAGACGAACCATACGATGGCAGCCTGGTGGATGAGATCAATCAGAGGATACAACCGCCGCGGTCGGTGAAGCCCAACGAAGTTCATATCCGCGCCATGTATATCGTTTCCGACCAGATCAACAGTCAGGGAGGGCGGTTTGCCGCGGAAGAGTTGGACCGCCTGACCGAACTTCTGATCGATTCTCCGGTCATGGTCGGGCATCAGCGCGACAGTCTGCCGGTGGCGCGGACGTTTATGGCGTCCAGAGTCGAGATCGATGGCCGGGTTTGGGTCAAATCATACTTCTATTGGATCAGGGAAGGGGCGGGGGCGGAGTTGCTCCGGAGCAATATCGACGGCGGTATCTACAAAGAGTGTTCAATCAGTTTCCTGTTTCAGTTGCCGGAGTGTTCCGTCTGCGGCCGCGATATCAGGCATTGCCGCCATATCCCCTTTCAGGAGTATGAGATCGAACCGGGGCGAAAGGAGATTGCCCATTTTCTGTATCGGCGGGTCGAGAAGGTGCTGGAGACATCGCTCGTCTTTCGCGGCGCCATCCCCGACACCCGCATCACCGACAAGCTTTCCCCCGGCGATGGCGATCATGACCTGGCCGGCAGGCATCAGGCCGAAACATCATTCAGCAAGACTATGGCGACCGCCGCCGAACAGCCGGGCAATGTCACCTGGGGCCGGGCGGCGCTACGGTTTGCCCCTTTGAAATGTTTCGAATGGCAGGATCGGGTCAGGGCGCTCTTCGCCTATCCCTATCAGCCCGGGCTGATGATCGCGGCCGTCAAAGGGCGCGATGGCCTGGAACTGCGATCGACTTTTCCGCTGCCGGAGGCGATCCAGCGACACATATGTACGATGCTGGCGTCGCTGCCGGCCGATTCTTACCAGGCCGATTTTCTCCTTTACGCCACTCGCGGGAAACAACGATTGGATGCCTTCGGGCTGATGAGAATGATGGCCTCGGAGGCGTATCGGCACCGGTTGCGTCTGCGATTGTGCGACCTGAAGGAACTCAATGGCCGGGACTATGCGAGCGAATCATACGAGCGGCGTCTGGCCAGGATGCAGGAATGGTTTGCTCCCTTGTCTTCATCTTCGTGTGAAGCCATCCGGCCGCGACAATTGCCGGCGGCGGGGCAATTCCTCCCGACCGAGGGAGATGATGCCTCGGGGTATGCCTTTGGCCTCGAACTTCTGGCCGAGCATGATGATGGGCGGCTCGACCGCTGGGTGTTGACGAAGGAGCGCCTGACGCCGGCGCTGGTGGATCGGATCGACCAGGGAAGCGGCGCCCATTTGTCCTGCACGGTTCGCGAGCTTGGGAATTTGGGTCAGGCGCATAACGCCGCCTGTCCCCGAACGATAGGCCTGGAGAAAAATGCCGTCGTCCTGGTTCGCGGCTTGGCAGAAAATTCCGGCCGATCGGTTCGAGCTATGGTGATTGCCGACCTTCTGCCCGGCGTCGAGGCGGGTCGTATTATCAGCGCCCCGGAATCCCTACCGCCGCGCCAGATTCTGTATGTCAAGGCGTCCGAAGGCAGGCTGACCTTGTATCTGCGGCAGACGGAGGGCTGGCAGCGGATAACGGTTCACCATTTTGCCTCAGCTCTCTTTCGGCGCGGCCGCCGCTTTATCGCCGACAATGAACCGCTTGATATGGAAGAGCCGGAGATTATGGCGTTGACTCAGGTTCCGTTGGAATCCGTCGGGCGGGCGGCCGCGCTGATGAGTCTTCGTCTTCGCGACCGCCACGCGCTGTTCGGGGGCGTCACCGGTCTTTGGGTTCGACCGGCTCTTATCGACGGCCGGGAACGATATCTGTTTTACGGGGACCAGCCGGTCCGGGACAAGGGACAGGGCAATTAGGGCGAGGAGGCAAGATTGGGAGCGGTGGTGATGGGACGGTGGCGCAAATTGGGGGTCAGGCTGGGGTCGATCCACACCATGCTGATGATTCTGATGACGCTGGGATATCTGCTGGCGACTCATCTCTCGACCATCCACCGTCTGAAAACCGCCATTTCCGTCAAAGCCGACCGGACGGAGCTGGAACTGCTCGACAAGAAGCTGACGCGAATCGAGGTGAAGCTGGAGGAGGCGGTGCTGACTAAGGATGAGGTGATGCGCCTGCGTGACTACCTCGACCGGCGGATCACGGAGACGATGCTGCGCTTGGGAAACGGCGTTGAAGGAGAGAGGAAAGATGGAAAATAAGCAATCATTGTTGGAACAGGCTCTGAGTGAATACGTGAACCTGCTGACGGCCCGGGAAGCGGCCGGCGACGAGAACGGATCACCATCGGAGCCACTGCACATCGAGACGATTGACTTTGACCGATTGCGGAGTATTCTGACCGACGCCGCCGCGGCGCTGCGCGAAGCGGCCGGCCGAGACGCGGAGGCCGAGGTGGTCAGAGGCTGGTTCACGCAGCGCATCGTGGCGCTGCAGCGGGCCCGCAAAGCGCTCTTGGGCGGCGAGGGTGGTATGGACACCATCGACGCGCTGGGGCGTCTCGGGTGGCGGGAAGTGCTGCGCCGCTTTGAGGACGAATCCAGCCAGTTGCGCCGGTCGCTACGGCCGCAGAGCGCGGCCATGGCCGGGCCGTCGGCTCATAAACAGGACAAGTATCAGGATTTCAAATCATAACTCCGATGAGGGAGGATTTCCCGACCGGCGTTTTCAATAACCAGGCGGTCCGGAGTCAACAAAAGGAGCAAACGTGACTATCAGAGCACAAAACCTGGAAACGATACACCCGGTCTTTGCCACCTTTGCGATTCACCAGACGACCGGAGTGGATGACCTGAAGGATGTCAACCTCGGCGAACCGATCAGCCTGACCGGCAACTACGAGGTCGGGCGGACCTCAGCCGGCTCGATCCTTCTGGGTAAGTTGGTGGCGCTGACGTTAACCGACGCCGACGGCGGCAAGCGCCTGGCGACGGTTCAGATCGGCGGAATTTGCACGCTGGCGGCCTCGGCGACGACGCCGACCGTCGGCAATCGAGTCGTCGGAGGAACGGCCGGCACGGTCAAACAGGCGCCGGTGCTGACCGGATACGATCCGGCGGGTGGGAACACCGCCCGCGCGACAGTCATCGCCGTCAACGGTACGACCGACTGTACCATGATATTGAATTAGCAGGGAGAAAGAACATGATGAATCTCGATCGATTTTTCTCAGGTCCGGTCGGTGGCGGGCTTTTGAACCTGGCCGAGGCCGAGCCGGATCGGGCGCGCGCGGTTGATCTGACGCGGGCGTCGGAACTGGAGGTCACCCGGGACACTTACCTGGAGGCTCAATCGCGTTGCCTGACGCTCAGTGAGCTGTTGGAAACCGACGATTATGATCCCTCGCCGGCCGACTGCCATCTGGACGCATTTGAGCGGCAGCTGGCGGTCAACGGCATTCGCGTGGGCGGGAAAAGCAGCAGCAGCGTGGACCTGTTCTACAAGAATGCCCCGGCGCTTTTGCCCGAGTTTGTCCTGCGGGAGGTGCGCAAGGGTCAGAAGATGCGTCCGGAGCTGGATCGGCTTCTGTCCGGCAGCACGGTTATTCAGAGCAATCGGTACACGCCGTTCTTTGTCAGTACGGCCGACACGACGCGGCTGTCGCTTCGTCCGGTCGGCGAAGGGGCGGAGATTCCGAGCCTGACCGTCAACGAGCAGAAGCATTCGCTCAACGTGCGCGATTACGGCTTAACGCTGAAGACGTCGTACAAGGCGCTGCGACACCGGTCGTCGGCGCAGTTCAAGGTGCTGTTGTGGTACATCGGTTTCCGGTTGCAGACCGACAAGGTCGCGTTGGTGGTCGATACCATCGTTACGGGCGACGGCAACGACAACGCCGCGCGGGTGGTCAACGCCGCCGTCAGCGGATCGCTGACCTATGCCGACCTGATCAAGCTCTGGGCGGAATTCTCGCCCTTTGAGATGAACCACCTCATCTGCCATATCACCTCGCTGAAGACGATCCTGACGATGGCGGAGTTCAAGGATCCGTTGGCCGGGTATCGTTTCGGCCGGACGGGAGAGCTGTTTACGCCGCTGGGGGCCACGATGGTGCGCTGCGACGACGTGGCCGCCGACTATGTCATCGGCCTCGATGCGCGCTTCGCCATCGAGGAAGTGATAAGTCAGCCGCTGATGGTCGAGTTCGACAAGATCATCGAGCAGAAGTTCGAAGAGGCGGTGATCTCGGAGTCGGTGGCGTACGCCAAGGTGGTCAAAGAGGCGTCGGTTATTTTGGACTATAACTTCTAGCGAAAGCGGCCCGGCCCCCTGCGGGCCGGGCCGAACCGAGGGAAATCATGCTCACCCATATCGCCACCAGCAGCGCCGCCCGCCCGCTGGGTATTCCCCCCGGCCACGCCTGTCTGGTCGTGGCCGACGGACAATACGCCGGCCGGGCGGCGGTCCTCTATGCCGCGAGTCCATCGACGATTCGGCTGGTCTGGTCCGACGGGCCGCATACAACGGTCTCGGCGCCGATCGATGTCGTCGCCGACGCGGCCGACTCCCCCTTCGACGCCTTCATGTCGCGCACCGGTGACATCTACCTGGCCTATACTGTGGCGGCGAGCCTGGATTTGGCCTTTGTCAAGCTGACCTTCAGCGGCGGCGCCTGGACGGTGGGGTCGAAGGTAACGGTATACAACGCCGAGGACTGCTTCTATCCCAGCGTCTGCAAGTTGTCGTCGGGCCAGCTTTGGATAGCTTATACGCGGCTGTCATCCGGCAGCTACTATGTCAGCGCCAAGATATCTTTGGATGACGGCGCCACCTGGGGATCCATCTCCAGCCCCGGTGACACCCTGACCTCCGGTTCCACCGCCGCTTTCGGCAAGATGGTCGAGGTCAATGCCTATCAATACCTGGTCTACACCGATGGGGGCGCCAAGATCGCCTATCGATCCAAACCGAACAGCGGGCTGGTCTGGGGCAGCGAGGCGGTCTTGGCGACCGGGGCCGGTTTCAACGAGCATCTCGACGTGGCGGCCAACGCCGATGGGCGAATGGGCGTGGCTTATGTTTCATCGGGCGGGCTGAAGTTCCGCGAGTATTCGGGATCATACTGGAGCGGCGAGTACACTATCGACAGCGGCGCCGTCGTCTCTCCGGCGGCCGCCTATCGCGCGGGCGAAGCCTGGGTCGTCTATTGTCGATCCCAGGAGAACGGATTGCGGCCGGCGATGTTCGCGCGCAGAAGCGGCGAGGGCTTCTCCACACCGGCGCCGTTCGACCCCCGCAAGGCGGATCTGATCTGCCTGTTGGTCTATAACGCCGCCGTCGGAAGCTATCAGGACAAGACCGCCGAGGCGGCGTCGGCCGATACCGGCGACGTTCTCCATTCCGCGTCGGGGGCGCTTTTGGCCGCAGTCGGAGACGCCGTCTATTGCGGCCTGGACGCGCCGTTCAACTATCTTCGGCTGGTGCTCTCGGCCGTGGGTATCGGGGGCGAAGTGGCTTGGCGGTACTGGGACGGCCAGGTATGGAAGAGCTTGGCGCCGGAATCGGGGGCCTGGCATTTCTCCTCGACCGACCGCGATCAGCTTCTCTGGAGCGACTTCCGCTCGATTCCCGGCGACTGGCAGAAGAAGACGATCGGCGGTCATACCTGTTATTGGATCATGATTGCCGCGACGGTCGCTTTTTCCACCGCGCCGGTCGGCTCGCGGGTCAGCGCCGTCACCAACCTGAACGCTTTTTCTCTGCAGAGGTGACTATGAGTTTAACAAGCATTAGCCAAGTACGCGCGCACCTGAGCCGATTCAACCCCGGCGATGGTGAGGTGCGCAATCATCCCCTGCGGCTGACGTCGGATCGAAATCTCAGCCTGCCGCATGCTCATGTCGTGGTCGACTCGGAGACGGTTAAGGCCGTCGCCAACGACGTCCCGGCGTCGGAAGTCGCGGGGCTGGCAGAGGAGCCGCTAGCGCTGGGGCAATCCCGATTGGTTCCGGAAACGATTGTCTGCGCCGACAACAGCTCGCTGGCGCATCTCTATCAGGAAAACGTCGACTTCGCGGTTGATTATGCATTAGGGAAGATCCGGCGCCTGGCCGGCGGCGCCATCGAGAGCGGGAGCAGCGTCACAGTCTGGTATCTGTATTATCGCGTCTATGGGCGCGGGGAGGATTACACGATCGATTATGACGCCGGTCTCATCCGCCGACGAACGGGCGGCGCTCTGGCTGAGGGACAGGAGGTTCTGATCGATTATCGGTTGGGAAGCACCGATTTCGCCGACGGTGAAATCGAGCAGTGCATCAGCGAGGCCGAGGCGGAGATCGCGCATATCACCGAACCGGATCATCTGGAATCGACCGATCCGGCGTTGCAGGCGGCGGCGACCTTTCTGGTGCTGGCGCTGCTTTGCCGCAACGCCGCCGGGATGACGGCCTCGGAGACGTCGGGTGGTCAGAAGCAGACGATCTGGCTGGAACTGGAGAAGTCGTACCGCGAAAATGCCCAGAGGCTTTTGGGATGGTTCCGGAGACAGACTCCGGATCGGCATCATCCACGACTGGCCTGAAAGGGAGAACGGAATGAATTCGACATTGGCATATCTGCGGGGACGGCGAGCCTGGCTGGTGGAAAATCTGACCATCTGGGGGGCTGACAGCGACGCTGCCTTCGTCATGGCCGGGTGCGAGACGGTCGGCGCCGACAAACGGATCGGGATAGGGACGGTCGCCGTCGGAGGACAGCAGCAAGTCGTCAACTTTACCGCACTGGTTGACAATCGCGGCAACCAACTGCCGGAGCAAATAAAAAAGCCATCGGTGATGATTATTCCGCGGGGACGGCGGGGCGCTTTTGTCAAGGCCGTCCAGGGGGAAACCGGATTCACCGTCGCCAAAAGCGATGAGACCGGGGCGCCGGTGACGGTCGACCTGATGATCTTTGAGATGGGACAATGAAAAAGAAACGGACGGAAGCAAAAGGCTCGAATGAACGGGCTTTCGCCTCGGATACCGATCTGCTCGAGTTCATCAAAGATGAGATTGAGAAGCAGATTAAGTCGGGCGAAATCAAACTGAAAGTGGGTGATCTTTTGAAAATTCTGGAGATGCAGAAGAAGCTCGCCTCGGATTCCAAGGCCGAGGAGAAATTCTGGGAGATGATTGAGCGCATCCGGCAGGAGGAGCTGAAAGATGAATAGGGCCGCGCGGACGCTGCTGGTGCTGCTGCTGGCGATTCTGGCGGGAAAAGGGGCGGCCGCGTCGAAGACCTTCGATCAGGCCCAGTGGCACACCGGGGATATGAATGAACAATCGCCCTCCGATTCGGCGGGGAACACCGCCAACAGCCATGTCGACTACTTCTACTATTACGAGCGAATACCGATGCGGATGGCGGTTCTCGATGATTCGCTCGCAAACGGCTCCGCCTCCCGTACCTATGATTCGGCCATCCTGGCGCTGGTGGTGGCGGCCAACGGGCTGTCGGGGAACGATTCGATGCGGGTGTTCGGCCGGCGGCTGACCCGCAACTGGTCGGAAAGCGGCGTGAGTTGGACATACTACTGGGCCTCGCCGGACAGCGCTTGGAGCACCGCCGGCGGCGATGTCAACACGCTGCGATGTATGGATACGATCATCGTCGATGCCTCGGCGGCCGTCTATACCACGCTACTTCTTCATCTCGACACCGGTTTTGTGCGATACATGGTCGAAACGGCCAATTACGGCTGGCTGATGATGGCGACCAATCTGGTCGATCGCGGGTCGTTTCAGTTTTTCACCGAAGATATCGGCACAGTCGCCTATCGGCCGGTGCTGACGGTCTATTACACGGATCATGCGGCTGGCGGTTTGGCGAGCCGTCGCCGCCATGCGGCAGGAGGTTTGCCATGAGAAAAGCTATCGTTCTGGTAATGCTTGCGGCCATGGTCGGCATGGTCCAAGCCGATTTTCTGGGCGTTAAGAAGGCGTCCGAGTTTGTCGTTTTTCCGGTCCATCCGCCGCTGGATTCGGCGGGCATCCCCGGTCCTCCCGATTCCATCCAGGTGATCAGTTACGCCGACAACGGAACATCAAAGGTCTACAGCGCCGCGGGCGGCGCCTATTCCTGCGTCGGAATCGACACCACCCGCGACTATGGCGGCACGCATATCTGGTTCGCCGACCAAATCCAGGATATCGACGGCGCCGGGGGCAATGTCGAGCTGGCGGTTCAGGTCATCACCTGGTACAAGAAGCTTCCGACCTACTCCTTCGCAACCATCCAGGTCCTGACCGACTCGCTCAACATCCTGGCTTCGATCAATGATTCGTTGGAGCATTATGACAACTGGGTGTCCTCGTTTAAGCCGGCCACCGACAGCGTGATGGCCAAGGCGAATCTGGTGCAGGTCTCGGATGATGCGACCGCCGCCAATAATATGGAACTGGCCTGGGAGGGATCAAATGATCACAGCGTGACGCTGTCGCTCAGGAGCATCAATGTCCAGAACAGCGCCGGATCGGCTATTGTCGCGGCTTCGACCGGCGGGAATGGGCATGGGATGTCCCTTTCCGGCGTCGGCGCCGGCAAAGACCTCAATGCCGATTTCGCCGACAGCATCAACGCGACCGTCGCCAGCCGTTCGACGTTCAATGCCGCCGCCGACAGCGTGAGCGCCAGGGCCAACCTGTCCCAGGTATCGGGCGATGCGGCGGCGGCGGATAATTTGGAGACCATGCTCGATGGCGTCGGCGGGAAGGTCCTTAGTCTGCGCCAGTTGCGCATCATCGGCGGCGCCGGCAACGATACCGCCATCATTGCCCAGGGGACGGGCACGGGGATTGGTTTCTATGCCAAGGGGGGCGATGCCGACATCAAGGGAAATATCGTTGGAGCAATCGATAGTCTTGGGGGCGGCGGGGTCGATGCCATCTGGAATGAAGCGCAGTCGGGGCATGCCGCCTCCGGCACCTTCGGCCGTTTCCTCGACGCCGCCGTCAGCAGCGTCGGGTCTCCATCCGGAAGCGGAACCTATCCGGTAGTGCTCGTGGCGGTTGACAGCGGCGACGGCCGGGTTATTCCCGGCGTGGCCGTTACGGTTCTCAACCTGGCCTGTGACGCCGTCCTGGCGACCGGCGCCATCGGGTCCAACGGCCGGGCGTCGTTCAACCTCGATACCGGGCAATTCATCCTATCAGCCACGGCTCCCGGATATATATTCGGCGCTTTCGACACCGTTCATGTGGTCGGCCTGACGACCGACAGCATCAGGGGGTATCATTTTGATCCGGGCCAACCGGCCTCCGGCGACCTCTGCCGGGTTTATGGTTTTATTCATGGTATCGGTGGGCGGCCGCTGGAAGGGGTGGTCGTTGCGGCGGAACTGCTGGAGGGAACGGCGCGTCATGACGGCGTGATTATCAGTCCCTATCGGCTGACAGCCGAAAGCGATTCGACCGGATACTTCTATCTGGATCTAATCCCATCGGAGGCGCTGGCGCCGAGCGACGCCAAATATCTTTTATCTGCTACCTATGTGGCCGGGACGATCTGGAAGCGCAAGATCGTGGTGCCGACGGCACCATCCTGGCAACTGAGTTGGTGAGAGAGGAGGAGGTTATGTCATTTTTGGGTTCCGCGGCCGACTTTCTCGGTCGCAACAGCGGCGATCTGGCCGGCAGCATTTTGGCAGTGGTCGGAATCGGCCTGGGGTATCTGGCCAAGCGATACCTGGTGCCGTTCTTGCAGGTGGAAAAGCGATGCCGGTACGCCATCTGGATTGCAGCCATTG
>Ga0315287_10005976_pt1 | contig 12050 bp, 8 predicted proteins | sample YL17G11_0_MG_FD_205037 | JGI IMG/M metagenome (GOLD analysis project Ga0315287, IMG submission 205037) | Sediment microbial communities from Yellowstone Lake, YNP, Wyoming, USA - YL17G11_0 | ecosystem: Environmental > Aquatic > Freshwater > Lake > Sediment | place: USA: Wyoming | collected...
TAGACGGCGTGGGCGAGCGAGCCGTGCGAGATCCGGATTTCCTGCGCGCCGAGGCGCATCGTGCCACCGAGGTGCGAGCCTTCGTCGCGCGCCTCGACCGTGCCCTTCTGGTCCTGCCACTCGGTGATCAGCGCGATGACCGGGTGCGGCGAAGCGCGGTTGAACTCCGTGCTGTGCGCGCCTTCGAGGCCCGCGACGTTGCGCGAGTACTCGATGATCGCAAGCTGCATGCCGAGGCAGATGCCGAGGTACGGGATCCGGTTCTCGCGCGCATAGCGCACGGCTTCGATCTTGCCTTCGATGCCGCGTTCGCCGAAACCGCCCGGCACGAGGATGGCATCCATCCCGGCCAGCGCCTTGGTGCCGTGCTTCTCGACGTCGGTCGCCTCGATGAATTCGATTTTCACGCGGGTGCGGGTGCGCAGGCCGGCATGCATCAGCGCTTCGTTGAGCGAGATGTACGCGTCCTTGAGGTTCACGTACTTGCCGACCATCGCGAGGTTGATAGTGAGGTCCGGCGCGGCCTTGGCGGCAACGACCTGGTTCCATTCCTTGAGGTCGGCCGGCGGCAGGTTGTGCAGGCCGAACTTCTCGCAGACGATTTCGTCGAGCTGCTGTTCGTGCAGCAGCGACGGGATCTTGTAGATGTCGTCGGAATCGACGGCCGAGAACACCGCCCGCTCCTCGACGTTGGTGAACAACGCGATCTTGCGGCGCTGCTCTGACGGCAGCGGGTCCTGGCAGCGGCAGAGCAGCAGGTCCGGCTGGATGCCGATCGAGCGCAGCTCCTTCACCGAGTGCTGCGTGGGCTTGGTCTTGATCTCGCCCGACGTGGCGATGTAGGGGATCAGCGTCAGGTGCATGTACAGCACGTTGTTGCGGCCGAGTTCGACGCCGAGCTGGCGGATCGCCTCGAGGAACGGCAACGACTCGATGTCGCCGACCGTGCCGCCGATCTCGACCATGCAGACGTCGGCATCGCCCGCACCGCTGTGGATGCAGTGCTTGATCTCGTCGGTGATGTGCGGGATGACCTGCACCGTCGCGCCGAGGTAGTCGCCGCGGCGTTCCTTCGCGATGACACGCTCGTAGATGCGGCCGGTCGTGAAGTTGCTGTTGCGGCCCGTGGTCGTGCGCACGAAGCGCTCGTAGTGGCCGAGGTCGAGGTCGGTCTCGGTGCCGTCGTCGGTGACGAACACTTCGCCATGCTGGAACGGGCTCATGGTGCCCGGATCCACGTTGATGTACGGGTCGAGCTTGACCATGGCGATTTTCAGGCCACGGGCCTCGAGGATCGCAGCAAGCGAGGCGGCAGCAATGCCCTTGCCCAGCGACGAAACGACACCGCCGGTCACACAGATGAATTTGGTCATTGGAGTCCCCGTCGCATGAAGCACGACGGGAGCGCAGTCTAGCGGATCGGAGGGTGTGCTGGCCACATCGATGAGAGCACGTCGGCCACGGTCACCGCGCCGCGCCCATTCCAGTCGATGCGCCACGACGGCTCGTCGGAACGGGCTGCAAATTCCGCCGCAACTCCCAGATCTGCAACGGCGATCAGGCGGTCACCCGCAAAAAACAGCGGCAAATTCTCCCGGCGCCAGGGCAGCACGTCGTGCTCCTGCAGCCACTTGCGCAACGGCCGGTGATGTGCGCTGCCCGCCGGCTGGAACGTCTCGCCGCCGCTGCGCCGTCGCAGGTCGACCTGAGCTGGCATGCGCTCGCGACTGAATCCGACGCCGACGTCCGGTACCAGGGCGAGCGACGACCCGGTGGACCATACGTATGTCTCACCACCCGCCGTTGACCAGCTGCCCTCGCTCGGCTCGGCATCGCCGGCGGCGTCTGCATGCAGACGCCCGCGGTAACGACGAACCACCACGCCCGGCCAACGCGTTGCGGGGATGCGATCCGCTGCCGCAATCGTCATGTCGCGCCGCAGTGCCGCCAGCGTGCGTGCCGACGCGGGCGGGAGCCCCAGCCCGGCGAGCCAGGCCCGCAGCACGGCGCGTTGCCTCGGCTCGGGCAGAGCCCGCAGCGCGTCGAGTTCGATTGCGACGCCCGCCAGGACCCGCGGGAGATCCTCCGCCACACAGGCGGCTTCGGCTGCGAGCGCGTCGCGAGCGAATTCGGCGACCCGTCCTGCCGTCGCGGCGACGGCAGGCCAGCGCTGTCGCAGCGCGGGCAGGACTTCGAGGCGGAGGTAATTGCGGTCGAATCGGCGATCGAGGTTCGAGGGGTCTTCCTGCCAGCTCAGCCCCTGTTCGCCAGCCCAGTCAGCCAGTTCCTCGCGTGTGAATTCGAGCAGCGGCCGCGCATGCCAAGCCGTCGCGCCGAAGCGGCCGAGCGGTGCCATGCCCGCGATCGCGCGCAGCCCTCCTCCGCGCAGCCACTGCAGCAGGATCGTTTCGAGCTGGTCGTCCGCGTGATGGGCGGTGAGCAGGACCTCGCCCGGTTCGAGGCGGTCAGCCAGCGCCGCATAGCGGGCTTCGCGGGCGGCGGCTTCGGGGCTCTGGCCCGCGACTCGCGGCACGACGACACGGACGTCGTCGCAGGCAACGCCGTGCGCCAGCGCCAGCTCGCGACACGCGCGTGCCCATTGCGCGGAATCAGCCTGCAACGCGTGATCGACGTGGATAGCCCGCAATCGGGCGTTCAGCCTGCCCGCGCGGGTCAGCTGCGCGAGCGCGACCAGCAGGACCGTGGAATCGAGCCCGCCGCTCAGTGCGATGCAAAGTCGTGGCGAGTGTTCGCGACTGGCCGCCGGGATGGCAGCGAGCAGTAGATCGAGGCTTGCGGCCAGGCGATGAGGGGTGAACACGAGCTGCGTGCCCGGGTGGGGCGCGACGCGGCTCAGTTGGCCGCGCGATAGACGCCCTGTCCGCGCAGCCGCTCGTACCGCTGCGCGACCAGTGCGTCCTCCGGCAACTGCGCGACCTGGTCGAGGTGACGCACCAGCGCTTCCTTGAGCGCATCCGACATCGCCTGCGGATCGCGGTGGGCGCCGCCGAGCGGCTCACGCAGCACTTCGTCGACCAGCCCGAGCTTGTCGAGACGCTCGGCCGTGATGCCCATGGCGTCGGCGGCGATTTCCTTCTTGTCCGCGCTCTTCCACAGGATGGACGCGCAGCCTTCCGGCGAAATCACCGAATAAATCGAGTACTGCAGCATGAGCAGCCGGTCGCATACGCCGATGGCGAGCGCACCGCCCGAACCGCCTTCGCCGATGACCGCAGTGATCACGGGCACGCGCAACGAGGACATCTCGAACAGGTTGCGCGCGATCGCCTCGCTCTGGTTGCGCTCTTCCGAACCCACGCCAGGATAGGCACCCGGGGTGTCGATCAGCGTGATCAGCGGCACGCGGAAGCGCTCGGCGAGCTTCATCAGCCGCAGTGCCTTGCGGTAACCCTCGGGCTTCGGCATGCCGTAGTTGCGGCGCACCCGCTCCTTGGTGTCGCGTCCCTTCTGGTGCCCGATCAGCATGACCGGCCGGCCGGCGAGCCGGGCGAAGCCACCCACGATCGCGAGGTCGTCGGAGTACATGCGGTCGCCGTGCAGTTCCAGGAACTCGTCGAAAATTGAAACCGCGTAGTCGAGCGTGTAGGGACGCTGCGGGTGGCGCGCAAGCTGCGCGACCTGCCACGCCGTCAGGTTGGCGAAAATGCTGTTGGTGAGCGCCCTGCTCCTGGCGCGCAGGCGGGCGATCTCCTCGCCGATGTTGACTTCGGCGTCGGAGGAGACAAAGCGCAGCTCATCGATCTTCGCTTCGAGCTCGGCGATGGGCTGCTCAAATTCCAGGAAACTCAATGCCATAGGGCGGGAAGAATGCCGGAGGCGTGCGGTGGGTGCAAATCAGCCGCCTGCCTGACGGGGCGACACGCGCAGTTCAGACCTCGAGCGCCGCCCGCCACTGCGTGGCATTGCGCATGTCGAGCGCGCCGGCAATGGTCTTCAGCGCGGCTTTCTCCGCGTCCGTGCGCGCGGACTTGAGGCCGAGCAAACCACCCGCCGCGTCGGCGACGTCCTGGCACCACGCGAGCAGCAACTGCTCCTCGTCGGCGCCGAACTCCTGCTGCAGCTTGCGGTCACTGCGCGCGAGCGCATTCAGGACGGCGAGGTCGGCCTTGAGCTGCTGCTTCGACGGGGGCTCGCTGAGCCAGCGCGCCAGCGCATCTTCGCCGCCGTGATCGAGCATGCCGCGCTCACGCGCGATGCGCAGGATCACGTCGCGTTCGCCCTTCTGGATCTTGCCGTCGGCCCACGCGACATACACGAGCGGCAACAGCGACACGACGCGATAGGCCTCGCGCGGCACCCGGAGTTCCTTGAGCCAGCCTTCCATGTCCATACGCAGCCCCCGCGTCATTGTTGATTTGGACGCATTCTTACATGGGTTCGGGGAACGGCCGCAAGTGCCGTCGGCGTTGGATGGATGAACGTGCTTCAGGTATCGCGCGGCGCGTAATACAACTCGACGCCTTCGCGGCCCACCAGGTTGCCGAGCCGCTCGATGAGCTCACGTGAAGGTCGCACCTTCCATTGCTCGCCGAACTGCAGGACGGCTGCCGCATCGCCGGTCGCAAACCGGATCGCGACGTTGCAACGTCCGCCCTGGCTCGGCTTGAGCGCCTGCTCGAGCGCCGAGACGAGCTTGCCCGCATCGCCGTTCCTGGCCCTGGCGGCCGGCCAGCGCAGCACGAGATTGCGGGCGAACTGCTCGCGCGCCTGGTCGACATCCATGATCTTCCTGGCGCCCAGGCGCCAGTCGTCGATGAAGTCGTCCCAGCGCAAGCCGCCCTCGACCACGAGAATCGCGTCCTTCGAGACCAGCGAGCGGAACTGCTGGTAGACGTCCTCGAACATCGTGACCTCGAGCCGGCCACTGCGATCGTCGAGGATGAAGCTGGTGCGCCCGCCGCGCTTGCGGATCTCGAGCACGAGTCCTGCGACCGTTACGCTGCGCGCCGGGGTACGCCATGGATTGCCTTTCTCCTCGCCCCCGGTGCCGACCGGCTTCGCGCCGCCAATGTCGGCGATGCGCCCGCTGGTGATCGGTCGCAGCTCGCGTTCGTATTCGGCGATCGGATGGCCGGTGAGATAGAGGCCCAGCGTTTCGCGCTCGCCCGCGAGACGCACCGCCTCACCCCATTCGGGCAGCGTCTCGTGCATCGCCCTGGCGCTGGCCTCGTCGGATTCCGTTGCGGCAGGCGTTGCTGCCGCAGGCGCGGGTTCCGCGAGTCCGAACAGGTCTTCCTGCCCGGCTTCCTTTGCGCGTGTCGACTGGTCCGCCGCCTGCATTGCGGCCGGCAACTGGTGCATGAGCGTCGAGCGGTAGCGCATGCCACCCATCGAGTCCGCAGCGCCAGAGCGGATCAGCGCCTCGAGCACGCGGCGGTTGACCTTGTTCAGGTCGAGCCGACGGCACAGATCGCGCAAGTCACGGAAGGCGCCGTTCGCGTTGCGCACCTCGAGCATGTTCTCGACCGCCGCCTGCCCCACGCCCTTGATGGCCCCGAGGCCGTAGCGGATCGATTTCGGCCCGGACACCGTGAACATGTACTGCGAGGCGTTGACGTCCGGCGGCTCGACGGTGAGCCCCATCCGGTTGCACTCGTCGATGAGCGTGACGACCTTGTCGGTCTTGTCCATGTCGGACGACAGCACCGCTGCCATGAACGCGGCCGGGTAATGCGTCTTGAGCCACGCCGTGTGATACGACAGCACGGCGTACGCGGCCGAGTGCGACTTGTTGAAGCCGTACCCCGCAAACTTCTCCATGAGGTCGAAGATGTGCGCCGCCGTGTTTTCCGCGACGCCGCGGGCCACCGCACCTTCGACGAAGATGGAGCGCTGCTGCGCCATCTCCTCGGCCTTTTTCTTGCCCATCGCGCGGCGCAGCAGGTCGGCGCCGCCGAGCGTGTAGCCGGCCAGCACCTGCGCGATCTGCATCACCTGTTCCTGGTACAGGATCACGCCGTAGGTCGGGAACAGCACGGGTTTCAGGTCCGGGTGCAGGTAGTCGATGCCGCCGCCGATGCGGCCGTGCTTGCGATCGATGAAGTCGTCGACCATGCCCGACTGCAACGGGCCCGGACGGAACAGCGCAACGAGCGCGATGATGTCCTCGAAGGTGTCCGGCTGCAGGCGCTTGATCAGGTCCTTCATGCCGCGGGATTCGAGCTGGAAGACGGCCGTCGTCTCGCAGCGCTTCAGCAGCGCATACGTCGGCGCGTCGCCCATCGGCAGCGTCGACATGTCGAGCGGCGGCTCGCCGGATGCCGCGCGCTCTGCGTCGATCGTGCGCACGGCCCAGTCGATGATCGTGAGCGTGCGCAGGCCGAGGAAGTCGAACTTGACGAGGCCCGCGGCTTCGACGTCGTCCTTGTCGAACTGCGTGACGACAGTGGCGCCGCCCTGTTCGCAGTAGAGCGGCGCAAAGTCGGTGAGCACCGAAGGCGCGATGACGACGCCGCCCGCGTGCGTGCCCGCGTTGCGCACCAGGCCTTCGAGCGAGCGCGCCAGGTCGATCAGCTGGCGCACGTCGTCTTCGCTCTTGTAGCGCTTGCGCAGCTCTTCCTCTTTGTCGAGCGCGTCGTCGAGGGTGATGCCGAGTTCGAACGGGATGAGCTTGGCGATGCTGTCGGCGAAGCCGTAGCTCAGCCCCTGCACGCGCGCCACGTCGCGCACGACCGCCTTCGCCGCCATGGTGCCGTAGGTGATGATCTGCGAGACGCGTTCGCGTCCGTAACGCTGCGCGACGTAATCGATGACCCGGTCGCGGCCTTCCATGCAGAAGTCGACGTCGAAGTCGGGCATCGACACGCGCTCGGGGTTCAGGAACCGCTCGAACAGCAGGTCGTAGTGCAACGGGTCGAGATCGGTGATGCCGAGCGAGTACGCCACGAGCGAGCCGGCGCCCGAACCGCGGCCCGGCCCGACGGGCACGCCGTTCGCGCGCGCCCAGCGGATGAAATCCGCGACGATCAGGAAGTAACCGGCGAACCCCATCTGGCAGATGACGTCGAGCTCGCTGGCGAGACGGCTCTCGTATTCGTCGCGCGGAATGCGCGTGCCGAGCTGGGTGACGATGACGGGCCAGCGCTTCTCGAGTCCGAGCTTCGACTCCTCGCGCAGGTGGTCCTCCGTCGTCTGGCCCGCCGGCACCGGATACGCCGGCAGCGACGGCTTGCCGAGCTTGATCTCGAGGTTCAGGCGGCGTGCGATCTCGACGGAATTCTCGAGCGCCTCGGGCAGGTCGGCGAAGAGCGTTGCCATCTCGCCGGGCGAGCGCAGGTACTGCTCTTCGCTGTAGCGTCGCGGGCGCGACGCGTCGGCGATCATCATGCCTTCGTGGATGCAGACCCGGGCTTCGTGCGCTTCGAAATCCTCGGGCCGGATGAAGCGCACGTCGTTGGTCGCTACGACCGGCACACCGTGCTTGACGGCCAGCAACAGCGAGCCCGCGATGCAGTCTTCCTCGCCCGGCCGGCCCGTGCGCTGCAGTTCGAGGTAATACCTGTCGCCGAACAGCGCGAGCCAGGTAGCGAGCGCCGCACGGGCTTCCGGTTCATGGTTCCCGACCAGCGCGCGACCGACGTCGCCTTCACGGGCGCCCGAGAGCGCGATCAGGCCCTGCGTCGTCTCGCGATCGAGCCACTCACGATGCAGCGTGGGGCCGTGCTTACCCTGCCCTTCGAGGTAGCTGCGCGTGACGAGGCGAGTGAGGTTCAGGTAACCGCGCCCGTCCTGGCACAGCAACACCAGCCGCGACGGTTCATTGCGCTCGTTGTCGTCGCGCACGAGCGCGTCGACGCCGATCAGCGGTTTGACGCCCTTCGCTTGCGCGGTCTTGTAAAACTTGACCAGCGCGAAGAGGTTGGCCTGGTCGGTCAGCGCGACCGCCGGCATCCCCATGCGCGCGGTGGCGTCGATCAACCCTTCGCGCAGCAGCCTGCCGTCATCCTCCTTCTCGCTGTCGATGCGGACGACGCCGTCGACGAGCGAATACTCGGTATGAACGTGGAGATGGACGAACCGGGCTGCCATGGACGGCGGGCTCTGGGATCAGCGGGGAACGCAGGATTGTACCGGGGCGAAGCTCCGTCGGTGCACCGGGGAAGGCCCCAATCGACGCAGGGCAGCGAGATGCTCGGGCGTGCCGTAGCCCTTGTGCCCGGCAAAGCCGTACCCGGGGTAGCGCGCGTCAAGCTCGCACATGAACCGATCTCGCGCCACTTTGGCGAGGATCGACGCCGCTCCCACGCAAGTTACGCTGCAGTCGCCCGCAACGACGGCCTCGATGCTGCAGTCGAACGGCAGGCCCGCGAGGCTCGGACAACGGTCGCCGTCGACGATCACGTGCGCCGGAGCGCAGCGCAGGCCGAGCATGGCGCGGCGCATGGCCAGCAGCGTCGCCTGCAGGATGTTGATCGCATCGACCTCGCAGGCGTCGGCCCAGCCGAGCCCGAAGGCGATGCTGCGGTCCTGGATCCGCTGCGCCAGTGCCTCACGCACGAGCGGCGACAGGATCTTTGAGTCCGCAATGCCGCGAATCGGCCGCTTGGGGTCGAGGATCACCGCAGCCGCGACGACCGGGCCTGCCAGCGGACCGCGCCCCGCTTCGTCTACGCCCGCCGTGAGACCGACCTTGCGCAGGTCGAAGCCGGCCTGCCGCGGATCGGCTCGCCTCACCGGCCGGCACCCCGTTGCTGTTGCAGTTCCAGGATGGCGTCGGCGGCACGCGCACTGGCATCGCGTCGCAGCGTCTGGTGGATCGCCGTGAAGGTCGCGATGAGTTCCGCGCGATCGGGACGTTCGAGTTGTGCCAGCAACGCGGGGCCGAGCACGTCGGGCCGCACATCGTCCTGCAGGTACTCCGGCACGACCTGCCGTCCCGCCAGCAGGTTCGGCTGCGCGAAGTAATCGGCCTTCATCAGCTTCATGCCGCGCATCAGCCACGCCGTGAGCGGCGCCAGGCGATACGCGACCACCATCGGCCGCTTGATCAGCGCTGTTTCGAGTGTCGCGGTACCCGACGCGACCAGCACAGCATCGGCGGCAGCCAGCGCTTCCTGGGCGCGGCCGTCGATGACCGTGATGGGCAGACCCGGGGCGTGCTGCGCGAGGCTGTGCTCGAACATCGTCCGCACCGCGGCGTTGGCCATCGGCGCCACGAAGCGGATGTCGGGGCGGCGCTCATGCAGCCACGCCAGCGTCGAGGCGAAGGGGCCCCCGAGCCTGGCGACCTCACTGCGTCGGCTGCCGGGCAACACCGCCACGGTGGTTGCACTGGCATCGAGGCCGAGAGTTGCGCGCGCAGGACCGGGGGGCGACTCGAGCGGAATGCGATCCGCCAGCGGGTGGCCGACGAACACCGCGCGCACGTCGTGCGCGTCGTAGAACTTGCTTTCGAATGGCAGCACGCAGAGGACGAGATCGACGGACTGGCCGATCGTGCGCACCCTGCCCGGTCGCCAGGCCCACACCTGCGGACTGACGTACTGCACGGTGGGAATGCCCTGCGCCTTGAGTTGGGCCGCGACCCGGAGATTGAATTCGGGAGAGTCGATGCCGACGAAGACGTCGGGTCGTGCTGCCAGCAGTCGCGCAACCAGGTCGCGCCGCAGGCGCAGCAGGCGAGGCAGGTGCTTGAGGATCTCGGCAAGACCCATGATCGCCAGTTCTTCGGATGCAACCCAGGCTTCGCAGCCCGCCTCGACCATGCGCGGTCCGGCGACGCCGAACGCACTCAGCGTCGGCTGCCGTGCGTGCAGCGCACGCAGCAGGCCACCGCCCAGGTTGTCCCCCGAGGCTTCGCCGGCGACCAGCGCCAGTTTCACCACGGGCGTCAGCGCACGAGGCTGCGCGTGGACTGCAGAATGAAATCGACCAGCAACTGCACTTCGGGCTGGTCACTGGCCGCTGCTGTCAGGCGCTCGACCGCCTCTTCGAGCCGCAGGCCCGAACGATACAGCGTGCGGTACGCATTGCGCAGGTTGCGGATCTGCTCCGGTGAAAAACCGCGTCGCTTGAGGCCTTCGGAATTGATGCTGTGCGGCTTGGCCGGGCCGCCGACCGCCATCACGTAGGGAGGCACGTCGCGCGTCACTGCCGCGTTGTTGGCGAGAAACGCATGCGCACCCACCTTGCAGAACTGGTGGACGCCCGCGAAGCCGCCCATGATGACCCAGTCGCCGAGCACGACGTGGCCGCCGAGCGTCGAGCTGTTGGCGAGCACGCACTGGTTGCCGACGACGCAATCGTGCGCGACGTGCGAATACGACATGAACAGGTTGTCGTTCCCGATCATGGTGACGCCGCGGTCCTTCGTGGTGCCGCGATTGAGCGTGACGAACTCACGGATGACGTTGCGGTCGCCGATCTCGAGGCGCGTCGGCTCGCCCTTGTACTTCTTGTCCTGGGGCGCGTCGCCGACCGAGGCGAACGCGTGGATGACGTTGTCGACGCCGACCTTCGTGTGGCAGTGGATCGCCGCGTGCGTGCCGAGGCGCGTGCGCGCGCCGATCCCGACGCCCGGGCCGATCACGCAATACGGCCCGATCTCGACGTCCTCGCCGAGAATCGCGTCCGGCGCGACGATCGCCGTCGCGTGGATGGAGCCACTCATCTGCTGCCTCTCCTTCCTGCGCCTGGGCGTCAGCCCGGCATCACCATCATTTCTGCCGAGCAGGCTTCTTGTCCCGCCACTTCGGCCACGGTCGAGAACTTCCAGATCGTGCGAATCCTGCGCTCGAGCACCACCTTGAGCAACAACTGGTCCCCCGGCACGATGGGGCGGCGGAACCGCGCCTTGTCGATGCCGGCGAAGTAGAACTTCACGTTCTCGTCGGGATAGATGCCGGCGGTGACGAAGCACAGGATGCCTGCGGCCTGCGCCAGCGCTTCGAGCATGAACACGCCCGGCATCACTGGACGGCCGGGGAAGTGCCCGGCAAAGAACTGTTCGTTCGCGGTCACGTTCTTGATCGCGACCAGTCGCTCGCCGGACACGCATTCGAGCACGCGGTCCACGAGCAGCATCGGATACCGGTGCGGCAGGCGCCGCATCACTTCGTCGATGCCGAATCCACCCTGTGCTTCGTTCATGTGTCCTTCCCGTCCTGTGCGTCTTTTTCTGCCGGGCCGGCGCCCTTTTCCAGGGCGCGCACGCGGCGCGCGAGCTCGTCGAGTTGCTGGAACCGTGCGCTGTTGCGGCGGAAACGCCGCGCCTCGTCGAAGGGCAGTTGCCCCGAGTACAGCCCGGGCTTGGTGATCGAGTGCGACACCATCGTCTTGCCGGTCAGGTACACGTCGTCGCAGATCTGCAGGTGCCCGACGATGCCGACCATGCCGCCGAGCATGCAACGCCTGCCGATCGTGACGCTGCCCGAAATCCCCACGCAACCGGAGATCACCGTGTGCTCGCCGATGCGGCAGTTGTGCCCCACCTGCACCTGGTTGTCGATCTTCACGCCGCGCTCGACGACCGTGTCACCGATCGCGCCGCGGTCGATGGTGGAATTGGCACCGATCTCGACGTCGTCGCCGATCAGCACCGAGCCGACCTGCGGGATCTTCACGAAGCCATCCTTGTCCGGCGCGTGCCCGAAACCGTCAGCGCCGATGACCACGCCCGGATGCAGCAGGCAACGCTCGCCGATGCGGACCCCGGCGCAGAGCGTCACGTGACCGACCAGGCGCGTGGACGCGCCCACGACCACGTGTTCGAACACGATGCTGTTGGGACCGACCTGCGCACGCGGGCCGATCCTGGCCCCCGCGCCGACATAGGCATTGGGGCCGATCCACGCGGTGGGATCGACTGCGGCGTCCGCTTCGATCACCGCACTGGGATGACGGCCCGCCAGGCTTGCCGTCTCGGGATAAAGCACCTGCGCAATCCGCGCGTACGTGGCGTACGGATTGGCGACGATCAGCGCGTTGGTCTGGCAGTCGTCGACCATGGACGCATCGAGCACGACCGCCGCGGCCTGGGTGCCGGGCAGATGACGTCGATACCTGGAGTTGGCGAGGAACGCGATTGCGCC
>Ga0315287_10005977_pt1 | contig 12049 bp, 12 predicted proteins | sample YL17G11_0_MG_FD_205037 | JGI IMG/M metagenome (GOLD analysis project Ga0315287, IMG submission 205037) | Sediment microbial communities from Yellowstone Lake, YNP, Wyoming, USA - YL17G11_0 | ecosystem: Environmental > Aquatic > Freshwater > Lake > Sediment | place: USA: Wyoming | collected...
ACGGCCCGTCCGGCCCGGATGATCGGCCAGCCCAATATGGGAATGGCTTTGAACATGGTCTTGGCCAGATCCTTGGCCCGCAGGTAATGCTGGCCCGAGGCCAGGTAGCCGAGATACTTGGAGATCGCGCCGACGCTCTGCGAAATCGACATCTCGTTGTCGTTGAGGACGATGATAAGCTTGGTCCGGAGATGGCCGATCTGGTTGAGCGCTTCCCACGAAACGCCCCCGGTTAGACCGCCGTCGCCGACGACGGCGATGACCCGGTGGGTCTGGCCCATTTTGTCGCGGGCCACGGCCATGCCCAAGGCGGCGGAGAGGGCGGTCGAGGCGTGGCCGGTGTTGTAGGCGTCGTACTCGCTCTCCTCGCGCGAGGGGAAGCCGAGGATGCCGCCGCGCTGGCGCAGTCCGCGGAAACGGTCGCGGCGTCCGGTGACGATCTTGTGGGCGTAGGTCTGGTGGCCGACGTCCCAGACGATCTTGTCGCTGGGCGTATCGAAGATGCGGTGGAGAGCCAGGGTGATCTCGACGACACCCAGATTGGAGGCGAGGTGGCCGCCGTTTTTGGAGACGACGTCCAGGATCGAGGCGCGGATTTCCGTCGCCAGCCGGCCCAGTTCCTCGATGGTGAGCTTCTTGAGGTCCCGGGGGCTCTCGACGCGGTTAAGTATCTTGTTCATTGGCGTTATGTCTTCGCGAGACCCGATATTATACTACTTTAGCGGAGGGATGACTTGCTTATTGCCGGATGACGACAAACCAGGGATTGGTCAGGTCGGGTTTATTGTATTCGAGAGGCGAGTGATCGTCGGCGCGAACAATCGCGGCGCCGGCCGCCTCGACGATGGCCTGCCCGGCCGCCGTATCCCATTCCATGGTCGGGGCGAAACGGGGGTAGACATCGGCCGCCCCCTCGGCCACCCGGCATATCTTCAACGAACTGCCGCTCGAGACGAGTTCCAGGTCGCCGTGTTCCCGGCGCAAAGACTCGATATAGGACTCTGTTTCCTGGCTCCGGTGGCTGCGGCTGGCCGCGACGGTGAACTTACGCGGCACGGACGCCGGAGCCAAGGGAAGACGGTCGGCCTTCTTCGCCCACAGAACGGAGAGTTCATCCCCGGTTTTGGCATCCGCCGAAAAATTGCGGATTCCCTCAAGCTTGAAGGCTCCGATCCCCCGCCCCCCGAAATAAATCGTGCCCGGGACGGGGGCGAAAATGACGCCAAGAACGGAGCGGCGGCCCTCGACGAGGGCGATATTGACGGTGAATTCCCCGTTGCGTTTGATGAATTCCTTGGTTCCGTCAAGCGGGTCCACCAGCCAAAAAGACGGCCAGCCGCGCCGTTCGTCAAACGGGACCGCCTTTCCCTCTTCGCTCAGCAGGGGGAGCTTCGAGGGGCTGAGGATGTCGGCGATACAGCGATGGGCGCGCCGGTCGGCCTCGGTCAGGGGGGACCGGTCATCCTTCCTTTCGACTTCGAATTCCCGCCCATAAACGGCCATGATCTCTTCGCCTGCGGCAACGGCCGCCTTCAGGGCCAGAGAGAGTAGAGTGTCGCGATTTTCCATGGGTGACGCGCTCATTGTGCCCCAAGTGCCGACCGCGGACAAGCGGGAACAACGTAGGTCGCCAGACCGCGGCTCCGATCTCATTTTTGGGCTCTCTTCTATTTTGTGTGGGAAGGCAAGGCGGCACGGTGTTCGGCCACCGGCGAAGCCGCGCGGGTTTAGCCGTTCCTAGTCGTTTTCGAGGGGAACCGGATCGGAAAGAATCCGGCCGGCGAAGATGTTTGATGCCGTTTTTTCCTGCGGAAAAAACGGTAGCAGTTCTGAGCCGCCGAGAAAACGGCGTTGGAACGACGTGAAAAACCCGCGCCGCCGGGCCGAATACCGTGCCGCAAACCACACAAAACGGAAGAGAACATTTATTTCCAAATCCTGTATAATATCGGCGGACTCAAACGGATTTAACTCCATGACCGATGAAAAAGCGGCTTCGCCCGGCCGCGACCTCGTCCGGCCCGGATCCCTCGTTTTCAAGGACAAGGTCTACACCGTTTCCGAGCTGACTTCCGTCATCAAAGCCGCCCTGGAAACCGCCTTCCCCCAAGTCTGGGTCGAGGGCGAAGTGTCCAACGCCCGCCGCTATCCGTCGGGCCATATTTACCTGACGCTGAAGGACGCCGGGAGCTCGCTCTCCGCGGTCATCTGGCGGAGCGACGCCGCACGCCTCAAGTTCGAGGTCAAGGACGGCCAACAGTTTGTCGTCAGGGGCAAGGTCGACGTCTATGCGCCCCGCGGGGCCTACCAGCTCATCATCGACCGGGTCGAGCCCAAGGGCAAAGGCGCCCTCCAGCTGGCCTTCGAGCAGTTGAAGGAAAAGCTCAAGGCCGAAGGGCTGTTCGACCCGGCCCGCAAACGCAAGCTCCCTCTCCTGCCCAAGCGGATCGGCATCGTCACGTCGCCGCGCGGAGCGGCCCTCATCGACATTCTGCGCACCCTCGAGCGCCGGGGCGCCAGACTGCACATCCTGATCTATCCCGCCCGGGTCCAGGGCGAAGGTGCGGCCGACGACATCGTGGCCGGCATCGAACGCCTGGGTGCCGACCCGGGGATCGACGTCCTCATCGTCGGCCGGGGCGGCGGGTCGATCGAGGACCTGTGGGCGTTCAACGAGGAAAAAGTGGCCCGCGCCATCGCCCGCTCGCCCATCCCGGTCATTTCGGCCGTCGGCCATGAAATCGATTTCACCATCGCCGATTTCGTCGCCGACATCCGCGCCTCTACGCCGACGGCGGCGGCCGAGATGGTCGTCGAGAAAGAGCAGGCCTTCGCCGATAAAATCGACAACCTCGTCCGGCGGGCCCGGCAGAGCTTCAAGTTCGACGTCCAGGAGCGGCGTCAGACCGTTACGACCCTGGCCCAGCACCGCATTTTCCAGAACTTCCGCCTGCACTTGATGGGACTGGAACAGCGGGTGGACGATCTCGAGTCGCGAGCCTGGGAAGCCGTCCGGGGACGCCAGAGACAGATCGCCGACGCCCGAGCCCGGGCCGCGCTGGGCGAAGAGCGCCTGGCCGGGATCCTAAGAGCCCGCCTTCGAGAAAACATCTCCCGGACCGCCCAGCTCGAGGCCAAGATGACGGCCGATACCCGGGCTTTTCTGCGGGACCGGCGGGCGGATTGGGAACGGCTGGCCGCGTCTCTGCACGGCAACAGCCCGCTCAACGTCCTGAACAAGGGCTTCGCCGTAGTGCGGACGGGGGACGGAGCAGCCGTCATATCGATCGACGGCGTTCGGATCGACGACAGGCTTCTGGTGTCGTTTCGCCGCGGTGAGTTCGCCGCTCTCGTTACGGACGTGGACCGCAAAAAACAGATCGTCGAAGAGAATCCCGGTGATCAATAGAGGGACGGCTCGCCATTGGTAAGGAGAGAAGATGAAAGACAAGGACCTCAATTTCGAAAAAGCGCTGGCTGATTTGGAAGGGATCGTCGAGAAACTGGAAAAAGGCGGCTTGAGCCTCAACGAGTCGCTCGGTCTTTTCGAGAAGGGCGTCCATCTGGCCCGTTTTCTCCGCGAAGAGCTGGGGAAGGCGGAACGGAAAGTCGAAATCCTCCTCAAGGACGAGAAAGGCGAGAGCAAGGCTCAGCCCTTCGGGTTGGACGACGAGGAGGGCGAGAAAGAAACGGAAAAAGACGATGATGACGGCGATGACGATGATGAAGACACAGAAGATGCTGCAACCGGCGCCGATAAAGACTCGACTCCCAAGACCAAGCCCAAACCCGCTCGCGCGGCAAAAAAAAAGGACGATGACGGCGCGCTTCCGTTCTAAACCGTCCCCCTCTTAGTTATGCTCGCCGAGGACGGTCTCCCGGACGATGGACAGCGCTTTTCCGGTGGCCGAATCGATCTCGATGTACACGGCGCAGAGATAATTCCCATCCTTGGCCGGCTCGAACCGCATCGGGCGGGCTGTCAGGAACTTCTCGATGGCCTGCTCTCTCCGGATGCCGATGACGGAGTCGCGGCTTCCGGCCATCCCCGCGTCGGTGATGAAGGCCGTCCCTCCCGGTAAAATCCGTTCGTCGGCGGTCGGCACATGGGTGTGCGTTCCCACAACGGCGGAGACTCTTCCGGCCAGATACCAGCCCAAGGCCTGCTTTTCCGACGTGGCTTCGGCGTGGAGATCGATGAGGATGCACGGCGTGCGCATCCGCAATTCCTCGACCGCGGCGTCGGCCGTCCGGAACGGACAGTCGAGCGCTTCCATGAAGACGCGGCCTTGGAGACTCAGCACACCCAGCTTCCGGCCGTCCTCGCCCTCGGCCACGATCATCCCCCGGCCCGGGTTGCCTTTCGGATAGTTGGCCGGCCGCAGAAGCCGCGGCTCCTTTTCCATATAGGGAATGCCTTCCTTCTTGTCCCAAATGTGGTTGCCCGAGGTCAGGACGTCGACCATGGCGAAAAGATCCCGGCCGATTTCCTCGGTGATGCCGGAGCCGCCGGCCGCGTTTTCGCCGTTGGCCACGACAAAGTGGGGCCGGTATTTGGCCCGCAATCCCGGCAGGGAAGCCCGTAGGGCGTTGCGGCCCGACTTCCCGATGATGTCCCCGATAAAGAGGACCCCGGTTTTAGCGGGCATATTCCACGGCTCTCATTTCGCGGATGACGGTGACCTTGATCTGTCCGGGATAATCGAGTTCGTTCTTGATCTTGGTGGCGATGTCCTTGGCAATGAGGGCGGCCCGGTCGTCGGCGATTTTTCCGGCGTCGACCATGATGCGGATCTCGCGGCCCGCCTGCAGGGCGAAAGCCTTGGCCACGCCGTCGAAGGACTTGGCCAGAGCCTCAAGCTTTTCCAGCCGCTTGATGTAAGTCTCCAGCAGTTCACGCCGGGCCCCGGGCCGGGCGGCCGAAAGCGTGTCGGCGGACTGCACCAGCACGGCTTCGATCGAGGGGAAATCAACGTCGCGGTGATGCGAGGCGATGGCCGCGACGACGGCCTCGACTTCGCCGTACTTGCGGCAGAGCTCGACCGAAAGCTCGGTGTGCGTGCCCTCGACATCCTTGTCCACAGCCTTGCCGATATCATGGAGCAAGCCGGCCCGCAGAGCCGTCTGCGTGTTGAGACCCAGCTCCTGGGCCATGGCCGCGCTGAGGAAGGCCACTTCCTTGCTGTGCTGGAGGACGTTCTGGCCGAAGCTGGTGCGGTAGCGGAGCTTGCCCAGCAGCTTGATGAGCTCGGGATTGAGATTCTGGACGCGCAGCTCATAGGCGGCCGTTTCGCCTTCCTGGCGCATCGATTCCTCGAGCTCAGCCTTGACGTTCTCGACGACCTCCTCGATCCTGGCCGGGTGGATGCGGCCGTCCAGAACGAGCCGCTGGATGGCCAGCCGGGCCGCCTCGCGCCGCACTGGGTCGAAGCTCGACAGGATGACGGCCTCGGGCGTGTCGTCGACGATGATGTCCACTCCGGTGGCCATTTCCAGGGCCCGGATGTTGCGGCCCTCGCGGCCGATGATGCGGCCTTTCATGTCGTCGCTGGGGAGATCGACCACGGATACCGTCGATTCCACGACGTGTTCGGCCGCTGAGCGCTGGATGGCGCTCCCGATGATCTCGGCGGCCAATACGCGGCTCCGGGCGCGCGTATCTTCTTCGATTCTTTTAACGACCTGGACGGCCTCCAAGCGGGCTTCATCCTCGATCTTCCGGATGATTTGGATCTTGGCCTCTTCCTGGGTCAGGCCGGAAATGCGCTCGAGCTCGGTCATCTGCTCCTTGACCAGTTCGGCCACCCTGGCTTCGTCGGTCTCGACTTCCTTTTCCTTCTGCAGGATGCGCTTCTCCTTGCCTGACAGCTCCCGGTCGCGGCGGTCCACTCCCTGGTACTTGCGGTCGAGGGTCTCTTCCTTGTGAATCAGCCGCCGTTCCATCTCGTTCAGCTTGCGCTTCTTATCCTGGTTCAGCCGCTCGAACTCGGCATCGGCCGTGGCCAGCTTCTGGTGGGCTTTGTCCTGGGCTTCCTTGATCGTCCTCTCGGCCTCGGACCGGGATTTTTCGTTGATGGATTTGGCTTCATGGTTCGCTTTGAACACGGACCGATTGCCGGAATTTTTCTTCAGTAAGATGAACAGAATAGCGGCCGCCAGGACGATGAATACGGCCAGGCCGCCGATTAGAATCGGGTTCATGGTTCCTTTCCTCCTCTGGAGGCAAAGGCGTCGAGGCGATCGAACGCGGGCGCTAGGCGGCTTGACCGGCGGGTCGGATGGGTCCGGCCTCGGTCCGGCCGCGGTTACAAAGTCGCTTTTTGCAATCCACCGGCGGCGCCGTCATGGTCAATGCGTTTCTCCACACGTTCGATTTCGGATTCCATCTGGCCGATGGTGGCGTCCAGTTGATCGAGCTCTTTCCGACCGGCGAAATACTCGTCGGCGATATTCATCAGAGCTAAAACGGCGATCTTCATCGGATCGGAGGAGCGGCTCTTCACGGCGATTTCATGCATTTTCTGATCAACATAAGACGTCAGTCGGCCGACGTATTCTTCATCCTCTTCGCCTTTGACTCGAATTTTGTACATTCGGCCAAAGATGTCAATGTCCAATACCTTGTCCATCACAGTCCAAGTTTGTCGATTTGGGCGATGATCGTGTCGATGCGTCCCTTCAACGCTTCTCTCTCATTCTCGTATCTTTTGACGTCTTCGTCAAGCTTTGTTGCGCGCCGGGCCAGTTCGCCCAGGTCTTTCTTTTCGACGAGGAGCTCTTTGACCTGGACCTTGAGCTTGTCGTTTTCGGCGCTGAGCTTGTTGATGAAGTCGATGACATGCCCGATCTTGCTTTCCAGGATCTTGAGGCGTTCGATTTCGGTTGTCATAGGGATCCTCCTTCGCGGAGCTGAATGCCGACGGCCGTCCGCAGCTGCTTGATGATCTTCCGTTCGGACTTGTCCGCATCCTCGGTGGTGAGGGTGGCTTTGGGGTTCCGGTAAACGAACCGCAGCGATAATCCGACCTTCCCTTCCGGCGCGCCGGGACCGGCATACCGGTCGATGACGTCGAAGCGCTCCAGGGTGGCCACGTCCGCTTTGGCCGCGGCGGCCCTGATGTCGGAGAAGGGGACCTCGCGACCGACCCAAAAAGACAGATCCCGGACGATCGCCGGGAATTTGGGAAGGGCGGCGAATTCGAACGGCCGCGGCTTGATTTCGAACAGGCGGTCGAGGTCGATCTCAGCGGAGTAAAGCGGGCCTTTAAGCTCATAGAGGTCGAGGACGGCCTGACGGACGCGTCCGAGCCGGCCGATCGTCTCGCCTTTGTACCGGACGGCCAGGGCTTGTCCGTCTTCCAGGGCTGGATGGGCTTCGAGAGCGAAGATCAGGGGCTCATACCGCAAAGACTCGAGGGCCGATTCCACCGCCCCCTTGAGATGGTAAAAATCGGTCTCTGTGGGCGCGTCCTTCCAATGGATAGGGGCGAGCGGTCCGGTCGTGGCCAGTCCGAGGGTCAGGTCTTCGGCGGTTTCGTCCTCGCCGGCCCAGCGGTACGTCCGGCCGATCTCGAAAATATGAACGCCGTCCAGGCCGCGGTTTTTGTTCCAGGCCGCGTTCTCCAGCAGACTCCCCAGCAGGGTCGTCCGCAGGCCGGCGGCCCGGGTCGAGATGGGATTGCGGATGACGACGGCTTTTTTCCCCGCCACGAGCATGGCTTCGCGTTCGGGGTCGGCGAAGCTTTGATTGACGACTTCGTTGAACCCGAAATGGAAAAGCCGGTCGGCGACCCGAAGGAGCTTGCTTTCGGCGGACGGGCCGGGATCGAGAACCTTCAAGGGGGGCACCACGACAGGGATTTTATCGTAGCCGTAGAACCGGGCGATTTCCTCGATAAGGTCGGCTTCGCGCTCGATGTCGAAGCGGTGCGACGGCACCTGGACCATCCAGGCGCCGGATTGGCGGGTCTTGAGGACGAATCCGAGGTCGGTCAAGAGTTTCTCGATGAATTCCGGAGCGATCTCAACGCCCAGAAGGTCGGCCACACGACGGACGCGCAAGGTGATCTCGCGCGGTTTACGCGGATGCGGATAGATGTCGATCGGTTCCTTGGCCGCCTTGCCGCCGAATTTAGTCAGGAGCGAGGCGGCCATAAGAGCTGCCTGCGGGGCGAATCCGAGATCGGCCCCCCGCTCAAAACGGTAGGACGCGTCGGTCGAGAACTCGAGCGTTTTGCGCGTCCGATGGACGGTGCTGGGGTCGAAGACGGCGCTTTCGATGAAGACATCGACGGTCGAATCGGAGACCGCCGAGTCGAGGCCGCCGATGATTCCGGCCACGGCGACCGGACGCTTTTCATCGGCGATGACAAGCATTTCCGATGACAGGGCGATGTCACGGCCGTCCAAGGCCACCATCCTCTCGCCTTTCTTGGCCCGGCGGATGAGGACGCGCGGCCCGGCCAGCTTGGCCAGGTCGAAGGCATGGATGGGGTGGCCCGTGGCGTAAAGAACGTAATTGGTCGTATCGACGACGGCGTTGATGGAATGAAGCCCCATGGCTTCCACCCGCCGGCGCAAGTCGTCGGGCGACGGGCCGACCTTCAGTCCGCGGACGATGAGGCCGCAATACCGGGGGCAGAGCTCCTCGTCGAGAATCTGCACATCAATAAGCTCGGTGGTGCGGGCGGAAAGCTCCGTCTGCGGCCAGGTGAGTTCTTTGAGGGGGCGGCCCAACAGAGCGGCGATTTCCCGGGCCAGGCCCAAGTGGCCGAGGGTGTCGGGCCGGTTGGAGTAGGTCTCCACGTCCAGGACGACATCGCCGCCGCGCTCTTCCGTTTTCTCGACGATGAGGCCGGCCATGGTCAACTTGTCCAGAAGCGCGGGCAGGGGGAGGTCGATGTCGACGTAATCCTTGAGCCAATCCAGACTGATCTTCATTTGAGTTGGAACTGCCTGTTGAAGCGAAGGTCGTTTTCGTAGAAGTACCGGATGTCGGGGATGCCGAAGGCGAACATGGCGATCCGCTCCACACCCATGCCGAAAGCCCAGCCGGTGTATTTTTCGGGGTCGATGTTGACGTTCTTGAAAACCTGGGGATCGACCATGCCCGATCCCAGGATTTCTTTCCAGCCCGTGCCGCCGCAAACCCGGCAGGCCGGGTCCTTCTGCCCGCACTGGAGGCATTCGATGTCGACTTCGGCCGAGGGCTCGGTGAAGGGGAAAAAGCTGGGCCGGAAACGGACTTTGAGCTTCTCGCCGAACAGGCGGCGCAGGAAGTGCTCCAGCGTGCCTTTCAAATGGGCGAAGGTGACGCCCTCGTCCACGACCAGACCTTCGACCTGCATGAACATCGGAGCATGCGTCGGGTCGGCGGTTTCTTTGCGGTAAACCTTCCCCGGTATGATGATCCGGATGGGCGGCTTGCGCTTTTCCATGACCCGGATCTGGACGGGCGAGGTATGCGTCCGCAGAAGGAGTTTGTCCGTAATGTACAGGGTGTCCCAGTCATCCCGGGCCGGGTGGTTGGCCGGGAAATTAAGAGCCTCGAAATTGAAAAAATCAGTCTCGATCTCGGGCCCGTCCTCGATCCCGAAGCCCATCTCCCGGAAGATCGACTCGATCTCGCGCTGAAAGATGCGGAGCGGATGGGCGGCGCCGTAGGGCCTCCGTTCTCCGGGCAGGGTGAGGTCGGTTTCGCCGGCCGCGGCCTGGGGGGCCTGGAGCTTTGCTTCCAGAGTGGAAAAAGCCTCCTGGGCCTCGGTTTTGAGGGCATTGACGAGGCGGCCGGCCTCGCGCTTGTCCTTGGCGGCGGCCGCTTTCAGCTCCTCGAAGAGGAGGGTGACGATACCGCGCTTCCGGCTGAGAAACTCGTTGCGCACGTCGTCGAGCGCCTTGGCATCCTGGACGCGGGCGGACCGCTCCGCCAGTGTCCGGCGATGTTCCTCGATCCGGAGCGTCAGTTCGTCAAGGCTGGGCGACGGCATCTTTGGCTTTCGCGGCGACGCGGCCGAAGGCCTCGGGCGCGTTGACAGCCAGCTCGGCCAGGACTTTGCGGTCCAGTTCGACGTTGAGCTTCTTCAGGCCGTTGATGAAACGGCTGTAGGACAGCCCGTTGATCAGGGCCGCCGCTTTGACCCGGATGATCCACAGGCGGCGGAAATCGCGCTTGCGGACCCGCCGGTCGCGGTAGGCGTACTGCAGGGCGTGCTCGACGGCTTCCTTGGCCGTGCGGTAGTTGGTGCTTCGCGTGCCCCAAAAACCCTTGGCCAGTGTAAGCGTTTTGATGCGCTTATTTTTCCTCTTAGGTCCTCGTTTGACTCTGGGCATGACAATCTCCTTTAAACGACACCGGGGGGAAGGCCCACTCAGAACTCGTAAGGCAGCATTTTCTTGACGGTGGCCCGGTCGGCGCGGCTGACTTCGGCTTTTTTACCGAGGGTGCGCTTCCGGCCGGCCGCCTTCTTGGTCAGGATGTGGCTTTTATTCGCCTTTTTGTGGAGTATTTTCTTCTTGGCGGTCACTTGGAACCGTTTGCGGGCTCCCTTGTGGGTTTTTAGCTTTGGCATCTTTTCCTCCTGTTTTGGTCGGGACGAGCAAGGCCGAAACGGCCCAGTCCATTCTCCGCATATCTCCGTCCAGCTTGCCGATCCCGGCCGCGTCCTGGGCGACCTTGTCCAGGACCTTGTGTCCGAGTTCGGGGCGGGATTTCTCCCGTCCCCGGAGCATGACCGTTATTTTGACCTTGTTGCCTTCCTCGAGGAACCGTTTGACGTGATTCATCTTGAAGGTGTAGTCGTGGACCGAGATCTTGGGCCGGAACTTGATCTCTTTGATCTGGACCAGCTTCTGGTGCTTCTTGGCGTCGTGTTCCTTTTTATGGAGCTCGTACAGGAACTTGCCGTAGTCCATGATCCGGCATACCGGCGGCTGCGCCTGGGGCGCGATCTCGACAAGGTCCAACCCCATTTGGCGCGCCATCGTCAGAGCGTCGGCGCCGGACATGACGCCCAGCGGCTTCTTCTCGTCGTCGATGACGCGGATCTCGGGGTTGCGGATCATGTCGTTGATCCGATGGGGTCGTTGTTTGCTCGGGGGCGGGAACGGGTGTCGTCTGAAAATGGGCATCCTCCTTTAGAGATTCACGGGAATGGATCTATTGTCGTCCAAGGCTTTGACTTTTTCAAGAAAGGCGCCGATTTCGACCGCGCCCTTGTCGCCCTGGCCGTGGATGCGCAGGGAGGCCGTCCCGGCGGCGACTTCCTTGTCGCCGACGATGAGCAGGAGCGGGACCTTGTGGGTCTCGGCATCGCGGATTTTGTAATTGAGCTTTTCGCGGCGCAGGTCGGCGTGGGGCCGCAGGCCTTTGGCCCGGCACAGGCCGGCCAGTTTTTCGGCGTACTCGGAGTGCCGCTCGGCGATGGGGATGATCTCCATTTGGACGGGGGCCAGCCAGAGGGGGAAGTTGCCGTTGTAATGCTCGATGAGGATGCCGAAGAACCGTTCCAGCGAACCCATCAGGGCCCGGTGGACCATGTAGGGCTGGTGTTCCTTGCCGTCCTCGCCGATGTAAGCCATCTGGAAACGGGCCGACATGTTGAAATCGAACTGGATGGTCGTGCACTGCCAGAAGCGGCCCAGGGCGTCCTTGACCTTGATGTCGATTTTGGGGCCGTAGAAGACCGCCTCGCCCTCCATGCGTTCGTAGGGCAGGCCGCGGGTCTCGAGGGCCTTGACCAGCGAGGCCTCGGCCTGGCACCAGCGGTCGTCCGCGCCGCAGTACTTGCCCAGGTTGCGGGGATCGCGTACGGACAGCTCGATTTTATTGTCAAAGAACCCGAAGTCGGCCAGCATGCTGAGCGAGAAATCCAGGACGCGCAGGATCTCGGCCTCGATCTGGTCGGGTGTGCAGAAGATGTGGGCGTCGTCCTGGGTGAATCCGCGGACCCGAAGCAGGCCGTGCAGGGTGCCGCTCCGCTCGTACCTGTAGACGGTGCCGAGTTCAGCCCAGCGCAGGGGCAGGTCGCGGTAGGACCGCATCCTGGCCTTG
>Ga0315287_10005978_pt1 | contig 12048 bp, 8 predicted proteins | sample YL17G11_0_MG_FD_205037 | JGI IMG/M metagenome (GOLD analysis project Ga0315287, IMG submission 205037) | Sediment microbial communities from Yellowstone Lake, YNP, Wyoming, USA - YL17G11_0 | ecosystem: Environmental > Aquatic > Freshwater > Lake > Sediment | place: USA: Wyoming | collected...
CGCGGCCTCCGCCGCGGCGGGGAGCAGGTAATGCTCCACGTTGCCGGGGTCGGGGCGCGCCGAACAGTCGGGGCGGCAGTAGATGCCGGTCGTGCGAACGGCGTCGACGTTGGTGGGCATGGGGTCATCGAAGCACGCGGACCCGGGCGATGTCGGACGGATCCGGACACGCCGAGCTTGTTGACCGCTCCTGTCCGGATCCGACCGGCACGGTCGCCGCCCGGTGGGGCATGGTGGACCCATGCGCGCCACCCGCACCGCCTCGATCCCCGCCGCCGGCCCTGTCGCCCAGAGCCCCGCTGCCGGCCCGGCGGCCGGGACCGGTCCCGGTCCCGGGCCGGCCCCCACCACGACACACTTCACCCACATCGACAGCCCGGTGGGCCCGCTGCTGGCCGTGGAGCAGGTCGGCGCCCTGGTCGGCTTGCACTTCACCGACGCCGGCGGGCCGTTCCCCCACGACGACTGGGTGGCCGACGACGCGCCGTTCGCCGAGCTGCGCCGCCAGCTCGCGGAGTACTTCGCCGGTGGGCGCCGGGAGTTCGACCTGCCCCTGGCCCCCGAGGGCACGCCGTTCCAGGTCGAGGTGTGGCAGGCGCTGCGGCGGATCCCGTACGGCCGCACGGTCAGCTACCGCGACCTCGCCGAGATGGTCGGCCGACCGAACGCCATGCGGGCCGTGGGCGGGGCCAACGGCGCCAACCGCATGCCCATCGTGATCCCGTGCCACCGGGTCATCGCGGCCGACGGTGGGCTCGGGGGCTTCGGCGGCGGACTCGACCGCAAGCGGCTCCTGCTCGACCTCGAGCGCGCCACCCTCAACGTCGGCTGAGGTGCCCGGTACCGCCGCCCGTCGCCCGCGCCCCTCCGGCCGTCGCCCCTCCCCTCCGGCCGTCGCCCCTCCCCTCCGGAGAGTTGGACGAAAGTGACGCATTGCGTCGGATTCGTCCAACTCTCGGAGCGTTTGGAAGGTGCCGGGCGGGTTTCGGAGCTCAGGGCTGAGCCCGGCCGCGGGGCCGCGGGTACGTTGCGGCCATGATCGACCTCGACCTCGACCTCGACCCGGCCGCCCGGCGCTACCTCGACCTGCTGTGCCGCTGCCTCACCCGAGAGGCGTTCATCGACCAGGAGTGGTGGGACGTCCGCCTCGACGACGCCGGGCTCGACGTCCTCTGCGACGCCGCCGGTCACACCGGGCGCGACGCGCTGCTGCCCGTGCTGCGGGCCCACGACTGGCGCCTCGTGCGCCGCGGGGACCCCGCCGCCCGCGAACAGGGTCGTGACTGGCCGCCCACGGCCGAGACGATGGTCGGCTCGGCGCGCCTGGGCAACGTGCTCGAGTGCTGCGTCGACGCGCTGCGCCGGGACGTGCCCGGCGACTTCGTCGAGACCGGCGTGTGGCGGGGCGGCACCACCATCCTCATGCGCGGGGTGCTCGAGGCCGTGGGCGACACCGACCGCCGCGTGTGGGTGGCCGACAGCTTCGAAGGCCTCCCCGTGCCCGACGAGCGCTATCCCGCGGATGAGGGCCTCGACTGGTCGCACGTGGGGGTGCTCAAGGTCGATGCCGACTCGGTGCGGGCCAACTTCGAGCGCTACGGGCTGCTCGACGACCGGGTGCGGTTCCTCGAGGGCTGGTTCTGCGACACCCTGCCCGACGCCCCCGTCGACGCCCTGTCGGTGCTGCGCCTCGACGGCGACCTCTACCAGTCGACGATGGACGCGCTCGTGGCCCTCGAGCCCAGGGTGTCGAGCGGCGGGTACGTGATCGTCGACGACTACGGCGGCTGGCCACCCTGCCGCCGGGCCGTCGACGACTACCGGGCCGCCCACGGCATCGACGCGCCGATCGAGGCCGTCGACTGGACCGGTGTGTGGTGGCGCAAGCCCTGAGCGAGGTTCGCCGGCTTTCGTCGAAGATGGCCGAGAGGGAGCCGCGGGACACCGCTGATTTCACCAACGACACCAGATTTCCCGTTCACACCGGCGCAAGGTTGGGGTACGTTCGCCTTTGACTGCTGGGGGGAAAGGCAGTCGTCATGGCCGGACTCTTCAGGGCGTACGGGCAACTCAGGCGCGGCAGCGGCGCATGGCGCACGCCGTTCCTGATCCCGCTGGGCGACATCGTGCCTCCGTTCATCCAGGGCTCGAGCAACGTCGCCATCGACGCCGGCGCGACCCACCCCGACCTGCGCATCGGCCTGGTGATCACCAGCATCGACCACTACCCGACCATTGGGGTGCAGTTCCACGTCAAGCCCCAGCCCGGCAGCGTCCTCACCGACATCACCCTGCGGATGGTGCTGCTGATGACCGACGGGAGCGGCCACGAGCCGTCGTTCGTCGACGGTGGCGCCCTCGGCACCGCGGCCAAGTTCGCGGTACTGCACTACCGCGTGCCCCCGGGCCGCACGCTGCCCGACGACGTCGCCATCGACCTCCTGTCGGACTATGACAACCGCGACCCCAACGACACGTCGCCCAACCCGCCCAACCTGACCGCGGCGCAGATGGCCGCCCTGGCCGCCAGCGGGAAGCCGGCGATCCGCGTCGACCGCGTGGTCCTCGCGGTGCAGCCCGACCCGCTCGACGTGGCCGGCGGGATGGTCACCGGCCCGATGGTGAACCTCGCCGGGGTGGAGACCGACTACAACTCCCTGCTGTCCACCAACTACACCGAGACGGCCCGCCAGATCCACGGCATCGACCTCAGCTGGCTCGAGTCGCCCCTGGCCCCGAAGCCCCCCAGTGCCACCTGGCTCAGCGCCACCGCCACCGGGGGCCACCAGCTGCGCGTGGAGATCGACACCCCCACGGTGGGCACCGCCCCGCCGGGGGCGCCCACCGTGGCGGCCACGGCCGCCGCCGGCAACCTGCGCCCCGGCACGTACCGGTACTGCACCACCTGGTTGCACGCCAACGGCAACGAGTCCGCGGCGAGCGACCACTCGGCGCCGGTCCGGGCCACCGCGACCGACCGCAGCGTGCACGTGTCGGGCCTGCCGGCCGCCCCGGCGCCCCCGAGCCCCGACCTGACGGGCATCGCGGTGGTGAAGCGCCGGCTCTACCGTACGGACTGCGACACCTCGGTCGACCCCGCCGACCCCGTGCGGGGCTCGCGGGGCGACGACGTGCTCGTGGCCGAGCTCCCCCTCACCACCACGTCGTTCGACGACGCCGGCCCCCCCGACCCGAGCGCAGCCCAGCCGACCCGCAGCGACTACATGGCGATCCTCTACACCTCACCCTCCCGCATGGACATCACCGGATCGATCCGCATGATCTCGGGCCCTGCGGACGACACCTACGGCGGCTCGGTCACCTCCGCGCCCAAGACCCTGCGGGTGCTGTACCGGCCGGGCGCCGACACCAAGCTGCTGTGGACCGCCGACGACTCCACGCCCCGCGTCGAGGTGCAGATGCCGGGCTTCTCCACGCCGTACGGCACGGGCCTGTTCGCCACGGCCGAGGCCGTCCCCCGGCACTTCGCCCTCGACTGGTCGATCCTCGGCTCGGAGTTCTTCGGTCTGGCCGTCGCCGGGGACACCACCACGGTGAAGCCGGCGGGAGCGGACCCCGCCGAGCCCATCGGGCGCGTGGGCCTGCGCTTCGGGCCCACCGCTCCGCCCGTCGGTTGGCCCCACGGCGACGCCGACGTGGCGGCCGAGCTCGCCGATGCCGCCTCCGGCGCCGCCGGCGGGCTCGTGGCCCTCACCGGCCTGCGCCGCGGCGTGGTTCGCTCGGGGGGCCGGCTGTGGTCCGAGCGCGACGCCGAGCGGGGAGCGATCGACATCGGGGCGTTGTTCGCCGCTCCGGCCGATGCCCACCACGACCGCACGCTGCGCTTCGCCCGGCGAAGCGGGCCCAACGACGTGGCGCCCGTACTGGCGTTCGAGGGGCACTTCCTGCCCGACGTGGTGCACGCCCGGGCCCAGTTCCCCGACGTGGGCTCGCCCACCCTGCTGCTCGACTCCCGGGTGCGGTTCCTGCGCGCCCAGGTGGTGGCCCACCTCTTCGCCAAGGCCGACCCGGCGCATCCGGAGGTACCCCCGGCCCTGACCGGCGTGCTCGATGGCCTCGCCTTCCTCGATGACACCACCGATCGCCTCGAGGCGACGCTCGCCGCGTCGCCGAAGGTGACCGCGAAGTGGCCGGTGCGGTTGGCCGGAACCCTTCACATGCGCGACGCCGATGGTGCGCCCGCGACGACCACCGTCTGGCCCGATGTCATCGTGCCCGGCGAGGTCACCGTCGTACCCGACTGGCCGATGGGTGCGGACCTCGCGGAGCCCGGGGTGTCAGGTCGGGTTGCCGTGGGCTTCGGCGACGAGGTGCCCCTGGCCGTGCGGGCCACCCCGCAGCTCAAGGTCCTGACCAACGGTGACGCCGAGCTGAGCCCCGGGATGCGGGCGTTGACGGCCCGCGTGCTGTCGGTGGCCTCGGCCGAGATCCCGAAGTCGCTCACCCAGTTCGGCAGCCGCGGCCAGGGCACGGGCACCGTCGACGTCGAACCCGTGCTCAAGTTCCACGACCGGGCCAACAGTTCGCTGCGGGCCGAGGTGATCGAACGCGAGCACCGGGTGGCCCACGAGGTCGACCTGCGTGCCCCGGCCGGGGCGCGTTCGTGGCTGCGGGCGCGCACGGCCCACGTCCCCCAGGTCCTGACCCCGATGGTGCGACTCGTCGACGGATCGCCCATCGGCGCAGAGCTTGTGGTGTCCGAGCCGTGGGGCGCGGGTGTGGTCTGGGCCGAGCCGTCGTACGTGTGGGTGCCGCCGCTCCCGCCGCCCAAACCCGCCGCAGGGGCGGAAAGCGACCTCAGCAAGGACCAGGGCATCGGCCTCGCCACGGTCGGCTGGGACGGCATCCCCGCCCGCCTCGAGGGGTGGTTGATCTCCGACACCCCGGCCCTCGACGGCAAGGTCGACACGGCGGACCGCCTGCCCGACGTCGGCCCCGCGACCTCGTCCTGGGTGCCGGGCGGGGTGGTCCTGCGCGTCGACGGGCCGGTGCGCCTGAGCGGCCTGCAGCTGGCACTGCGCACGGGCGCGAGCCGGGTGTGCTGGAACGACAACACCTCGGGGGGCTTCGGCACCGGAGTCATCCTCGAGCCCGACCATCCGGTGCGCCACGGCGACTGGATCGAGGCCGTCGCCCCGTTCGTGGAGCTCGTGCCCGCCAGCGCCGGCATCCGCGACGTGATCGTGTGGTCCGCCAAGAGCTTCGAGCCGCCGCCGCCGCCCGACCCCCCGCCCGACCCCCCGCCCGAGGAGCCGAACCCGTGCTCGGGCTCCAAAGGTCCGACGGGCCCGAAGACGGCCCTCGGCTGGCACGTCCACGACGAGATGCGGATCAAGGCCGCCCTCAAGTACTACGACCTCGTCACCCCGTCGGGTCCCCAGGACCCCGCGCCGCGCTGGTGGTCGATGCCTCGGACCTCCGAGCGATGGGGCGGCGACGACGTCGCCACGGGGGAGTGGCAGCTCCGCTACGAGCTCCAGATGGACGACTACGGGATGGCGAAGGTGGCCGTGTACCCCGACCTCGACCTCCTCGGCAGCCCGAATGTGCGCGACAACCCCTTCGGTGACTGGCAGGGGGGCAACGGGAAGTACTGGATCCGTGCCCGCACCGTCGACTTCTGGTGGGTGTTCCACTGCGACATCTACATCGGCAACGTCGGCGGCGGCACCTCCATCCCGTTCACCAACGCCATCTATTCCACCCTGCCGCGGATCTTCAACTGGAGCTACCCGTGATCGTCGACCGCCTCGTCATCCACCACACCTACGACGGCCACAACGCGTTCGACGTCTCCCAGAACCACAACCACGGACGCCTCGAGGGCGTGACCGTGGCAGGGGGTGTCGCCGCGTTCGACGCCGGCCCCGATTGCGTGAGGGTGCCGCGCTCGGCGTCGCTCGACCGCATGCGTGCCGTGCGTACGACGGTGCGCTTCAAGGTGCCCAAGGGCCTGTGGGCACTCGACCCCGGCTACAGCGGCGGCCCGCGGCGCATGAACCTCATCGAGGGCTACCTGTCCTTCGCCCTGGTGATCGACCACGACCGTGCCCTGCATGGCACCATCCTCGACCGTTCGGGCCAGTGGCGGGGTGTTCGTTCCGCCCCCGGCGCGGTGACCTTCGGCCAGTGGCACGAGGCGACCTTCCTGCACGACGGGTTCAGCGCCTGCTCGCTCAGCCTCGACGGCGTGACCCTCGCCACGGGTTTCGATGTGCTCGGACCGGTGAGCGCGCCCAGGGCCCCGTACGGCGTCGCCATCGGCCACTGGCCCGACCCCGACGATCGCTACTCCTTCATCGGCGAGATCGACGAGGTGAAGGTCTGGATGGATCGGATCGAAGTCCTCGGCGACCTCGTCGATGACTGTTGCATGGACCGCGAGAAGGCCGGCGAGCTGTTCGACGACCTTCGGGGCGAGTCCTTCGACAATCCCGCCTTCGATCCGGCCGACTACGACCACGCCGCCAACGTGATGCTCGACCTGGGGGCGAAGACGGCCGGGGCCATGGCCTCGGGCAGCGCGACGGACCGCCAGTACGCCTGGGACCTCGGGTCCCGGTTCCAGCTCGCCTTCGCCACGGGCAATCGCGACGCGTTCCTGCGCTGCCTGGCCGAGGGCGTGCAGCTTGCCGGGGCGAAGGTCCCCGAGGCCCAGCTCAACGCGGACTCCGCCGCGGTCATCGCCGCGCTGCAACCCACGTTGCTCGGCCCGCTGGCCCGGGCAGTGGCCGACGGCGCCGGCCCCGACCGTCAGGCGGGTCTCCTGCACCGGCTCGGCCTCGACGCGTGGATGGAGGCGCTGTGCGCCGGTTGGGCCGTCCCACCGAAGCCCCACGGCAAGGGCGAGGGTGACGGCAAGGACGGCAAGGACGGCGGCAAGGACGGCGGCAAGGACGGCGGCAAGGACGGCGTCCGGGGTGATCGCACCGGGGCCGGGACCACGGACCGTGACCCGGGTGACCCGCCCCCCAGCTGGGGGGTGGACGGGGAGCACGTCGACGGCCCGCTGCCCTTCCCACCCGATGACACCACCGGCGGCGACAAGGGCACCGGCACGGCCACCCACCGAAGCGACACCCACGACACGGGGAGCGAATGATGATCCGCATGGATCCCAAGGGCCTGGAGATGCTGGCGCGGAGGTTCTCACCCGTGCTGCGGTTCCACGAGGACGAGCGGTTCTTCCCGCTGCTGGCCGAGTCGTGGCTCACCCACACGAGCACGGGCGTATGGCCCGAGGACGATGCGCCCGAGGTGCACCGACGCACCCGCCCCGGCGACCCGAACCGCCGCGGCGCAGCCCTGCTCACCGCGGACCGGGCCATGACGGCCCTCTCGGCCATCGCCGGCCCGCCGGTGGGTGGCACCCGTCCCCTCGGCCTGGGCGATGACACCTCCGACCCCTGGTCGATGGTGTCGGACCGGTTGCGCAAGGCCGGCGAGGATGCCTTCCTCGACGTGGGCGGGTGGCTGTCGCCCCAGAAGCCGGGGTTCGGCGGCCAACTCCTCGAGGGTGACCTCGAGCACCTGGCCGGGTTGTGCTCCGAGCTGGCCTCGGCGATGACCCCCAAGGTTCCGTGGAAACCGCCGCAGGACGGCGTCACCGCGCCGTTCCCATGGGTGGCCCAGCCGCCGCACCCCACCATGTACTGCGAGATCACCTGGGCCGGCGCCTACCCCCGCATCGCCGGCGAGCACGGCGGCCGGGAGTTCCCCGACGGCGAGCACGGCCTCGACAACCTCGTCGCCTTCACCTACCACCTGCTGTACGCCGCCCGCGAGGCGCCGCCGGTGCCGGGTGCGCGCCACTCCGAGGGCCAATGGGAGGCGATCACGCTCTACTTCGACGCCAAGGTGGAAAAGGGTCGTGACAGCCACCTCGTGGGCAGTGGGTCCATCGCCGACGAGCCGTCGTTCGTGGTGATCTCCCAGGGCCAGGACCGGTCCCTGGACTCCCACTTCACTGCGCTGGAGGACTACCGCAGCTGCGAGCTCGCCGGCACCCACCCGATCGTCTACGTGGCCAAGGGCACCCACCGGCAGTACTTCCACCCGGTCGACGGGGAGACCTTCGACCCCGGTGCCCACGTCCCCCACGGCCCCGACACCACGGTGCACCACGAGGACATCGACGGTGTGGGCGAGTTCGCCGTGCTGGGCCTGATCATCCTCGGCATCGCCGCGCTGCTGGTGTGGGCGGCCGTCGCTGCGGCCGGAGCTGCCGTGGCGCTGATCGCCGCCGGCGCGCTGGTGGCCGGCGCCGCCCTCGCCGCGGTCGCGGTCCTTGTCGCGGTCGTCGCGATCCTGCTCGTGATCCTCGCCCTCATCCTGCTGTTCTGGTGGATCGCCAGCGCCTGCAGCGAGGACTCCGACAACAACGCCGGGACCGACGTGTCCAACCCGCCCGAGCCCGACGAGGCCGGCGGCGGCGGACCCTCCTCCGGTGGCGACGGCTCCGAGGACCCGGCCCCGCCGGGCTCGGGCCCCGGCGGTTCGCCGTCCGGCCCCGGCGGTGGTGGGGGTGGCCCCGGCGGTGGTGGGGGGGGCCCCGGCGGTGGTGGCGCCGTGGGCACCGTGGGCCTGCCCAACACCGGCTCGCCGACCGGCCGCGAAACGGCGTTCGCCGATGTCCGCATCGTGGAACGGCTGCTCCAGGCAGGAGCGTCGCGCCGTCACACCACCTTCCCCACCGACCAGGTGATGGAGAACCCGGCGTGGTGGGACTACGTCGGCCGCTGGGGGATTCGGGTGCGCAACCTGCCGGCCTCGGGTACCTGGGAGTCGGGCTGGCAGCGCATCGACGCCGCGGGTCGCGACTGGGGCTACTTCGCGGCCGAGCGCCTGCTGATCGTGCGCAACGGCGGCCCCCGCCAGTCCTGAGAGGCGCCGTTCACGAACTGGCAACACCGGCGTGACGCCGCCCTCATCGGGCCTGCGTAGGTTCTGGGGTGTCCCAGTGTCGACCAGGAGGTACGCATGTCCGTGAAGTCCTACACCCCCCGTCGCCGATCGTCGCTGCCGACGCCCGCCCGACGGGAGGCGCCGTTCGCTCCGAAGGAGCCGAGCTCCCGCCGTCGGCGGTAGGTGGCCAGAGGTCCCCATCGGTGCTGCGGCCCCGTCCCTACCCCCTGGGGACGGGGCCGTTGCCGTTGCCGGGCGCTCGGCGCGTGGGCGGCAGGCCTCGCGGGGTGGGCTGTCCGCTCAGCGGGAGGCTGCCAGTCCGTCCTCGAAGAAGGCGACGGCCACCTCGGCGTCGGGCACCTCGGCCGCGGTGAGGCTGGCCCCGAAGGGCTCGTTCCAGAACGACCCGGTGCGGGAGGTCGGGTCCAATGGGGTCCACGGGCCCACGTAGAGGTAGGGCTCGGGGTGGCCCTCGTCGCCGGGTGAGCCGCCGAAGTTCACCTCGGCCATGGAGCACGCGAGGTCGAAGTGCTCGGGCCACAGTTGGGCGATGGTGGGCGAGAGGGCGCGGTGGCGGCGCCGTAGCCCCTCCAGGGCCTCGTCCACGAGGGCGAGCCAGTTCGCCAGCCGGGTGGCCTCCAGGGGGTCGATGTGGAGGGTCTCGCCGGGGTGCAGGTCCGTCTGCAGCGTGTACCCGTCGATGGGCCGGTCCAAGGCGACGCCGCTGAAGGCGGATGCGGCCGCCAGCGTGGTGATCGGCTCGACGCGTTCGACGTCGCCCTCGAGCACCACCAGGTCGCTGCCGTCCACCCGGATGCGGTGACGGGAGCCGCCCGAAAGGACCTCGGGCTGGCCGAAGCCACCGGGCGTTCGCCGCAGGCCGAACTTGCCGGTGCGGTGCCACAGGTCGGTGGCCACGATCCGCTCGGCGACCGTGTGCAGGGAGCAGCGGGTCTCGATGAGCGATGCGTCGGCCATGCCGGAACCGTACCCCGGCCGCCGAGTGGTCCTGTCCGTTGTGCCGCAACAGATCGTTGCCTGTCAGGGGTCAGTTGGTGTGGAGGCGGCACCAGCCGGGGCGCCGTGGCAGGAATCGTCAGTGGATGTGCATTGACGCCACCACGGCCCGGCCGCACGATGGGGAGCGTGAAGCCCCATCGCACCGTCATCGTCGTGTTCGACGGCCTGCAACTGCTCGATCTGGTCGGGCCGGTCGAGGTGCTGGCCATGGCCGACTTCCTCGGCGCCTCGGGCCCGTATGAACGGGTGCTGGTGTCGCCGGGCGGCGCCCCGGTGCGGTCCACCTCGGGGCTGTCGGTCGACGTCGGGCATTCCCTCGCCGGGGAGCTGGCCTCGCGGCGCCGCATCGACACCCTGCTCGTCGTGGGCGGTGTCGGGGTCGAGCACCTCGTCGACGACCCCGCCGTCGTGGGCGCGGTCGCCCGCCTCGCCGCCCGGGCGGCGCGCACCGCTTCGGTGTGCTCGGGGGCGCTGCTGCTCGCCGCAGCCGGTGTGCTCGACGGCCGCACCGCCACCACCCACTGGTCGCGGTGTGACGACCTGGCCCGGCGCCACCCCGCGGTGACCGTCGACGGCAACCGGATCTTCGTGGCCGACGGTCCGGTGTGGACCTCGGCGGGGGTCACCGCCGGGATCGACCTCACCCTCGCGCTCGTGGCCCGCGACCTCGGCGACCGGGTGGCCCAGGAGGTCGCCGCGTGGCTGGTGGTGTTCTCGCGCCGGCCCGGCGGCCAGTCGCAGTTCAGCGTGGCCCTGCGGTCCCAGCAGCCGGCGGGCGACGGGCTCGGCGACCTGCTGGCGTGGCTGCCCGGCCACCTCGACGGAGACCTGTCGGTGGCCGCCCTGGCCGCGCGGGCGCACATGAGCCCGCGCACCTTCGCCCGCACCTTCGCCCGGCAGGTGGGCACCACGCCGGCGGCGCACGTCGAGCAGTTGCGGATCGAGTCGGCCCGCACGTTGCTGGCCACCACCGACCTTGACGTGGCCGCCATCGCCCGGCGGGTGGGCTTCGCCCGGGCCGAGACCCTGCACCGTGCCTTCCGTCGGGTCGCGGGCACCACTCCGGACCGCTACCGCCAGCACTTCTCGCGCCTGTCGGCCTGAGCCGGCACCACGACCACTCGCACACCGCGACCACCCGACCCCCGGGCATCCCGCCGACCACCGCAGGAGACCACCATGCAGATCGCCATCGGCCTGTACGAGAAGATGACCGCCCTCGATGCCATGGGCCCCTACGCGGTGCTCAGCCAACTGCCCGACGCCGAGGTCGTGCTGTGCGCCGAGCGGGCCGGCCGCCTCAGCGACGACAACGGCCTGCTGCACCTCGAGGTGGAGGCCGGCTTCGATGACGTGTCCACGCCCGACATCCTCCTCGTGCCCGGCGGCTTCATCACCCGCACGATGGCGCACGAGGGCGAGCCCATCGTGGAGTGGATCCGCGCCGCCCACCCGCACACCACCTTCACCACCTCTGTGTGCACCGGTGCGTTGCTGCTCGGGGCGGCGGGGGTGCTCGACGGCCTCGAGGCCACCACCCACTGGAGCGCGTACGGGGAGCTCGAGTCGTTCGGCGCCACCGCCATCCCCGAGCGGGTGGTGCGCCGGGGCAAGGTCATCACCGGCGCGGGGGTGTCGGCCGGCATCGACATGGCCCTCACCCTCGTGGGCATCACCCACGGGGGGGTGGTGGCCGAGGCCATCCAGCTCGGCATCGAGTACGACCCGCAGCCGCCGTTCGACTCGGGGAGCCCGTCCAAGGCGTCCGCCGAGGTGCGCGAGCTCGTGACCGCGGTGATGGGCCACGACTGAGCGCAGCCTGCGGGGCGCCGTGTCGAACGGCGAGGTGGAAGTGAGGAAGAGGGATTGACGAAGTATACATCGTAAGTTAGGGTTCAGGCATGTACCTGGGCCTGCTGCTCGCGATCGCCATCGGCGCACCCCTCGCCGGCGCACTCTCGTCCCGTCTCCCCACCGGCCCGGCGGCCGTGGCGCGCCGGGCGATCGCGGGCACGGGCCTCGGTGCGGCTGCCGCCGTGGCGGCCGCCGTCGCCGTCTGGGCGGACCCGGGCTCGGGGTCGGTCTGGGGTGGGGTGGGTACCG
>Ga0315287_10005979_pt1 | contig 12047 bp, 11 predicted proteins | sample YL17G11_0_MG_FD_205037 | JGI IMG/M metagenome (GOLD analysis project Ga0315287, IMG submission 205037) | Sediment microbial communities from Yellowstone Lake, YNP, Wyoming, USA - YL17G11_0 | ecosystem: Environmental > Aquatic > Freshwater > Lake > Sediment | place: USA: Wyoming | collected...
AGTCCGTCTGGGATGTGGCCGACGGAGGCCGACGAGGCCGTCGAACAGCCGATCAGTGAAGTGAACATTGCCGCCTCCAGACCTTGGCGTCCAGGCAGTCTACCATGCGTCCCGCTGCAGGGCAGCCCCCGGCAATAACCTGCCCGCCACGGACCGGACAGGCGTCGTAGCCATTCCCCCGGACAGATGACGTACCAACCACATGGTCGGCGAAGACATGGTCGGCGAAGGCTGAACCAGTCTATAGACCGCACCCGCGCAACAAAGGTAGTCTTGTTGGACAGGCTTGGCGCGACAGTTCGGTACCGGACTGGAAGGGCCCGGAAGCCCACGACGATGACGAACTTCGTTACACGACGCGTCCTGCTCGTTTCGCCACCGGTCGGCCGGTCGCAGCTCGGGAAGACGCCGATGCCGCCGCTCGGCCTCGCCTACGTGGCGGGGGTGCTTGAAAAGGACGGGCACGACGTCGCGATTCTCGACTGTGTGCTCGAGGGGATCGACGAGCGCGCGCTCGAACGGCAGGTTGCGGCCCGCCGTCCGGACATCGTGGGCATCACGGGCACGACGTGGACGCGCTACGAGCAGTTCCGGGCGGCTCGCGCGAGCAAGCGGGCGCTTGCGGGGGTCCCCGTCGTCCTCGGCGGACCACACGTCACCTTCACCGGTCGCAACGTGATCGAGAAGATCCCGGAGGTCGATTTCGTTGTCAGGGGCGAGGGCGAACTTCCGATGCGCGACCTCGTGCGGGGGTACGACGATCCGGCCCGGATCGGCACCATCCCCGGCCTGGTCTTCCGCCACCGCAACGGGCAGACGATCGAGAACCCGATTGGGGCGTTCATCGAGGATCTCGACACAATTCCCGAGCCCGCGCGCCATCTGCTCGACATCCCGGCCTACCGGCAGACGTTTTTCGGGAAGCAGGCGACGACGGTCATGACCTCGCGCGGGTGCCCCGTGTTCTGCTCGTTCTGCTCGACCTCCGTGATGTGGGGACGCACCTACCGGCGAATGTCGCCCGCCCGCGTCGTTCAGGAAGTCGGCGGAGTCCTCGATCGGTTCAATCTCGAAGCGATCTGGTTCTTCGACGACACGCTGACGCTCAATCGCGACCACATCGTAGGCATGCTTGACGAGATGGAGCGTCACCACCTGACGTTCACGTGGTACTGCGAGGTCCGGGTGAACACCGTCGACTACGACTTGCTGAAGCGGATGCACAGCCTCGGGTGCCGGTTCGTGTCCTTCGGCGTGGAGTCGGGATCGCCGCGCGTGATCAAGCGGATCCACAAGGGGATCACCCTGCCGCAGGTGCAGAACGTCCTCGACTGGTGCGTCGACCTCGGCATCTACACGAAGGTCTTCTTCATGCTTGGGCTGCCGGAGGAAACCTTCGAGGACGGAATGATGACGGTCGACTACATCAAGCGGGTGCGCTCGAAGATCAACCAGGTCGCGCTGTCGGCGGGGTGCAGCATCATGCCTGGCACCGAGGTCGAGCGATTCGCGATCGAGCGTGGACTGATGGCGAAGGACTTCGACTGGACCGCAGAGGTCTATTACCCGGAGAACCGGATGAACAACAGGCCGGTCTCGGTCCCGACGCTGTTCCAGCCGCAGCTCGGCCTGGCGGAGCTGAACCGACTGAAGTTCGAGTACTACGGCGCGGGCGCCGTCAACTGGCCCAACATTCGGTCGCGGCTTCGCGTGATGAGGAGGCCGGGCGACGTATGGAACCTGCTGCGGCTGCTCGGCATCTTCCTGCGGTACGCGGCTGGAACGCGGCGGTAGAGGGCGGTTCGTCCCCGGTAGCGGCTTCATCAAGGGCTGTGAGCGAATTGGCCGGAATGCTCAGATGAACGGCGACGGTGTCACTACCTGCGTGGGGCGGCCTGATCTCGCCGCAAGAACAGACATCGAACCCGGCAGTCCGACCTCGTCGCCTCTGCGGATGGCGATCACCGCGCGGTCGATCTACCCGATCCACGGCGTCGGCGGACTGGAGCGCCATCTCTACGATCTCGTGCGGCACCTGGTCGCGATCGGCGTGCGCGTGCACATCATCACGCGGCCCCCGGTGCACATGGCGCCGCGCGACGTGCCCATGCTGGCCTCCGAGCGCATCGACTGGTCGTTTGTCCCGTACAGGTCGTTTCCGTTCGCTGGCCGCCGGGGCACCACGGTGATCGACCGCAGCACCGCGTATCCGCTGTTCGGCCTTCGGGCGGGCGCGCGCGCCGCGGAGTTGGCTGCCGCGGGCGAGATCGACATCGTCTACGGGCACGGCGCGAGCGTGCTCGGCTACGCCCGTGCTCGGAAGCGCGGAGCTGCGCCGTGCCCGATGATCTTTAATCCGCACGGACTCGAAGAGTTCGGCGGACCCGGCCAGTCTGCGGTCAAGCACATCGGATATGCCCCGCTGAGAGCGGCGGCGCGTTATTGCGCCCGGGTCGCCGACCGCGTCATCTCGACCGACCACTGCCTTGTGCCGGTGATCGGCCGGCATCTCCGAGTGTCCGAAGACCGGATCTGTGTCGTGCCGAACTCGGTCGATCTGCTCGCGTGCGACTCCTCGGCCGAGGAGGTCGCCGCCCGCGCGCTCCGTGCCCGGCTATCGCTGCCGCCTGGCGCGCGCGTCCTGCTCAGTGCCGGACGCCTCGAAGACAACAAAGGGTTCCACGTCCTCGCTCGCGCGCTGTCGGATCTGCTGCCGCGAAACGGGTCAGCGCCGGCCGCGGGCCGATCGGAGTGGCGATGGGTGCTGGTGGGGGATGGCCCGGCCCGCCCGCGGCTCGAGCGCGCGGTTCGCGAGCACGGTATTGCGTCGCGCACGCTGCTGGCGGGGCACGTGACCACACCGGAGCTGCACGGCTGGTACCGAGCGGCTGACGTGTTCGTGCACCCCACGCTCTACGAAGGCAGCTCGATCGTCACACTGGAAGCGATGGCCCATGGATTGCCGGTGGTGGCCACGATGGCCGGCGGGCTGCCGGACAAGGTGGTGCCGGCGCTGACCGGATGGCTCGTGAAGCCAGGCGATTCGATCGCGCTCGCGCAGGCGGTCTCGGAAGCGCTGCAGGACCCGTCGCGGCTTCCCGGGCTGGGTCGCGCGGGCCGGGCGCTCGTGGAGGAACGATTTTCGTGGCCGGCCGCCGTGCAGGTATTGATGGCGGTGGTCAGGGAGTTGGTGGTTGCCAGGCAGGGTCCGTCCCCTGGCCGAGCGATCTGAACAATCTCCAGACGATCCCGCAGGCCGCGAGACACACCAGGACCGACATCATCGAGGTCGCGCGCGGGCCTGGCAAATGCGCCAGCGCGCCGTTCACGGCGGCCTGGAATCTCAGCAGCCCGTCGGGCGCGGAGTACGCAGGCATCCCGCGGATTCGATCCAACAGCGCACCCGCCTGCGGATATCGAGACCACCGCGAGACCGGCAGCATCACGACCGAACCGCCGAACCCGAACGTGGACAGGTGAGCCAGCCCCAGCAGCACGTTCGTCGCCACCCACAGCCAGAGGAGCACGCGATCCCGCAGGGCGAAGAGCGCGAGCATCACCATGGCGGCGTACGAGTGGTTGATGTGGGCGCGCGGGCCAAACTGCGAAACCACCAGCGTGCCTACCGTGAGTACCGCAAACGCCACCTGGGCATCCGGCCAGCAAACCTCCGGCGTGCCCGGCCAGCGTGACACCGCAGGGACACTTGGGGCCCCGCGCTCGCGAGGCAGCAGGCCAAGGCGGGTCGCGAAGGCGAGGAGGATTCCCAGGCAGAGCACGCCCGACACGGCGGTCCAGGCCGCGAGGGCGGGCCGCGAAATCTTCATGTCAAGAACGAGCCCGGGCTGGTGGGCCGCCTCCATGTAAGCCCAGGACAAGAAACGCCAGAGGCCAGGGCCTCCGTTCGACATCTTCGCCATCGTCGTGGAGACGGAACGGTAGTTGTCGAACAGCGCGGACGCTGGGCCGCCGGCAATCCAGATCCCCAGTGAGGAGACAACGGCAACGGCGCCCAACCCCATGACGAACGAGACGAGCGGACGGCGGGACCCACGCACCCACTGCACCGCGAGATACAAAGCCAGCGGACCGGCAAAGTGAATGAGGCCCTGGGGTTTGAACATGGCGCTGCACATGATCAGGGCGCCGGCAGCCACCCACGCGCGGCGTTCGTCGGCGATCCGGCGAAGCGCCAAGACGGCTAACAGGCCACACAACAAGTGTGGGCCCTCCCAGAAGCCGTAGTAGGCCCCGTGGAGAACGAACCAGGGATTCAGCCAAACCAGCACGAGAAGCCACCGCCGGTCGCGCGGCGCGACAAGCGCGAGCAGCGACAGACAGGCTCCCGCGTCGAAAGCGATCACGAGCAACTTGTATGGCGCCCACCAGAACCGGGGGATCCACTCGGCCACCGTCTCGGCTGCGCCGAACGCCGCGTACGACAAGATGCCGTAGTTGATGCCAAAGGTCTCGACCAGGCCGGCGTGGTGCACCGCGGCGCCCCACTCGAGGAGGATCTGGTACAGGTCGGCCATCCCGTTGAAGAGGAGGCCGGGCAGCCGCAGCCCGACGCCGAGCAGGAACAGCGCGGCTGGAAACCGGATCGCAGGCGAGGCGGAGGCGCCGGTCATGGCGCGGCGGGGCGGGGGGAGGATTCGCGCCGGACGGGCGAGCCGAAGAACCAGGTCTTGATGCGCATGCGTATGATCAGGCCGATCATCTGCAGGCCCAAGCGGAAGGCCACCGTGCGGCTGCCGCAGACCATGCTCTGCCCGATGCGCTGCCTGTAGTTGACCGGGATCTGCAACACCCGAGCGTCGCTCAGGATGCACAGCATCATCATCTCGGCGCCGAAGTGAGAGCCGCCGACCGTGAAGGCAGGCGTGATACGTTCGAGCGTTGCGCGGTCAATCAGGCGCATCGTGCAGCCGACGTCGCTCAGGGTGGTGGAGTTGAAGAGCGTCTCGAGGAACTTCGCGACGGCCCAGTTGCCCCACTTCATGAAGAAGCCCATGTTTGCGCCCGTCCAAATCAGCTCGCGATTCGTACGACTCCCCAGCACCACGTCGAAGTCGCTGGCGTAGGACAGGAGTTTGTGGATGTCATCGGCGGAAAATGACCCGTCAGGCTCGGCCAGCACGATGAGGTCTCCCGTCGTTTCCTTCATGGCGCGGCGGCAGGACCACCCGTACCCCTGTCGCGGCTCCTTGACCTCCCGGGCCGGGGTGGCTGCGATTTCCTCAGATGTGCCGGCAGCGGCGTTGTTGTTGCAGACCACCACCTCGTCTACGACGCCTGTCGACACGAAATCGTTGATGCACTGCCGGATTGATTCTCTTTCGTTGTACGTCGGCAATGCAACCGAGACTGTCTTCCCATCCCACATCGCGGCCACCCCTCGCTCACGATTGTACGTCCTCAGTCCAGCAATTCTCCAGCGGCGGCGATCCCCTGATTGACGCTGATGCCGTCCAGGCGGTCGGAAACGTGGCCGCGGCAGCGCTCGGGCGGGAGGCGTATCCGCTTGCACGGACGGCAGGGCAGGTCGATGCGCACGATGCGGCTCGTCTCTGTGCGCGGTGGGTCGCGGGCCGGATCGGATGGCCCGAAGAGCGCCACCAGCGGCGTTCCCACCGCTGCCGCCAGGCGCATCGGCCCCGTGTCACCCGTGACGAACACCGCCAGCCGCTCGAGTACCGCGGCACGATCGAGCAGATCCGCCTGCCCTGACAACTTCGCCACGCGCACGTCGGACGGACTGGCGCTGTACCCGGTACTCCTCATCATCGGAGTCGTGTATCTTCGTCTGTTTGAGCGGCCGCGCGAGGCATGCATGCGCCTGGCGCTCGCGGCGGTCACCTGCCTGCCAGTCGCCGTCAGAATCCGGGCACACCTCCTGTTGTTTCCGATTTCGTTCTACGCCACCTTCGTCACGCTGGTCGTCTCGACTGTCGTGCGAACCTCGCGGCCGGCCGAGGCCGTCGCGATGGCGGTGCTGGCTCTCACGGTCGGCGTATCAGCGAGAGCCAGCCGGCTTGAGCAACTCTCACTGCATCCGATGTCGGCCGAGCACATCTTTCGCGACTGGCGGTCTACAGTGGGATACGATTCTCGAGCATCCCGCCCGACCGGGAGCGCGACGTCAAGGCGACGCTCGCCCGATTCGGAATCGTCGACGACTCGTTTGACTTCAAGCGCTGGCAGCGTGAACTGCGGCAGCGGGGACGAGTCGGCGTGATCGAAGACGGGTCGCCGTTCGTTCCTGAGAAGTACTTCCTCACGCCGCAGGCCACAAGACATGCGTCGCCTCAGCGTGACGGAATTCCGGCTCTCGGGACTGGCAGGTCTGCACTGGCATGGAAGCACGAACAAAGAGTGGTGCGATTCCAGGTTCGGCGTGGGTGTACATCCACGCCAGGACGGTGGCCCGGCTGTGGCCACGTGTGAAGCGGCCGGTCCGCGACTACAGCCGCGCGGTCGATCGGGTCCTGCGTCGGGCCATCGAATCGCGTCAGAGCTTCTCCATCCTGCAGGTGGGCGCCTATGACGGCATCTCGAACGACCCGGTCTACGAGTGGATTCGCGCCTATCCGCAGGTGCGCGCGGTCCTCCTCGAGCCGCAACCCGGCCCGCACGCTGTGCTCGAGGCGCGCTGGCAGGACTGCCCTCGGGTGATCCCGCTCCGCTGCGCGTTGGCCGAAACCTGCGGCCAGCGCCCGCTCTACGTGATCGCCGACGACTGCAAGAGCCAGCATCCATTCGCCGATCAGGTTGCCTCGTTCTCCCGATGGCACGTCGAGAGAGCGTGCAGCAGGTACATCTGGCGACCGTCACGACATTGCGTCGCGTCCGTGTCCGTTCCCACCGTCGATTGGCGCACGCTCGTGGACGAGCACGGGCCGTTCGACTTCGTCGCGATCGACGCGGAGGGTTATGACGGGAACATCATTCACCAGATGGATCTGGGCAAAGCGCCTCCGGATTTCATCCGCTATGAGCATTACCTTCTCAGCCGTGACATGAGGCGACGCGCCGTGTGCACCCTCGAACGGGCTGGCTACGTCGTCAGGCAAGCCAATAAGGCAGACTCGCTGGCCATCGGCCCTGGGCTCGTACGTGACGACAATGAGAAGGTGCTGTGGGACAGTGACGCGGGAGCTCCGTGAGTCCGCATGGACGGGCGCGGTCATCTCGATTGCGCGTGTCACTTCTGCTTGGAATGTGGTTCAACGCAGCCAGGATCGTGACCGTGTCGAAAGTCTGGTCGTCAAAGGGCAGGCACGCCGCGTCCTCGATGGCCACGTCGACCTCACCGGACGGGTACCGATCCACGCCAACGCCGCAGCCATAGGCCGTGATCAGTTCATTCGTGCCGCACGCCAGATCGAGCTGCGCGCGGCTGATGTGCGGAAGCATGGTCCGGATGCGCCAGCGGGACGGACCGTTTCCCAACCAGTCCAGGAACGAGCCGTTTCACAGCAGCGATGTCCGACGGGCAAAATGGTACCATTGAACAGCCTTCGGCGAAAGTCGGGGAAGCCCCCGCAGCGGTCGCGGGACGTTTCAGCCGCGACAAGCGGACGTACGTGCCGGCGATGAGAAAGGAGATCCGGTCTTGAGAAACGCGTTGCTGAGGCGCCTCTGGTCGATGGCCTTCCCCGTCATGGCGGGTTTTCGTGCATACAGGAGTTTCATCCAGGACAGGAAGACGTATCTGCACGTCACGGGTTGGTGGGAAAGCGCCAGACGCGGCTACCCGTGCAATGCGCAAGGAGAGCCGCTTCCATGGATGAACTATGCGGTGACCGCCTTGCTCGAGGAACGGCTCAAGAGCACCTTTCGACTGTTCGAATTCGGAAGCGGCTACTCTACGATGTTCTACGCCCGCAAGGTCAGGAGCGTGACATCAGTCGAACACGACGAAGCCTGGCATGCCTTTGTCAGTCGTCGGGTTCCGGAGAACGTCGAACTGGTCTACACGGCCGAGGACGAGGATGGGGCGTACTGCCGGACGATCGGTGCACAGCAGACCAAGTACGACGTGGTGATCGTGGATGGTCGGGACAGAGTGAACTGCCTCAGGCAGAGTCTCGAACACCTGGCAGACGAGGGCGTCGTCATTCTCGACGACTCAGACAGGGAGAGATACCAGGAGGGAATCGCGTACGTTCAGGCGCGCGGATTTCGTGCACTGGGGCTCGAGAGCCTGAGACCGGAGAGGGCGAGCAGAGGCAGGACGACCGTCCTGTATCGGCAGAACAACTGTCTGGGACTGTGATCGGTCCGCGGCAGCGTCATGCTGACCGGAGCATCGAATCCGGCCCGATCACGACCTCGGCCAGCGTCCGGGCCATCATCGGGACCCTCCGGTCGCGGATCCGGCAGAAACGCGGCCCAGGGCGCGGTCGTAGATACCCTCCAGTCGCTCGGCGTACTGCTCCCAGGTGTACCGTTCGCACACCTCGCGCCGGGCCGCTTGTCCGATGCGAGCACGGAGACCTCCGTCGGCCAGCAGCGTCGCCAGCGCGGACGCGAGCGCCTCCGGGTCGCGCTCGGGCACGAGCAGACCCGTGCGGCCGTGTTCGACGACCGATCCAATCCCGCCCGCTGGCGTGGTGACAAGAGGCGTGGCTGACGCCAGCGCCTCCATCACGACATTCGGAAGGCCGTCAACATTGCCCGAGTCGTCACGCACCGAGGGCACAACCACAATGTCGGCGGCCGCGAGGAGCGCTGGCATCTCGGACTGGGCGACGGCGCCCAGGAACTGCACGGCGTTCGCGACGCCGGCATCGCGGGCTCGCCCTTTCAACTCCTCGGCCAGGTCTCCGCCGCCGGCGATGACGACGCGCATCGCGGGCCACCGAGGGGCGAGGCGGGCGGCGGCGTCGATCAGGTACTCGAACCCCTTCTTGCGCACCAGCCGGCCGGCGGCGAAGACGATTGGCGAGTCACGACAATCGGTTTCAACACCCGTTCCCGCGGCGGGAACCAGGCCGCCCACGTAGGCCTTGACACCGTCTCCAGAGATGCCCAGTCTCTGCCGCGTCGCCTGGCGTGCCTCGACCGACGGCGCAAAGCGCGCAGCGTCGACGCCGTAAGGCAGCACCTCGCTGCGCTCACGGTTCGCTCCGAGGGCGACCGCCCGGTCTCGCAGATCGGCGCTGCACGCCGTGACCCGGGCGGCATGCGAGAACGCCATTCGGGCCGCCCGGCGCGCGAGCCCGTGCCGCTCGGCGACGAAGACGTCGGAGCCGTGGAGGCTGATCACGAGCGGCAGCCGCCCGCCTGCGGCCACCCTCGCCATGAACCCACCAGGGACGACCCAATGCCCGTGCATGACTGTCGCGTTGGCCGTGCGCGCGACGCGGGTGGCGGTGCGGATGCCTGCGGCGACGGCCAGCGGCGTGACCGCCAGGGCTGACGCGCGGAAACGGACATCCGCCTTGAGCGAACCGGCGTAGCCGAACACGTGGGGGAACGCACGCGGCGCGTAGCGGTAGAAATGGAAGGAGACGCCGGATTCCTGTGCGGGTCGTTCGACCAGGGGATGCCAGGGCGCCACGACGTGCACCTCGTGCCCGCGCGCGGCGACAGCGCGGGCGATGGGTTCCATGAAGGTGCCGACCGTGTCTCCGGGAAATCGTGGATAGGAACTGGTGACCATCACGACCACATGGCGCATGGTCACTTCTGCTCCACCGGGGGTTCGGCGCGTGCCTCCTGGCCTGGATCGATGCCCAGGCGGTCCAGTTCCATGAGCCGGATCCGGTACAGTACGTCTTCGATCAGCCTGCGGTTGCCCGACATGACGTCGGCCAGCAAACCAATCAGGACAACCTGGAACCCCACAATCAGAAGCACGGCCGACAGGATGACGGACTGGATGTGGCCCGCGCCGTCGCCGCGCAGATAGTAGTAGAGGAACCTCGCCGACAGGGCGGCTCCCGCAGCGAACACCGAGAATCCGATGTACGTGAAGACCTTCAGCGGCTCGTACATCGTGTACACGCGGACGATCGTGGCGCCGGAATTCTTGATGTACGACAGCATGCTGTTGAACAGGCGCGACGGCCTGGTCTTCGGGTTCGACTGGATGGGAACGTGGGCAATCGCCATACGACGCTTGCCGGCCTGGATGATCGATTCCAGCGTGTAGGAGTAGTCCGACACGATCGTCATGCGAAGGGCCGCTTCGCGCGTGTAGGCCCTGAAACCGCTCGTCGTGTCCGGCACCTGCGTGTTCGAGACCTGCCGCACAACCCAGCTGCCGAAGCGCTGCAGGAGCTTTTTCGAGGCCGACATGTGGCGGAGCGAGACGATATCCCGGTCGCCGATCACGATGTCGGCGCGCCCGGCCAGCAAGGGCTCCAGCAACGCGGGAATACTCGCCCCGGCGTACTGGTTGTCGGCATCCGTGTTGACGATGAAGTCGGCCCCCAGCTTGACGGAGGCATCGATGCCCGCCACGAACGCGGCCGCCAGCCCCTTATGGCGCCGGAACCTGACCACATGGTGCGCGCCGTGACGGCGGGCCACCGCCGCTGTCTCGTCGCTCGATCCATCGTCGATCACGAGGATCTCGATCGTGTCGATGCCGTCGATGCGCCGCGGCACGTCACGAAGCGTCTCAGGCAGCGTCTCGGCTTCGTTCAGGCACGGAATCTGAATAATGAGTTTTGTCACCGGTGGCTACCTGGCCTGGTAGAACTCGGTCACCAGCCGGAGGGTCTCGTCGAGGCCGACCTGCGGCTGATATCCGATGAGCGCGGCAATCTTGCCGATGTCCGGCACGCGGCGGGGCATGTCCTCGAACCCGGCCTCGTACGCCTGATCATACGGAACGGTCACGATCGGCGACGAGCTGCCGGTCAGCGCCTTCACGCGCTCCGCGAGCTGGAAAATCGTGACCTCCTCGGTGTTGCCGATATTGAACACGCCGCCCACCGCCCGCGGCTCCCGGGGCAGCGACACGAGCGCCGACACAACATCGCTCACGTACGTGAAACACCGCGCCTGCGTGCCGTCGCCGAACACGGTGATGGGCTCGCCAGCCAGGGCCTGCTGCACGAAGGTCGGCACCACCATGCCGTAGCGGCCGGTCTGCCTCGGGCCGACCGTGTTGAAGAGCCGCACGATCACGACGGGAAGCTTCCTCTCCTTCCAGTAGGCCAGGGCGAGGAACTCGTCGAGCGCCTTGCTGCAGGCGTAGGCCCAGCGATGGCGGATGGTGGCGCCGAGGGCCAAGTCACCATCCTCCCGGAATGGCACGTCCGTGCTCTTGCCGTACACCTCCGACGTGGAGGCGATGAGCACGAGTTTGCCCTTCTTCGCGGCCTGCTTCAGCACCACTTCGGTGCCGTGCACGTTGGTCTCGATCGTACGGACCGGCGCTTCCACGATCAGCCGTACGCCCACCGCCGCGGCCAGGTGGTAGATCGTGTCGCACTGGTCGATGAGCTCGGCGAGCACGGGCTCGTTGGTCACGGTGTCGATGGTGTACTGGAAACCGGGGCGGCCCTTCAGGTGGGCGATGTTCTCGAAGGAGCCCGTCGACAGATCGTCCAGCACGAAGACGGTGTGCCCGTCCGCCAGCAGGGCGTCCGCAAGATGGGACCCGATGAAACCGGCGCCGCCGGTGATTAACGCGCGCATGTCCTGGGCTCCTTCAAGACGACAAGCGGTATTGCACCCGTTCTCGTGACGGGGATGTCCGTTCACGCAGGTCCTGGAACCGTCCCTCTAGGATACCCCGTGAAGCCGGTCTTTGGCCGCGGCCAGCCTGACAATCTGCTCCGCGGCCCGGCGCCTGTCGATACCCTCTTCGCGCGGCGCGCGAAGCAGATCATCGGCGGCCTCGATCACCTGCTGTGCAGGAATGCCCATCAGGCAGTCAGGGGTATGGCCCTGGCATCGTGCTGGCGGGTGCCGGATGCGATTGCACGGGCTGCACGGCAAATCGATCCGGACGACCCGGCAGGCCTGCGACAGCGGACCCCAGCGTTCGGGCGATGACGGCCCGAAGACGCCGACGACGGGCGTACCCA
>Ga0315287_10005980_pt1 | contig 12047 bp, 10 predicted proteins | sample YL17G11_0_MG_FD_205037 | JGI IMG/M metagenome (GOLD analysis project Ga0315287, IMG submission 205037) | Sediment microbial communities from Yellowstone Lake, YNP, Wyoming, USA - YL17G11_0 | ecosystem: Environmental > Aquatic > Freshwater > Lake > Sediment | place: USA: Wyoming | collected...
GCGGGCGAGAACGCGGCTTGGAACGCGTTGATGGGAGAAATCAACGGCGACCTGGGCAAAAGGGCTTATTACGAAAGGGCGGCCCAGATTTACAAGCAAAGCTGGGTGGCGCCCATGAGCGTCCCGGCCAACGAAAATCTTGTGGTGCGGGTGGCGGTGCGGATCGACCCGGAAGGAAAAGTGATCGATTACGAGGTGTTGAACTGGAGCGGCAACCGGGATTTCGACCGGTCGGTGAGAAGGGCTTTGGATTCGGTTAACAAATTGCCCCCGCCGCCGGAATCGGGAAGCCAATGGATGACCATACCCTTTGCGTTCATGCCTACTCAGGAGGAATGATGTTTAAGAAGCATTTTGTTGCGATGCTGATAATAATTCTGGCGGGATTGGTTACCTCTCAGGTCCGGGCGCAGGACGAGTTCGTGGTGATCAGCAAGGCGCCCAAGAAAGCCCGGGTCGCGGTCCCGTCGTTCAGGGCCGACTTTCAGACCGAGGAAGGCTTTGGCATGGGCGAGGAGCTTTCCGGCCTTCTCGCGACCGACCTGACCCGGAGCGGATTTTTCGAGCTGATCCCGAGGCAGGCCTTTCTAAAGCCGGGCCCCGCGGTTGAGGACCAGGAGGACTGGCAGGCTTGGATGCTCTTGAACGCTCAGGCCGTGATCCGCGGGGAACTGACCGAGCTTAGCCAGGGCAATTACCAATTAGTGCTTAAACTGTTTGATGTGGGCACTCAGAAGATGGCGCTGGGCAAAAGCTACAAAGGCTCCAAGCAAAGCCTGCGGCGGATGGTCCACCGCTTTGCGGACGAGACCGTTGAATGGCTGACCGGCAAGCGGGGAGGTTTTGAAAGCAGGATCGCTTTCGTCTCCAACAAAAGCGGGAGAAAAGAAATTTACGCCATGGACCCGGACGGCTTCAACCTCCTGCAGGTGACCAGCACCGGCAAGCTCAACCTGTCACCGGTGTTCCTGGACAGCAGCCAGGTCTATTTCACCGGCTATGACCGCATGAACCCGGACCTATACTTGATGAACATCTTCAGCAAAGAAAAAAAATTAATATCCTCGCAGCCCGGGTTGAATGTCTCTCCGGCCGTAGGCCCTTCCGGGAAGAAACTGGCGTTGGCCATGGAAAGCCCGGGAGAAAACTTGGACATCTACATCCTGAACCCGGACGGGTCCCATCCCCTGCGCGTGACCTCGCACCCGGCCGCGGACATCCAGCCCACTTGGTCTCCGGACGGTCATTACCTGGCGTTTGTCTCCGACCGCTCCGGTTCTCCCCAGGTCTACATGATCGACCTTTACCAGGGCGCGGAGTCAGCGGGCAACAAGCCGATACGGCTGACCCAAACCGGCAGCTATAATGTAAGCCCGGCCTGGAGCCCGGACGGCAGGTACCTTTCCTATTGCCGGCGCACGGGAGGGTCGTTTGATCTTTTCCTGATCGATTTCTCGGGCGGGGACCAGCGCACCGAGACCCAGCTCACCACCACCAGATACAATGAAGAAGACCCGGCCTGGAGCCCGGACGGCAGGATGCTGGTCTACAGCGCGAATAAGAATGGCAATTACGACATTTTTGTGATAAGTATATTCAGCAAAGAACCGATGCAGGTGACCAATTTGCCCTCGGACGAAACCCAGCCGAGTTGGTCGCCGAGTCTATATGAAAAAGGAGGATGAACATGGCGAAAAGAATTCTGGTGACGGTTTTTATGGCGCTGACCCTGGTCTTTGTAGCGTCCTGCGGCAAGAACGCCCAAAAGGCGATTGACGCCGCGCAGGCCGCGATCAACGACGCCAAGGCCGCGGGCGCGGAGCAATATGCGCCCCAGGAGTACAAGAGCGCTGAAGATTATCTGGGCAAGGCGCGCGATCAATACAAAGCCAAAAGCTTTGATCCCGCCAAGGCCAGCGCGATTTCCGCGAAAGACCAGGCGGAGCTGGCCAAGAAGCGCGCCCTGGAGCGCAAGGCCGCGGAAGACGCTTCCCGGATCAGCTCTCAGCCCACGGGCGGCTATAATGCTTCCAGCCTGGAAGGCGGCGCCCAGGACGACTCCAAGGCCATTCTTAAGGATGTCCGTTTTGATTATGACAGGTCTGACCTTGGCGAAGAGTCCAAATCGACCCTGGTCAATAATGCCAAATGGCTGGAGCAGAACCCGGACGCGAAAGTCACCATCGAAGGCCACTGCGACGAGCGCGGGAGCACGGAATACAACCTGGCCCTGGGGGAGAGGCGCGCCAAGTCGGTGCGCGATTACCTGGTCAGCCTGGGCATAGACCATGGCCGGCTCGGCATAATAAGCTATGGAGAAAGCCTGCCCCTGGACCCCGGGCACAGCGAGGCGGCCTGGGCCAAGAACCGGAGGGCGCACTTCGCATTCACAAAATAAAACCACAAAACAAGGAGAACGCAGATGAACCGAGTTTTTTGGCGGGTGATCGGTGTATGCGTCAGCGCGGCGCTTTGCGCGAATATTGCTCACGCCTCCAAGATGTCCGACCTGGAGGCTGCGGTGGCCGCGCTCAAGTCGCGCGTGGACCAGGTTGAGCAGCGCGAAGAGAGCCTTAGAGCAGACATCGCATCGGACAACCAGAAGCTGGTCATGGACCTCAAAAAAAGCCAGGCCGACCTGAGAACTGACCTCGCCGATATCCACCTGGAATTGAGCCAGGTCGAGGAAATGATAAAAGAGCTTTCCCAGCGCATGACCGACCTGGAAGGAAAGATGACCATGATGCCCCAGCAGGGCAGCACTCCGGTCACCACCATCGCCTCGGCCTCGGTTGAGGAAAGCCCGGCCGTTCCTCCGGCCGGGGCGGTTTCGGTCAAACAGAAGAATGCCAGGGAAGCCTACGACCTGGGCGTGGAATTATATAATGACGGCAAGTTCGATGCGGCGCGTTCCCAGTTTGAGGCGTCATTGAAGGTGAACCCCAATTCCCCGAGCGCGGAAGACGCCCAGTTCAAGATCGCGGAGTGCAACTACCAGGCCCGGGATTACAAACGCGCCATCATCGAATACGACAAGTTCCGGAACAAATACCCCAGGAGCAAAAAGACCGCCGCGGCCATGCTCAAGATGGGGCTGTGCTTTGAGAAGCTGGGAAGGAAGGATGTGGCCACCACCACATACAAAGATTTGATCGCTTCTTTCCCCAAGTCCCAGGAGGCGGCGCAGGCGAGGCAGCAGCTGGAAAAAATGTGAGGTTGCGTCAGGACTCGGTATCGGATTCAAACGCGGCAGGATAGTGGCTGAGTTGAGGCCGGTCCCCGGAAAAGTCGACCGTGATCAGGTCGAAGCGGACCGGGTTCTGGCTCAGCCTTTTTTTGCCCAGCCAGACCTGGGCGCATTTCAGGACATGGCCGATCTTTTTGGGACTGAGCGATTCCTCCGCGGGCTGGCCGCCGTGGTCGCTGCGGCTGCGGACCTCCACGAAAATTATGGTCTTACCCTTCCGGCAGATGATGTCCAGTTCGCCCAGGCGGGTGCGATAGTTCTGGTCCAGGACCCTGCAGCCCTGCTTGCGCAGGAACCGGCAGGCCAGTTCCTCCCCCAGTTTCCCGGTCGCGCCTTTTTGGATCATTTGATTCTTGAAATTCTCACGCAATATGAGCGCGCAATCTTGTTGTCAGCAACTATTGAAAGTGCGAGCGACTTTAGTCGCGATTCTTCTAAAAAATTTTCTTCATCCGCTCGCTGATGAATTCGTCCAGCACTTTCTGGTGTTCGGGATGGATGTCCTTGAAGACCACGGCCATGCCGCTGACCAGGCCCTTGCCCTTGGCCTCGGACATGCTCACCCGGCGCACCACCTCGCCCCGGGCGTAAACTTCATAGTCCCGGCCCGGGACTGAAAAGCGCACTTCGATCTCGGACTGCGCCTTGGGAGGCCGCGGGGTTTTTATATACATGCCTTCCCGGCTCAAGGTGTAGCTGCTGCCCGGTTTTTCCTTTTCCTTCAATTTCCAGGTGAGCGGGAAATTAACCGGGATGCGCGGGTTCTTGCGGAGCACGTCGTTCTGCTGGCCGTACAATAATTCGTTCAATTTGAAAAGTATTTCCTCCGGATCGCCGGAAGCAATCAGATAGTTCTGGATCTCGATCCCGGACCGGTCAATTTTTTTGCGTCCCGCTCGGGCCATGAATGCTATTTCCCTTTCTGTTCCGTTGCCGCTTTATCGTCAGTCCCGGTCTTGACCTCCTTTATGGAAAGGTCCCTTTGATACTCCGGACATTGCCTGCCGCCCTGGGCCTGGAACTTCTTCTGACAGTTCTCGCGATAGGCGCAGACCACGCATATCGTCTGCTTGCTCATCTGCCCTTATTTTAACCGTTGTCGACTGTTTTGTAAATAGTTTTTTTTCAGCCCGCGGGCTTGAAATATTTGATGTCCAGGATCGATGCCTTGCGCTGCTCCGCGAATACCGGGGCCACGGTCATCCCGATCCTGACATTTTCCGGGGACACCTCGCTTATGATATGGGTGAGGTCCGAGTCCGCGCCCTCCAGGCGGATCAAAGCCAGCACAAAGGGCGGCTCCACCGGCAGGTAAGGCTCCTTGTAATTGACCACGCAGAAGCTCGTGACCTTGCCCTTGGGCCCGATCTCCACCCATTCGCTGATCTTGCCGAAGCACTGCTCGCAGCTCGAGCGGGGCGGGATGAACACCTTGTTGCAGGCCGGGCATTTGGAGCCCATGATTTTCATATTATCGCGGAGCGCGGCCAGGAACTTGGAGCCCCACTCCCCGGCGTAATATTTAAACGGTATCTCGAGTTTTCCCGGGACTTCAAAGCACCAATTCTTTTCGCTCATTTGTTTACCTCCTCATTCAAAACTTGGAAATAGGCTATGTCCATGACGCTCCCGGTGCGTTCGCCGTCCGGCCTGAACACCGCCTCGCAACGCATCCCCACTTTTACTTTCTTGGGGTCCGTGACATCCAGGAAGTGGGTGAGGGTGGCGTCCCCGCCGTCCAAGAGGATGCTCGCCGAGGTATAGGGCACCTCGCGCATCTTGCCCGTGAGCGGGTTGAGCGTGGGAATGAAGATCATGTCATAGCTGGTGATCTCCCCCCGGGGCTGGAGCTCGACCCAGTCGTCCACCTGGACGTGGCAGACCGCGCACACGATCCGAGGCGGGAGCTGGGTCCTTCCGCATTTCGGGCACTTGTTGGCCACGATGCGCTTGTTGTCGCGGATCTCGGAAAGGAACCTACCCATCACCGGCCCGGTGGCGAAGCTGTTGGGCACGCTTACCAGTTCCTGGATTTCCACCAGTTCCTGTTTTTTTTCTTCGGTCATTTACGCATCCTCCTTTTATGTTTGGAGATTTTGCTTCGCTTTATTATTTCCGGCCCTTCTTCTTGAGCTTGCCCTTCCTGGGCTTGGCCTTGCTCTTTTTTGCCGGCTTCTTGGCCGCTTTTTTGACGACCTTTTTGGCCTTTTTTGGCTTAGCCTTCTTGACCGCCTTTTTGGCCTTGGCCGGCGCCGTTTTCTTTTTCGCGGGCTTGGTTTTGTCAGCCGGGACCGCGACTTTTACTTCCTTGGCCGCCTCCAGCTCTTTTTTCAAGAGCATGAGCACGGTCCAGAAAGTGCCGCCGAAACCGGACGCCATGGCCACGTCAAATTTCCCGGGCACCTGGTGCTCGCCCGCGTCTCCGCGCAACTGAAGCCCGGCTTCCGCAACCCGGATCAGCGCAGTCGCCCCGATCGGGTTGGTGCTCACCACTCCCCCGCTGGGGTTGATCGGGAACTCGCCTTCGATGGCGAATGCGTTGCGCTCCACCATCTCGAGCACGGTCTTGCGGTCCAGGAGCAGGAAATTTCCGATCCAGTCAAGCTGCCACCAGGATGACGGGTCATACATTTCAAACACGCCGATCTCTTTGAGCGGGTTCTTGATCCCGACTTTCTGGTAAAGCCTCCGGGCCGCGACTTCCTGGGTGAGAGGGTCTTTGCGCGGACCGCCCCGGTAAAAAGTCTCTTCCCGGTGGGTGGTGATGTGGTCCCACACCCAGATCTTCTTTTGCGGGAATTTTTTGGCCTTGTCCGCGCTCGCGAAGATCACCGCGCACGCGCCGTTGCTTTCCGGGCACATGTGCAGGAGCCTCAACGGGTAGGCCAGGAGCCTGGAGTCCATGACCGTCTGCTCGGTGATGTTCACCCGCAGGTGGGCCTTGGGGTTGCGGCGGGCGTTGTCCGCCATCAGGACGCGCAACTTGGCCGCGGCCCATTCCGCTCGCTCTCCGAACTCGTTCACCCATTCCAGGCCGGTTGACCCGGTGATGGCCCCGGTCTGTATCTCCCGCATCCAGAGCGGGTCCGCCATGTTGGTAATGCCGGTGGTGGTGTGGCCTTCCTCCTGCTTCTCAAAACCGAGCGCCAGCACAACATCGTAATATCCGCTCGCCACCAGGTTGTCCGCGGCGCAGGCAATGGTCGCGCCCGTGGTTCCTCCGGTTGTGATCCGGAACCCGCTTTTCAAATAGGCGCCGTCTCCGATGGTGTGCCACATATCGGGCTGGTGGATCCCCTCAAACAATTCCATGTCACCATGGACTATGCAGTCGATATCCTTGAGGCTGAGCCCGGAATCCTGGAGCGCGTCGGTCACCGCCTCGCGCACCAGCTCCACCTGGTTGATGTCAGGCCGGTGCCCGCGGTGCTTGCTCTGGCCGATCCCAACAATCGCTACTGGTCTATTTTTAGACATCTTTTTTCCTCCTCACTGATTCGAGAAAATCATTACGCAATGGTGCTGGCCGGCCGGGCCGGTGGTTCCTTGCGCCAGCGCCTTTTTAGCGCCCTTTACCTGGTGCTCGCCCGCCTCGCCGCGGAGCTGGAGCACGCATTCGGCCGCCCGGGCCATTCCTCCCAGCATCAGCGGATTGCCGCAAAGCTTTCCGCCCGAAGCATTGACCGGGAGCTCGCCGCCCAGGTCAGTCGCCCCGCTGGTTATGAACGCGCCGGCCTTTCCGGGCCCCACGATCCCCAGTCCTTCCAGGAACAGCAATTCTTCGTAAGAATATCCCGCGCATAGCTCGAGCAAATCCAGTTCCTTGGCGGGATTTTTTATCCTGGCCATCTTGTATGCCCGCTTCGCGGCAAGCTCCAGGCTTTTGGACTGCGCCAGGTTCCGGTCCCCGAGATAGTAGGCGTCATAACAGTTCCCCGCGCCCAGGATCCAGACCGGGTTCTTGCAAAGTTTTTTCGCCCTGGTCTCCGTCGCCACGATCAAGGCGACCGCGCCGTCGCTTTGCGGATAAATCTCAAGCTCGCGGAGCGGGTCGCAGACCATCTTGGAGTTCAGCACCTGGTTGATTGTGACCGCCTGCCGGAGCTGGGCCTTGGGGTTGAGCGCGCCGTTCCTGCGGTCGCGCACTACCGCGGCCGCGAGCTGTTCGGGCTTTACCTTGAAACGGTCGATATAGACCCGGGCCTGGAGCGCGGCCGTGTTCAGGTAATCGAGCCCGACCTGACGGCTGAAGATGGGATCGAACGCGCAGTGCGTGATCATGTTCCGGCTCGCGGCCTGGCTCTCCTTGCAGTGGCCCGCAACAATGGTGATCTCCGAGTGGCCCGAGGCGACTTGGGCGGCCGCGTAAAAAACGCCCTGGAGTCCGTCCTGGGCGTTCTTTTCCTCGGGACCGTAATGCGCGCCCACCAAATCACCCATGGCCGCATCGGAAATGGTGCGGCAGTCGAAGAAGTCGTCCGAGCAGGTCACCGCGTTATCGATCTGACCTTTGCCGAAACTCAGCCCGGTTTGTTCCCGGACATTCTTGACCACTTCCCAGAGCATTTCCTGGAACCGCTGATGACCTTTCTTCTTTTCGAATTTGGTCTGGGCAACAGCCACAATACCTATCCGTTCTGCCATTTCGCCCTCCTTATAATTGATTCCGTACCGGAGACTTTTACATACACCTTTGGAAAGAAAAATTCAAGTTGCCGGAACCCCCAATCTCAGACCGGGACATTCTAGCCCAATTTCAACATGCTTGTAAAGAATTTTTAAAGAAAGTCTTCTTATAAATTCTTGCGAAACTATTTTTATGCCTTCCAATGCTTCCCTTGCAGGAATGGGCTCAAATTCCTTAAAATTCAAAGTGTTAGCGCAAGTGGCTGACCTGCAACTGTCTCAAAATGTCCATTGGGCTTTCAGAGAAATGACCAGTTCTTTAGAGTCTTTGCCGGCTTTCCCGGCTACCGTCACGATTTCCTCGCCTCTCTCCAGCGATTTTGACTGCACGAAAAACGCGGCCACGCCGCCCTCCAGCCCGGGGTTTTGGTCCGAAAAAATCCGCGCCGGGCCTTGGGCTTTGATCGTGAAGCCGGCATTGGAATCATTGATCACAATCCCGTCCTCGTCCACAAGCTTGACCACCACCCTGGTCATGTCCGAGCCGTCCGCGAAAATCTCGGAAAAGTCCGGCTCGAGAACGAAGCGGTCAGGCTTTTTCGGCGTGCGCAAAACATGTTCCGAAACTACCCCGCCTTTGATCGAGCAGACCGCTTTCAATTCCCCCGGCTCAAACGAGACATTTTGAAAAGTTGCGGGCGGGTGAGGAAGCGAATATGTTTGCGCGCCTCTTACCGGCTTTACTCCGTATTTGCCGAAGACCAAAGAGAGCGCGGAACTCTCAAACCGGATCCATCTGTTCGGAAAAAATGTTTTGTCCGGGCCTTTTTTGCCGAGCGAGCGGCCGTTTAAAAAGAGTTCGACCTGGTCGCAGTTGTGGAGCACTGTGATGTCTTTCATCGAGTTCTTGTCCCAGTTGCCGACTATGCGGATAAACGGTTTTTCCAGAAGCTGGGAAGAAAAGACATAATACGCGTCTTTGGGGATTCGCCAGGCGTCCGCGACACCCCAGCGCCACAGGTTGTCAAACATGGCGAGTTGAATCCCGGCGATGCCGGTCTGGAAAGAAACATGGTCAAAGATGCACCAGGTGGCCTCTCCCGCATTTCGCGGGTCTGAGAAGACTTGATTGAGGATGAACAAGTGCCAGTCAAAGTAGGTCCTGGCGCGGTTTGGCCTGGTGTGTCGGGCTGCCTGGTAATTCACGCCCACGGTCTCGCTCAATATAAAGGGCTTGTCCACGGGCACGTTGACGCCGGCGACCGAGTAATCGTTCAGGGAGATCACATCCTCGAAATAATTGCTATAGCTCCCGATCATCCTGGCGCCGGTGGTGGGCCTGGTTGGGTCCAGCGAGTGCGCGACCTTGTTGAGCCGGTCCGTGAACGGGACATCGTCCTGGGACTCGTTGATGCGCACTCCCCACAGGATTATTGAAGGCCGGCTGCGGTCGCGGATGATCATCTCGGCCAGGGCCTGTTCCGCTAAATTTTTCCATTTGTCGTCCCCGATGTAGTGCCAGCCGGGAAGCTCTTCATAGAGCATGATGCCCAACTCGTCGCAGGCGTCCAGGAAAGCCGGGGACTGCGGGTAATGGCTGAGCCGGACGAAGTTGGCGCCGCTGTCTTTGATCAGTTGCGCGTCAAAGCGCTGGTAGCGGTCCGGAACCGCGTTGCCCAGGTAGGGGTAGAACTGGTGGCGGTTGAAACCGATCAGCTTCATCGGCTCTCCGTTCAGGAAAAATCCCCGGTCAGGCGTGAACTTGATGGAGCGGATGCCGAAGCTTATTGAAGATGAATCCAGAATGGAGTTGTCAGCGCCGATGACGGTAACTTTCACTCGGTACAGGTCCGGGTGCTCAGGCGACCAGAGATTTGGACCGGCAATCAAAATTTCCAGAGCGGACTCGGCGCTCGATCCCGGAGCCGCGGTCAGTACTTCGGACATCAGCTCCGCGATTTTCTGAGTCCCCGACTTGGGAAAAATTTCCAGCAGGAGCTTGAATTTGACTGCGGACGCGCCGGTATTTTTTAATAAGGTCCTGGCTTCCACTTTTGCCTGAGCCCTGGACACCACGGGCGTGGTCACATAAATGTCGTTGATGAAAATTTTTTGCCTGCCCACCAGCTTCACCGGCCGGTAAATGCCGCCGTAGATCGGGTAGTCGATGTTGGCCTTGATGCCGTCGGGCGGGACCTCCATCCGGCGGTTGTCAACCTTGACCGCAAGGGTGTTGGGCCCGTCTGGTTTCACCGCATCCGTGACGTCAAAGGCGAAAGGCGTGAACCCGCCCAGGTGGTTCCCCAGGTATTTATCATTGAGAAATACATCAGCCCGGACGGAAACGCCTTCAAACTGTAGCTCCAGGTTCCCCGCAGCCTGGTCATTGCTCAAGGAAAAAGTAGTCCGGTACCATCCCAGTCCCCGGAAATTAGCCTCACCCTTCTCGTATTTGCGCGGCTCCAGCTTAAAGGTGTGGGGAATGAAAACCTGTTCCCAGCCGGAGTCGTTGAAACCCGGCGCGGAAGCCCCTTCTTTTTCTCCGATCTGAAATTTCCAAGCGGTCAGATTTTTGGTCCAGCCGCTGTCATGGCTTTGCCGGGAAGTAGCTCCCGCGCTGAGCGCGATGCCAACCGCCACCATGAAACAGAAGGCCATATTGAACCGCCTGTTTTGGTTTGCCATTTTTCTCACACCCCCTCTCGATCATTTTTGAATAACCGGCTTGAATTTGCAAGAAGGGCTTTTCAAGAATATTCATTTTACCTTGATTTTATTCGGGCGATAAGCTATAAGAAAAGATACGGTTTGAATCGGGACTGACTTGTCCGCCGAAGTCCTGTAGATGATCGACAGGACGAAGGCGGAAGTCCCTCGCACAGTTGCAAGGAATCGGGACTAAAGTCCCTCGCACATTTAATAAGGGGAGAAATGAAAAATGGTCGGTGATAAAAAGAAAAAATTTTCCTTGGGCGTGGATTACGGGACCAACTCCGTGCGCGCGCTGGTGGCGGATGTATCGGACGGAAGCGAGATCGCGGCCAGCGTGCACAATTACGAGAGCGGCGACCAGGGCATCCTGCTCGACCGCAAGGACGCCAACCTGGCGCGCCAGAACCCCGCGGACTATATCAGGGGGTTTTTCGCGTCGGTTTCCGGCGCCGTGAACAAGGCAAAAAAAGTCCGCGGGTTCGATCCGAAAAATGTGGTGGGCATCGGCATTGACACCACCGGCTCAACTCCCCTGCCGGTCAATAAGAACGGGATCCCGCTCGCGCTGCACCCGGAGTTCAAGCGCGACCTGTCTGCCCAGGCCTGGCTCTGGAAGGACCACACCTCCTATGAGGAAGCGGCCATGATCACGGAGACGGCAAGAAAAACCGGGGCGCCCTATCTGGGCAAGTGCGGGGGCACCTATTCCTCGGAATGGTTCTGGTCCAAAATCTGGCATTGCCAGCGGACCTCTCCCAAAGTCTTCAATGCCGCGTATTCATGGGTGGAGTGCGCGGACTTCGTGCCCGCATACATTTGCGGGAACCTGGACCCGCTGAAAATGAAGCGCAGCATCTGCGCCGCGGGACACAAGGGCATGTACAACGATGAATGGGGCGGACTGCCGGGCAAGCCGTTCCTCTCAAAACTTTCTCCGGCGCTGGCGTCGCTCCGGGACCGGCTCTATCAAAAAGCTTATTCCTCGGACCGGACCGCCGGGTATCTGGATAAAAAAGTGGCTGAGAAAGTCGGCCTGGCCGCGGGCATCCCGGTCGCGGTGGGGGCGTTTGACGCGCACATGGGCGCGGTCGGCGCCGGGATCAAGCCGGGTACGCTCGTGAAGATAATCGGAACCTCCACCTGCGACATGATGGTGATCCCGATGGATAGAAAGCTGGGGGACATCCCGGGCATCTGCGGGATCGTGCCGGGATCGATCATTCCCGGCATGTACGGACTGGAGGCCGGGCAGTCAGCGGTCGGGGACATTTTTGCCTGGTTCGTCAATTTCCTCTGCCCGCCGGAATTCAGAAAAGGGGACCCGCATGAAAACCTCTCGCGCGCCGCTGCAAAACTGAAGCCGGGCGAGAGCGGACTCCTGGCCCTGGACTGGAACAACGGCAACCGCACCATCCTGGTTGACCCGCTTCTGACCGGGCTTTTGATCGGCCAGACCCTCCAG
>Ga0315287_10005982_pt1 | contig 12045 bp, 12 predicted proteins | sample YL17G11_0_MG_FD_205037 | JGI IMG/M metagenome (GOLD analysis project Ga0315287, IMG submission 205037) | Sediment microbial communities from Yellowstone Lake, YNP, Wyoming, USA - YL17G11_0 | ecosystem: Environmental > Aquatic > Freshwater > Lake > Sediment | place: USA: Wyoming | collected...
TGAACTTTTATGGCTCTTGACCAAGAGAGCTTTCAAAACTGACGAATTAGGCAGATACAGCAAGACCATGGAAAGCCTTTCGGACGAAAACCTTTTATCTGCTTTGGTATCTGAAAATGTGATTGATTCAATTAGGCGGGAATTAAGGAAAATTTCTGATGAACTTGTACCCCGAGAATTGGTTGAAAAAGCCATAATTGCAAGATTCCCGGAAGAAGTAATTAATTTAATCAAGGAAAGCAGTTCTGTCCATCATTCCAGGAAAAAAAAGGTAAAAAATGAAAAAGAACAGCCTTGTGAAGATAAAGCAGGGGCTTGCCCTTCGGGTCAAGCTGTTACCAAAACTCCAGAACAGGTAATACCGTCTGCTCAAAATATTCCGGAGAAGCCTAAAGGCGAACCAAATACGCAAGTATAGTTTTCCTCACTATGGGCACAGGAAAATAGCTATGGTTTCTCGCTTTCGAGTGAATAACGATTAAATAAAATATCCTCTTCTTTCTCTGTGTCTCGGTGGTATATAAAAAACCAAAAAATATTTTATGGGATATATGCCACAAACCCCTGCTGGTAGTTACCTGGGATTTTGCCGTTGCCGACAATGTAATGTCCGTCGGGCGTGATGGCATAAGCGCTGGTCAGGGTCCAGCCCTGGAGTTGTTTTCCCAGTCCGCGATTTTTCAAATAGTCCTGCAGGGGCTGGATCCCGGTCGCCGGCTCGTAGATGAAGGCCAACCCCTGGGAAATGCCGACGATGCGCGTGCCGCCGTTGGCCGCGGCATAGGCCATGGTGTCGTGATGTTCAGTGTCCGGGCCGTTGAGCGAGCCGATTATATGCGGGCTTGAGTTCGAATCCCACCAGACCGCGATCGTGGGCTTGGACGGGTCATCGGCCCCCCCGGCCACCGCGCTGCCGTCTTTGGAGATGCCCCGGATCTCTCCGTTCAGGTAGTTGTCCGGGAGCGGAAGCCGGACCGGTGAACCTTGTCCCCTCAGGTTGTAGATCACGGGTTGGAGAAGGATCTCTCCGGCGCCCAGGGCCTTTGCATTGTTTCCTTTCGGCCATGCATTGATCCAGGGCTTTTCCGGACTGGAATTGCCGAAGTAGTTGTCCGTTCCCGCCGCGATGAGCCCATTGCCCGTGAGAGCATAGAAGTCGATGTGGCAATCTACCCCCAGGGCATCGCAATCGGGCTTGTCAACCGTGAAGGTCGAAGGGATGATCGCGAATTCGCCGGTTGAAATCCGGTAGAAATACCCTCCTATGCACGGGGGATTGGAGCAGTCGCCTCCCGGGTCCAAAATCCTGCCCACCACCGTGTCCCCGTTGCCGGAGACGGCCTTGGCAGTGGTCGCGAACCCAGTGGTGGCCGGGTCGATTATGTAGTTCCAGTCGCCGTTTTTATAGAATGACGACTTCGGGTTCAGATCGATCTCTTGTTGGTTGCCCACCAGCACGCCGTTGTTGGAAATCCCGTTCACCCAGGCATTGTAGGAAAAACCCGGCGCTGGTATGTTATGCATGAACGGCAGCCGGGTGACCGAGCCGTCCACCGTGCTCCACAGCACGGGCTGGAGGTTGACATTCTCGTCTATGCAGGAACCGGCAACCGTTTTGCCGTCGTCGGAGATTGCCAGCGCCACCGCATGATGAAAAAAGTCGTTGCTGAAGGATAGCGGGATGAACTTTGCGGTCCCGGCCGGCGTTGGCGCGGGATTGTTTTGCTTGGACCCGCATCCTGCGGCCAAAATCATAATCATGAAAAAATAAAACATCCCTTTGAACTTGTTCATGGGTCCCTCCTGAATAATTTTTTTTAACCAGCGGGTTGGAATAGCGAAGGCGCCGGTCCATGATTCCCTTGTATCATTGCTTTGATACTGATGTCAAATCGAAACTTTCGAATAATAGATTCTCAGGCTTTATGATATAATTTAACCCGCTTGAATTTTTCCGGGAAGAATTGGAGATGATCACAAGGAGAAAGTTTTTATCCGGGTGTCTGTTCCTGCTTTTCAGCGCGAGTTCGGTATTCGCCGCGCCCGTGCCGCAAAAAGTCACCATCCTTTTTTTCAACGACATTCACGGGTATCTCGAGCCGTTCCAGGTCAGGCAGGGCGACAAGTCAATTGAGGTCGGGGGCATCGCGAGGATCGCGACTCTGGTCAAAAACATCCGGTCGGAGAATGAGAAGTCCGGGGCGCAGACTTTGCTTTTGGTCGCGGGCGACATCCTGATGGGCACGCCCATGTCCACCCAGTTCTTGGGCAAGCCCGACATCGAATGCTTCAACAAGATAGGCGTGAACGCCATGACCGTGGGCAACCACGAGTTCGACTTCGGCCTGGACAATTTCCTGGCGCTCAAGAAGCAGGCCGCCTTCCCATTCTTAAGCTCCAACCTGATCTGGAGAAAGACCGGGGAGCTGGTGTGCGACCCGCTTGCCAGGTTCAAAGTCTCGGACAAGGTCTATCTTACCATGATCGGCGCCACCACTCCCGAGATGATCACCATCACCAAGTCGTCCAACACTCAAAAAATCAACGCGCTCAATTCCGTGGACACGGTGAAAAAATATTATCTCGCATTCAAGAAGAGAGGCCCGGTGATAGTGCTCTCGCACAACCGGTTCGAGACCGACAGCGAGACCGCCAAAGCCAGCCCGGGCCTGACCGCGATCGTGGGCGGGCACGACCACCTGCTTTTCAACCCCGACCGGGTGGTGGGCAAGGTGCCGGTGTTCCAGGCCCTTGCGAAGGGAAAATATTTGGGACGGCTGGAGCTGGAGATCGACCCTGTGACCGGAAAGACCGCGCTCGTCTCTTACACCTACATCCCAGTCAGCGCGGACATCGCCCTGGACCCGGAGGTCAAGCAGATCGTTGACAGCTACGGCTCGCAGCTTGACGCCAGGTTCAAGGAGGTGATCGGGGAGAACCGGGAATTTATGGGCGGGGAGCGCGGGCGCGTCCGATATGAGGAGACCAACCTGGGAGATTTCGTCGCGGACATAATGAGGGAATGCACGAGTTCGGAGATTGCGCTGATCAACGCGGGCAGCCTGCGCGCTAGCATGGACAAAGGCCCGATAACGGTGGAATCGGTTTTCAAGATGATGCCTTACTCCGACGAAATCCAGATCGTGGAACTCACGGGCAAGGAGCTTATGGAAATGCTCACGCGCTCGGTTATGGGCACGCGCGAAGACGAGGACGGCGGGTTCCTGGATGTCTCGGGCGTCAGGTTCAAAATTGACGGCAAGAAGGTGAAGGATGTCATGGTGGGCGGAAAGCCGCTGGAGATGAACAAAACCTACAAGGTCGCGGTCACGGATTACATGGCCGCGGGCGGGGACGGTTACAATATGCTGAAGGGCAAGCCCGCAATCAAGACCGGGCTGCCGCTCCGCGAGCTGATCGTTGACACCATAGGGCAGAATGGAACCATTGACGCCCGGACCGACGGCAGGATCGAGCGGATCGGAAACGGGGACAGGAACAAATAAGATGATGTCCACCGCTGAAGCGCAGAGTTCGCAGAGGGGAAACTGCTTGAATTTCAAAAATGTTGCATTTAATTTTCTTTGCGTGCTTTGCGACCTGCCGGCGGGAAAACATCATGTCAAAATCCCGTACAACAAGACCATCTACGAGCTTTGCAAAAAAGAATTCGCGAAGCCTGACTTCAAGCCCTGGACCGAGGCCCGGGTATGGGAGCAGGTGCAAAAAGCGCTCTGAACAATGATGTGCAATCAGGAGGAACCAGACAAATGAAAGGCAACATGCGACTGATCGATATGGTAAAAAGCGCGGGCCGGCGCCTGGCCGCGCCCCTGGCCGGGTACCCGGGCATCCAGATCACCCGGTCAACGGTCAAGCAGAACGAGTTCAACGCCGAGCTCCAGACCCGCTCGCTCTACAAGCTGGCCGAGCGCATCCAGCCCGACATGATCTTCACCTTGATGGACCTGTCCACCGAGGCGGGCGCGCTGGGCATGCCCGTGCGCTACCCGATCGCGGACTCCGCGACCGTGGAGTGGCATCCGGTCAAGTCCGTGGCCGACCTGGAGCAATACAAGGTGGTCGACCATCTTTACGACGGCCGGGTCTGGGTTTATTTGGAGACCGTGCGCCTGCTCCGGAAAAAGGTGGAGATCCCGATCGGGTGCTATGTGATCGGGCCGTTCACGCTCGCGGGACTGATGATGGGCGCGAACGACATCGCCGTCGCCACCATCGAGTCGCCGCAGGTGGTGGAAGCCGCGGTCATGTTCTGCGAGAATGTGGTGACCAGCTACGCCAAGGCCCTGCTGGCCGCGGGCGCGGACGTCATCGCCATCCTCGACCCCACTGCGGGGATGCTCTCCCCCAAATCATACTGGGAGTTCGCGGGGATCAGCGTGCAGAATGTTATCCGGCATCTGGATACCCGCACCATCCTGCACATCTGCGGGGACACCACCCGGCTCGTGAAGGCCATGTGCGAGACCGGCGCCCAGGGATTGAGTCTGGACAGCCTGGTCAATTTCGGGGAAGTCGCAAAGCGAATGCCCAAGGACATCGTGCTGATCGGGAATGTTGACCCGGTCGCGACCATGCTCCACGGCACGCCAGAAAAAGTCCGCAAGGAAACCACTGCCTTGCTCGATTCCATGTCCGAGTTCGAAAACTTCATCCCCTCCACCGGCTGCGACCTGCCCGCGGAAACCCCGATCGAAAATGTGGAGGAGTTTGTGAGGACGGTAAAAACATGGAAAATGAAATGATAAGGAGCCAATCATGCCTGAAAAAAATCTAAACGAAACATTTGGCAAGAAACTGAAGAAGCTCCGGGAGTCCGAGGGCTTGAGCGTGGAAGAGCTTGCCACCCAGCTCAACATGAAGCCGGCTTACCTGGCCAAGCTGGAGAGCGACGCGGTGCTGCCGCCGGTCGCGGAGATCATCACCATTTCCCGGCATTTGTCGGTGGAGCCGTCGTCGTTCATGAGCAGCCAGCCGGAAGGGAAAATTTCCGAAAGCCGCCAGAAGGCGCTGGAGAAGCGGACCAAGGACTACGCCTACAAGAAGCTGACCCAGGAAATTCAGGGCGAGCACCTGATGGCCTTTGAAGTGACCATTGACCCGGAGAGCTTCCACAAAAAGGTCGCGTACCGGCATGTGGGCGAGGAGTTCATCTATGTCATTTCCGGCCGGCTCCTGATCACGGTTGGCGAAAAAAAGAGCGGCCTGAATAAGGGAGAGAGCATCCACTTTGACTCCAACAACAAGCATATCCTCAAGAACCCGGGCAAAGAACCGACCAGACTCCTGGTCGTTGTTTACGCGCCGTGAGGTGAAAATGTATTTTCCATTAACCCCAGAACAGGAAATGATCCGGGTCATGGTCGAGCAGTTCGCAACCAAGGAAGTGGCGCCGGGCGCGGCCAAGCGCGACGAGACGGGCAAATTCCCGGAAGAGCTGCTCTCGAAGATGGCCCAGCTCGGCCTGTGCGGCATGATGGTGAGCGCGAAATACGGAGGCTCCGAGGTCGGCGCCGTGGCCTATGTGCTGGCCATGATGGAGATCGCGCGAGCGTGCGCGTCCACCGCGGTCACCATGAGCGTCACCAACCTGTCCTGCGAGCCGCTCGCGATCTCCGGCAACGAGCACCAGAAAGCGCGGCTGCTCGCGCCCATCGCCTCCGGGAAACACCTGGGCGCTTTTGCGCTGACCGAGCCGGAGGCCGGTTCAAACCTGGCGGAGATCAGATGCCGCGCCCGGCGCAAGGGCGCGAAATACATCTTGAACGGGGCCAAGATGTTCATCACCAACGGGAGCTACGCGGGATCGACCTTTGTGCTGGCGCGCACCGAGGACACCGGCTCGCGCGGACTTTCCGCGTTCATGGTGGAAAAAGATTCTCCGGGGTTTGTGGTGGGCAAGCCCATCCACAAGATGGGCCTGCGCGCCTCGGACACGGTTGAGCTTATCTTTGAGGATTGCGAGGTCCCGGAGGAAAACCGCCTGGGCAAAGAGGGTGACGGGATGCTGATTGTGGTCAAGTCGCTGGCCTCGGGCCGGATCGGGATCGCGGCTCAGGCCACGGGGATGCTCCGGGCCTGTCTTGAGGAAGCCAAGAATTACGCGAACCAGCGCAGCCAGTTCAACCGTCCGCTTTCCGGCCACCAGGTTATCCAGTTCATGATCGCGGACATCGCCGCGAGCCTGGAAGCCGCCACCCTGCTCACGCTCTCCGCGGCCTCGCTTAAAGACCAGGGCAAGCCATTCGTCAAGGAGGCTTCCATCGCAAAACTTTTCGCCACCGAGTCCCTGAACCGCGCCGCGTACAAGGCGCTCCAGATCCACGGCGGGTACGGGTACACCAAGGAGTTCGCGATCGAGCGCATCTACCGGGACGCGCGCGTGACCACCATCTACGAGGGCACCAGCGAGGTGCAGCGCATGCTCATCGCCAAAGAGACCATGAAATAAGGTATTGGGCCAAACATGAACCAGGCAGCAAAGTCAAATATGGCTGATCGCGCCGCGGATACCGCCATAATCCGGCAATTGCAAAATTCCGGGCTGTTGACCGACGCCGCGTCCGAACGGGCCCTGGCCATGATCCGCCCGGGCCGGGCCTGGTGGCTCTGGACCAGCCGGATGCTGCTCCTGCTCGGGGCCGCCCTGACACTTGCCGGGATCATTTTCTTTTTCGCTTACAACTGGTCCCGGCTGACGGGCCTGCACAAGCTCGGCCTGGTCCAGGTTTGCATCATCGCCTTGATCGTCACTGTCCAGGTGAGGGGCCGGGAAAAACTTTCCTCAAAAGTGATGGTGCTCGCCGCCTCGGTAATCACCGGCGTGCTCCTGGCCGCTTACAGTCAGGTCTATCAGACCGGCGCGGACGCTTTTGAGCTTTTTGTCTGGTGGGCAATCCTGACCTTCGGCTGGGTCGCGGTCTCGGAATTCGCGGGCCTGTGGATCGTGTGGCTGGCCGTGCTTTTCACCGGGATAATCCTGTATTGGCTCCAGGTCATGCACCCGGTCGATAAAACCCATTATTCATGGCTCTGCGTTTTTCTCGCGCTCCTGAGCGCGCTCGCGCTTTTCTTGCGGGAGGCGGGCTTGAGGCGCGGCTTTGACTGGCTTTCGGGAAAATGGCTCAGGATCGTTTTGTTAAGCGCGTTCCTGATCGCCTTGATGGTCCCGGGCGTTGCCCTCATCTTCATGCCCAAAAATTCCAATAACGGCAATATCATCGCGCTCCTGGTCTGGGCTGCGGCGCTGATCGCCGGATATTTCAGCTTCCGCCGGACGCTCCGGGACATGGCGTCTTTGTCCGTGCTCACGTTTTCAGTCTGCGTCATGGTCCTGTGCCTGACTGGAAAAGTTTTGTTCAAGGTCTTTGATGATGCGATCTTCGACTTTTTCACCATGGGCCTGGCGATAATAACCGTGGTGAGCCTGGCCGTGGTCTGGCTGCGGCTGACCGCGAAGAACATGGCAAAGGAAAACCATGGCTGAAGACAACATCACCATTAAACAAATGCTGGACCGGCTTTGCAGCGAAGGCCTGGTTGGTGAAGCGGGCCTGCGCAAGATCGAAACTTATCTGTCCGAGCGGCAAAAACGGGCCGCCGACCCCGTTTATATCCGGCTCCTGTCCGGGTTCGGCGCCTGGGTGGCGGCCCCGTTTCTTTTTGGATTCCTGATCCTGATCGACCTGATCGGGAAGAACCCGCAGTCTATGCTCGCGGCCGGCGTGATCTCTTTGGCCTCCGCGGTCATCCTCGCCAAAATCAGAAGGAGCGCGTTCCTGGTCCAGTTCGCGCTCGCCCTGAGCTTTGCCGGACATCTCCTGATCCTTTACAGCCTGGACACATCCCTCAACTATAAGATTGTCGGCACCCTGGCGATCGCGCAAATCTTGCTTTGCCTGCTGGTGTATCCTTTTTTCAAAAACGCGGTCTACCGCTTCGCCATGCCTTTGCTGGCGGTCGCGCTGGTCGCGGCCTGGATTTTTATCTCCAAGCATTACCACGCGCTCCACATCCTGGTCGCTTTCCAGACGCTCTCCTGCGGCGGTCTTTTCCTGTGGAAAAAAGAAATAAACGCGCTCAAGCCCCTGAATTATGTTTTCGCGGTTGGCCTGCCAGCGACCGTGGCGCTCGTGGTTTTGCTCAACATCTTTGAACCCGGTCATATTTTGACCCCTTACTGGCCCTCAACTGCGATACTGGCCTCGGGCATGGTCTGCCTTCTTGTCCTGCTGGCAGGCGGGCTGGACAGTCTTAAGAAAGAATGGATGGTCCTGGCCATCGCCGTTAGCTGCCTGCTCGGCGCTTTCACCACCCCGGGAGTCCTAGTTGCGATCGGCCTGCTCGTGCTGGGCTACGGAAAGGGCGATAAAATCTTGACCGCGGTCGCGTTCATTTTCCTGCCGGTATTCCTCGTGCTCTTCTACTACGCGCTCGATGTCAGCCTGCTCAACAAATCCTACATCCTGGCCGGGAGCGGCATGGCGCTGCTCCTGGTCCGCTGGGCCTTGAAACAAAGGCCCTGGGCAAGGGAGCTCGCGCAATGAAAAAATGGATCCTATTAATCACGCTGGTCTTTATCCTGGCCGCGGTCAACACCATGATCGCGAGCAAGGAAAAAATACTGCGCAACGGTCAGTCCATGCTTTTCCGGCTTGACCCCGTGGACCCGCGCTCCCTGTTCCAGGGCGACTACATGGCGCTCCGCTACAACATCCGGCGTCAGGCGCCCCAGGCGGATCTGAAAAAGAAAGGCTTCCTGGTTGTGCGCCTGGATGGGGACCAGGTCGCGCAGTTCGTGCGCGTGCACAAGGGCGGGCCGCTTGCGGAAGGAGAGCATCTGCTTTTCTACCGGAAGCGGCAAGAACTGAAACTGGGCGCGGAGTCTTTCCTGTTCCAGGAAAGCAAGGCCAAGGAGTACGGGCGCGCCCGCTATGCCGAGCTGAAAGTCGCTGCTGACGGCAGGAGCGTTCTTGCGGGCCTGCGCGGGGCGGATTTTGAAAAGCTGGGCGGGAGCGGGAAAAAATAATCCAAGACCCGAAATTTTCAACGATATTATTGGGCCGCGCGATTTACTGCTTCTTGACCAGGTGTTTCACTGCCGAGTCCAGCCCCTCCAGGGTGAGGTCGAACATGGGAAAGATTTCCATGATCTTGGAAATGGTGTAAGCTCCCGCGGTTATCTCCCAGTAATCCTTGGTCTTGGGGTTGAGCCAGGCCGCGTGCGGGAAGGTGCGCGCCAAAAATTGCAGCCACCAGTGGCCGGACCGGCTCTGATACTCTCCGTATTCGATATTGCCGTCGTCCGCGCCCAGCTCGTAAGGGGCCATGGAGCCGTCGCCCACGATGATCAGCCGGGTCTCGGGGTCGAACCTGGAGAAGTCAATGGTCTTCATGGGCTTGGTCTGGCGGGGCGGGTCGGCATAGACCCGGTCGTAGACGCAGTTGTGGAAATAATATGTTTTCAGGTCCTTGAAATTGCTGTTCGCATACATGAACAGAGTGCGGCAGACTTCGATGTAGGGGTCCATTGACCAGCCGCCGTTGTCCATCATCAGGATCACCTTCAGCTTGTCCTTGAGACGGCGGTCGTAGATGATGTCGATCTCGCCGCCGTTGCGCACCGTCTGGTAGATGGTCTCGTCAATGTTCAACTCGTCCATGGGGCCGGTGGGAGTGAGGTGCCGGAGTCGCTTCAAGGCCTCGGCCATCTGGCTGGAATCAATGGGACCGTCATAGGCGTATTCCTTCCAGCGCCGCTCCATGGCCACCTTGATCGCCATGCCCCCGCCGCCCGAGCCGCCCACGCGCATGCCTCCCGGATGATAGCCGCTGTGCCCGACCGGCGAGGTGCCCCCGGTGCCGATCCAGCGGCTGCCCCCGTCGTGGCGCTCGTTCTGTTCCTTGAGCCGCTCGAGCAGGTATTTGATCAGCTCTTCCGCGGTGTATTTTTTGAACTGTTCGGGGTCCAGGCCCAGGATGTCGATCAGCTCTTTGGGGTTCTTGAGCCATTCCAGGAGCATGCTCCGGATCGCTTCTTCCAGTTCCTCGTCCGACGGGTTCTTGAACTCGACCCCCTCAAAATAATGCGCGAACATCCGGTCGTAAAGGTCAAAATATTTTTCGCTCTTGATCATGATCGCGCGCGCCGCGATGTAAAAATCCTCCATCGAATTCACCATGCCCAGGTTGAGCGCCTTCTGGAGGCGCAAAAAAGCAGTGGGCGGAATCGGGATGCCCAGCGCGCGCAGCTCGTAAAAAAAAGGGATGAACATTTTTTATTGCCGCCCGGCCTAGTGGTTGATGTAAGCCTTGGCCTGTTCCAGGTCCGCGCTCTTCTTGAAGAGCACGCCCAGATAGGGCACATTGCCGTCTTTTCCCAGCTGGCTGGCCTTGAACTTGGGGTCGTTGTTGAGGGCCCGGATCCAGTTGATGAGTTCCCGGGTGGACGGCTTTTTTTCCACGTTGGGCACCTTGCGCAGGCTGTAGAAGGTGTTGATCACCGCGTTGGCCACATTCTTCTCGATCTCCGGGAAGTGCGCGGCCACAATGGAGTGCATCATTTCCTGGTTGGGGAAAGCGATGTGGTGGAAGTTGCACCTTCCCAGGAAAGGGTCGGACAGGTCTTTCTTGGCATTGGAGGTTATGATCACAATGGGCCGGTGCTTTGCCTTGATGGTCTTATCGATCTCCATGATGTCAAAGCTCATCTGGTCCAGCACATCGAGCAGGTCGTCCTGGAAGTCGGTGTCGGCCTTGTCGATCTCGTCGATCAGAAGCACCACCTTGGCATCGGACACAAACGCCTGGCCGATCTTGCCCATCCTTATGTATTCCTCTATGTTCTTGACGTTGCGCTTTGAGTCCCCGAAACGGGCGTCGTTGAGACGGGTGAGCGTGTCATACTGGTAGAGCGATTCCACCGCCTTCATGTTGGACTTCACGTTCAGCACGATCAGGCTGAGGCCCAGGTCCTGCGCGATCGCGTGCGCGAGAAGGGTCTTTCCCGTGCCCGGCTCGCCCTTCAGCAAGAGCGGCATCTCCAGAGCAATCGTGATGTTGACGATCTTCCTCAGCTCCGGGTCCAGCACATAACTCTCAGTGCCTTCAAATTCCTTCAGGTTCTTAACATCCTTCATCATCATAACTCCTCAATGAATTGATGATTTTAAAATAGCACCACAAGGCGCTCATAGCAAGAAATTTGGCGGTTATTTTTCGGGGTCGGGATTGGCCTTGGGCTTCATCCCGAACATGAACCTGACGAGACTGAAAAGCCATAATTGCCCGGAACTAGCAGATGAGACAACCCCCTGCCCCAAGCTATGTTTTCAACCGAAAATCTTTACAAGCCTTTTTTCGTGCTTATATTTTCTAACAGCTTTATTAAAGAGATGCGATGGCCTAAAAAACAAAATCAATCAAGGAGGGAATAAATGAAAAACGCGCTGAAAGGATTTCTCATTTTGGCGGCTTTGCTCGCAGTGGTCATTCTTCCGGGCATGGCGCTCGCGGACAAGGGTGCCGTGACCATCGACGCTCCGGCTGCGGCCAAAAAGGGCGAAGAGGTGACCATAAAGCTCAATGTCGGGCATTGCTGCGCCAGCAAGATGCACTATGTGAACTGGGTCTATCTGCAGGCCAACGGCAAGGAAGTGAAGCGCTGGACCTACACCTCCAAAGACTTGCCGCCTTCCCCCAAGTTCAGCCTGGAATACAAATACAAGCTGACGGGCGACACCGACTTGAAAGCGGAAGCCAACTGCAACCTGCACGGCAGCGCGGGACCAGCCGGCGCCTCCATCAAGGCGAAGCAATAGCGCGAATTTATCGACCTGGCTTGAATTTTGATCCGCGGTGTGCGTTTCCAAGGGAGGGGCTTGATTACTCAAGCCCCTACGAATAGGAACTTTCCAAATTCAAAAACAGCTCAGACCTAAAAATCCCCACAATCCTGAATTAAGCGAAATGTACGGTACGGAAGTTCAGGAAAGAAGCTTACCAGCGACTGCCGCCGCCGCCGCC
>Ga0315287_10005983_pt1 | contig 12044 bp, 7 predicted proteins | sample YL17G11_0_MG_FD_205037 | JGI IMG/M metagenome (GOLD analysis project Ga0315287, IMG submission 205037) | Sediment microbial communities from Yellowstone Lake, YNP, Wyoming, USA - YL17G11_0 | ecosystem: Environmental > Aquatic > Freshwater > Lake > Sediment | place: USA: Wyoming | collected...
ACGGTGGCGACGGTGGCGACGGTGGCGACGGTGGCGACGGTGGCGACGGTGGCGACGGTGGCGACGGTGGCGACGGTGGCGACGGTGGCGACGGTGGCGCACCACGAATTTTCTCGAAGGGACAATTGTCGATGTTCTCCAACAAACGCATCATCGTAGTCATGCCGGCCTACAACGCGCAGGACACGCTTCGTCAGACCTACGACGAGGTGATGGCGCAGGGCATTGTGGATCACGTCATCGTGGTTGACGATGCCAGTCGCGACCGGACGGCGGAGATAGCGCGCACGCTGCCCAACAGCACACTCATCGTGCACCCTGCCAACAAGGGGTATGGCGGCAACCAGAAAACGTGCTATCGCCGTGCGCTTGACGAGGGGGCAGACGTGGCGATCATGGTGCACCCCGACTACCAGTACACGCCCAAGCTCATCACGCCCATGGCATCGATGATTGCCAGTGGGCTGTATCACTGCGTTCTGGGCTCGCGCATTCTGGGCGGCCATGCACTGCGCGGCGGCATGCCGGGATGGAAGTACGTCGCGAATCGCGGTCTGACACTGGTGGAGAACTGGCTGCTGGGCGCGAAGCTGTCGGAGTATCACACGGGGTATCGCGCGTTTTCGCGGGAGTTGCTGGAGCGCGTGCCATTTGACCGGAACTCCGATGACTTCGTGTTTGACAACCAGATGTTGGCGCAGATTCTCTGGCAGGGGTATACGATTGCGGAAGTGAGCTGCCCTACCAAGTACTTCCCCGAGGCATCGTCGATCAACTTCGGCAGGTCGGTGACGTATGGGATGGGGTGTTTGAGGACGGCGCTGGCGTTTCGGTTGGGCAAGATGGGGTTGGGGAGGGCGCGGCTGTTCGCGGAAGTGCGGAGTGATGGAGAAGTGCAGAATGCGGAGTGATGAGTGCGGAGTGAAAAGCGAAGAGAGCGACAAGCGAAGAAGTGCGCGGAGTGGGCCTGGCTGGTGCGCGAGCAGGATGGTAGTATATTATCAAGTGAGTGAAGAGGAGGTCATGAGAGGTGGAGTATTTCTTCGAGTGGGACCCGCACAAAGCACGAACCAATCTTGCGAAACACGGGATCAGTTTCGAACGAGGTACGACGGTATTCCGTGATCCCCGAGCATTGAACCTATTTGACAGGGAACACAGCGGACCGGAAGACCGCTGGATCACGCTGGGCGCTGATGAATCAGGACAGGTCCTGGTGGTATGTCACACGTTCGGAGACGAGTCTGCCCGATCCTGCAGCATCAGAGTCTTCCCTGTGAGGACGGCAACTCGTCGTGAAAGGAGCCAATATGAAGGATAGGCCAATGAAGAAGGAGTACGACTTCTCCGGTTGTGAGCGAGGACGGTTCTATCGACCCAATGCGAGAATGCATCTCCCCGTATATCTGACGACTGAGAACAGAGAATTTGTCGAAGCCATCGCCGTGCGAAAGAAGGCGGATGCGACGTCGGTGGTCAATGAGCTGCTCAGTAACGACAGGTCACTGGCGAAGGTTCTTGGGTAGACGCAATGCGAACATCGCGAGCTGGATCGCCCGCTCCCGTGGGGGAGGTTCCGCAGTTGTCCGAGAGGATCACCTGGTGACCGATAGAGACATTGAGATCGCCCGTTTGCTCAAGCGCCGGCTCCTGCAGTGCGTCGAGCTGATTGACATGCGTGTCTTTGGCTCCCGTGCCCGCGGGGATGGTGACCGGGACTCGGACATGGACGTGTTCGTCGAAGTTGCGTCGGCTGATGCCGGCATTGAGAAAGCTGTGAGGGACGTTGCCTGGGAGACCGGCTTTGAGTATCTCATGCACATCTCCCCGGTCATATTCAGCAGAGAAGATGTCGAGTCGTCTCCGATGAGGGTTTCTCCGATCATGCAGGGCATCCGGCGGGAAGGGGTGGTCGTGTGAGTGTATCAGACCGGTTTGGCGTCCTTCCCATCCCCGAAGTATTTTCTATGGCTCGCAGATTCCCCGCAAAGTATGTGGCAGCGTAGCTCAGTCGGTTAGAGCAGTAGAATCATAATCTACGTGTCGGGGGTTCGATTCCCTCCGCTGCTACCATCTCTACCATCTCGACGACATCCATCGGTTCGTAACTCGTAACTCGCTTGCTCGTAACACCTCGACTCTGCTCGGTGTGGCGCTCGTCACTCGCCCCCTCTCGGTCCGCGCATCCTTCCAACAAACTCGGCGACTTCGTCACGACCGAACCGTCGCTGTCCCATGGGAGACGTTGCGCGCAACGTCTCTACCTGTTCGTCGACGAGATCAATAACTCCGCTCTCCGAATTCCGCACTCCGCACTTCCCCCCTCTCCCTGCTGTATCTTTGAGCCATGCCTCCCACCTCCACCACTGCCGCCGATCCGTTCCTCTCCCGTGCGATGGAGGGAGCCCGTCGACTCATCCCTCCCGGAAGCACGGTGCTGGTTGCTGTGAGTGGGGGAGCCGATTCGACGGCGCTCTTCCGTGCACTCGACCGATTGCGGGAGACGCTTGGCATCGAGCGGATCGGCATTGCGCATGTCAACCATGGACTGCGCGGTGCCGAGTCCGACGGCGACGAGGCGTTCGTGCGGCGCATGGCTGCGGATGCGGGCGTCGCGTGCCACGCCGCGGTACTGACGGAGAAGACCGGCGCTTCCTCGGGCATTGAGGAGTGGGCCCGGCGGGAACGCTACGCGTTCTTCGCGAGGCTTCGGCAGGACCACGGGTACTCCGTGGTGGCAACCGCGCACACCATGGACGACCAGGCCGAAACCGTGCTGCTCCGCATTCTGCGTGGCACGGGCATTCGCGGGCTGTCGGGCATCCGGCCGCACCGGGACGACGGAGTTGTGCGGCCGCTGCTGGAGACGAAGCGTGCGACGCTGCTATCCTGGTTGGAGCGGGAGGGTGTGGCGTTCCGCACCGACTCGTCCAACACCGATCGTCGATACAAGCGCAACTGGATCCGGCATGAGGTGCTGCCGCGTCTTGTCGCACAGGAGCCCGATGCGCTGCGGCTGATTGCGTCGTGCGCGACTGCGTGCGGGGCCATCCGCGAAAGACTCGACCCCATCGCGAATAAGTGGGAGCGTCTCAACGTAGTTGAGCGGAGTCCCGACCGGCTGGTCGTGCACAGGGATGCCCTCTGCCCCGGTGCGCTGCCGGCCTATGCGCTGACATCGATGCTGGAGAGTGCGGGCATTGCCACGGACCGGGGACACATCGCGTCGTTGGTCAGGCCGATTCAGCGCACGGGCGCCACGCATTTGCTGCCGGGCGGATGGCACTGCACCGTGCGACGTGACACGATGGAGTTCGCCAGGGGCTCGGCAGTGTCCCGCAGAGGCGACGGTGCGTCGTTGCAGGTGCCGCTGCTGGTTCCGGGGACGACCCGGTGCGAGGAGTCCGTCGAGATCGCTGCTGAGATGGTGCCGGTAGAGGCAACGCACGACGGCATCGTGGGCGACAACACACGCGTGTTCCTCGATGCAGCGAGCGTGGGTGATGACTTGGTGTATCGAGTGGTCCGGACCAACGATGAGTTTCGTGCCCTGGGTTCGGACGTCGCTCGTAACGCATTGATGTATTTGAAGAAACAAGGGATCGAGGAAACCGTCAGGCACAACACGGCCGTGGTCGCGAAACCGTCAGGCGACATTGTGTGGGTCCCGGGAGTCCAGATCGCCCACGAATGCCGCATTCGGTCGGAGACCAGGGACGTCGTTGTATTGACCATTCGGTCCGTGGACGGTCGGTGATCGGGGGAATTGCCGGTTCATTGACGACCGGTGGAGACGCACGGCGTGCCTCCCCAACACCGAATGGTGGAACCGCAGACGCCCCAGAGGCCGACACGATGTCGGTCGCACCTGCCACTGGGCCAGGGAAACCGCAGTCGCGTTAGGTTGGGCAATGCGCCCGCCCAATGAAAAGGGCGGAGAGCGCGGTGGTGCCCAACCCGCGATTGGCGGGCACCGCCGAGGGCAACAGCCCGAGCCAGGAGGAGAACCGGCCCGAGGCCACGACGGTCGAGGGAAACGCCCGCATTGAACCAATCGTCTGGGAGATCTGCGAGCATCTTCAGGGTCGCCATCCAGCATACTATGTATTTTAGAACATTATAGCCGCACACCATCACAATCCAGCCGACGAAATCCCCCAGGAGGAATTCTTGGCCCCGAAAGACTCTGACAAGAAGCCGTCCGTTCCAGCCAAACCGCCTTCCTCGACCTCCGGCGACAAAAAACGACCGCCCATGAAAGACACCTCACGAACCCTGGTCATGTGGTTCGTGGTAATTGTGTCAGTCATGCTGGGCTTGCAGCTCGTTGACCGCTTCGGAACCGCACGCGAAGCTGAAATCACCTACACGCAGTTCAAGACACTCCTGGACAATCCCGATGCAAAGATCGAAAAGGCCAAGGTCATCCTTCGCGGATTGACACACGGTGTATTGCAGGGCGAAGTGGCCGATCCGGTTATACTTGAGAAACTGGGCGTTGCCAAGCAGGCCGGCGGTGTTACCAGGAAGTTCAGCGTGCAACTGCCCTACATCGATTCGGGGATGCTTGCCGAGTGGAACATCAAGGGCTTCCCGTACACCTTTGAGCAGGAGCGCGTCAACTGGACCGACTTTGTGCTGAGCACCCTGCCATGGGTGATCATGATGGTGGTGATCTGGTTCCTCATCTTTCGGCAGATGCAGGCCAGTCAGCGTGGCATATTCTCGTTTGGTAAGAGCCGCGCTCGCCTGCACAACATCGACCGGCCCAAGAACACCTTCGAAGATGCGGCAGGGGTTGACGAAGCAAAGGCTGAGCTGCAGGAAGTCATCGAGTTCCTCAAAGACCCGGAGAAGTTCAACAAGCTTGGCGGCAAAATCCCTAAAGGCGTACTGCTGCTCGGGCCTCCGGGCACGGGCAAGACACTCCTTGCGCGATGCGTGGCAGGCGAGGCTGGGGTGCCGTTCCTGTCCATGAGCGGATCGGACTTCGTGGAAATGTTCGTGGGTGTTGGTGCATCGCGGGTGCGCGACCTCTTTGATACTGCCAAGAAGAGCGCACCCAGCATCATCTTCATCGACGAAATCGACGCTGTGGGCCGGCAGCGCGGCGCAGGCCTTGGTGGCGGACACGACGAACGCGAGCAAACGCTCAACCAGATGCTTGTGGAAATGGATGGCTTTGAGGTGAATTCGGGCGTCATTCTCGTTGCCGCGACCAACCGTCCCGATGTGCTCGATCCGGCGCTTCTGCGGCCCGGCCGCTTCGACCGCCAGGTGGTGGTTGACATGCCCGATGTCAAGGGTCGCGAGGGCATTCTCAAGGTGCATACCAAGAAAATCCCCATGGCCACCGACGTGGTGCTCTCGGTCATCGCACGCGGCACGCCCGGGTTTGTGGGCGCCGACCTTGCCAATCTGGTGAACGAGGCCGCGCTCATGGCCGCCCGCTTTGGTCAAGACAAGGTCACGATGCTTGACTTTGAGGAAGCTAAGGACAAGGTGCTCATGGGTGTTGAACGCAAGAGCCTCGTCCTCTCCGACAAAGAGCGGCGCAGCACTGCCTTTCACGAGGCCGGTCACGCGATCTGCAACCTGCACTGCCCCGAGGCCGATCCGCTGCACAAGGTGACCATCATTCCGCGTGGCCGAGCGCTGGGCGTCACGTTCTCGCTGCCGGGCGAAGACAAACACAGCTACACCAAGGGCTACCTGCTCGATCGCGTGTGCATTCTCATGGGTGGGCGCGTGGCTGAGGAGATGGTTTTCGGGATCCAGACTACGGGCGCTGCCTCCGACATCAAGCATGCGACTGATTTGGTGCGCAAGCTGGTGTGCGACTTTGGCATGACCGATGAGCTTGGGTCTCTCAGCTATGGCGAGAAGGACGAGCAGATCTTCCTGGGCCGCGAGATATCCCGGCACCGAGACTACTCCGACCGCACTGCCGACACTATCGACATGATCATGCGCAAGATTGTTGACGAGCAGTTGGAGCGGTCGCGCAGGATTCTCTCCGAGCATCGCGAAGAGGTCGACAGGTTGGCCAATGCGCTGCTGGAGCACGAGATGCTCGACTCGGAGGAGATCGGCAAGGTCATCAAGGGCGACTTTCTTGGCATTGCCAAGAAGACCCGGTCGCTGCGCCCGTCCACCAGGCCTGGAGCAACGCCTCCCGTGGCAACACCACCCGTGCCGGCGGCGCAGCCTCCGGCAGCGCCTGCTGCGCCGGTGGCAGAGGTCCCGCCTCCGCCGCCTGAGCCGGAGAAGTGGACACCTCCGTCTTCATAGGGCTGGGAGAGCGGTCATGCGCGCACAACAGCCCGCCCAGTCGGCCCTCGCGGCTCTGCTGTCTCAGCCGTTCGCGCTCATGGGGATCCTCAACGTCACCCCCGACTCTTTCTTTGATGGTGGCAGACATGCCGCGCGGGAGTCAGCGGTCTCGCACGGGCTGGCCATGGTTGAGGCCGGCGCCGACGTGATCGACGTGGGCGGTGAATCGACCCGGCCTGGCTCGCAATCGGTTTCCGAGGAAGAGGAGACGCGGCGCGTGGTACCGGTGATTGAGGAGTTGGCCCGCCGGTGCCGCAGCGCGATCAGCGTGGACACGAGCAAGAGCGGCGTTGCCCGCCGAGCCCTCGATGCCGGCGCCACCTGGGTGAATGACGTGAGCGCGGGCCGGTTCGACCCCGGAATGCCTGCTCTGCTAGCCGAAAACGACTGCATAGCCGTACTCATGCATAGCAGGCAAACCCCGAAAACGATGCAGCACGCCCCGCACTACGACGATCCGGTGGGTGAGGCGGTTGGGGAACTCCTGCAACAGGTGGCAGTCTTTTTGTCTGCGGGCGTGTCGAAGAGCCGGATTGTCATTGACCCCGGTATTGGTTTTGCCAAGCGGTTCGAGGACAACATCGCGATCATGCGCGGGCTGCGGGCGTTCGTTGACACGGGGTATCCGGTGTTGATCGGCACCTCGCGCAAGGCCTTTGTCGGGCAGATCACCGGCCGGCCGGTTGACGAGCGGATGTGGGGATCGCTGGGCAGTGTAGCGGCGGCATGTATCAACGGCGCAAAGATCTTCCGCGTGCACGACGTGGCAGAGACGCGCGACTGTCTGAGGGTGCTGGCCGCGTGCCTGTCGCGGTGAGTGCCTGGGATCCTCGGCGGTCGTGGGATGAGGCGAACGACGACGGCGTCACAGATCCTGTCTCTGAGATGCACGAGCAAAGCAAGGAGAGCCCACGGAACCGCGCGAGACCAACCCTCGGCGACGATCCAAGACTGCGGTGCGCGTCGTGGTCATTCTCTGCCTTCTGGTGTTGCTGCTGTTGCTTCTGTGGTTGTTTTTCGGACAGACTCCGCACGACGCGTCCGGCTCTTTGACCAGGCCTCACACCGGCGCCTCCGCAGTTGTGGCCCCCGACTCAGTCCGATCTGTCCTCGCGGACTCAACCGAAACAGTCTCTGGCGCATCCGGGCAGAAGAACCCGTTGCCTCGTTCGCGCGCGCGTCAGGCGACCTCCGCTGACACTGGCAGCGCGTCAACCGACACCGTCTCCGCCGCTGACTCGGCGAGTGCGGAGGGGAGCGACAGTGCCGCCCTTTCGGAGTCGGAGGCAACCCAGGCGCCGCCAACCCCCTGCGAGCTGGACACTGTGATGCCATGGGTGTATCCTGATCCTTCAGGGGGTCTGCACCGGGGCGAGGCCCGCGTGGTGCTGGTTGCCGACAAAAAGAACTGCACCGTTGAGTGGCGCCTCAACGACAGTAGAGACTGGAGCACGTACCGCGAGGGGCAGGAGATCGCCATTTCGGCCTCTGCAACGCTGCACTTTCGGGCTGTTGACACGTGCGGCAATCGCATGGAAGAGCGGGCTGAGAAGTACGTGATTGCATCTCATCGGGCGAGCGGACGGTGTCCGGCTGACATGGAGTACGTGGAAGTGTCGGATACGCGGTTCTGCATCGATCGCTTCGAGTGGCCCAACCGCAAGGGCGCCCGCCCGCGCGCGTTTGTCTCGGTGTACCAGGCCATGGACTCGTGCGCAGCGGCAGGCAAGAGGCTGTGCAGCATGGACGAGTGGCTGGTGGCGTGCAGCGGGCCGCAGTCGTGGAAGTACACGTATGGAGAGGCGTATGAGCCGCATGCGTGCGTATGTCAAGACACGGCTTCTGCGCCGTCGGGAAGCCGGCGCGAGTGCAGAGGGTACTTCGACGTGTACGACATGTCGGGGAACCTGGCAGAGTGGACGAGCACCAAATCGCAGAAGAACCCGCGGTACTTCGACGTGATGGGCGGGTTCTGGCAAACCGGCATTCAAAGCCGATGCGCGGATGTGCGGTACAGCTACTTTCCGGAGAACAAGCACAATCCGGTGGGATTCCGATGCTGTGCGGATGGGAAGAGGGAGAAGTGACGAGTTACGAGCAAGCGAGTTACGAGTTACGAACCGCTCGCCCGGCCCTCTTCGTCACCACTTTCCTCGGGACCAACTGTTCACCGTTCACTGATCACTGTTCACTGTCTGTCCGAGCAACCGAATGACCCACCGCACCGCAACACTTCTGCTCCTCCTCGCCCTACTGGCAGCGGGTGTTCATGCCAATGGGATACGCTACTACGAGCCTGAGCCTGGGCCCTACCATGCGCTCCCCGACGAGGTCGTACCGCAGAACATCCTGAAGATGGAGCACCCGGCGCTTCTGACAAGCCAGAGCAAGTTCGTTCGCGACACCACGGTCATTGATTTTGAGAAACGCCAGATCGCATTCATGAAGATCGCCGACTACGGCATCGTTGTCTGGCAGTACCGGTACTACGAACTCGACGACTACCTGGCTGGTCGGGGCCGCTTCGCGCTGCTCAACCAATGGTTCCGGACACACAACACCTCGCGCGGCCAGGCGCAGGAGCGCGGTCGCAAGCGTCTCTCTCTCGAACTGCGGCTCCCAGAGCAGTACTACAACCAGGCGATCCCGCCATGGGCGCAGCGCATTGTGGGCAAGGAACCGCCCAAACTGTCGATCCATGGCTACGAAGAAATTCTCATCTCGTACCGGTCCTCCAAGTACGATGCGCCATCCAATGTGCGGCAGTCCCCCGGCTCCCCCAGCTTCGATCAGAACTACAATCTCACCGTGGCCGGAAGCGTGGGCAAGCTGATCAACATCCAGATGGGTTGGAGCAAAGAACAGGGCTTTGACGCTCCCGATCCGCTCAAGGCCATCAAGATCGAGTACAAGGGCGAAGGCAATGAGCTTGAAGATGACATTATCCAGGAAGTCAAGCTCGGATACACCAACTTCGAGATCCCCAGCACCAGCTTGTCGGGGTATTCCGAGAGTCGCGAAGGGCTCTTCGGCGTCAATGTGAAGTCGAAGTTCGGGCCGCTCATGCTCACAACGGTGGCAAGCCACGAGAAGGGCGAGGCGCTCAAGACGACATTCCACCCTCAGCAGTCCTCCTCAAACGGGCTTACGTTCAGCGAGAAAGACTTCATGGAGTACCGCTACGTCTTTCTCGACACGTTGTACAAGCAGGCCTACATCGCGTCGAAGATGGGCTCACCCCCCCCGGCAGTGGCGCCTCCGCCGGTGTCGCGGTTCGATGTGCAGGTGTGGAAGATGGTGCCCGGAAACACCTCGCTGGAGACCATCCGCAGCGACATAAGCACCAAATACCGTGCTGTCAAGAACCGCCTCAACAAAGAAGTCTTCAAGCTCATCAAAGACGGCTACACGGTTGAGCCGGGCGGATGGATTCGGTTCGTCGACTCGACCATTCAGGACGCCGACAACGATGTGATCGGTATCTCTATGAAGCTTCGGTATGCATCGGGCGACTCCATTGTGCGCGGGGATACGCTTACTATCAACGGCCCCGTCAACGGTGTGGATACCATTGCCGACCTCTGGATCATCAAGGACAAGTCCACAGAGTTCGATTCCACCAACGCCGAGTGGGACCTATGGTGGCGCAATGTGTATCGGCTGCCCAAGTTCGACGGAGACTTCAATATCCGCCTGGGCCGCATTCCCGAAGGCGACAAGGACACGTTGTACCGGCTCAGCACCACCCTCTTCACGCAGATCCTGGGGCTGACCGACGCCAATGGCAAGCGCAACACCGCCACCGACATTTTCGATGTTGACAACGGGGCGCTTATCGTCCCGCCCTTTGCCAATGACCCGACGGGCAACGAGCCTTTCCGCAACACCGCGCTGGGGGCCGACAATACTCAGTCAGCCATCTACCGCATCCGCAAGAGCCAGACCAACCAGGAGAAGGTCCTCCCCAAGTTCCAGTTCACCCTCGACGGCAAGTTCACCACCCGCACGACCACCTTCAACCTGGGGTGGGGCGTGCTGGAGAAGTCGGAGAAGGTGAAGGCTGATGGCCGCGAGCTGGTGCGGGACGTGGACTACCGCATGTACTACGAGTCGGGCGATCTGGAGATCCTCTCCTTCGAGGCACAGAGCGCCTCCGACATCACGGTCGAGTACCAGCGCGAGTCGCTCTTCATGCCCGAGAGCAAGAGCTTTCTCGGCGCACGTGGCGAGATACGGCTGCCGTTCATCAGCCCGACCTCGTTTGTCGGCTCAAGCGTGCTCTACCAGAGTGTCAATACAAACTCGGATGTGCCCAAGATCGGACAGGAGCCCTTCAACAAGCTGCTGCTCGATGTGAACACGAAGCTCGATTGGGATTCGGAGTGGATGACGAAGATGGTGGATGCGTTGCCGTTTATAGAAACCGAGGCTCCGTCCAAGGTGACCATCGACATTGAGGCCGCGCACAGTGTGATGAAGCGCAAGAACTCGTCGGGCCGGGCATCGGTGGACGACTTCGAGTCGAGCGTGCGCACGTATCCGCTCTCCACGTCGCCCCGGTCGTGGGCGCTGCCGAGTCCGCCGGCGGAGTTTCTGGTGGGGCCGGACTCGCTGATGCCTACCCATCCGCCGGCATGGAGGTATTTCTGGTACAGCCCGCTGGACCCCGTCAAACAGACTGACAAGGAGAGAGCAGAGAACTACAAGACGAACATGTTCAGCGGGATAGCCATTGACACAAAGAAAGACGACAATCTGCTCGAACCAGTGCTCAATCTTACCGTCCTGCCGTCGGGCCCCAAGACAAAGGATCGGTATGTCGACCCCTGGGCAGGGATCACGTACTGGTTCCCCACCTCCTCCGCCGATCGAACCGACGATCGGTTCCTGGAGTTTCTCGTCAACCTGAATGCCGCGCAACCCGGCGGCACTCGAGGCCGGCTGCACGTTGACATGGGCGAAGTGAGCGAAGATCTGGCGATCCAGGGCGGAAATCCCAACGGGCGATGCGACGCGGAGAATCCGCTGGGCTTGCCTGTCGACGATTCTCTCAACCGTGGTCTGGACGGTATTCGCGATGGCGACATAGACCCGGTCACCAAACTGGGTCGGGAGTTCACGTGGATGCCCACACCAGGGGCTACTGGGTGGAAGCAGATAGGCCCGGGCTCCGGTAGCTCCGCCTTGAACGATCTTCTCTGGGATCCCGCAGACCCCTCCGGCGATGACTACAAGCTCTACGACACGCGCAACGATGGCGACTTCACAAAGGTGAATGGGTTGGAGAACGACTACACCGGCAAGCTCCGCCTTCTCACTTCCGAAGACATCAACGGCAACGGCTTCTCCACGCGCAACGCGTACTTCCGTTTCAACATCGATCTGGACAGCCTCCAGCCGACATCGAACTATCGGTACCAGGTGACTGAGAGCAACGTGCGGGCAGACAAAGGCTGGTACCATGTGCGCATCCCGCTCAGTGCCAAGGCTGCCGACGCCATTGTCGACCCGGCACGGGCCTCCTTCGAACGCGTCTACTTTGTCCGCCTGTGGTGGGATGGATTCTCCGACACTGCCACTATTGACAAGCAGCGCAACCTGATGCTTGCCCGCATGCAGTTTGTGGGCAACCAGTGGGAGGAAGTGGCCACCCGGAGCATGGTGTCGAAGATGGTGGGCACGTGGCCCCCGGTCAACTCGACACAGCCGCT
>Ga0315287_10005986_pt1 | contig 12041 bp, 9 predicted proteins | sample YL17G11_0_MG_FD_205037 | JGI IMG/M metagenome (GOLD analysis project Ga0315287, IMG submission 205037) | Sediment microbial communities from Yellowstone Lake, YNP, Wyoming, USA - YL17G11_0 | ecosystem: Environmental > Aquatic > Freshwater > Lake > Sediment | place: USA: Wyoming | collected...
AAGAAGGTCCTCTACGTCATCTCGGACTTCGCGGGCGGGGCGGGCATGGACCCGCTCATGGCAAGGAAGATAGCGATGGCCGCAGGCATCAGGGTCGAGCTCCTCAGGGTCGGCTCAGGCGGCGACAACCTCGGGATAGTGTCGTTCGAGGCCAGGCGCTCCAATACCCGGGACAACGAGCTTTACCTGGCCGCATCGGTCCGCAACTTCGCGCAGGAGGAGAAGTCATTCAAGTTCCAGGTGTCGTCGGAGGGCAGGACGCTCATTTCCGAGGACAAGAGGCTTACGGCCGGGGAGGAGGGATTCTACTACTGGCGGCCCAACGTGACCTCGGCAGAGCAGACGGTGAAGGCGGAGATACTGGGCGGCGACGAGCTTGAAGTCGACGACACGGCATACGCCGTCGTGCCGGCGGTGAAGACGACACGCGTCCTCCTTTTGACCTCGGAGGGACAGGACAAGTACCTCCATTACATGCTCGACTCCCTGAGGAACGTGCAGGCCGAGTACGCGGTCCCGCCGGTGACGCCGGACATCGGCCAGTACGACGTGATAATACTCGGCGACGTGAAGGGTGAGAACATACTGCCGGGTATGTTCAGGGACGTGAAGAACCGGGTCGCGCGCGGGGGCACGCTGGTTGTCGTGGCGACGGACGCACTCTCGATGATAAAGGACCCGGAGTTCTGGTCGATACTGCCGGTGGACCTCATAGGGCCTGGCAGCCGGGAGACGGGCATCGTGGTGACCGAGGAGCATGAGATGCTCAACGACGTCGTCTTCGACAATGTCATGGCCAAGAAGTATTACAACGTAAAGGAGAGGGACAACGACACTGTCACAATCGTGGGGGCGCAGGTTTTCGAGAACCCGATGCTCTCCTACCGCCGCCACGGCGAAGGATACGTCGCATACGTGGGCGTGAACACCGACCCGGCGTGGAGCAACATGTACTACTCCAGCTCCTTCCCGATACTCTGGTCGCAGATGCTGAACTTCTTCACGAGGGTCGAGGCCCAGGGGGGCCCGCCGTCAATGCGGACCGGCGAATACCTCACCCTCCAGGGGGAAGCCGACGTGAAGCTGCCGTCGGGCGCCACCGTGCGCACGGCCAGCGTCTTCCTGGACAAGGCCGGCCTATACGAGGTCTCGTATCCGCCCGCTGTGGAGCGGGTGACAGCCAACCTCCTCGACGCCTCGGAATCAAACATAACCGGCAGGAGCGTCGAGTACGTTAGCGACGCCGGTGGATTCACCGTCCGGAAGGAGGAGACCCAATTAAGGGTTGAAGCATACAGATGGATTCTCGCACTCGTCGTCCTAGCGCTCGCCTTAGAGCTCTGGGTGTACCGGCGGAGGGGCATCCTATGACAGGCGCCGACGACGCGGTGACGATACTGCCGCCGACGCTATTGCACCCGGAATACCTGCTATTCGCCCTCCCGGTACTCCTCCTGTTCGCCTGGTATGCGCTCCGGGGCGGCGTAAGCCAGAAGAGGCTAGTCTACCTCCTCGTCAGATGCGCTGTTATAGCGCTCATCGCCATCGCGGCGGCAGACCCCGTCTATTATGAGAGCAGGAAGCAGGTGGATGAGGTGCCGCCCGTCACAGTTCTCGTCGACGAGTCCGCGAGCATGAGGGCCTACCCCCAGGCGAAGGACGCGGGCTATCTGATACTCGACAGGATAAAGGACCGGGTCGGGAACCTGACCGGGAAGACCCAGAACCTGAAGCTGGAGACGTTCTCGGAGGGCAACAGGACGGCGATAGGAGACGCCGTCTACCACACCCTCGTCCAATACGGCGGCGAGCCGGTCAGCATCGTCCTCGTCTCCGACGGCCGCAACAACTACGGCCGCAGCCCAAATGACCTTGCGGCGGTGATGGCAGAGAGCAACTCTACAATATACACTCTGAAGCCCGATAAGACGACGGACGACGTCTACCTGGAGGCGGCGCTCGGCGAGAAGAAGATACCCCTCAACACCCAATACGACCTCCTCGTGAGGGTCGGGTACACCGGCCGGGAGGAGGTCTCATACGGGCTTAACGTGTACGTGGACGGGGCGAGGAAGTTCGAGAAGAGGTTCAAGCAGGATGGCGAGGCCCTTGACATACCGCTCAGCCTGAGCATAAAGAACGTCGGCATACACGAGGTCAGGGTCGAGCTCGATTATGGCGGCGGATTCCCGGAAAACGACGTCATCTACAAGACGGTCGAGGTGGTGGACAAGCCTAAGCTACTCTACGTCACAGGCAACTTAACATCCCCGATGCTCGAGGTGCTCAGGAAGCTGTACAACGTCGATGTCACGCCCCGCGTAGACAATGACTACTCCGCCTATGCGGCGGTCCTCATGGACAACGTTAACGCCAAAGAACTTGACAGGAACCGCGTAAACAAGCTCAAAAAGTACATATTGGACGGGAACGGGGTCGGCTTCATAGGCGGCCGCAACAGCTTCGAATACGGCGGCTACAACAGCAGCTTCGTCGAGAACATACTCCCCGTGAAGAGCATGGAGAAGCCTGTGGAGCGCCGGCGCGACTTCGCGGTCGTGTTCCTCGTGGACATATCCGAGAGCACCGAGTACGGCGTCGGCACGGACTCTAAAATCGACGTCGAGAAGGCGGTCGTCCTCGGGATGCTGACCGCGCTCAACTCCAACGACACGGTCGGCGTCCTCGCGTTCAACACCGTCCCGTACGTGGTTTCCCCGGCAAGCCCGCTCGGCCCGAAGTACTCGGACCTACAGGACAAGATACTGCGCCTGCAGTTCGGCGGCGGGACCGAGATGCAGGGTGCAATAGAGTCCGCGGACGCGATGCTCTCGGGCAGGACGACGGACAAGTACCTCATCATCGTCTCTGACGGGCTGATACGTTCAAGCCGCTCCCAGCTCGTGCTCAACAAGATAGCCCAGATGCGCGACGAGGGCATAAAGACGTTCGCGGTCGGCGTCGGATTCGACACCGACGAGAACCTCATGCAGGAGATTGCAAGAAGCGGAGGAGGCCAGTACTTCAGCCTCAAGTCTAACCCGGAGGGCAGGCTGAAGCTGGTGTTCGGCGACGAGGCCGACGACAAGACGAAGGACAAGACGCCCGTGATCCGCCGTGACGAATACCATTACATAACCCGCAACCTCGTCGAGCTTGAGAGCTCCACGCCGTCCGTGACCGGGTACAACAAGGTCCAGGAGAAGAACGTCGCCCAGCTCCTCCTCTCAAGCCGCGGAGGCAAGCCGATACTCACTGTCTGGAGGTATGGCCTCGGCCGCGTCGCCGCGTTCACGACGGACAACGGCATCGAATGGAGCAAGGACCTGCTCAAGGTCGACTCCGGGAAGCTGGTGTCCGCGCTCACGAACTGGCTGATAGGCGACCTGGAGAAGGGCAAGAAGGTCAGGGTCAACGCCCGCGACGCATCGCTCGGGGAGCCCGTGGCAGTCTCCGTGACAGCGCTCGCGACGCCCTCCGTCGAAGCAAAGGATTATGACAACGCACGGCCGTACGGCGTGATAGTCACCCGGACAGGCATCAACTCATACTCAGGCGTCTTCACGCCCGCAGAAGGCGGCCTATACGGCGTCAGGGCGACAGCCGACGGCGCCTCAGACGAGGATGCTGTGGCAGTCAACTATCCCAGGGAGTACTCGCAGCTTGGCGTCGACGACGACCTCCTGAGGCGGATGGCGGCCGCCACCGGCACGAGGCTCTACTCGCAGGCGGAGGCCGCGACCCTTGCGGACGATCTCTTCGAGCGCATGAAGAAGTCCTCTACGCAGGAGATACGGAACCAGAAGGACCTGTGGGTCTACTTCGCGGCCGCGGCGTTGGCGGTATACTTCATCGACACCGTGATAAGGCGGCTTATCGTTCTACTAAGGAAGGACTCTGAGCGGTCACTCGTCGACGCACACGACAAAACCGGGCTTCGGGGAGTAGACTAGCCCCCTCTCCTTCAGGTCATGGAGTATGGTCCTAAGCTCCCCCTTGTCTATGCTTTCGCGGCAGGCCTCCTCCTCGAGGCTCGCGACCTTCAGCATGTGGAGCCTGTGTATCAGGTTGTACACCGTCTGCCGCCTTACGGCGGTGCAGGCGTGATGAGCGTTGACATTTTTCCTATCGTGCAAACCAACCACCGGAGTAAGATATGTGTCGTAACTGGAATATAAACGCGTCGGATTTACCGTTGACGATGCGAGACCGTCACCTCTTGGTTATCGTCCTCTGGAATCTCGTCAAGCCCCTCCTCCCGACGGGCTTAGCATTCAGGCAGAGGCCGCTCCTGCACACCCTCGAGCGGAATATCCCCCTGTTCGGGGTAAGCCTGACCTGGCCCGTGTCCGCCTTAGCCGAGTATTCCGTCCTGGCCATGGCGTACGGCGTCGGCTGATACGCCGGCACCCTCGGCCGGAACGCCTCCGCTGGAGCGTCCTTCGAGACCTCAACCTTCGCCTTGCTGCCGTTCTCATAGTTGATGACGTGCAGCCTCCTCACGTCAAGCTTCTTCCTCCTGCCCAGCCTCCAGAAGTAGAGCGACATCACCACCAGGATTATCGCGAACGCCAGGAACAATCCGAGCCCAAGGAGTATAGCCGGGCTCAGGGCCTTCAGCCTCCCAATAAGCTCGGAGGCGTCAGGAAGCGTCGTCTTCGGCCCCTCATCCGGCTTTATCCCGAGCGCCTCCCTCAACGTCCCCGCAAGCTCCCCCGCCTTGGCGGCGCCCTCGTCATCGCCCGCGAAACCGTAATAGCTGCCTGCGGCCTCCGCGTGGCTTAGGGCGCCCGCAAGGTCGCCGGCGCTGTAAGACTCGTTGGCAAGGGTTATCTCATATGAGGCGTTCGACAAGAGCGCGGGCTTCAGCCCGTCCATGAATTCCTTCACGTCGCTGACGCCGATTTCATCATTAATCGATGAGAACTTGCCTCTCGCCTTCGCAGCCAGGCCGGACGCTTTCAGGAGGTCGCCCGCCGCTAGAAGCCTCATCGACTCGTTCAGAGCCTCCAGCGCTTCCGCCCTGACGGTCGTCGTCTTGCCTGACGCGTCTGAAAGGGTGTCTATCAGGTTCACGCAGTCAGTGACCTCCCTGAGCATGCCCAGCTCGCTGTACAGGTCCCTTGCGTCCCTGAGGTATTCTAGCGCAGCCTCCCTGTTCGTGGACGATAGGGCGACGCCCTGCTTATACAGATTCAGCGCCCTCAGCTTCTTCGCATATACCAGCGTCTTGAAGGCGTAGACGTTCTTCACTGAGCCTGCGACCACCTCGTCGTAACCGTTCCTGTCGAGGTCGCCCGTCCTCACGAAGCCGTAGGAGGTGTGAGGCGGACTCTTCCACAGCTCCTTCCCGTCCTGGCTGAAGACGTAGACCGACGACGAGCCGGCGACGAGCTCCCTCTTGCCGTCGCCGTCCAGGTCGCCTGCGGCGAGCGAGTACGCCCGCGCGTCCGTGACGCCCGTCCACATTAGCTTGCCATCCGGGGCGAACACATCGACCTTGTTGGACGCCGCCGCGACCTCGCTTCTGTTGTCGCCGTCAAGGTCGGCGGCTATCACGTCCTCGACGTACGTGTTTATGTTTGTGTTGTCCTGCCAGATGAGCTTCCCGTCGCCGTCGACGACAGAGAGGTCCGGGTACCCACCGGCCGCGACCTCCATGCTGCCGTCCCCGTCGACGTCGCCCATTGCGATGGACACAACCCCGCTTCCGGTCTGGTACTGCCACACGAGGCCCCCCTGCCCGCTCAGGAGCAGTATACCCGAGGGCTTATCGAACATCTTTGTGCAGCCCATAGCCGAGTTAGAGTTTTTGACCCTGTAGACGAGGCCGACTGCGACCTCCATCCTCCCGTCGCCGTTGACGTCGCCGACCACCATGTCGAAGGGCAGGTCCTTGCCGATGTTGTAGCGCCAGAGCTCCTTCCTCGTGGCGCCGCTGAGCGCGTATATGGTGCTGTCCTTGCATTCGCCCTTGTCGTAGCTTGAGAAGATAATGTCCTTCCTCCCGTCGCCGTCGAGGTCCCCGGTGTCTATCTCGAAGACGCTGTTCTGGACGTTGAATCTTCCGGTGCGGTTGCCCTGGCCGTCGAATATGTAGAGGTCGGCGTGGCCTGTCACAACCTCGTCCTTCCCGTCCCCGTCCAGGTCGGCCATCCTGACAGTGTTGATGTAGGACATGACGTCCCTCTTCCACACCAGGTTGCCGTTGTAGTCGAAGAGGTAGACGAGGCCATCGGAGGAACCGGATACCGCGACCTCCATCCTCCCGTCGCCGTTGACGTCGCCGACGTCGATGTCCGAGAGGATTTCCTTGACGGACTGGTTCCAGACCAGGCCCATGTAGTCTTCGGCTTGGGCGTGGGACGCTAGGAGTGCGATGGCAATGAATGCGGCGGCCGTCCTCATCCGTATATATTACACCCCATCGAATAAAATTCCATGGTTCTCGCCCGCTCAAGGATACTGGCGCTCCTGCCCTCAGGGCTAATCGAGGGGTTCAGCATGGAAGGCCTCGGGGGCGCAGGCTACGACCTCCGCCTCGGCAGGCTCTACCGGCTGAAGTCGGACGGCACGCTCGGCGTGAAGGAGCGGACGTTGCCTCGGGTGGAGGAGGATAAGTCCGACTTATTCGTCCTAGCCTCGGGCGACTACGTCCTCGTCGAGACCGTGGAAAAGGTGAACATGCCCGGGAACCTCATGGCACGCGTCCTCAACAGGAGCACCCTATTTCGCATGGGCTGCAGCCTCTACAACGCGGTCGTCGACCCCGGCTACAAAGGCACACTCACCTTCGGCCTCAAGAACCTCTCCGACCGGAAGTTCACAGTGGAGCGGGGCGCGAGGATAGCGCAGATAGTCTTCGAGGAGCTGGACGGGGAGGCCACGCTGTACGACGGCAAATACCAGGGCGGAAAGGTCGTGTGACCGTTCGATGGTCTAAGTATGGACGAAATACCGGGCGACGCTTACGGGGAGATTGTGGCTGAACACCGCAGGGGATTCCCGGGCCTCCGGTTCGTCCTGTTGTTCGTTCTCATGTTCGTCTACCTGCTCATCCCCCTGCCCCCGGCCGTCCGGCTGGGGTTTAATGCGCTATTTCTCCTGGTCCTCATCTACTTGGCGTTGGCCTACATCATCGACGCATTAGACCGGCTCATGCTAGTCTCCCTCCTCCTCTTTCCGGCGCGTAACGCGCCCGGGGGGGCCGAATCCTTCAGGGTGCGCTTCATGGGCGAGAGCGGGAAGCTGACGGTCACGGACGCGGAGCTGGTCTTCGAGCGGCGCAGACCGTACACGAGAAGGAGGAGGCCTGACGTGAAAATCCGGCTGGTCGACATCTCGGAGCTGGCCTTGACGCGGCAGGGCGGGCTGTCCGGCAGGTTCGTCTCATCTTCGACGGTGAGGACGCTTTACGGGCGCGACTTCCAGGTCGTGGCCTCGCGTGCGAACATGTCGAGGATTCACGGGTCACTGGCTTTGAGGGGCGTTAAGACAAGCGGGGAAGACCGTCCGGCCGGTTAGAACTCCAGCGTGTCCCCTAAAGCCGGCGCGTGCACGTTTACTCCGCCGAGGCCTTCCTTCAGGCTATTTATGGATTCGGGGTCCCCGTGCATCAGGACGACCTCTTCTGGCGTCATCGCCTTTATCGTCCTTATCAGCTCGTCCCGGTCGGAGTGGGCTGAGAAGTCATACTGGCTTATGCACATGTCGACGTCGAACCTCTTCCCCGAGTCCTCGTCTATCACGTAGCCTTTCTCGACGAGGAGGTGGCCGTTGGTGTCCTCGACCTGGTATCCCGTCAGGATGATGCTGGAGTTCGCGTCCTTGTGGAGGTGCGACAGGTAGTCGAGGACGGGGCCGCCCTCGAGCATCCCCGCCGTCGTGACGATGATGGAGGGTTCGGCGCATATCCTCTTCCTCTGCCTCCTGTCCTTCACCCATGTCGTGTTCTTGACGGCCTCCTCAAGGAAGCCCGCGTTCTTCACGCTGTCCGGGTGCTTGAGTATCGTGAGCGACGCCCTCTTAGCCATCCCGTCGAGGTATACTGGCCAGTCGGAGTCCTTGAGTAGGAGCAGAATCTCCTGAGTCCTGCCTATCGCGAACACCGGGACCAGGGCGGTGCCGCCGCGCTCGAGTGTCTCGTCCACCTCCCTGAGGAATTTCGCCTCCACTGCCGCCCTCTCCGGGTGCAGCCTGTTCCCGTATGTTGACTCCGAGATGACGATGTCCGCGTGGGGCGGGTACTTCGCCTTCCTCATGAGCCTGGACTCAGTGGAGTGGGTGTCGCCGGTGTAGAAGACGCTCCTGCCGTCGGCTTCGACGAGGATGCCTGAGCTGCCAGGTATGTGGCCCGCTTCTATGAACGTGAACTCGACGTCCCCGAGCCTGTAAGGCTTCCCCTGCTGAACCTTCACCTCGGATGAGCCCAGCCTATCTATGTCGTGTTGGTCGTACTTCTTCGGGTGGCCCTTAAGCTCGTCTATCTTGACACTATCCTCCTGTATCATGTGGGCGAGCTCGAAGGTCACATTAGTCCCCCACACGGGCATCCTATGGTTCCTGTGGAGGGCCGGGAGGAAACCGCAGTGGTCCAGGTGGGCGTGGGACAGGAATGCGCCGTCCACGCGCTCGGCTGGCAGCGGGAACGACGGAGGCTCAGTCAGCTTGATGCCCGAGTCGAAGACGAGGCCGAGCCCCGCGGCCTCCACGTGGACGGACGACTTCCCGACCTCCTGGGCGCCGCCGAGGAAACGAAGCTTCATGTTGATGGGATTAGGGAGATGTGGATAATAAGCTCCGGGCTGTAATAACTCCCGATGAATTCGCAAGCGTGGCTTGTGGAGCTTGAGGCGCTGTTCCTGAAGGGGGCGGAGCGCGTTTCCCCCGGGAGGGTCGGCGTCATATGGTCGGGGGGCGTTGACTCGACGCTTGTTGCATGGGCTGCGAGCCGGTTCTCGGACGTGACCGCGTATACTGTGGGGGTGGAAGGCTCAGATGACCTTAAGCACACCAGGCTGGCCGAGAAGGAGGCTCCTTTCAAGACGAGGGAGATACTCCTGTCCCTTGACGACGTCGAGGCCCTGGTGCCCAAGATACTCTCCGCATGGCCTAAGCCGAACCCCATAGACGTTGGGGTCGGGATACCCATGTACGCGGCGTCGGCGGCCGCGAAGGCGGACGGCGTCGACGTCCTCCTGTGCGGGCAGGGAGGGGACGAGCTGTTCGGCGGATACTGGCGGTACCTGGAGTGCATGGTATCTGATGGTCCTCAGGCGGTGGCGGCCTGGATGGAGAAGGACTGGGCGAATGCGTACGTAGATAATCTCGACCGAGACGTCGCTTTGAACCGGGCGAACGGTTGCGAACTCAGGTTCCCTTACGTCGACCACGCGTTCTCGGGGTATGTGCGGTCCATGCCCCTCGGGCTGAAGATACGGGAGGACGGCGACCTGCCGTGCGACGAGGTTAAGGGGCGGCGTTTCGTCAGAAAGTACGCGCTGAAGCGGCTGGCTGTTCGCATGGGCGTGCCTGAGTACCTGGCCGTCAGGGTCAAGAAGGCTGCCCAGTACGGCAGCGGCACCAATAAGGCGCTTGAGCGGATAGCGAGGATGCGCGGATATAAGGGGAAGGCTTCTTCTCTTGGGCGGGCGGACTACCTCAAGCTTTACCTCGAGGAAGTATTGGCTAGATGACTGAACCTCTTGTGTATAGTGTCAAAACAGGCATAGTGTCAAAATAGTGGCACGTTTTTACCAGCTTATATAGGCTCTACGGTAATTACTATCGGTGGTTGGACGATGTACGAAAATATCCTAAACTCAGAATACATCCTCGCCACTTTATCCAACATCCTAAGCGTCGTAACATGGGTCTTCCCCCTATTGTCTCTCGCACTACTATCCTACTGCATCGAATACTATACGAAATACAAGACCTACTGGAAAATCTATTTCATATCCGTGCTACTGGCGGCCGCTTACCCGCTCGGATCATCATACTACATAGTCACCTACGGCGACACCCCGGACGACATGGAACTCATATTCAACATGCTGCTTCTGGCAGGCACGATACTGGCCGCATACGCGTCCGTGGAGCTCATGAAGTTCCAGCAGATAGACCTCGGACGCACCAAGGAGACGGTAATAGCCCTCATCGCGGCCAGCATGTTCATACCCTTCGCGGCCATCATCGCGGGTCTGACCACTGTAATGAACGCATGGAGCCTCTGCGCCCACAACCTCTCATACACTTCCATGACGCTAATCTTCCTCGCGATAGGGAAACTCACCCAGAACTACGTCCCACGCTACAGGATGCTCACCTACAGCAGCGCGAGGCTCGGCGCCATAGTGCTCCTGACGTCCCCGATACTCCTCACATACGTCGACCTCACCGGCCAAGGCTTGGCGGTCAGGCATGCGGCCCGGATAGTCGGGCTAGCCACCCAATCATTAGCCACACTCCTCCTGTTCGTGACGGTAGTCCTCATGATAACTGAGGCGCAGGCCCGCGGCGTCCACCTCATACCCCTCAGGGAAAGGAAGGATACGAAGCCGATGAAATACACGTTCCAGAAGGGATACGGATACCTCATCCAGGAGGATAACTCGGCAAAAACCACTGAAATGTTCATAGAATACGTCACGCACCAGCATAACGGCCTCCTCCTGACGAGAACCCAGCCGTCGAGGGTGAGGCAGAACTTCGGCCTCAGGACGACGCCGATACTGTGGATGACCAACGCCGCCACGGACGAGAAGTCGGTGAAGCCCCAGGACATGGACCGGATAGTCTACATAATCAAGGATTTTATACGGTTCGACACGGACTCGATAGTGCTCATACAGCGGCTTGACTACCTGATAACGGAAAACGACTTCAACAGCGTCCTCAGGCTGATACACAGCCTCAACGACCTGGTGACGACCTCAAAGTGCGTCCTCCTGGTGTCCATCGACCCCTCCACCCTAAGCCGGGAACGTCTGGCACTCCTCACCCAGGAGCTCGAGGACATAACGAACGCGGACAAGACCGCCCTCGGGGAGCCGCTCTACTCCGTCCTCCTCTTCGTGCACACCGAGAACGCCAGGCGGAGGATGCCGTCATTCAAGAGCATCACCAAAAAGTTCATGATAACCAAGACCACGGCCCGAAAAAGGATAGGTGAGCTCGAAACCAAGGGTCTGTTAAGGATATTAACCGAGGGGAGATATAAGTTCTTAGAGGTGACCGAGAAGGGGAGGGCCGTGGTGGCTAGCCCGGCCGGGATACAGGGAGGATTCGGAGATGGTGGAGAAGAATAAGATACTCGTTGTCGACGACGAGCCGGACATGGTAGACATACTTCGGCTGGTGCTCACGCAGGCCGGCTACCAGGTGCAGCCGGTGCTCAGCGGCAGGGACTGCATTGACAAGACATCGAAGGAAGACTATGACCTGATAATACTGGACATACGCATGCCCGAGATGGACGGGTGGACCACCCTCCGCAAGCTCAAGGAGCGCAAGGTCACCGACCGGACGAAGATAATCATCCTGACGGTGGAGAAGGGCCCCGGCGTGGAGATATTCGGCCTCCAGGATGTCGTGGCCGACTACCTTACGAAGCCTTTCGACAGGGAGCGGTTGATAAAGCACGTGAGAAAGGCCCTGGCGTAGCGCCTCAAGCTCATGGACGAAGCCAAGAGAGACGGGAAGAGAAGCGGAAGGGACGCCCGCTTAGGCGTAGCGGCCCCCCAATTGCCTCCGAACATCAAGCATATAATCAACTCCGTCGCTGACCCGATTTTCGTGAAGGACAGGCAGCACCGCTGGGTGCTCCTGAACGATGCTTACTGCCGTTTAATGGGGTACTCCCTAAATGAGCTTCTCGGCAAGTCGGACTACGATTTCTTCCCGAAGGCGGAGGCGGACGTTTTCTGGCAGAAGGACGAGGAGGTCTTCAGGTCGCGTGTCGAGAACGTGAACGAGGAGCGCTTCACGGACGCATCTGGCGTCACCCACACGATAGTCACGAAGAAGACGCTCTACCACGA
>Ga0315287_10005987_pt1 | contig 12040 bp, 6 predicted proteins | sample YL17G11_0_MG_FD_205037 | JGI IMG/M metagenome (GOLD analysis project Ga0315287, IMG submission 205037) | Sediment microbial communities from Yellowstone Lake, YNP, Wyoming, USA - YL17G11_0 | ecosystem: Environmental > Aquatic > Freshwater > Lake > Sediment | place: USA: Wyoming | collected...
CCGCCGCGGGGGGGCCCCCCCCCCCCCCCCCCCCCCTTTTCCCCCCCCCCCCCCCCCCCCCCCCCCCCCCCCCCCCCCCCCCCCCCCCCCCCCGCCCTCAGGCGTACGCCAACGAGCACTTCCCCGCCACCCCGCACCTGGACTACGCGGCCGCCGTGGAGGCCTACACCCTGACCAAGGCCCCCAACCTGGTCCTCAACGTGGACGGCTGCATCGGCGCGGCCTGGCAGGACCTCCTGGCCGGGTGCGGCTGCTTCAGCCCGGCCGAGGCCGCCCAGGTCGTCGAGGTCGGCACGCTCAACGGGCTGTTCGTGCTGGCCCGGTCGATCGGGCTCATCGGGCACGCCCTGGACCAGAAACGGCTCGGGGAGGGGCTGTACCGCCACCCCTGGGACAGCGTGCTGTACGGGGACGGCTCAAAAAAGTGATTTCAGAGAGGGGGCGTGTTTTATGGGGTGGGGTGGGGTGGGGTGGGGGGTGGGGGGGGTATGAGTGTGGGAAGGAGCCGGCCGCCCCGCCCCCCACCCAGCTGTGGAGGAGGCGAGGCGGGCGGTGGTGCAGAGGGCGGCGTGAAAGAAAGGTGACTAAGAAATCATTTTTTTTGCAAGCGCAAACAATTACGCGAGCGCGCAAAACAGCCAACATACTCACTCTTACACATTCGTCCGGAAAGGCGCGCCCCCTTCCCCCCTCCCCCTGCCCTTCTTGACGCAGTGAGCACACGCCATCGAGGGCTTTACGATTCTCTAGCGACAAATGAGAACAAACGAGGGGGTTGGCGGGCCCCAGCGGCGGCCCGTGTGGTGTGCACTTGCCACGCCTGGCGCGCACGGGCTTTGAGCGCGCGCCTCATTTTCATTTTTTCTCCTCTCAGCAGGGATGACGATCATGCGCTCCACCCGCCTTTTCGCCGTGCGCGCCGTCCAGCTGGCCGCACTGCTGACGCTCTCCGCCGCCGCCGGCCTCATACAGCCCAACTCGTCTGCCCTCCTCTTCAAGAACGAGACCCGGGCCTCGCTCACCGCCAAGGACGTCAGCCTGGAGGCGCTGCGCGCGCACGCGGCCGGCCTGGCCTTCGCCCTGCTGCCCGACGAGGAGGCGGTCCTGCTGTCCAAGCCGCGCCCGCACGCGTACCCGGCGGGCTACTGCAACATGTGTCAGGACAGGACGGCCTGCCCCGGCCGCACGTGCGACCAGGGCGACTGCCCGCAGTTCCGGTATGCCGGGTCACGGGCGCCGCGCGCCCTGACTGAGTGCGTGTCCAACATCCAGACGCCGTGCGATGACCGGGCCAACACTGACTGCTTCCCGTGCGCGCTTTGGCAGGAGGTGTCGTCCCGGTGTGCGCCCATGGGCGCGTCGCCGCTGGGGTGCGTGTCGCGCGGCGACTACACGATCATGCCGTCGCGCGAGACGGTCACATTCAATGCCACCGTGGTGTTGTGCACGTCGGCGCAGTGGATGGTGAGGCACAGGAGGCGGGAGCTCAAGCGGGGAAGGGTCCGCGCGGCGTGCGGAGACGGACGGGCCTCACTCTGGGAACGAGCGGGGGTCTCAAAACCGAGCTCACCCCCCACCATGACCCCCCCCCCACACACAAAATCCCTTACCCCCTCTTTTCACAGCTCGTCCCCACGCGCGCCTGCACCGGCGTCGACTCGAGCGACCCGCTGTGCACGGGCAGCAAGGCCGAATACTGGTGGGGCGCCGCCTTTGACGAGGCGGTCCTGTACGGCATCGCGCCCGGCCCGCTGGCCGCGCACCCCCCGCCTCCGTCCACCACCCTGCCCGTGTGGGACCTGGACCTCCCCGTCGCCCCCAACACGCCCAGCTGGGGCGTCGCCATCAACCCCGCAAACCGCCGGTCCCAGCACCAGACCCACATCCGCTTCGCAAAGTGGCAGCCCACTGCCGCCGACTTTGGGGCCGGCGCGTACAGCAACATCCTGCCCGCCTGGCTGGCGATCGAGACCTTTTCCGTCGACGTCGCCAACCCGACGCGCACCGGCCCGGCATCGCCAGTCGTCGTCGCAAACACCACCCAGTGGCCGCTCATCGCGACGGTGTTTGTTGCGACGGGCGCCAAACCCGACGCGGGTGCCGCCAAGGTGTGGGCGACGGCGGCCACGGTCGCGCACGGGCTCGACCCTGCCCGCCCGTATGGCATCATGATCGCGCCGCGCTGGCAGGCCAAGCTCGGCCCCGGCGGCGGGCCTGTCGTGCCGGGCGTCACCGTGTCAGCCGTCTTCGACATTGGCTCCGGCCAAATTCTGGACGAGACGCCCAACCCCAACGACTGCGTCGGGACTTGCGAGGTGTGGAACAAGCTGTGGTGGGAGGGCAAGGGCGCCCGGCCGCAGCCGCTGTTGTTCAAGAGCTGGGCGCAGGCCGCCAGGGTCGACGCGTCGGCGGCCGTCAACGACTGCGACTTGCCGCCCGTGCCGGCAGGGTACACCACCAAGGAGTGGCACGAGAAGCTGGGCCTGTCGTGGTGAGCACACACAAGCACGCACAACCAGTCTCCATCAAGAGCGCAGCAAAAGAAAAGAGAGAGAGCGGGCAGAGCGGGCAGAGAAGAAAGCACGACCACCCCCAAAAAACGTTTCCTTTTTTTTCTTTTTTTTGGGTAGTCGTGCTTTTTTCCGCCCGGATGTCCCGCGCTATAGGTCCATCGCGCGCGGGCCCTACTACATGCGCTCCAGGAAATCGGTGACGGACATGGCGGGGTCGGCGAGGAATGAAACTAAGCAACACAAAGGGCTGCCGCCGATGAGGCCGCCCCACACACCCCTGGCCAGCCCCACTCTTCTCAATCCCTCGCATGCACCTCTTTTTGACGGCCCCGCCCCCCACCCGGCCGGCCGCCCTGCCGCCCGCCGGCCCGCCGGCCGGCACTCAGCCCGGTCGTGGTGCCCCGGGCGGGCGGAGGAGTGGCGGCCGGGGCGGTGGGAGGGCGCCGGTGCGGCGAGCGCCGCCGACGCCAACGCTGCCGCCGCCGCCTCCCCGCCCTCACCTGCCCGACCCCGACCGCCCGGCCCTGGCCGCCCTGGTCATCGTCGAGGGCCCCGCCGACGCGGCCGCCGTGCGGGCGGCTGTCCGGGCGCCCATTCACTCCCTCCGCGGCGCAACGCGGACCCGGAACAGGGAGGGCCTGGCGGCGCTGCGGGCGGCGGTGGGCGGCGCGGCCGCGGCCGTCGTCCTCACCGACCCCGACGCGGCCGGCCGGACCGCCCGGGGCGACATCGGCCGCGCCCTGGCGGCCTCCTCCCCGGCCCTGCCCGTCTACCACGCCTTCATCAGCGTCCCCGACGCGACGGCGGGCGGCGCCGTGCGGGCCAAGGCCGCGGGCGACGTGGGCGTGGAGCACGCGAGCCCTGCCGTGGTCGCTGCCGCGCTGGCGGCTGCCCGGCGCAGCCGCCCACAGGCTGCTGCCCCCTGCGCTGCTGGGAGCGGCGACGCCGCCGCGGCGGCCGCGCCGCCGCCGCCCACCCCGTCCGGTCCCTTTACAGCCGAGTACCTGGTGGACCGTGGCCTGGCCGCCCCCTTCAACGCCCGCCAGCCGGGAGGGGGAGGCGGCGGCCAAGGTGTGGAGCGGCCCCCTCCCCCCACCACGACCGCCGCCCGCCGAGCGGCGGTCTGCGCCGCACTCGGCCTCGGCCCCTGCACGGGCGGCCAGCTCCTGACGGCCCTGAATGCGTGGGGGTTTGTGGTGGCGGACCTGGACGCGGTGCTCGCGGTGGTTGATGGCGGGGGCGAGGTGGGCGGTGGTGGAGAGGGCGGCGTGTGAAGAAACCTAGATTTCGTTTTTTTGTCTCATCATCGTCTCTCATCATCATTTACTCCCCTTCCCGCGCCCGCTTCGCCGGCGGCTCGCCCTCCGCCGCCAGCCCGCCAAACACGCCCGCCGGCACCGCCCGCTCCTGTGGGGCGGCCACAGGCTCGCCGTCATCGTCCAGATCAATGTCCTCCGGGCCGGCGGCGGCGGCGGTCGCCGCGGCGGCGGCCCCTGGCCCCAGCCCGGCAGGCGGCGGGGCGCCGGGCGCGACCGTCCCGCCGGACACGAAGCCGGGCAGGCGGGTGCCGGAGGGGAAGGCGGGCGGGGGAGGGGCAGGCTGCGCAGCAGCTGCTTCTAGGGCCTCCATCGCCCCGCTGGCGGCGAGTGGGTGCGGCGGCGCCGGCCCCGGCCCACCACCGGCGCGCGCGCGCGCCGGTGGTGCCACCCCAGCCGCCGCTGCGGCCGCGGCCGTCGGCGCGTGCGTCCCACTGTACGACGCGCCCACCCCGCGCCGGGCGCGCAGCATGTCCCGGAACGCCGCCTCGTCGCCGGCGCCCACCTCGAAGGCGTGCCAGGCCGCCCAGAAGGCCGCCCCCGAGATGGCGCCCTCCCCCGCCGCGGCCGGGTCGGGCGGGCTGGCATCCCCTGGGTCCGCCAGCGGGGAGGCGTGCCCGTAAATGCCGCGCGCCCGGGCGTGCTCGCCCAGGCGGGCCTCTAGGGCCGCGTACTTGACCGCGACCGCCCGGGCGGCGCCGGGCGGCAGGGCGCCCCCGCCCTCGCCCTCGTCTACCGCCTCCAGCGCGCTCTCGTACACCTCGCGCACTTTCCCGACCCCGTACGCGCCCGCCGCCGCGGCCGCGGCCGCGTCCACGACCGCCAGGCGGTCGGGCGGGGGCACGGCCATGCGGGCGGCGGCCAAGACGTCCAGGGCCGCCCGGGCGGTGGGCGCGTGGGCGGCCTCGTAGGCCGCCCACTTGAGGTAGAGCGGCGCGCGCGCGGGGGGCGGCGCGGCCCGGGTCGCCGCCCTGTACAGGTCACGCCCCCGGGCCAGGGCGCCGGCCTCCCCGCCGTGGCGGGCCTCGAAGGCGGCCAGGTAGGCTGACCAAAGGTCGCCCGCCGCGGGCCAGGCCGGGAACGTCGCCAGGCCAGCCTCGTATGCGCGGAAGGACGCCTCAAACGCCTTGTTTTCGGCCAGCAGCGCCCCCCAGTTGAGCACCATCTGGGGGGTGGCCGCCTTGGCCGCCAGCGCGCCCTCGTAGGCCGCCCGGGCATCGTCCAGGGAGCCCAGCGATTCTTCCAGGTCGCACCGCAGGGCCCACAGGCGGGAAGACCGGGTGAGGCGGGCGAGGGCGGAAGCCTTGGCGCCGGGTGGCGCGCCTGGCTCTTGGCACCCCCCGCCCCCGCCCCCGCCCCCGCCGCCGCCCCCACCGCTGCTCGTCGCCTCCCGGGCCAGCTCCAGCGCGGCCCGGTATTGCTTGGCCCGCAGCTCCAGCTCGACCCGGGCGCACCAGAGGGAGGCCAGGTCATCACCGTAGACCAGGGACCCGGCGTGCGTGCCGGGCTGCTGCTGCTGCGCGGCGCCGCGGCCCCCAGGCGCGGGCGGCGGCGCGACGGCGGCCGCGAGCACCCGGCGCGCGTTCGCGGTGTCGCCCGCCCCCTCGTACACGCCCGCCAGGCCCGTCCACAGGGTGTGCGGCTTGCCGCTCGCCCTGCCTGGCTCCACCGCCCGCACCGCCTCGGTGTACGCCCGCACCTGGCCCGCCGGGTCGCCCTCAAAGAGGCGGGCCCGCTTGTGCCATTCCGGGACGGAGTGCGGGTCCTGGCGCAGGCGGACGGACGAGAGCAGGGCCGGACGGCGGGCGGCGAGGGCTTCCAGGCGGGCCAGGCGCAGGTCCAGCTCGTCAGAGGGCGGGGGCGGGCGGAGGAGGTAGGTGTCGGGGTCGTCCGCGCCGGGCCCGCCGTCGCCGCCGCCAGAGCCCTCCCCGCCCTCCCCGGCTGCCTCCAGCGCGCGCAGCCGGTGCGCGGCGAGGCTCTCCTCAAACTGGGCGAGCGAGTCGTAGACCAGGCCGAAATCGCGGACGGTGGCCACGGAGGCCAACCCCGCCTCGTACACGTCCCGGGCCCGCTCGTAACGCCCCCGCCGGATGTGGAAGTCCGCGCGGGCGGCCCAGAGGCGGCCGGCCTCGGCGGGCGAGCGCGCGGCGCCGGCCGCCAGGATGGCGTCCACCGGCAGAGCCGCCCCCACGGCCGCCGCGTGCGTGACGGCCAGGTCGCACAGGCGCAGCCACAGGGCGTGGCGGGAGGCGCCCGAGACGGGGGCAAAGGCCGGGTCGTCCAGGGCGGCCGCCAGCACCGCGGCGGCCTCGCCCCACCGCCCCCGCCCCGTGAGCAGCGCCACAAACTCTTCCGCGTGCCCCGGCTCGAAGCGCGCGTACCGGCGGTAGACCCGCACCGCGGTCTCGGCAGGGACGCCGTCCGCGCCGCCCGCCCAGGCCAGGTAGCCGGGCCACACCCAGCGGGCGTGCTGGGTGAGGGGCAGGGACGCCAGGGCGCGGTCAAAGGCGCGGCGGGCGCGGGTGAGGGACGCGGGCGCGTGCGTGGTGAGCGTTTCCAGGTACAGGCGCCACAGCGACGGCGCCTTGTGCTGGGTGACGAGGGCACGCTCAAAGGTGGCGACCAGGGAGAGCGCGGCGGGGGAGCCCGGGCGGAGGGTGGCGGCTGCGGACGCCGTCAGCTCGGTCAGGTAGGCGTGCCAGAGCTGGTGGAGGGGGGGGGGGGAGGGGGGGGGGAGAAGAGGTGAGGCGAGCGCAGGCGAATTGGGCCTCTCCCCTCCCAAAAACCACGCCCCCGCGCCAACGCCCCTCTCTCTCTCATCTTCTCACATCCCGCCTGCAACCAGCCTGTCCCCAATCCCTCCAGCCACGCCCTCCGCACCTTGTACGACCCCGGCAGTGCCCGCACCGCCCGCTCGTAGAGGACCCGGCGCTTGGGGTCGGCGCCCGCGCCCGCGCCGTCCGGGCGGCGGGCGGCGGCTAGGTACTGCCACCACGTTTTCAGGGCGTACGGGTTGCGGGCCAGTTCCTCCTCGTACAGCAGGTCGGCGGCGGAGGGGAGGAGGGCGGTGAGGTCTTGTGTGGGAGGCGGGGCGGGGCCTGCCGACGGCGGCGGCGGCGGCGGCATCGGGTTGTGTTGTGCCTTCTCTCCTCTATCTCACACGCAAACACGCCCTCTGGGTGTGCGACCGCGGTGTGGGTGGGTGGGCGCGAGCGGGGCCCCGCTGCGTGTGTGCGCGTGCGTGCGTGTGAGGCGCGCGCGTCCTCAGCACGTTTTTTGCTTTTGTAGAGAAGGCAGGCCGTCGTCTTCACTCCCCCCTCTCACTTTTTTCTTTTTCACACAGGCACTGGTGGCGCGGCAGCAGCACCGGGCTCGCCCATCGCTCCAGCGCCCGGCGCGGACGACACCGCCACAGGCGCACCAGCAGCAGCAGACGCCGCCCCCTCCCCCGCCTGGCGGTCCACCTCCCACCGAATCTCGACGCCCGCCCCGCACACCAGTTCGACGCCGCGCCCGCCCGGGAAGGTGACCTCGAGGGCGCCCGTCGCGCGGTCCAGCGCGGCGGTGCCCTCCCGCGGCGCGTCAGCTCCCTTGGAGGCCTTCACCCTCACCCTGCCCCCCGACCCGGACCCCGGGTGCGCGCCCAGGACGACCAGCCGCTCCAGGCGCGGCCAGACGACGCCCCGGTCGCACCCGCCGCCACCTTTCCCGCCCCGCTCCTGCGCGGACGGCCACGACAGGTCCACCCCGTAGTCATCGGCCGCGTCGACGGCCAGGACGCGCCCCCGCCCCGCGCCCAGGCCCCACTCCCGCTCGTCGCCCCGATCCAGGTAGACGTCGCCGCAGGCGGGGACGCCCTGGGCGCAGGGCCGCCCGCACTTGAGCGCGGGCGCGGGCGCGCTTTGAGCGTCGCCGCCGCCCACCGAGGTGGGGGCGGCAGCCTGCATGGCCAGGACGAGCGTGAGCGGGGCGTCCCGGGCGGCGGCCGTCGAGTTGCCGCCCCGGCCCACCGGCGTCACGCTGCCGCCGATGGCTAGGATGGTGGGCCCCCCGACCTCGGGCGGCGGCGGAGCGGCCGGCGAGCCGCCCGCCACGCGCGTGCGGCGCCAAAAGTCGTACAGCGTCGCGCCCGGCGGGGCCGGCACGGCCGGCGCCTCCCCGCCCGCCGCGGCGAGCAGGGGCACGACCAGGAGCGAGTCGCCGACCGTCCAGGCGCCGGACGCGCCGCGGGACGCGCCGGCCGCCGGCCAGGCGAACCAGGCGGGGCGGGCGATGGGGCACCCGCCGGCCGAGGAGGCCGCGCCCGCCGAGTACAGCGCGGGCAGCAGACGGTACCGCACGCCCACCGCCTTGCGCGTCGCCTCCGCCACCGTCGGCCACCTGTACGGCTCCTGAAAGCCCTGGGCGTGGTGGAACCGCATGAGCGGGTGCATGCAGGCGGCCGCCACCCAGGCCGCGCACAGGTCGGGCGTGGCCAGGTTCATGAAGCCGCACACATCCCCGCCGGTGAAGGGGTTGCCGCTCAAGCCCGCGGCCAGCACGGCCGGGATGAGGCGGCGCAGGTCCCGCCACCCGCTCGACGTGTCGCCCGTCCAGTGGCCCGCCACCCGGCCAGTGCCCAGGAAGGTGGACCGCCCAAAGGCAAAGGGGCGCACATTCCTGTTGAGGTCCGCCAGTGCGTCGACCGTGACGAGGCTCATGTAGTGGCCGTACAAGTTGTGGGCGTCATACTCCAGGGCCCCGCTCGCCGGGTGGGTCGCCGTGATGGGCAGCGTCTTCTCGGACAGGTTACGCTGGGCGCCCGCGTTGTTCAGCTTGAAGGGCGGGTCGAAAATGCCGGGCGGCGGCAGGTTGCTCTTTTTGGCCCCAGCGGGCACGCCCCAGGTGCAGTCCAGCTTGCACTGGAAGTTGTTGTTGGGGGCGACCGCTTTCTCGGTGTCGGTTGGGGAGGTGCCGCCAGGGGGGGAGCAGACGTCGCCCGAACAAAAGTTGGAGACCTCGTTCATGTCCTGTGAATAATAATAATAATAATAATAAAGTTAGTGAGAGAGGGAAGGTCGCGGCCCCGCCGCCGCCGGTCGCCGGTCGCGCGCGCGCGCACATGCTCTTCAACCTCCTTTCCACACCCCCGCCGGTCGCGCGCGCGCGCACATGCTCCCTAACCATTTCCCACCCCCCGCTTATTCTCTCTCTCTCTCTCTCTCTTCTCACCAGCCACACCCCGTCCACGCCGCCCACGTCCGCGGCCATGCGCTTCAGGGCGGCGCTCCACCACCCGGACGTGGCCGGATTGTCCATGAAGTCCGGCCAGTGCACTGCGCCCGGCCACATCTGGCCCAGGTAGGGCGCGCCCGTGACGTCACGAATCAAAATGCTGCCCGCGGCCACCGCGTCCTCGTAGGGCCTGTACCCTTTGTGGGCGGCAATGCAGGGGTCTAGGATGGGGACCCACTTCCTGCCCGTTTCGTGGAGGAAGGCCACAAAGTCGCGCATGGCGGGGCGCTCAAAGCCGCGGCCCCACGTGAAAATGCGGTCCTCGTCCATGTACTGGGAATCGGACACAAAGGTTTCCAGGGGGATGCCCGCCGCCTCGTAGGACTCCACGATGCGGCGGGAGACGGCGGCGGAGCCGAGGCCGTACTTGGAGTTCATGAGCCCGAGCGCCCAGTAGGGCTGCAGGGCAGGAAAGCCGATGATGGAGGCGACCTGGCGGGCGACGTCGGACGGGGTGGGGCCGGCCGCGACGATCAGGTCGAGCCCGCCGCCCGTGACGCGCCAGGTCAGCTTTTCCTCGGTCGCCGATATTTCCAGCCCGTTAGAGGACAGCAGGATGAGGGCGTGCGTCGCCCCGTCGGGCCGGACCTCCCACACGATGGGCCAGGCGCCGTACGTGTTGGCGCCCGCGTCCGCGGCGGCCGAGTCGCGCGCCCAGAGCGTGATGGCGAGCCCGTCCCGGGGGAGGGGCAGGCCGGCCGCCGGGGTGCGCTCGCCCGCGCCGTACAGGACGGCGCCGGGGGCGATGGGGCTGGAGAACTCGATGTACTGGTCCTTGAAGATGAAGCGGGAGCCGGACGTGGTGAAGAGCGGGGTGGCGGCGCAGGGGGCGGCCAGGGAGGCCGGCCCGAGGCCGCCGCCGTCAACCTTGCCGCCAGCGCACCCGTACTTGGAGCGGGCGACGGCCACGGTGAATGGGGCGGACGTGGCGGATAGGGTCAGCAGGGCGTCCCGGTCGTCCCTCCGGTCCTTGGCGTGGCGGGCGGCGGCCGGCGGGCCCGGCAGCGTGGAGGCGGGGAGGGCCCACCGGCCGGGCGCGGAGACGGCGACGCGTGCGACGTCGGGCGCCAGGAGGGTCGCCTCAAAGTCCAGGGCCGCCACGTCCGGGCCCAGCTCAGGGGACGTGCCGCCCCCTTCCAGCTCCAGGGCGGCGACCAGGTGGCCGGCGCTGTCGGGCACGACCCGGCCGCCGCCGACCGCGTTGCCCGCCCCGGGCGAGCCGGGGCCCCGCCGCCCTGAGAGGCGGGCCCGGTAGCCCGCGCCCCGGGCGTTTGGGTGGAAGCAGGAGGGTAGCCACAGGCGGGTGTCGCCCTGGTAGGTGGGGGGCGGGGAGGAGCAGCAGCCCCGGGAGGCGCACTGCTCGGGGGCGATGCCGTACCAGCCTGACGGATGGGGCGGGAGAGAGAGGGGTGATGAGAAGCAGAATGGATGGAGAGCAGGGCCAGGCGCGAGGGCGTGAGTAAAACAAAATAAACGCGTGCCTGCCCGCCACCGACCATTCGCCAACACCAAAGCACGTTGCCTCTAGGCAAGCCCCAAGCTGGTGGAGCACATTTATAGAAACGCCTCTCTGCTGGACGGTGCACTGCCCCTATTCTCTCGGCCCATCTGAACAAAGCGGGTGACGGCTAGTTCAATGCTCATTCTACTCACCACACTCCTTGCGCGGCCCGCTGGCCTGGCAGTCCCCCGCCGCCGGCGGGAGCTGAGGCTTCTGATAGACGTAGGAATCCGGCAGGCTGGTCGCCTCCTCGCCCGGGGTGGGCGGGGCGGACGGGGACGGGATGCCGGGAGGAGAGTCATCGGCGGGCGGCGGGGTGGCCACGGACGGCGACTCGGGCGTCTGGGCAAAGGCCAGAGTGAGGCAGGTGAGGGCCACCACCAGCAGGGCCGATGCCCTGCGCGTGGGGTGGTGGACCATGAGGGCGCGGGGGGGTGTTTAGGCCGCCCGTGAAAAAGAAAACGAAATGAACCCCGCTGACCGGGTCTGACCTCATTAGCCACAAGAGAGCGCGCGAGCGAACAGAAAAAAATTAAGGGCCCCGCCTTTGCTCTCCGCGCCGCACCCGCGGGGCCATCAACACGCCCTTCAGACTCGCTCAGTGCACTATAGCCACCACACCTTATTCAGCCATGGGCGGCTCTGCATTCATCCGGACCCTATCTGCCCTCCTGGCCCTGTCGGCAATTGCTTTCGCATCGTCCGATGCTCCTCCTCCTCCACCAGCCCCCGCCGCTCCACCACCTCAAACCATTCAACGCACGTTGCCCCTCTCCGGCTTTCGGGCCGTCGCCATCTGTGCGCCCGTTGCCGTCCTCATCACGGACGCGCCCGACGGCAAGACCTTTGAGGCCCTGGTCTCCGGCCCCGCGCCCGCCGTGGGCGCCCTCGCCTTCACCCCCACCCGCCACTCGCTGCAGGTGGAGACTGCAGGGAGCGCCGGCTTTGTGCTGGGCAGCCCGCTCACCGTCGAGCTCCGCCTGCCGCCCGGCATCCTGTCGTATGTCGAACGCGTGCACGCCCCGGGCGACACCGTCATCGCCGCCACCTGGGACCCCTGGCAGGCGGAAGTGTCCAGCAGCGCGCAGGGCGGCGTGATTGTGAGCGGGGGGATGGGGGCGGCCGGCGCCGGCGCCTCGGCCAAGGTCTCGCTCGCGGGCCCGGGCCCCGCCATCGTGTCCGGGCCCGCCTCCCGGTGGGAGGTCTTTGCTGGGTCGCCGGGCGGGGCGGTCCACGTGTCGGGCCCCACCAAGTACGTGGTCGTGAAAGTGGACGGCGGGGCGAGCGTGACAGTCGCGCCCGCGAGCGACAACGTGACTGTGGCGGGCTGGGTCGGGGCAGCCCCGGGCACCACCCTCTTCCTGGGCGGCGGCCGCGGCGACTGCCAGGCTCACTCGGACGCCTGGACTGCCCCGCCAAGGTCACCCCCCGGCGCG
>Ga0315287_10005988_pt1 | contig 12040 bp, 10 predicted proteins | sample YL17G11_0_MG_FD_205037 | JGI IMG/M metagenome (GOLD analysis project Ga0315287, IMG submission 205037) | Sediment microbial communities from Yellowstone Lake, YNP, Wyoming, USA - YL17G11_0 | ecosystem: Environmental > Aquatic > Freshwater > Lake > Sediment | place: USA: Wyoming | collected...
TTCATCCGCCGCCCGCCGGACATGAGCAAGACGCCCGGCCAGGCGGCGGGCAAGGACGGCAAGCCCGTGGCGCGCGGAGTCGACGCCACCGGCCGGCCGGTGCCAAGTGAGGATCCCGCTGCGGAGAACGGCGACGCCGGCGGCGTTGACGACGAGGCCGCAGCGGATGACGATGCAATTCAGGAGGGCGCGCGAGCCGTGGCGGGCAGCAGCAGTGAAGCCGCCACCAGCCTGCGCCGCCCCCGGAAAAAGAGAAGGAAGAAATGACCGATCAACGACCCATTAACCCACCGAAGTGCGACGTCTTCCAGGCCACCGGCTCCGACGGTGAGGCGCTGCGCGAGCAGCTGTTCCGCCAGGGCCAGGGCCGCGAGCTGTACTACCAAGAAGTGACCGCCGAGGACGGCACGCTCACGGAGTACGGCTACCCGCGCACGCAGGTGATGGACTTCATCTACGAGATGGCCTACCCGGTGATCAAGCTGATCGACGACCGGGCGGTCATCAAGGTCAAATCCAACCGCGCGGTGACGGACTTCTTCGTCATCGTGCAGTCGCGGCGCGGCGGGACCTACATCGGCCGCCACGGCATGACGCTGGACGCCGTGGAGAACCTGGTCTGCCACAGCGTCTCGCTGCACTTCCCGCGCTGGGTTTCCGTCAGCGTGGACGTGGACAACTACCGCCGCAAGCGCCAGGCATACCTGGAGGGACTGGTGAAGAAGGTGGTGCGCGAAGTCGAGCGCGACCATCGCGAGCGGCCGGTGTTCGACCTGCTGCCCAAGGAGCGCAAGTTCGTGCACCAGTTCTTTACCGGCCACCCCTACCTGACCACCGAGTCGCGCGGCGTGGGCCTCAAGCGCACGCTGTTCATCCTGCCGCGCAAGGACCTCGAGGAGGCTTAAGATGGAGCGCACGGCGCGCGTGCTGCGCAAGCGCCGCGACCGCGGCGGCGTGCTGCTGGGCCTCTGCGCGGGCATCGGCGCGCACCTGGGCGTAGATCCCGTGGTGATCCGCTTCGCCCTGCTGCTGCTGGTCTTCCTGCCGCCCGCCGGCCTGGCCGTAATCCTGATCTACCTGCTGTTCTCGCTCTTCGTGCCGTACGAAGAAACGTAGGCAGTAGGCGACAGGCGGTAGGCAGCAAGAGCGGCGTGGCGGCGGGAAGGATGCCCGCCCTACCGGCCTACGGGCGCCAGCTGCGGCCCCAGCGGCCGCCGCCATGCTCACCGTGCGAGCGCTGGCTGTCAGTGCCGGCGCTGGCGATCAGCACGGGCGCGTCGGCCGGTGCGTCAGGCGCGGGCTCAGTGGCGCTAGCCACCTGCTCGAGCAGCGCGGATGGCTGTGTCGCGGGCGCTGCGGAGTCGCCGCTGGCGAAGCCCTGCCAGTACTTCATCACCTTGCGCTGGTAGGCGCAGCCGCGCAGCTGCTTGCCGGTGTTGTAGTAGCTAAGCATCACGGCGGGCTTGTCGCCGCCGCGGCGCAGGATGTAGGCACCGGCGCGCACGTTGTCCGCCAGGTTGTACAGGTCCACTTCGATGCCGTAGACGCGCTTCAGTGAGCGCGCCCAGAACGGCTGCACCTGCATCAGGCCCACCTCGCCGTGGCTGCCGCGCTTGACGCGCCCGTCGTCGCGGGTATGGCGGCCGTGCGACTCGATGTACGCCACGCTCCACAGCATCTCGGGGTCGATGCCGGTCTCCTGCGATGCCGAGGCGATTGCCGCCGCCAGCTCGCCGGCGTAGACCGGGCTGTCCGCCAGCTGCGCCTGCAGCTCGCGCTGCCACAGCGGCTGATAGTCCGCGGCCTGAACTACGGCGCTGGTGACGCCGCGGTTCACGCCGTCACAGGCCATGCCAAGATGCACGGGCAGCGAGGGGCTGGCCACCCATGGCAGTGCTAAAAGCACGTAATGAATGAAATTCACGAAGCAATGTCCTCCAAGAAAACCAAATGCCGGCGGCGCCGCTTCATCGCGACGTTCCACCGGCCTGACCCCTAAAGCCCCGGGGCTTCAAGGGCGGGGGTTTATACCATAACCAGGACGCATTCGCCAAGCTCTGGTTCAAATAGATCCGGCTTCTAAATATTGCTGAGTATTGCGATTGCAATATTCCGACGTCAGTAGAACGCACCAGCGGCGGGCGGTGGGCAGCAGGCAGCAAGAACCGGTAGTGCCGCCGTCTTCGTAGGGGCGAAGCCATGCTTCGCCGTCCCCGGGTGGCGGCGGCTCGCCGCCGTCCTAGGTGCCACGGGCGACGGCGCCCGCGCCACCGAGATGCGCAAAGACCGGCAGGCGGCGACGCCTGCCGCCACGCAGGAGTGGGCTAGCCGCCGGCAGGGATCTCCCTACAGCCACATATCTCTTCTTATGCTCTGTGTCCTCTGTGTTCTGTGGTGAAGCTCTTAAGACGCCGGCGTGGCGCCGGCGCTCCGGGGAGCGCGGCTTTTCAAGCCGCTCTTAAGCTGCGGGATACAATCCCGCGCTCCGAAGAGAGGGGCGGGAAGATCTTCCCGTTGGACCTCGATCCTGCACGCTGCCGCGGTCCAGGGCAGCGCCTTCAGCGCAGCGCTCGATGTGCCAGTCGCCCGGGGGGCGCAGGCGGCAAGCCGCGGCGTCCCGCTCGCCACCGGCCCCAGGTAAGGCCGGCGAGGGAAAGCGAAGGCATCCAAGTCGCTGACCAGCTAGCTGACAGCTAAGCATACCCGCTAGATTTGCGTATACAAGGGCCTTAGCAGCGGCTAACACGGCTGCTGCAAAATCGTCCAAAGGATGGCGGACAAGATGTCCGCCCCACCAAGACGGGCCGGGCAAGAAGGTTCCAGGTGTTAGGTTCTAGGTTTTAGCAAGACAAAAGAGACATGCGACGGCGTGGGCCATGGCGCCTTATCTGGCTAGAACCTAAAAGCTAGAACCTGAAACCTTACTGACCGAAGACGGGCCGGCACAAGGCTGGCCAAGAAGGTTCTAGGTGTTAGGTTCTGGGTTTTAGCAAGACAAAAGAAACACGCGACGGCGTGCGCCATGGCTCCTTAGTTGGCTAGAACCTGAAACCTAGAACCTAAAACCCTACTGACCGAAGACGCACGAAGCGCGGCTTCGCCCCTACGAAGATGAAGAACGGACTACAAGTCCGTGCTCCCGAAAACGCCGGCGAGTCGTCGGCGCTCCAGCCGGAGTAAAGCCCGGCGCGGCGCGAGCCGATGTACAGATCAGGGAGATTCGCCATGGATGGTGAACAATGATACGCGGGACCTTTCTGGGCCTCGAGATCGCGAAGAAGGGGCTGTTTGCGGCGCGCGCCGGCCTGGACACCACGAGCCACAACGTCGCCAATTCAGCCACCGAGGGCTACAGCCGCCAGCGCGTGAATCTGCGCGCCAGTTCGCCGCTGTCCTACCCCGGCCCGTTCATCACGCTGCGCCCCGGCCAGATCGGCACCGGCGTGGAAGCGTACTCGATCACGCGCATCCGCAGCGACTTCGTCGAGGCGCAGATCCACAAGGAGGGCGGCGGCAAGGAGATGTACACGCAGCAAAGCGAAGTGTTCACGCGGATCGAGGGCATCGTCGGCGACCCCTCGGACACCGCGCTCAACGGGCTGATGGAACACTTCTTCGGCGCCTGGGAGGACTTAAGCAACGACCCCGAAAGCGCCTCGGCGCGCACCAACCTGCGCGAGTCCGCCCGCGCGCTGACCGACTTCGTCAACGAGATCGACTTCAACCTCAAGCAGGAAATCAACAACATCAACGAGCTGCTCTACGAGAAAGTCAACACGCTCAACGGCCTGGCCGAGCAGGTGGCGGAGGTCAACGATCAGATCATCCAGATCGAGGGCAGCGGCCAGGGCAACAGCCTGAAGGCCAACGACCTCAAGGACCGCCGCGACCTGCTGGTGGAGCAGATGAGCCAGCTGGTCAACGCGCGCGTGATCCTCAGCGACAACGGCGGGATCAGCGTGCTGGTGCAGGGGCACCCGATCGTCACCGGCGAGTTTGCCCACGAGATCGGCATGCGCCCGAACCCCGCCGATCCCTTCCGCCCGATCATCGAGTTCACGAAAAGCCGCATCCCGCTGGAGATCAACAGCGGCGAGATCGCCGGCCTGATGCGGATGCGCGACGTGGAGATCCCCGCGGTCACCGAGCACTTGAGCCAGCTGATCACGGCGTTCACCAACCGCGTCAACGACATCCACCTGGGCGGCTACGGCCTGGACGGGCACACCAGCCGGCCGTTCTTCATTGACAACGAGCTGCGCCGCGTCGCCGGCACGCTGGCCCTGCCGGCGGACACCACGCTTTCCACCACGCTCGACGAGCTGGGCATCAGCAGCGGCGACTTCTTCATCCAGGGCCAGCATATCGTCATCGAGCCCAAGGAAGTGCTGCCCGGCCAGGCGATCACCGTCGGTGATCTGCTGGGGCGCATCGAGGATGCCAACATCGACATCCGCGCCGAGCTGGACACCTCGCTGGGCTTCCCGCGCATCGTCATCAGCCAGTTCAACCCGGTCAGCGCAGATACGCAGCTGACGCTCAAGGATGGCAGCAGCAACTTCTTCGAGGTCACCGGCCTGGACAAGGCCATCATGCAGGACCTGCAGGGCGAGCCGCCGTACCAGAACGCGCTGTACAACTTCAAGCTCAACAGCACGATCCTCAGCGATCTCAACGCCATCGCCGCGGCGGGCGACGACGGGCTGGGCTATCCCGGGCCCGGCGACAACCGCGTCGCGCTGGCCATCGCCGACCTGAAAAACAAGAACGACGCGCTGTTCAACACGTCCTTCGGCGAGTTCTACCAGAGCGCGGTGGCCACGCTGGGCAGCGTCTCGGAGACCGCCAAGCGCAGCCTGAACACGCAGACGCTGGTGGTCGACCAGCTCGAAGAACGGCGCCAGGAGATCAGCGGCGTGAACCTCGACGAGGAGGCCGTGAACCTGGTGCGCTACCAGAAGGCCTTCGAAGCCTCGGCGCGCGCGCTGACCACAATCGATGAAACCCTGGACCTGATCGCCAACCGCCTCGGGATCCTGGGGAGGTAATGACGCATGCGCATCTCTAACAACCTGCTGATCAGCCGCTACATGAGCGACCTGACGGCGGTGCAGCTGTCGATTTCAAGGTACCTGCGGCAGACGTCGACCGGCAAGGCCTTCGAGCGGCCGAGCGACAACCCCGGCGCCACGGCGGTCAGCCTCGACCTGCACTCCGCGCTGGCGCACCTGACGCAGTACAACCGCAACATCGACGACGGCAACAGCCGCCTGAGCTATACCGAGACGACGGTCAGCGAGGTCGACACGCAGCTGCAGCGCGTGCGCGAGCTGACCGTGCAGGGCAGCAACAGCTACCTGACGCGCTCCGACCGCAGCGCCATCGCCCAGGAGATCAACCAGCTGCTGGAGCACGTGATCACCATCAGCAACTCCAACTTCCGCGGGCGCTACATCTACAGCGGCTACGAGACGCTGACGAAGAGCTTCGACATCAACTCCAACACGCAGGACGGCTTCACCAACTCGGTGACCTACCGCGGCGACACCGGCCTGATCGACCGCAACATCGGCATCGGCCGCGACCTGGGCATCAACTTCACCGGCAAGCAGCTGTACCTTAACCGGACCTACGAGCTGACCGGCAAGCAGCTCTCCGGCGAGCCGCTCGGTTTCAACGGCGCGTTCCAGATCAACAACCAGCTGTTCGTCGTCTCGCCGACGATGACGCTGGCGGACGTGCGCGACATGATCAACATGAATACGGACACCGAGGTGCAGGCCACGATCGAGCCGGGCTTCCGGCTCAAGCTGGCCTCGCTCAACAGCTCGCTGCCGATCAAGGTGGCCGACATCGCCGGCACGGTGCTGTCCGACCTCGGCATCCTGCCCGAGGGCGCGCTCAACCTGGCGCAGGTGCCCGCGCCGGGCCTGCCGCTGACCGACAGCCGCGGCGCGATCCACGACAACGCAGGCGCGCCGATCGTCTTCCCGCTGACCATCACTACGGCCACGCAGGACATGGTGGTCACGCTGGCCGGCGCGGCGAACAACGGCTTCACGCAGACCGAGGCGCTGAAGCTCGACGCGATCACCTACAACACCTCGGCGGAGTTGGTGGCGGAGATCCAGAAGCGCGCCGACCTGGCCTTCGGCCAGGAGAAGATCATCGTCAACGACGTCGGCGCCGGCGTGATCGAGCTCGAGACTTACGTGCAGAGCAGCGCGGTCGGCGTCAACGACCTGCGCCTCGGCGGCACAGCGCCCGACGGCACGGTGGATACGGCGACCACGGCGCTGGGCCTCAACAACCTCGGCGGGCCGCCCTGGCAGGCGGATCTCGCCGGCACCGACGGCAACGACCGCTTCACCATCGACCTCGGCTTAAGCGCCTACCGCCAGAGCGGCGACGAGACGCCGCTGGACCTGCCGGCGATCGAGATCAACCTCGACGGCGGGCCGGCGGGCCCGGCCACGGTGCAGGACATCGTCGACAACATCAACCTGAAGATCCTCAAGAACAAGTACCTCTCCGGCCTGGTCGAGGCGGTTAACGACGGCGGCCGCGTGCGCATCCAGACGACGAAGAAGGACGGCTCGATCGCCGCCGGCGACCTGCTGCTGGCCAACGCCGTGGCCGGCCCGCCTTTGCCGGCGACGGACACGCTGGGCGCGCTGGGGTTCTACGTCGATCCGGCGACGGGGATCAGCGCGCCGCCGATCCCGGCAACGGTCTTCGGCACCGCCGGCTACCCGCCGGGCACGGGCGCGATCGTCGCCGGCGTCAACGACCAGTTCAGCATCGACCTCGGCCCCGGCAGCAGCATCGACGGCACCAATCCGGCGCCGGTCACGCTGACGCTGACGCCGGGCGCCTACGGCACGGCGCTGGCGCTGGCCAACGAGATCAACAACCAGATCGGCCTCTCGCCGGTGCTGAAGAACGCCGTGTTCGCGCAGGTGCGCACGGTGGCCGGCGTGGATTTCGTCGACCTTGTGACGGCCAACGTGGGCAGCCGCGTGCAGGCCAACGACCTGGTGCTGACCGATATCGCAGCGGGCACGCTGGCCAACCTCGGGCTGGCCAACCCGGCCATGCCGGGCGGCGGCACGGCAGCCGGCCAGGGCATCATCCAGCAGCCGCACAACCTGATCGACACGATGATCCAGATCCGCGACGAGCTGCTGGGCTACGCCGGCCGCCACAGCCGGCTGGTCGACATGCAGGACGCCGACGGCAACACCCTCGGGCTGTTCCCCGGCAACACCATCCGCATCAACTCCGGCGGCACGTCGCTGTCCTTCGTCGTCCAGCGCTTCACGACGCTGGAGGACCTGGCGGACACCATCCAGCGGCAGCTGGGCTTCCAGCTGGAAGTGGACGTGCTGCGCGACGGCCGCATCCGCATCTTCAACCCGACGACGCAGGTGGTCAGCGGTATCAGCATCGACGCAATGGACGCCAGCGGCAACCACGTCACGGCGTTCGAGCAGGCCTTCAGCCCGCTCCGCGGCAACCTGCAGTACCGCAGCGAGCTGAACAGCGAGAGCGTCTATGAGGACGAGCGCTTCCAGCACCTGACCTACCGCATCGGCGACGTGGACGACGGGATGGAGACGATCCTCTCCACGCTGGCGGTGATCGGCAGCCGCACCAAGCGCCTGGAGATGACGAGCTCGCAGAATGACAGCGTCGAGGTGAACCTGCTGGAGATCCAGACCAAGAACGACAACGTGGACATGGCGGAGACCATCATCAAGCTGCAGGAGCAGCAGAACGTGCTGCGGGCAGCGCTGGGCGCCGGCGCGCAGGTGCTGCCGCCGAGCCTGTTCGACTTCCTGAAGTAGGAGTAGCGGGTGGCGCTTGAAGCAGTCGGCGGTGCGACGCTGGCGAAGCAGCTGTTCCCGGGGCGGCTGCAGCTGCAGCACAGCTTCGGCACGCTGACCATCGACAGCACGCAGCCGCGCCGCGAGATGGGCTACTACGGCTTCACGGAGTTCGTCAGCCAGAACACCGCCTATGCGCAGAGGCAGGTGCAGCGCGGCATCGCCGATACCGTCGCCGCCGGCGACGCGCTGCTGCGCATCGAGAACGGCGGCAACGCCCTGCGCAGCCTGGCCAGGCAGCGCGCCGCCGTGCGCGAGCAGGACACGCAGATCGTGCTGGGCTTCATGCCGCTGTCCCCGCCCGCCGTGCGCTTCATCCCCGGCACGCTGCGCATCGACGTGGTGTACTAGCGGCGCGGCCGCCGGCTGGCCGCGGGTTGCAGATCGCGCCAGGGCTGCCGATGAATACATAGGAGCAGGGAGCAGCGGCGCAGCGGCGGGCAGGCCATGAGAACGGCGCGCCGCAGCGAGACCGGCTCTCAGTTTCGATACGATTAAGCCGTCGAGAGGTCCGCAGTGGAGTTCATCAGCGAACGCTTCGGCAGGATTGAGTACGATGAGGCGGAGGTGATCCGCTTCCCCGACGGGCTGATCGGTTTTGCCGGCATGTGCCGCTTCTTCCTCTACGTCGACGAGCGCGTGGCCCCGCTGGCCTGGTTGCACAGCCTGGACGACGCCAACCTGGCGTTTTTAGTCTGCGACCCGTTCACCTTCTTCCCCGACTACGAGGTGCGCGTCACGCTGCCCGGCGCGCTGCGCAAGCAGATGGGCGAGAGCCGCGACCTGCGCGTGATGGCCATCGTCACCATCCACGCCGACTTCGCGCACAGCACGGTCAACCTGCTGGGCCCGCTGGTGATCAACGCGCGCTCGCGCAACGGCTGGCAGATCATCCTCGAGGACGACGAGCTGACGACGCGCCACCAGCTGTTCGACGCCAGCGCCGAGGAAGCGCAGGCGATCTAGCGCCGCGCCGGCAGTACAATATGTAGATCACCGCGTTGGGGAGTGCAGATGGCGCTTCAACCTTCCCGCCAGGGCTGTCTTCGGCTCTACCTGTACATGGCGCTGGTCTCGGCCGCACTGGGCATCTTTATGTTCGGCGCAGACCTGATCCATGCCGACATGGATGTGCGCAACGTCGCGCTGTGGATGGCGCTGCTCGAACTGCTGCTGTGCATCGCGCTGCTTGGCTGCGCCGTCGCCACGCTGCTCGGGAAGCGCTGGGGCGTGCTCGGCCTGTTCGTGACCGCGCTCGTCTACCTCATCGTCAGCGTCGTCGAGATCTCGACGATGGCTAGCGGCTCCTCGCTGAAGGTCGCCTCCGGGGTGTTCTTGCTAGTGCTGCTGAGCATCCTCGCGCTGCCGGAGCTGAAGCAGCCCAAGGCGGGGAGCTGAGCCGCGTGGCGCGCTCGCGGAGGCATGGCTGGCGCGCGGTTACAACAGCTGTGGCGCAGCTGCGGCGCGATGGCAATGCGCGCATGCAGTGATGCAGGTGGCGCGCATGGCGCTGCGGCCGCGCACATTGCGGCGCGCTTAACGCTGTGGTAGCATTACAGCCCCGCGGAGAGTTGGCCGAGTGGTTGAAGGCGGCTGCCTGCTAAGCAGTTGTACGGGCGAATACCTGTACCGAGGGTTCGAATCCCTCACTCTCCGCCACTTAGTATACGAGGCGCGCCGCGCGAGCGGCGCGTAATGCGAAACCCAGTCCCAGAGCACTTTCCGCGAATCCAGAATCCAGTTCGAACCGACCTGCGCGCAAAGCGCGCGCAGTTTCAAGAGATCACCACCCGCTGAGGCGTTTTTCCAGTCCCGCACTAGCTCAAGCGGCTGCTTCATTTGTTCGAACTTCATTCCAGCCGCGCCTTTGGCGATCTCCTTGCGTCCTTCAATCAACGCGACCTTGCGGTCGATCAACTCGGACTTGCGGGCGTTGTACTCCGCCCGATCAATATCCCCGCCAACATACAAGTCAGCCAGACGCGACAGCCGCGTCTGGATCGTCTTCTGCTCAGCATCAAGAGCCGCCAGCTCGCAGTCCAGGCGGGCGTTCACGCCCGACTCTTCGTGTTCAATCTCAGCCAGCATCCGCTCAATCCAGTTCGCTGGAAGCTCAGCCAGCTGGCTTATGGCTGCGGTCAGCTGGGTGTGCAGCTCCTCCTCGCGCACGAACGGCTGGGAACACTTCACCACCTGGCTGCGCTTGGTACAGTGGTAGTAGGTATGGCCTTTCTGAACCTCGGCGGTCACAGCGTGCCCGCACTCGGCGCAGCGCAGGAATCCCGTGAGCGCGAAGTCATACTTCCGCTTCCTGGACTTGGCCTTGCCGCGATTGCGCATCATGGCCTGCGCGGCGTCCCACAGCTCCTTGCTGACGGCGGGCTGGTGGATGCCCTGGTAGCGTTCGCCGGTGAAGTTGAACGCGCCGTAGTAGAAGGGGTCTTGGAGCATCCGCTGCACCTGCGACGCGGACAGGGGATTGCCGCCGTTGCCACTCAGCCCCAGCTCGTGCATCTTCAAGCCCAGGTCAAGCAATGCGTACTGGCCGGAAGCGTAAAGCTCAAACAGCTGCCGGAGCAGCGGGAAAGTTAGCGGGTCAGGGACAATCTCGCGCGTCCTGGGATGATTGGTGTACCCGCGCTTGGCCCAGTTGGGATAGATGCCGCGCTCCAGCTTGGACTTGAGTCCGCGCCGGATGTTCTCCGAGAGGTTGTCCGAGTAGTACTTGCTCTGGGCAAAGGCCATGTACAGCGCGAACTTGCCGTGGCTGTCATTGGTGAAGTGGTAGTTGGCGAAGCTCAGCTGCCGGATCGCGCCGGTGTCCAGCAGGTAGATGATGCGTCCGCCGTCAACCGAGTTGCGGGCCAGGCGGTTAGGTTCCCACGCCAGGATCGCGTCAGCTTCGCCCTGCTCGATGCGCGATAGCAGCTCATTGAACTGGGACCGTCCCGGCTTGCTGGCGGTCTGGGCTTCGGTGTACTCGCCGACAATGACCAGCCGTTCCTTGCGGGCCAGTTCCCAGACTTCGCGCAGCTGGTCTTCAATGCTGCGGGCCTGGCGCTCTTCGCTCTCGCTCGACTTGCGGGCGTAGATGAAATACTTGATCTGGCGGGGGTCGGTCTGCTTCATATCCATATACTCGTTGAATTAGCTGTTATGACTAAACTTCGGGCGGGGCGCTGCGGCTGCTGGACACTTCCCAGTTGCCGTCTTTGGCTAGCACGCGGATGCGCCCGTCTCCACGGGTGGTGAGCACTCTGCGGAATGAGCCGTCTTCCAGCTTCACGCCGCGTGCATGCTCGCGGTAGGGCGCGCGCTTGGTGAGTTGCCGTCCCTTGGCCTGCTCTTTGTCCGAGATTACGATGAGCTTAGGCGACAAGTACTGGAACGCTTCCTCCAGGTAGCCGGTTGGCCTGCCGTGGTGCGACGCGATGAGCAGGTTCGTCTCGCGCAGCCAATACTGGAACGCCTTGTTCGGCAAGTGCAGTCGCCAACCACGGGCGGTCAGGTCGCCAGGCAGGCAGACGGTGAAACCGTCCTCGGTGATGAAGCTCACGAGCGACAGGTCGTTCACGTCGCGGACGCTGCCGATAGGCAGGTAGAACTGGCGCAGCTCCATTGTCTTGAACTGGCGCGATGCCTCAATCGGCTGAAGCTCGGAAATGGTCTTGCTCTGCGACAGGTACGCTTGCTGCGCCTTGCTCAGCGTGTCCTTCAATTCGGACAAGGTCTTCAAGTACAGCTGCGGATGCTGCCAGACGTGAAGCGGTTGCAGTTTCTCAAGTACATTCGGCAAATCAGCCAAGTGGTCTTGGTCTGGGTGAGTGAGAATAACGTGGTGTAGTCTCCGGCGAGAACCGAATCCCTGCTTGGCTAGTCCGTCCGATGGTCGCCAGCCAGTTGTGGAGTTATAACCGCAATCTACCAGAACGGCTTCATTCTGCGTGCTCAAGATGAGAACGCAGTCGCCATGCTCAACATCGTAGATGCGGATATCCATAACTCACACATTATCCGCCGGACATAAGGACGGCGCAACCATTCCCTTCGCCCAATTCGCGGAAAGTGCTCTGGGACTGGATTCCGCCTTACGCGCTCCTCGCGGAGCGCGGCGCTTGTACGGATTGGTCGTGCTTGTTAGCCAAGCTCCGTAC
>Ga0315287_10005989_pt1 | contig 12040 bp, 5 predicted proteins | sample YL17G11_0_MG_FD_205037 | JGI IMG/M metagenome (GOLD analysis project Ga0315287, IMG submission 205037) | Sediment microbial communities from Yellowstone Lake, YNP, Wyoming, USA - YL17G11_0 | ecosystem: Environmental > Aquatic > Freshwater > Lake > Sediment | place: USA: Wyoming | collected...
TCTTCTATTGGCTGCGTTGCTACCTGCACTGCGAAGGGCTCAGGGACAGGCCAAAGCTACGGTGTGCAGAAATAACGTCAAACAATGGGGTTTGATGTTAACTATGTATTCCAATGAAAATAATGGACATTTTACGCCAGGTTTTAACGTCCGACAGGGTATGTGGATGATAAAGCTGCGTCCCTACTACAAGAATTCCGACAAAATACGCATATGTCCAAAGGCCACGAAATTATTGAGCACCACAGGCTTGGTTCCTGACTCATTTACAGCCTGGGGAATTTATGGTACTCCTGGATACAATAACTGGACACCTGCCTATGGCGAGCCAGGTCTTTATGGCAGCTACGGTATAAACGAATGGGCTCACGACCCGCACAGCCCGGCGCAACCTGATGATTTATATACAATAAGTGCGGCCGACTTGCCTTATTACTGGAAGACCGTAAATCAAAAAAATACGAGTACTATACCGATATTTGGTGATTCGATATGGGAAGGAACTAAGGTTTTTTATAACGACGCCCCTCCTATTGAGGCAGGCAAAGCCCCGCCAGGCGTTCTATGGGGTATGTGGAATTTCTGTATACCACGGCACGGAGTAGCTATAAATCTGGTTTTCTTGGATAACAGTGCAAAGAAAGTTCCTCTCAAGGAACTGTGGAAACAAAAGTGGTCGCCGCAGTTTATAACAAGCCTGAACATCACGAGTTGGCCGGCTTGGATGAATGATAATTGGGGCAACTAAGAAGCTAATGAAAAAGGTTCGGGCCTCGGGTGGTAGTTTGAAGGCGCTATAGTAAGAAGCTGTGCAGGGGCGCTGTTGCCTGAGGTATTAGTGAATATTGTATTTCGTTTTGTATTTGTGTTTATTGCAATAATATAACAGGTTGCCAAACCTCTTATTGTGCCTGGTGTAATGGGCTGGACAACTGATTCTGATGTATTTTTTTGTAGAGTCAAGTTTTTTTAGGCGATTGTTTATGCGTAAAAAAGGTTTGGCATATTTGCTTCTTGTCTTGTTGGCACTTCTGTGCAATAGGGGGATATGTTTAAACTATCGCTATGGGCCTGACGCGGATTTTAATGTCGACAGGGCGGTAAACTTCCTGGATTTAGCCAAATTGGGTACTGCCTGGCGAACCACGGTTAGTCAGCCGGATTTCAATAGCATTTATGACCTGTATCCTGACGATATAATCAATTTGAAAGACCTCGAGGTCTTTGCGCAATATTGGCTCTGGCAGCCGCCTGAAACCCATAGGGAAAAGATTAATTTCAATATCGGGTGGAAGTTTTACAAAGGTCCCATTTCCGGTGATGCAGCAAAGGATTATTCCTACCCTGCAGATAGTTCATGGACGAGTGTAACAGTTCCCCATAATCCTCCAATAAGTCTCTCGACTCCCGACCCTGCACGTCCTGCCTGGGGCAGTTACTGTTATGAAGGTGTCAGCTGGTATCGTAAGCATTTTACTATAGATAGTTATTATCAAGCACAGGGACGAAAGATATTCATAGAATTTGAGGCTGCCAATACCGTTGCAGTCGTGTGGATAAATGGTACTCAACTAACAACCCATTCCGGCGGATATTTACCGTTTACAGTGGATATAACCAATTATGCTAATTTTGGCGCAACTGAGAATGTTATAGCTGTAAAGGTTGATAATACATATAACGCCAATGTACCACCCGGCGAGTCCGGCTGGTTTAACTGGGGCGGCATCTACAGGGATGTCTGGATGCATATTACCGATAAGCTGCATATTACCGATGCGGTCTATGCGGGTAAAGTTGCAGACGGCGGCATATTTGTTACGTATCCTGCTGTAAGTACTTCATCGGCTCAGGTCCAGGTTAAAACGAATATAGACAATGAATATACTTCGGCTAAAAGCTGCACAGTTAAAACTTATCTTCTGAATCCTGATAATCAAATTGTCGATACAAATGGGATATCAAGCACGCAAAGTGTTGCTGCTGACGTAAATTATACTTTCGCGCAAACGGCCACAGTTAGCGACCCTTGCCTGTGGCATCCTAACCATCCTTATCTTTACACTGTTTTGACAGAAGTTTATGACAGCAATGTTCTTGTCGATACTTACCAGACGCGTATAGGCATAAGGAGTATAAACTTCACTAAGGCCGGCGGCTTCCAAATTAATGGTGAAACTTTCAGGTTTATGGGTACCAACCGAATGCAGGATTATCCTTACCTGGGATACGCTATGTCTAATTCTGAGCAATACCGCGAGGCTGTGAAATTGAAGGAAGCCGGATTTCAGTATGTTCGTACGGCGCACTATCCGCAGGACTCTGCTTTTATGGAGGCCTGCGACGAACTTGGCCTTTTGGTAATGGATGAAATACCGGGCTTTCAGAATATGGGCGGCTCGACTTTTATAACTAATTCCTATCAAAATATGAGAGATATGATTCGGCGCGACAGGAACCACGCCTGTGTAATCGCATGGGAACTTTCGCTGAACGAAACATGGTTTAACTCTACTTACGCAAATAATGCTTATAATATAGGTCATGCCGAGTATCCCGGCAATCAGTGTTTTGTGTCCGGCTGGGAAATTGCCGGTACATCATATCCAGACGTATATATTGCGACTCCTAGCGTCGACGCAAGGACCTATAGCGGCAGCAAACCACTTGTAGTCAGCGAATACGGCGATTATGAATATGCAAGATTAGGGTCAATTGATGGTGCCGATAGAGCTGCGTGGTACGTGGGGGGGTATGGAGATATTGGTTACGGCGAATCAGGAATGCTGGTACAAGCGGGAAATCATCAGGATGGACTGCATCTGAACCGAGGCCTGACCAATATGTGCGGAGACGGACTATGGGTCGCTTTTGATTATGCAAATTATGAGCAGGGGGCAATCGATAAACTTCGTATACCGAAATTTTCCTATTACTTCTTCCAGAGTCAACGCAATCCTAACCAGATTATACCCGGTATTGATTCAGGTCCTATGATTTATATAGCCAATTACTGGACTTCCACATCTACTACGGACGTAAAAGTTTTCAGTAATTGTGAGCAGGTGAAATTATATATCAATAGTGTACTTTGGGCTACCCAAAGTCCAGATACAGCCTATCCTACTGCGAATTTACTGCATCCGCCTTTTACATTTTCAGGTTTGACCTGGGTGACGGGTACACTAAAAGCAGAAGGTCTTATCAACGGCGCGGTAGTTGCGACACATATTGTCAAGACGCCGGGGACGGCCAGTTCGATTATCGTTAGTTTTGATGCTGACGAAATGACTGCGGATGGCTCAGACATAATTTTTGTATATGCAAATGTTGTTAGCAGTAATGGTGCAGTGGTGCAATCCTTTGGCGGTAATGCCGGTACGGATAATATCACGTTTAATGTTACCGGTCCTGCGACTATTGTTAGTCCGACTGTTATACGGGCAGAAGCCGGCACTGCTGCCATTCTGATTCGGTCAACAACTCGGCCTGGGCAGATTACTGTGACCGCCACAAAAACGGGTTTAACCAGCGGCAATGCCAATATCAACAGCATAATGGGTGATAGGTAGGGAGGCAAGAGGATTGAAGGACGGTTTTGGGAAACGCAGCAAAATTGAGCTGATATTAAACACGGCTGATTCCTGCCCGAAGATTCTCACCGGCCATTTGAAAATGGGCGGGACAAATCCTGCCGGCTGTCAAATCAATGCCAATAGTCTTTATTTTACCATTGCAGGGAAACCTGTTTTGCCCGTCATGGGCGAGTTTCATTTTTCACGTTATCCGCGGCAGTACTGGGAAGAAGAAATCCTGAAAATGAAAGCCTGCGGCATAAATATTATCGCGAGCTATATCTTCTGGATTCATCACGAGGAAATACAAGGACAATGGGATTGGACGGGCAATAAAGACCTCCGGTATTTTGTCCAGTTATGCGCGAAACATGGGCTGTATGCATTTCCACGAATAGGGCCTTACGCTCACGGCGAATGTCGGAATGCCGGTTTTCCAGACTGGGTTTGGGAGATGCCGAATCAGCGAACCGATGACCCTGTTTATTTGTCGTACGCGAGAAAACTTTACACCGAGATTTTCAATCAGATAAAAGGGCTTTTATACAAAGATGGCGGCCCTGTAATCGGAATCCAGGTAGAAAATGAGTATTGGTGCGGCAAAGCCGGCGAAAAGCATATGATGACGATGAAGAATATGGCAATAGAAGTCGGCTTCGATGTTCCGATTTATACTGCCACAGGATGGAAAGACGCTTCGCTTCCGCAGAATGAATTTATTCCTGTATGGGGCGGATATGCGGATTTGCCATGGGAACTTCATGCTGAAAAACTGCCGCCTATGCCTGAGTATTTTTTTCATCATGTTAGAAATAACGAAGTAATGGATGAAACGTTGAGCGTGAAGGCAAAGTGCTACGATGCTGACTTTTCTCACTATCCTTACACTACCTGCGAAATGGGTGCGGGAATTCAGATAACATACCGTCGCCGACCTGTCGTAACAGCCGATGATGTTTGTGCGTTATCAATGGTAAAAATCGGCAACGGCTCAAACCTGATGGGTTATTACGTATTCCACGGCGGTACCCATCCAGACGGCATAAAGACTTCTATGCAGGAAGTTGATGGCCGGCCATATAAGCTTGAATATCCTGTAAAATCTTACGATTTTCAGGCGCCTATCGGCGAGTTCGGCCAGATTTCCGAATCATATCAAGGCTTCAAAATCATGCATCTGTTTTTGAATGATTTTGGACAGCTTTTAGCTCCTATGGTTAGTGTTTTGCCAGAAGCGCGGCCTGCGAATGTAAATGACAAAAAGACCGTGCGTTTTGCCGCGAGGATAAAAGATGACAGCGGTTTTCTCTTTTTCAACAATTACCAGCGGCTTGCCGAAATGAACGATTTCGAAGATTGCCATGTTGAATTAAGACTGAAAAAAGAGACGCTTCAGATGCCAAGAAAACCTTTTACAGTCAGAAAAGGAACGTATTTTATTTTGCCGTTCAATTTACCTGTGAATGATGCCCATCTGAAATATTCTACTACGCAATTACTTTGCAAGATTAATGATAAAGCGGCGGATACATACTTTTTCTTTGCGATTGACGGTATTGATGCTGAGTATGCTTTTGATTCGACAACCATCCGAAGCGTCGATGCTTGCGGCGGAAAGATAGATTCTGCCGATGGGGTGACTTATGTTTCCGGCATTAAACCGGGCACAGATTGTATAATCCATATAGTAACAGCGTCTGGAGATAAAGTCGATATTGTTACTTTGACCGTCGAGCAGGCAAAACACTGCTGGAAAGGCCAAGCCTGGGGCCGAGAGAGGGTTTTTCTTACCAAGGCCAATCTCCTCTTTAGTCATAACGACATTAGGGTTTATAGCACTAATCCTGCGCAAATGTCCTTTTCGGTTTATCCGGCAGCGGAAAAAGAACTTTCTGACGGACTTTGCAGATTGCCCGCGGAAGATAATGGCTTATTTACTCAATATGCTTTGACAAAACAATCCAAGAATGTCAAGGTTACGCTTAATGTTTCTCCTGATGGCGTTAAAAAGCAGGATTATAAAGAATGGTCAATACAAGTGCCAAAGGATTCACTGAATGGAACAAGCGACGTATTTCTTCGCATACATTATGTTGGAGATACGGCTCGTGCATATATTAACGGCAAACTTGTAGCGGATAATTTTTACAATGGTCTGCCGTGGGAAATAGGCTTAAAACGATTCGCACCGGAAGTTTTCCAGTCGGGTCTTATTGTTCAAATTACACCAATGCGGGATCAGTCGCAAGTATATCTGGAAGACTGGGCAAAAATACCCGCGGGACAGAAACCGGATATACAAAAAATTGAGATTTTACCTGAATACTCCGCAATTATTGCACAATCACAGCCACATTCGGCAACTGGAAAAAAACCTGAATTGTCTTTAAGAAGCACCAATTAAACCCGCTTCTTTGGGCTAAATCACGTCTTCGCTTATGTTGTGGAAAAGCACTTGATTTTGATAACAATATTGTTAAACTTGCGATTCTTACAGACTAAAAATTATTTTGTAAAGAAAGGAATCCAATGAGCGGCAAAAGCAACTTAACCGGTCATTTTACCCTCCCAGCCCAAAAGGGGATGGATAAAGAAGTCCAGATGTTATGCAAAAAATGGGGCGCCGACGCTATCCGTGACAGCGATGGAACCACTCTGTCTCCTGAACTATTAGATCTGGGGCACAGGATTTATTCTACTATCTGTCTTATCAGAGGGGACCAGCAATGGGCCAAAGCGAATCCTGACCAGTGTCAGCAGAAGTATCTTATATCTTCTCCTGTAAGCTGCCAGAGCGACCGTGAATTGCGGATTAAAATACTAAAAGGTTATAGTCATGAGCAGTTCGCGATAGACAGTAAACATGACCCTAAAAAATATTGGGAAGTTATCGACCGAACTACCGGCCAGGTGGTAAGCACGAATAATTGGAAATATTCGGAGTCAAGTCAGGAAGTTGTTATCCAAAATGTAAAAAAATGGCATATTTATACGGTTAATTTTCTCGTCTATCAGATTTGGGAAACCACATCTATGTACAATTATATAACCAACAACTGGACGGGAGAACATCAAATGGGTGTGGACCCTCGCCAGCCGCTAACTTATAAACACCTGCTGGAGTATCTCGAACAGTGGCTCCAAAGCCATCCTAAAACCGATGTCGTTCGTTTCACTTCTCTGATGTATCAGTTTCCGCTGATTAAAAATGAAAAGCGTGAAACGGTGTATTTGGAATGGACCGGATACCTGGATGCTATGAGCGCCCTGGCGATGGATGAATTCGAAAAAGAAAAGGGCTATCGTCTTCGCAGTGAAGATATAGTTGACGAAGGTTACTTTAACAACTCATCCAGGGTTCCTAAAAAAGAATTTCTCGACTGGATGGATTTTGTTCAAAAGTTTGTAAGGGGATACGCGAAACAATGCGTGGATATAGTTCATAAGCATGGCAAGGAGGCAGTATTATTTTTCTGTGACCATTGGATTGGAACAGAGCCTTATATGGAAGGATTCGAAGACATCGGCTTCGATGGAATAATCGGTCCCTGCCTGAGCGGTGTCGAACTTAGAAGAATTACGGATGTACCCGGAAAATCAGTTAAGGAAGTCAGACTGTATCCTTATTTCTTTGCCGTTAACCTGCAGGATGAACCGGTTTTTAAAGATGACGGCGACCCTGTTAAGGAATGCAAGAAGTGGTGGAAAGGGATTCGAAGAGCATTACTCAGGCGATGTGCCGACCAAATTGGTTTTGGCGGCTATCTGGACCTGGCCATAAAGTATCCTGATTTTCTGGACTATGTGGGACAATTAGCTGACGAATTCAGAACCGTATTGCAAAGAACACAAAAAACACCTGCCTATGATATCGGCAAGAAAGTTGCAATACTCGATGTTTGGGGAAAAGCCCGCTCATGGATGCACAATGAAGATTGGCCGAAAGGGCACATCCCTGAATGTTTGTGCGGATTGCCGGTAGAAGTTGAATTCATCAGCTTCGATGACATACGCAAAAACGGCATCAGCGACGATATCGGTGTAATTATTAATTGGGGCAGAGCCGATAGTGCCTGGAGCGGAGGCAAAAATTGGATAGATACTGCTGTTGTTGAGAAGATACGACAGTGGGTTTGTAACGGCGGAAGCTTCATAGGTGTCGATGGCCCAACCGCATACGAATACCAGGGCAGATTCTTCCAGCTGGCTGATGTTCTCGGCGTTCAAAAGGAAGTGGGAAATGGTCTCGGCTGGAGTAAGACCATAAAGCCGGCAGCGAATAAAAAACATTTCATTCTTGGAGATTCTCCGGGAGATATTAATATTAGTGCAAATAATTCCGAAGTTTATATCAGCAGCGATGACACGGACTTATTGGCTGGAAATCCAGGTAAGGTTTTATTGTCGGCTCATACTTTCGGTAAGGGAAGAGCTGTTTATATGGCCGATTACATACATAACCCTGAGAATATTCGATTGGTTTATAGAGCGATTCTCTGGGCGGCCGGTCTTGAAAATAAACTAAAAGTTTGGTTTAGCTCCAATTATAATACAGATTGTGCCTATTATCCGCAGGTTAAGGAATTCGTTGTTATGAACAACACGGAAAAACCGCAGAAAACGACTGTTTATAACGAAGCCGGCAAAACCGCGGAGATTTCTTTAGAATCGATGGAAATGAAATGGTTCACACTGGACCAGATAAATAAACAATGTAAATAGACAAGAGGTAAATCTGTATGATAACACCTAAAGTTCCAAAGATAATATTCGGCGGAGATTACTTCCCCGAACAATGGCCGCAGGAAATCTGGAATGAAGATATCCGCCTAATGAAGCAAGCCAATGTAAATATGGTCAGTATTGCCATTTTTACAGGAGCGGTTATTCAGCCGGATGAAAATACTTATAACTTTGACTGGCTGGATAAGATAATGGACCTGTTGGCAGAAAACGATATTTACGCTTGTTTAGCAACTTCCACAGCAGCTCCTCCTATCTGGTTAAGCTATAAGTACGATGATGTTCAGCCGGTCAGAGAGACGGGGTTAAGATTCGATTATGGCCACCGGCAGGCATACTGCATCAACAGCCCCAGTTACAGAAAATTTGTTCGTAATTTAGCCGAAAAAATGGCCGTTCGTTATAAGGACCATAAGGCATTGGCTTTGTGGCATATCAATAACGAGTACGCGAACAAAAACGATATGTGTTTTTGTAAAAACTGCGAAAAAGGTTTTCGCGAATGGTTGAAGAAAAAGTACGGGACTATTGACAGACTGAACGAAGTCTGGGGTACTATTTTCTGGGGAGAAAGATACGCCTGCTGGGAGCATATAAACACGCCCAAGGCAAGTACAGGTTCGAGAAATTCTACAAAACTGCTTGATTACAAGAGATTTTTAAGCGAAAGCTTCTTCACGCTGTATTTGGAAGAATACAATGTTCTCAAAAAAATTACGCCGAATATGCCTATTAATACAAATTTCGAAGGCGATTGGCGCAAATTTGACCATTCGTTATTCAAAGACTATTTAGATGTCGTCTCGTGGAATTGTTACCCTGACCCGGCAAATTCTGATTCTCGCAAATGGGTTGCTCTGCGGCATTCTATGATGCGTTCTCTGTTGGGCAAGCCGTTTATGCTTATGGAACAGGCGCCTTCGCAAGTGGATTGGTATCCGGTGAATATCAATAAACCTCCCGGCCTGATGCGTCTTTGGAGTTATCAGGCTCTGGCTCACGGCTCCGATTCGATAATGTATTTTCAGTGGCGGGCTTCCAAAAAAGGCGCTGAAAGATATCACAGCGGGATGATTCCGCATTTCGGTACAGATTCGAGGGTATTTAAAGAGATATGCGGCTTAGGCAACGAATTGGATAAAGTAAAAGATATAGTTGGCTCCGACATCGATTCAAAAGTAGCTATCGTTATGGATAACGATTCCTGGTGGGCGGTTGATAATCCTTATGGTTCTGCCGGAAGCAAGTCACTCGATAATGAGACTTTCTGGAATGCCAATGCTCAGCCTTTCCCAACAGTGCTGGTCAGCTATTTCGGCGAGTTGGAATACTATTTTAATGCTCTGTATGATATGAACGTTCCGGTTGATGTTATTCCCGTTCATTATGATTTTTCAAAGTATAAAATCATTATCGCTCCGCTTCTGCATATGATTAAGCCGGGCTTTAAGGAAGCTGTGGAAGGTTTTGTGAAAAAGGGCGGTATCTTTATTACTACTTATTTTACAGGTTTGATTGACGAATCCGTAGGCGTATACCTGGGCGGCTATCCCGGACCGCTAAGAGATGTTATGGGTATCAAGGTTGAAGAATATAATCCATTACCGCCGGGCGGCAGGAACGCAATGAAAATGGCTTCGGCACACGATGGTTTCAAGAAAGATTATGACTGTTCGGTATGGTGCGATGTTATCCATGCGGCAGGTGCGAAGGTGCTGGCAACGTTTGTAAATGATTATTATGCCGGCAATCCATGCTTTACGGAAAATAAGTTCGGCAGTGGAAAGGCCTACTATGTGGGTACAAGGCCGGATAAAGAGTTTATGAAAGATTTCCTTACGAAAATTTTAAAAGAACAAAAAATTAATATGCCTGATTTGCCCCAGGAAGTTGAGTTGATGACCAGGTCCAAAAAGGGTAAGTCCTATTGTTTTTATATAAATCATGGAGTAACTGAAAAGACAGTAAAGCTGCCCTCCGGCAGGTATGAGGATATTCTTACCGGCGATATTCATAAGGGAACTCTGACTTTGGCTAAGTATGGCGTATCCATTTTAAAGGGGGAATGAGTCAGATTAATTTAGAAAGGAAGATCATGAGATCAAAGCAATTGTTTCTTTTTCTGTTGATTGTGGTTTGTTGCATTACGCAATTTGTTACTGCGAAAGAATTTATCATCGGTGCCGATATTTCGGCACTGACAGTGTATGAAAAATCAGGTGTGATTTATCGCGAAAACAACGAACCGAATGACTTGATTGCTATTTTAAAGAATAACGGGTTCAACACTATTCGGCTTCGCCTGTTCGTAAAACCGAACAACGAAGGTATAGTTACAAATAACCTGCCTTATACCCTGAAGCTTGCAAAAAGAGCCAAGGCCGGCGGCATGAAATTGCTGCTGGATTTACACTACTCAGACACATGGGCAGACCCCCGGCAGCAGACAAAACCCAAGGCATGGGAAAAGATGGGTTTTGAAGAACTGAAACAAACAGTGCAGAGCTATACCGCCTCTGTCATAGAGGCCTTCAAAAAAGAAAATGTGCTTCCGGACATCGTGCAAATTGGTAATGAAGTTACCCCCGGTATGCTTTGGCCCGATGGGAAAGTCACGGAAGAATATGACACTGATGCTCAATGGGGGAAATTTGCCTCTTTGCTCAAGGCCGGCATCGCCGGCGTCCGGTCGGCAGCTCCTGATGCTAACCTGAAGATTATGATTCAAATCGATCGGGGCGGCACGAAAGGCGTTAGTAAATGGTTCTTCGACAATCTCAATAAGCATCAGGTTCCTTACGATATTATCGGCACAAGCTTCTATCCTATGTGGGGGCACGGAACAATTGAAAACCTCAGGGAAAACCTGAATTACATTGCCACGGAACTCAAGAAAGATGTAATGATTGTGGAAACAGGCTATCCGTATGCGATGAGCAAATGGTATGAGCAGTATGAGAACCCTGCGAAAATGCCGCTTCCATTAACGCCGCAGGGACAGTACGATATGCTTTACGCGATTACAAAGGCGGTACTCGAAACTCCTGATAACCACGGTTACGGAGTATGCTACTGGGCTCCTGAATCAGTGACGATTCCAAAGCATACATGGCTGGAAGGCACTTCTGCTGTGTTTGATTCTAAAGGAAATGCGCTGCCCGGTATCCGTGCCTTTAAAGATGCGGCCGATTCAGCCGTTGAAAAAGGAAAATAATAACTGGTGATTTTGTCAAAGTAGTTGTTATATCCCCGCTCGAATTTTATAGTCTCTAAGAGACGGCAAAAGGAGAAAAATAGAGTTATGAAACCGCAATCAATTTCTATAAAACTGTTTATTTTACTGACCTTATGCTTCGTATGCACAGCGATAGGCGCCCCGGAAGCCAATGAGAACCCGCGCCAGCGTTTGTTAATGGATTTTAACTGGCGGTTTCACCTTGGCAACGCCTCCGAACAAAAACAGGACTTTGATTTTGGCGCCGACAGAATGTTTGCGAAAGTTATGACTCGCCTTAAAGTGCTCGGGGAGGATTTTAATGACGGTGATTGGCAGAAAATTAATCTGCCGCACGATTGGGTAGTAGAACTGCCTTTCGACCCATGCGCGGAAATGAATCACGGATTCAAACCAACAGGAAGAGCATTTCCGGCAAACAGTATCGGCTGGTACCGCAAAGTTTTTGATATTCCTGCAGACGAACTTGGCAAACAGATGTCGCTGG
>Ga0315287_10005990_pt1 | contig 12039 bp, 15 predicted proteins | sample YL17G11_0_MG_FD_205037 | JGI IMG/M metagenome (GOLD analysis project Ga0315287, IMG submission 205037) | Sediment microbial communities from Yellowstone Lake, YNP, Wyoming, USA - YL17G11_0 | ecosystem: Environmental > Aquatic > Freshwater > Lake > Sediment | place: USA: Wyoming | collected...
GCGCCGGTGATGCCGCCGCCGATGACCAGCACGTCGAACGTCTCATTGGCGAGGCGTTCAAGGTTGCGGGCTCTCCGTGCCGGATCAAACCCCGACATGTCGCTCGGACGCGGAAGCGCCGGCATCTGCGACGCAGGTGAGCCGCGAAGCAGCGTCGGCAAAAAGCGCGACCAGCTCTCGAAGCGCTTCCGCCGGGTGCGGTCCTAGTAGCCCCATTCGTCGAGATCCTCGTCGTCGATGCCGAAGAAGTGCGCTACTTCGTGTAGAACCGTGGTTCGAATCTCGTCACGAATCTCCACCGTTGACGTACACGTCTCGACGATCGGGCGGTAAAAGATCGAAATCTTGTCCGGCAGTGCTGCGTATTCGTGCCCTCTCGCCTCGAGCGGGACACCCTCGTAGAGCCCGAAGAGCGTATCGGCTCGCGGGTCGAGACCAGCCCCACGGATCTGCTCGTCGGTGGGCTCGTCCTCGACGACGACCTCGACGTTTTCGATGCGCGAGGCAAACTCCGCGGGCAGCGTTTCGAGAACCTCCGTCACGAGTCGTCGGAATTCCTTTCGAGTCATGACGCCGAACCCTCGAGGCGGGTTGTGCACCCGTCATGTGGTCGCACGCCACCGTGGTGCGTGTAACCGTCGGAACGTTGCCACACGAGAATTTCAATGACAAGGTGACGCGTCCCGAGCTTGACAAGGTGGGAGTCGTGGGGCACACGGTTCGATACTCGAATCCCACCTAAAGTTCGCTCGGGGGTATGCCCCAAGGAGGTTTGTTCATGCTTCTCGACGGCAAAGTTATCGTAGTCACTGGTGCAGGCCGTGGAATCGGCCGTGAGGAAGCGCTGCTCATGGCAAAGCTCGGTGCCAAGGTGGTCGTGAATGACCTCGGCGGCGGGTTCGACGGCAGCGGCGCGAGCACCGGGCCGGCGCAAGACGTCGTGAACGAGATCAAGAAGCGGGGCGGCGAGGCCGTCGCCAACGGCGACAGCGTCAGCGACTTCAAGGGCGCGCAGCGCATCATCGAGTGCGCCGTCGACACTTTCGGTAAGTTGAACGCCGTCGTGAACAACGCCGGTATCCTCCGCGACCGAATGATCTTCAACATGTCGGAAGAGGACTGGGACTCTGTCATCGCGGTGCATCTCAAGGGGACCTTCGCGTGCACGCGTCACGCGTGCGTGTACTGGCGCGAGCAGCACAAGGTCGGCAATGTCCTGAACGGTCGCATCATCAACACGGCGTCGGACTCCGGCCTGCTCGGCAACCCCAGCCAGAGCAACTACGGCGCCGCCAAGGCTGCGATCGCTGCGTTCTCGATCATCATCGACCGCGAGATGGCGAAGTACGGCGTCACGGTCAACGCCATCGCACCGGTGGCGCGTACCCGCCTCACGGTCGAAGCAACCCCGGCGACCGCCGCCCTCATGGGGCAGCCGGTCAGCGAGGGACAGTTCGACGTCTTCAATCCCGCCAACGTCGCTCCGCTCGTTGCCTGGCTCGCGAGCGACGATGCGGCCGACGTCCACGGCGAGATCTTTCGTGTGGGCGGCGGTACGGTGTGGTTGATGCAGGGCTGGCACTCGGTCGGCAAGGCGAAGAAGGGCGGCGAGTGGGATGCGGCCGAGCTCGGCACGAAGCTCAAGGCGGAGCTCGCCAAGGGTGCCACGCGTAAGGAGTCGATGAACGACGTCTTTGCCGAGGGACTCTGAGCTGTCCGACGCGCGTCGTCGCGTCCTGATCGTCTGTCACGCCAACGTGAGTCGGAGCATCATCGCCGAGGCGCTGCTCAAGAAGATGTTGGCCGATCGCGGACGCGACGACGTAACGGTGTCTTCTGGCGGGATCGCGCCGTACGCGCGAGATTCGAGTCTGGTCTCGATGGACGCTCGGCTCGTCCTTCGCGACGACGCGATCGAGATTTCCCCTGAGGCCACCGCCTGCGATCTCAAGCGGCACCGGGAGCGGCTCGTCGAAGCCGATCTCATCGTCACCATGACGGTGGAGCAGAAGCGCATGCTCGCCGACTTTCCAGAGGTGAGCGGCAAGGTCGTCATGACGCTGGCCGAGGCGGCTGGTGAAGCGGGCGACATCGAAGATCCTGCGCGCCAGGGTGAGGACTTCTACCGAGCTTGTCGCGATCAGATCCGCCGCTGTCTCGAGAAAGCCATCGACTGCTTGGCACCCCCGCTGGGGATGTGAGTCTCCCGTCGTGGCACTTCACCGGAGGACGACATGAGCCTTGGTAATCCCTCCGACGACGAGATCCGCGAGATCCTCACCCAGCCGATGACCATTGCGGTCGTCGGCTGCTCCCCCGACCCGACGCGCGACAGTCACAAGGTCGCACGCGCGCTCCAGACGATGGGGCACCGGGTGATTCCCGTGAATCCTCAGGAACGCCACATCCTTGGGCTCCGCTGCTACGGATCGCTGCGGCACATCGAGGAGCCGATCGCCATGGTCGATGTGTTCCGCCGTTCGGACCTCGTGCCAGAGATCGTCGACGATACGATCGCCATCGCTGCGGGCGTCTTGTGGCTGCAGCTCGGAGTCGTCCACGACGAAGCGGCGGCGCGTGCGCGCGCGGCCGGCATTACGGTGATCATGGACCGGTGCCCGGCGGTCGAGTACCGCCGGCTCGTCTCGGCTGGTTGAGGCGCGCGTGGCGAAACCGCTCCATACGTGGGAACGCCTGGCGAGCGAGATCGCCTATGCCTGTCGGATCTTCTCGATTCGCCGCGACCGTGCGCGCTTCTCGCGTGACAATGTCGAGCACGATTTCCATGTTCTCGAATCCACTGACTGGGTGAACATCATTCCGATCACGACGGCCGGCGAGGTTGTGCTGGTGCGGCAGTTTCGTCACGGCATTCGTAATTGCACGCTCGAGATTCCAGGGGGCATGGTCGATCCCGAAGACGCGTCGCCGCTCGTAGCCGCGCGGCGCGAGATGATCGAAGAGAGCGGCTACGATTCCGAGCGTGTCGAAGCCCTGGGGTCCATTCACCCCAACCCGGCCATTCAGAACAATCACTGCCATTCGTTCGTTGCCTACGACGTCGAACACCGGCATGTGCCGCGCTTCGATTCGACAGAGGAAACCGAGGTGGTGCTCGCGCCGCTGACGCGTATCCCCGAGCTGATCCGTGCTGGCGACATCACGCACGCGCTCGTCGTCGTCGCCTTCCACTGGCTCACGTTGCGTAACGGCTGACGGTCGCCGCGCGGCGTGGTCAGGAGACTTGGCGCAGTGTGAAGGCGGCCGGCGTCTCTTTTGCAGCGGGAGGCCCTTCGAGGACGAGCGTGAAGCGCGAACCCTGCCCCGGTGCGCTCTCGACGGTCAGGGTTCCGCCCATGAGCACGGCGAGCCGCGAGGAGATCGAGAGTCCGATGCCGGCGCCCGGCGCTCGGCGCTCCCGGTCGTGGACCTGACGGAAGGGCTCGAAGATGGCTCGTTGGTCAGCGCCCCGGATTCCGATCCCGGTGTCGGTGACGGAAATCACCACGCGACCGTCCGCCCCAGATTCGGCGCCGAGCGTGATCGTGCCACACTCGGTGAACTTCACGGCATTCACCAGCAGATTCGAGACGATCTGCTTCAGACGATCGGGATCGGCGTGCAAGCGAGGGCAACCGGGGGTGATCTCGGCATGGAAGGTGACCTCGTGGCCCCCGAGCAACACCTCCATCACCGCGGTCAGGTCTGCAAACAAGGGCCCGAGATCGACCACCTCCATCTCGATGCGCATGCGACCGGCCTCGATGCGGGAAAGATCGACGAGGTCGTTGATGAGATGGGAGAGATTGCTGGCATTCTTGGTGATGCGGTGCAGGATGTCACGCTGGGCCGGCTCGAGCGGTCCGAACGAGTGATCGAGCAACAGATCGATGTAACCCAACACGACGTTCAATGGAGTGCGGAGCTCGTGGGAGACACTCGCGAGGAATTCGTCCTTTCTGATGCCGTTCTGACGAAAGCTCAGATTGAGCTCGTGGAGGTGTTCGATGCGTGCGTCGAGCGCTCGGCGATGACGCTCGACCAAGAAAGCGCCGCAGCCGGCTACGAACACGCTTCCGATCCACGAGATCATGGCCGAACGCGCGCCGAGGTCGGGAAGACCGCTGCCGAGGGAGACGACGCAGCACACGCCTCCCAGTACCGAACCCGCTGCGACGACCACCGCGAGCAAGAGCGATTCCGTGCGGAAACGCGCCGCGACGCGATCGTCCGGAATCGCGTCTGGAGTCACGCCGAATTCGTGGCTATTCATCGGGGCTGGAGATCTCGAATGACGCTCGTGACACGCGTGTGCCACGAGCGCGTGCCGTATCAGCACACACGCGGAACCGAAGTCCGGTTTAGGCCGGTTCAGGTCTTTCCGATCCCACGAACAGCAAGACGCATGCCCATCAGGAGGACGCCGTGGCGGTAATTCGTATGCTCGAAATCGAGGAGATCTTCACCGTTCTCGATCGGCGCGGAATCTCGCGCGAGGCTGTAGTGATCCCGCTCACCAAGCGCGATCCGGGTACGGTACGACTGCTGCCCAACGAGAAGCTCGAGATCGTCGTGCCGGAGTCGCAAGCGGTCGCAGCGTGGCTGCCCGAGCTCGAGCGACAGATCGAGACTTTGATCGGAGGGCCGTCGACTACCTCAGAATGAGGACGGGGGTGTCGATCGGGATCGTGTCGTAGAGTTCGGCCACGTGTTGATTCAGGAGGGAAATGCAGCCCCACGTCCAATCGTCGCCGCGTGCATTCGAATCTTCGCGATCGCTGCCGTGAATTCCGACGGCGCCGCCAATGCCAGGTGCGTGGCCGTCGATGATCGGAACCCGCCCCTCGTTGAGCGCCATCGCGTAGCGATCACGATCTTGATCGTTAGGGTAGCTGAGTAGCATGAAGCGGCTCCAGCGTGCGTGTGGCCTCTTGGAGCTGATGCGGTAGACCCCTTCAGGCGTACGCAGGTCGCCTTGGTAGACTTTCGGTCCGTACGACGCGATGCCGAGCACGATGGGATAAACCTTCACCGGCTCGCTACGGTGATAGACCGTGAGAGTCCGCTCTTCCTTGCGGATGACCACGGCGTACTCGTTGCCGTTCGCCCAAGCGAAAGCCGGGGTTGGCGAGGGACTCGGCGTAGGAGAAGCGAGGAGTGTCGGATCCCGTACAGGTGGCGGGGGACGCAAGAGCGCGCATGCCGCAAGCGTGCTCACGACCGCAGCCACCACCGCCCCAGCCACCACGTTCCGCAACATGGTCAAGGACAGCAATTTGCAATAAGACGTGCGCGAGGGCAAGCAGCCCGGAGCGCGAGGAGACCGGATGTCGATCGATCATACCGAGCTCCGTCGAGTCATGGGACACTTCGCGACCGGGGTTACGGTGATCACCACTCGTGACGTCGATGGGAAGCCGTACGGTCTCACCGCCAATGCCCTCTGCTCGGTTTCCCTCGCCCCTCCGCTGCTCTTGGTCTGCATCGACAAGCGTGCCGAGAGTCATCCGGCATTCGAGCGCTCGGGGCTCTTCGCGATCAATATCCTCGGTCTCGGGCACGAGGACTTGTCCCGTCGGTTCGCAGTGTCGGGAGGCGACAAGTTCGTCGACGTGTCCTACCGCTCCGGGACGACCGGGGTGCCGGTATTGGAGGGTGTTCTCGGGGTCGTCGAGTGTCGAGTGGTTGCCGGGCACGACGCTGGCGACCACACGATATACGTCGGTGAGGTTCAGCACATGGAGGCGTCGCGGGGGGACCCGCTGTTGTTTTTTCGCGGGAAATATCGCCGTTTAGGGGACGACTGATCTCTTCCCCGGAGAGCTTTTTGCAGGTGGGAAAGCCCCCCCCGCCGGTGTACAACAAACGCTTGCGCATGGTCGCCAAGCCGCAATTGGGCGTCGTCGTCCTAGCCGCGGGCCGCGGTACCCGTATGCGGTCCGAGCGGGCCAAGGTCCTTCACGCGATAGCCGGGAAACCCTTCATTCTGTCCGCGATCGACACCGCGATGGCACTCGTGCCCGATCGGCTGGCGGTGGTCGTCGGCCACGAGGCTGAGGAGGTCGAACGCGTCTGCACCGAGTACCTCGCGCGGCGTCCCATCCGGGCGAAGGTCACCTATCCGCGTCAGGTAGAGCAACGCGGAACCGGCGACGCGGTACGTGCTGCGGCCGGGGCCTTCGAGGGATTCGAGGGCGACGTGCTCATCTTATACGGTGACGTGCCGGGCCTGGTGACACCCACCCTGCAGGCGCTCATCGAGCACCACCGCAGCACTGCGGCATCGCTCTCCCTGCTCACCACCATCGTCGACGAACCGACAGGGTACGGGCGCATCGTTCGGCAACCCGACGGTACGCTTCGCGGCATCGTCGAGGAGCGCGACCTCGCCCCCGCCGACCGCGCTATCCGCGAAATCAACCCTGGAATCTACTGTGTGCGCTCGCGAGCGCTCTGGCCCGCCCTGTCGCGCTTGCGCGCTGACAATGCGCAGGGCGAGTACTATCTGACCGACATCGTTGCCATGGCGGTTGCGGCGGGCGAACGCGTGGAGACGCGCCCCGTCGCCGACCCGGGTGAGGTAGCGGGCATCAACTCACGAGAAGACATGGCGATCCTGGAACAGCGGGCCCGTCGGACGTTGGTCGAGAAATGGATGCGTGCGGGTGTCACCTTTCGGGATCCCGCGACGGCCTACATCGAGGAGGACGTCACTATCGGCAGCGACACCGAGGTCGGTCCCAACGTGCAACTGCTCGGCCGGACGACCATCGGACGCGGGTGCCAGCTCGACGGCACCGCGTTGCTGCGCGATGCGATAGTCGGCAATGGTGTGCATCTTCGACTCGGCGTCGTTCTGACCGAGTGCGAGATCGGTGAAGAGGCGATCATCGGACCTTTCGCGCACGTCAGGCCCGGGAGCGTGCTCGGCCCGGCCGTCCACATCGGCAATTTCGTCGAGACCAAAAAGGCCAAGCTCGGCCGCGGCACCAAGGCGAATCACCTGACCTATCTCGGCGACTGCGAAATCGGCACGGAGACGAACGTCGGCGCCGGCACCATCACCTGCAACTACGACGGGTTCGCGAAGCACCGAACCGTGATCGGCAGCCGGGTGCAGATCGGCAGCGATACGCAATTGATCGCGCCCGTGACGGTCGGCGACGACGCCTACGTCGGGGCGGGTACGACCGTGACCGGCGACGTTCCGCCGGGGCACTTGGTAGTCAGTCGGGTGCCCCAACGCACGATTCCGGGATGGGTCGAGCGCCGCCGCGCCCGGGCATCGGCCCCCAAGGCGGGTACGGGAACCCCGATTCCGGTACCGCGCAAGATCGCGCGGACCAAGAAAAATACTCCCAAGCGCAAGGTCGTAGCGGCGCGGGGAACAGCACGCGTCCAGGGCGGGCGCCGAGGTAAACGCTGATGTGTGGGATCATTGGATACGTTGGCGATCGTGACGCGTCGTTCATTCTGGTCCAGGGTCTGAAACGGCTCGAATATCGCGGCTACGATTCTGCCGGTGTGGCGACCTTCCACGACGGCCACATCACCGTTCGCCGTGCGCTCGGCAAGCTGTCCAATCTGGAGAACCTGCTGCGCGAGGATCCCATCACCGGCTCGGTCGGGATCGGCCACACCCGCTGGGCGACTCACGGCCGTCCCTCCGAACAGAACGCCCACCCGCACCGCGCTGGACGCATCGTCGTCATTCACAACGGCATCATCGAGAACTATCTCGAGCTGCGAACGGCTCTGCAGACGCGAGGACGACGCTTCAGCTCCGAGACGGACACCGAAGTGATTTCCCACCTCATCGACGAGCGTGTGCAGGAGGGCCTCGAATTCGTCGTCGCCTGCCGTAAAGCGATCGAACAGCTGCAGGGTTCGTTCTCGATCGTCGTCATGCACGAAGAGTGTCCCGACAAGCTCGTGGCCGCCAAGAGCGCGACGCCGATCGTCATCGGTCTCGGCGACAACGAGAACTTCATCGCCTCGGACATCCCGGCCATCCTCGATCACACCCGGCGAGTGCTCTTTCTAGAAGACGGCGAAATGGCGGAGGTCACTCGTGACGAGGTCAAGGTCACGACGTTCGCGGGCGAGCCGGTCGTGCGCGAGCCGCGTACGGTCGCCTGGGATCCGGTCACGGCGCAGAAGGGTGGCTATCGGCACTTCCTCCTCAAAGAGATCCACGAGCAGCCGCAGGCCATCATCGATACCATGCGGGGGCGCCTCCTTCAGGAGCAGGCCGACGTCAGCCTCGACGAGCTCGAGTCGGCTCCCTGGGTCGCCAACGCCAAGCGCATCACGCTCGTCGCCTGCGGCACGGCATGGCACGCGTGTCTCGTTGGCAAGTACTTCCTCGAGCAGATCACGCGCATTCCCACCGACGTCGACTACGGCAGCGAGTTCCGCTATCGCGACCCGGTCGTCGAGCCGGGGACCGTTCTCATCGTGGTCTCGCAATCGGGCGAGACCGCCGACACGCTCGCGGCCGTCGAAGCGGCGCGCGAGCGCGGCGCAAAGGTGCTCGCGATCTGCAACGCAGTCGATTCGAGCATCGCGCGCCGAGCCGACGCGGTCATCTACACTCACGCAGGTCCCGAGATCTCGGTCGCCAGTACCAAGGCGTTCACGACTCAACTCACCGTGTTTTATCTATTGGGTCTCTACCTGGCGCGGCGGCGCGGGCTGGTGGATCACGATGCCGCGCACGCACTGATCACCGATCTCGTCAACCTGCCAGCCCTGATCGAGGAGTGTCTCCAGCGCGAGCGCGCCATCGAGAAGATCGCCAAGAAATACGGCGACGCCAAGAGCTTTCTCTACCTCGGTCGCGGCATCAACTATCCGATCGCGCTCGAAGGCGCGCTCAAGTTGAAGGAAATCTCGTACATCCATGCCGAAGGATACGCCGCCGGCGAGATGAAGCACGGACCGATCGCGCTCATCAACGAGTCGCTGCCGGTGGTCGTTCTGCTCCCCAAAGACGCCGTCTACGGGAAGAGCCTCTCCAACATGAAAGAGGTCGAGTCGCGGGGCGGGCGTATCATCGTGATTACCGACGCTCCTTCTCCAGAGCTCGAGGACATCGCCTGGGAGATCATTCAGGTGCCCACCACCAACCCGTGTCTCCTTCCCCTCCTTCTCACCATTCCGCTGCAGCTGCTCGCCTACTACATCGCGGTTTACCGCGGCAGCGACGTGGACATGCCGCGCAATCTCGCCAAGAGCGTCACCGTCGAGTAGCCGGAAGGCCACGAATCCAGGCGCCGGCGCCCGTTCCCTCTGCAGCGCCGCCCGGATATGGTCCTGACGATGAGCCCCAATCTGGTCTCGATCGAGGAAGCGATCGCGGAGATCCGCGCCGGTCGCATGATCGTCTTGATGGACGACGAAGACCGGGAGAACGAGGGTGACATCTGCATGGCGGCCGAAAAGGTCTCGCCCGAAGCCATCGCCTTCATGGCGCGCTACGCGCGGGGTCTCATCTGCCTGCCACTTACGGACGAGAAGCTCGCCGAGCTCGGGTTGCCAATGATGGTCGCCGAGAACAGCACGCCGCTCGGGACCGCGTTCACGCTCTCGATCGACGCCCGGCGGGGTATCGGATCGGGCATTTCGGCGGCGGACCGCGCGACGACCATCCTGACCGCCGTGCGCGAGGGTGCCGGCCCGGGCGACGTTGCGAGTCCCGGCCACATATTCCCTCTACGAGCGCGGCGAGGCGGGGTCCTCGTTCGGACGGGTCAGACCGAAGGCTCCGTCGATCTCGCCCGCCTCGCCGGTCTCAAACCCGCCGGTGTGATCTGCGAGATCATGAACGAAGACGGCTCGATGGCAAGACTCCCCGACATCGAACGTTTCACCGCGACCCACAACCTGAAGATCGCGACCGTGGCCGAGCTCATCCAGTATCGGCTGCGCCATGATTCACTGGTGCACCGCATCGCCGAAGCGAAATTACCCACGCGCTTCGGCGGCGACTTTCGAGCGGTCGTCTATCGCAGCGACGTCGACGGAGGCGAGCACCTCGCGCTGGTGCGCGGCAATATCACGCCCGACGAGCCGACGCTCGTGCGGGCGCATGCCGAGTACCTCCCGGGCGATGTGTTCGGCTACACCAAGCGCGATACCGGCGCCGTTCTCCATCAAGCGATGCAGATCATCGCCGACGAGGGACGTGGCGTGGTTCTCTACCTCCGTCGCGAGGAGCACGGCGTGGACCTGTTCACGGGGGCCGAAGCTCCCACCGGTCAGCCGAGCACCAATCCGGATCTCCGCCTGAACGAGTTTCGCGACTACGGCATCGGTGCGCAGATTCTCCGCGACCTCGGTGTCGGCAAGATCCGACTGCTGACCAACCATCCCCGCCGTTTGGTGAGCTTGCCGGGGTACGGTCTCGAGATCGTCGATCGTGTGCCGCTGTCGGCGACCACGCCCTCTGCACCGCCCGACGAGGGCAACGCCAAGCTCGCGAAGCTCCGTTGAGCGCGCCGGGGTGGCGTCAGTGAAAGGTCAGACCCAGCAGGCCGTAGATCGTATTGATGCCGGGATTGCTGCTTGCCATGCCCGCGTTCGACATGTGCCGGATCCGCACTTGAAAGCCGAGCGCCAAGCCCGGGCTGATCTCGTACTCGAGTCCTGCACCCAGCTGCGAGGTGAACTGCAGTCGGGTACCCAGATCCTGCTTCCGGAGATCGGTGTAGACGGCGCCCTCGCCGCCTTCGAGAAAGGGCCGAAGCGATCGATCGCCGAAGACGAGTCGTGCGAAGAGCGGACTCACACCGATCTCGAAGCTTTCGGTCTTGTACTTCCCGTGGTCGTCGTTGACGTAGGCGACCCAGGGCTCGATCATCCAGAGGGCGTGGAGCCCGTATTTCTCGAACCAGCGCGACGCAGGATCCCAGAGCGAAAGGCCGACGTACGGATGAATGGCGTAGTATTGGATGTAGCTCGAGGGGTTGATGCCCCCACCGGCGCGGATGCCCCACTCGCGAAACTCGAGACGACCGCCGTCCCCGGCCGATGCGGGCGCGGCCGAGTACAACAGGCAAGCGAGCACTGCGAGGACGATGGTCTGGAAAAAGCGCATCTGGCCGCGTGGCTGTATCTGGAAGGTAGATCGTCCGCAAGGTACGCGGCGTGCCGTACCGCGGGGATGCTCACCAGCCTGATGGTGGCGATGCTCGTGCTGACCCCCGCCGTAGAAGCCGCGGTACCGTCCATCGCGGCCAAGTGGCAGGTCGCGCCGCCCGCGGCGCAAAACAGCTCGACCGAGATGACGCTGACGGTCACGCTCGAATCGGGATGGCATCTGAATGCCAATGATCCCGATCGCCCGTATTTGATCGCGACGACTCTCGAGATCGATCCCCCTGCCGGTATGACGATCGAAGGCATTCGGTATCCAGAGGCCGTCGTCCGCAGCCTCGCCTTCGCCGCCGGTATGCCGCTCCGGTTGTACGAAGGAACCTTCGCGATCCGGGTTCGGTTGGCGGGGTCGGTGCCGCGCCGCTTCGAGGCCAGACTCGGTTATCAGGCGTGCAACGACGAGACCTGTCTGCCCCCGCGTACCCTTCCCGTGCCGTTCGACGCGGGGAGCAGTGGAGCATTCAAGTGATCGACTCGGGTCGCGTACTCCTGCGCGCGAGCGCGGCCGGGGAAACGGTTCGCGCGATGGTGGCCGTCACGACCGGGGTGGTCGAGGAAGCGCGCCAGCGCCATGGCACCTTTCCGACGGCGACCGCGGCCCTCGGGCGCACGCTCACGGCCGGGTTGCTGCTCGGTGCCACCATGAAGGACGAGGAACGGCTCTCGATCGAGCTCGTCGGCGATGGGCCCCTCCGTCGCGTCATGGTGAGCACCAACGGCGCCGGGCAGGTGCGTGGCTACGTCGCGCGGCCGAATACCCACTTGCCCTCGAAGAACGGGAAGCTCGACGTCGCAGGGGCAATCGGCGACGGCCTGCTGTGTGTGATGCGCACGCAACCGTGGAACAAAGAGCCCTACCGCAGCGTCATGAAGCTCGTGTCC
>Ga0315287_10005991_pt1 | contig 12038 bp, 9 predicted proteins | sample YL17G11_0_MG_FD_205037 | JGI IMG/M metagenome (GOLD analysis project Ga0315287, IMG submission 205037) | Sediment microbial communities from Yellowstone Lake, YNP, Wyoming, USA - YL17G11_0 | ecosystem: Environmental > Aquatic > Freshwater > Lake > Sediment | place: USA: Wyoming | collected...
CCGCAACTGCGACGGCATGCGACGCGCCATGCTCAGCTTGCCCATCGCCGCCACGCGCGGACAGGTGCGAAAGGCGGTCGAGAAGCACGTTCGCTCCTGCCCAGTGTGCACCGCCACTCGCGCCGGTTTGGCTTCGCCGCTGTCGGTGCTCACGGCGTTTTCGATCGTCGCGTTGTCCGCCGCGGAGAGCGAAGCCATCAGGGAACGATTGGTCGCCGCTGCGGACGCCCTCCCGCCCATAGCCGTCCCTGCCGCTGCTGCCCCACCCCTTCCTCCCGTACCCGCTGCGGCTGTGGGAGGCATGGCGGGAGCGGGAGGCTTCGGGAGCGCCGGTGGCCTGGGCAGCGGCCCACCGCGGCCCCAGATGGGCATCAGCAACCCGTTTCGTGGTTTCTTCGGCAGGTTGCAGTTCTCCAGCGGCATGGCAATCCCCATTCTCGGCGCCGTAATCGTCCTTGCCCTGGCCGCGGCCATCGCCTTCGGCACCGGCATGTTCGGCGGCTCAGGGACACCCAAGCCGACGAAGACGCCAACCGCCACCCAAACCGCAGCCGCCACTTCGACGCCCAAGCCGACGGAGACTCCGACCGAAGAGCCGTCGCCAACGGAAGAGCCGCCTTCGGCCACTCCGGAAGAGCCGACATCGACGCCGGAGCCCGTCGTCACCGCTACGTCGACCCCCGGCGCCGCCACCGCAACGCCCCAGCCGGTCACGCCCTCGCCGGAGGCGTCGAACACGCCGGAGCCGGAGCCGACAGCCACGGAAACGCCGAGCCCCTGACGCCGCGGAGCGCTCTCCTTTGCCTGCCCCTAGCTTTACGGCGTGTTATACTCGTTTAGGCATGTATGTAATCGGCACCGCCGGGCACGTCGACCACGGCAAATCAGTCCTCGTCAAAGCCCTCACGGGCATCGACCCCGACCGGCTCCAGGAGGAAAAAGAGCGGGGGATGACCATCGACCTCGGCTTCGCCTGGCTGCGACTGCCGGGCGGCCGTGAGGTCAGCATCGTCGATGTGCCGGGACATGAGCGGTTCATCAAGAACATGCTCGCGGGAGTCGGCGGGATCGACCTGGCTTTGCTGGTGATCGCCGCCGACGAAGGCGTCATGCCGCAGACCCGCGAGCACCTGGCAATCCTTGACCTGCTTCAGCTCAAGAGCGGCATCCTCGTCGTCACGAAGAAGGACCTGGTCGACGCCGACTGGCTGGAGATCGTGGCCGAAGACGTGAAAGACGCCGTCAAGGGCACGGCGCTTGAAGGATCGCCGCTGGTGGCCTGCTCCGCCCTCACCGGCGAAGGTCTCGACGACCTGGCGTCGCTCCTGGACCAGAAGCTTGCGGAGACGCCGCCCAAGCGCGACATCGGGCGGCCGCGGCTGCCCATCGACCGCGCCTTCACGATCGCGGGCTTTGGCACGGTTGTCACGGGGACCCTAGTCGACGGGAGCTTTCGCGTCGGGCAGGAGGTCGAGATCGTGCCCGGGAAGCTGAGAGCGCGCATCCGCGGCCTGCAAACGCACCGACAGAAGGTGGAGCGAGCGCTGCCCGGCACGCGAACGGCCGTCAACCTTTCCGGCATCGCCGCCGACGATCTTCTGCGGGGCCAGGTAGTCGCCCTGCCCGACTCGCTTCCTTCGACGGCGGCCGTCGACGTTCGGCTCCGCGCCATCACCGCCCTGCGACGTCCCATTCGACACAACGCTCGCCTTTCATTTCACAGCGGCGCCGCTGAGGTCTGGGGCAAGGTTCGGTTCCTCGACCGCGACGAGCTCGGGCCCGGAGAGGAAGGCTGGGCGCAGCTTCAATTCGACGAGCCGGTTGCGGTCCTGAGCGGCGACCTCTTCGTCATGCGAGACGCCAACGACACGCTGGGCGGCGGGCAGGTCGTCGAAGCGCACGGCCGGCGGCATCGTCGCTACGACCGCCGGACTCTCGATGCGCTGTCGTCGCTTCAGGACGGATCGTCGGAGGAGCGACTGCTTACCCTCGTGGAACAGCGCCAGCCGCTGGAGCAGGAGGCATTGGTCGAACAGCTCGGTCTGCCGGAGGAGGAGTCGCTGAAGCTGCTGGCCCGCCTGGTCGAATCAGGCGAAGTCGTCGCGTTGGGTGGCAACCTCCTGGGCAACGGCGCGGCGCTCTTCACGCGAGGCGCCTTTGCCGCACTGGGCGATAGGGCGAGCCGCGCGATTTCGCAGTACTACAAAGAGCACCCTCTGCGGCCGGTCATGCCGAAGGAAGAGCTCCGGAACCGGCTGAAGCTGTCGCCGCGGGTCTTCGGCGCCGCCCTCAAGCGCTGGCTGGAGGCGGGCAAGCTGACGGAGTCGGCGGCGGGCGCCGGACTACCCGGCCATGAAGTGAAGCTTCCGCCGACGCAACAAGCGCAGGCCGACGCGTTTCTGCGCGACCTCGACGCTAGCCCCTACGCTCCCAAGTCGCAGAGCCGGCCGGACGAGGAACTGCTTGCCTACCTCGTCGAACGGGGGCAGGTGGTCGTCCTGGCCGACGGCGTCGTCTTCTCGACCGCCGCCTATCAGGAGATGGTGACGCGCATCGTCGAATACCTGCGAGAACGCGGCAAGATGACTCTCGCCGAAGCGCGCGACATGTTCAGCACGAGCAGAAAATACGCGCAGGCATTGCTGGAGCACCTCGACACGCAGATGGTGACGCAGCGCGTCGGCGAAGAGCGAGTGCTACGCCAGGGACGGTAGCGCCGCGCCGGCAGGCATGGCGCGTGGCACAGATTGGGTCGACACTTGAATAGGATGAATGACCTGCGAGTCCCAACCAGCCCCGGCGAAGCGGTGACCTTCGTGCGGAGGCTCCATGCCAACCGCGTAATGCGCTTCCTGACCGTCGGCGGCACGTGCGGCATTATCCAGCTATCGATACTGCACGCGCTCGTCGTATCGGGAATGGAGGAGCATATCTCGAATCTCATCGCGTTCGTGATCTCGATGGAGATCAACTTCGCGATGAATCAGTTATTCACCTGGCGCGACCGCTGGACGAGCGCTCTATCGATACGAAAAGTGGTCGGGCGCTTGTTGCTGTTCAACCTTTCGGCGTCGCTGACGGCGGGATTGATCAACCAGGGGACGTTTGCGCTGATGAACCTGTTCATGTGGTATCTGCCCGCAGGGGCGATCGGCATCTGCGTCGCCGCCTTCGCGAACTTCATGCTCAACGACCGGCTGGTGTTCCGGCGCTGGAGCACAGGCAGCGCATCGGCTACAATAGTCGCACCGCAGAGTGGCGCAGGCATTGTTGACGGTGGTTCCGAGAGTCGATGACAGTCGACGTTGAAACGCGGGAACGCGAAGCTCTCCGGACCGACCCCGTGCGCCTTCTCGCCCTGGCGGCCGCGACGGCCATTGTCCTCGTCCTGGCCCTTCAGCGAGGGCACGTAGACTCCTTCGTCGCCTGGTTCTTTGCTGTTCCCGCCCTCTTCGTCATCGTTGCCGCAATCCATTGCTTGCCCGAGAACTTCAATTCGCGGTTGACGCCTCTGACCGGCTGGGTGCGCGGCCTCGATTTCCTGTGGTACGTGGCCCTCGGCGCCTTCGCCGTGTCTTTCGCCGTGGCGCAGATCGCTATGTCTATCCCGTCCTACTACAGCTACTGGCCGGCCTTCGCGCTCTGGCTGGGAGCGATCCTGCTGACCCTCTTCGCTATCGTGAAACCGATGGTTGCGCCGCTTCTGGACTGGCCCCTAGTGCGAGCGTGGGTGATTGCTCATAAGTGGGAGCTGCTGTTCGTCGCCGGCGTGACTCTAGCCGCCTTCATCTTGCGGGTCGTCAACCTCTCCTCGGAGCCGACGCCCTATTCGGGCGACGAAGCGGCGATCGCGAACGGGAGCGAGCATGTGCTGAAAGGCGAAACGAGGAACATGTTCATCTCCGCTCTTCAGGGACACGCGACGCTTCAGTATTTCGCCCAAGCGGCCTTCTTCAAGTTTTTCGGTGTCAGCGTGTTCTCGTCGCGATTGATCGCGGCCGTGGCGGGAACGGTTACAATCCCGCTCTTCTACCTCTTTATGCGCCAGATGTTCGGTTCAGTCATAGCTGCTCTGGGCGCCGTGTACCTGACCGGCTATCACTTTGCGGTCCACTTCAGCCGGGTGAGCATGGAGAACATCGCCGACCCGCTCCTGATGGTTGCGGCCCTTTACTTCGTCTGGAGAGCAACACGCAGCGGCAGATGGAGGGATTTCGCCCTCGCCGGCCTCGTGATGGGGCTAGGTCTCTACCTTTCGCCTGCGGGCCGCGTCGTGCCGGTGGTTGCGGCGGCGGTCATCGGATACGCGGTGCTGCGACGTCCGTCATTCATCAAGCGGGCGATACCTGGAAGCGGGCTGATGGCGTTGACCTACGGCGTCGCGGCGTTCCCGCTGGCGGTATTCTGGCTGACCCATCAGAACGAGTTCATGGACCGCATCAATGCCGTCGGTATCTTCCAGTCCGGCTGGGTCGACGAGCAAAGGAAGATGACGGGCGACAGCACGATATCGCTCCTCTGGCAGCAGGCCAGGCATGCCTTCGGCGCCTTCGGCTACTATGAGGACACGTCGCCGCACTACTTCGCTCCCATCGCGCTGGTCGACCGCCTGAGCCTCGTGCCGTTCCTCGTCGGTCTTGGCTACTCGATATACCGCTTCCTCGACGACCGCTACATGCTCTTGCTCATGATGTTCACCGCGGTCGTCGTCACCGGCGGCGTTCTGACTAGAGATCCACCGACGACGCAGCGACTCCTCGGCACCGTACCGGCCGTCGCCGCCTTCGTGGCAATTGGCGTGAAGCTAATCGCGGACAACGTTTCGACTCCGCGGCCGCAGACGGGGATCGTGGTTGCCGGCGTGGCTATGGCCGCCCTCTTCACAGCCAACGTTCACTTCTATTTCGACACGTATCGAGACGGGGGGTACTACAGCGACCAGAACACTCGCGTCGGCGAGCAGGTGGCCAAATACGCGAAGACCCTGCCGGAGGAGACGCGCATCTTCTTCTACGGCGCGAACAGGATGTTCTTGAGCGGCGGCGGCCATCCGGCGATGACCTGGCCACTATGGGATCGGCCTCGGTACGACGTGCTGGAGGACGGGAGGGTGGTGTCGAATCCCTTCGTTCCGTTGGAGGGTGAAGCGCCGGCGGTCTTCATATTCCTGCCGCATCGCGATGCCGAGCTGCCGCCGGTCGTCGCCCAATGCCCGGGTGGCGAGCTGGTGACGTACTCCACTCCGGCGGGCAGGGCGGGCATCAGCGGCATGCAGTCCGCTCAAAAGAGCTTCACCGCTTACGAAGTGCTAACCCCTAGCAGTTGCCTGCCGCCGACCACGTACCAACCCATCGGTTATTAGCACCGGCGACGCGCTGATTCCCTGAGTAGCCTCCGATCAAGGGCTTAGATTGGGGGGTCCGTCGCGGATTATCCCTCTTCGACGGCCGCGCGTGTCCGCTTGGGGATGATGCGGCGGAACAGCCGCGGAACGTCGCCTTCCTCCCAGGTCACCAGTAGCTGGCTCGCCACAAAGATCGAGCTGTAGGTGCCCGTTATCGTCCCGATTAGCATGACGACAAGGAAGGGCCGGATGGTGATGCCGCCGATGAGCAGCAGCGCGGTGACAGACAGGACAACGGTGAAGGACGTGTTTATTGAGCGTCCGAGCGTTTGCAGAATGCTGTTGTTGACACACTCATGCAGCGGGAGGTCCGGGTAACGCTGACGGTTCTCGCGAACCCTGTCGAGCACAACGATAGTGTCGTGGACGCTGAAGCCTATGACAGTAAGGAGGCCGGTGATGAACATGGTGTTGACCTCCATGTTGAAAACCTTGCCGAGGATCGAATAGGCCCCCATTACCAGGACGACGTCGTGGAGGGTCGCGATTGTCGCCACGATACCGCAGCGAAACGGGTTCGGGATCGAGCGGAATGCCCAGCTAATATAGAGCAATATAGCGATCGAGGCCGCCGCAACCGCAAGCGCGGACTTGCGACCTATCTCTCGCGATACCGTGCCCGATACAGCAGACGACTGTACCGTCCAGGCAATAGGTTTCCCCGACGCGTCGGCGGCCAGGCTACCGTTGTCCTTCAACATCGGCCCGAACTTGTTGAACAGCGCCTGCGTTATCGCCTGCTGCTCGCCCAGCAACTGCGGCCCACCTTCGGGCGTCTGCTCGGCGGAGCCCTCGAGGACGGAAGTGCGGACGAGGAAGCGGTTCTGGCCCGTGCCCTGCACTCTCGCCTCGGGGTGGCCCAGCGACGACATCTCGGTGCGTAAGTCTGCTTCCTTAACGGAGTTTTGGAAGCTCACCTCGATCATGCTGCCGCTGCTGAACTCGATGCCCGGCTTCAGGCTGGGAGGGATGATCAACGAGATCACTCCCGGCAGCAGCACCAGGATCGATAGCAGGTAGTACCAGTTACGCTTTTGAACGAAATCGAGCATTAGCTGCCACCCCCGCTGGGAAGGCTTGCCGGTTCAGGCGATCCGCTGTCGCCCTTTGTCCTCAACTGTGATACCCAGAGCACCGGCCTTCGCGCCGCCGGAATGCTGATGACGACGCGCAGGAACGTTCGCGTGACAAGGATCGCCGAGAACATGCTGATGAGAACACCGATCGCCAGAGTAAGCGCGAACCCCTTCACCACGCTGGCGCCGAACTGGTCGCCGAACCAGAAGAGGATGGCGCAGGTTATGAGCGTCGCCACGTTGCTGTCGCGGATGGACGACCAGGCTCGCTGGAAGCCCTCCTCCATCGCCACAACCAGGCTGCGGCCTATACGAAGCTCTTCCTTCATGCGTTCGAATATGAGGATGTTGGCGTCTACCGCCATGCCGACCGACAGCACGAACGCGGCGATGCCGGACAGAGTCAGCGTGACCGGCCAGAGCTTGAAGACCGCGAGGACTATCGTCGCGTAGACTGAAAGGGCCACGCCAGCGATGAGGCCCGGCAGCCGATAGTAGAGAACCATAAACAGCATGATAACGAGCATTGCGGTCTCGCCGGCGATGACGCTGGCCTGCACGGAGTCCTGGCCAAGCGTGGCGTCGACGTTCTCGCTCTGCATGACCTTTAGCGGCACGGGGAAGGCGCCGGCCTTCAGCAGCTTCACCAGCAGTTGGGCCTCATCGAGGCTCATGTTCTCGATAATACCCGACTTGCCAATCTGCGCTCTAACAATCGGGGCGTTCATCTGCCCGTTCTCGTCACGGATAGGCTCGCCGTCCAGGAAGAAGGCGAGAGGCTGACCGATGAGACGGCCGCTGATCTGCTCGAAGAGGTGTCCTCCTTCGTCGTTGAAGCGGAACTGGAGGACGGGCAATCCGGCGTTGTCCGCCGATAGAAACGTATCTGTGAGGTACTTGCCGGTGAGTGGCACGGTCTGCCCGTCTCTGGTGGTGGCCTCCGCCGTAATCCAGACCGCGTCCTCCAGATTCGACAGCGAGGACAGCGGAATGTAGGTCTCCTGGCCGTTTTGGATGACCGCGACGTTGCCGTTGGCGTCCGTCTTCAGCTCGCGAAACTCGAGGAGTGCGGTTCTGCCGATCTTCTGCATGGCTTCTTCAGCGGTGATACCGGGAAGCTGGACGGCAAGGCGGTCTCCCTGGCGCTGGATCTCGGACTCGGCGACGCCGAACTCGTTGATGCGCCGCTCGATGATCTCCGAGGCCCTATCCAGAGCTTCGTCGAGATCGATGTCGGAGGTGTTCGTGAGGTCAGGCTCCAGGACGAGACGGGTGCCACCCTTCAGGTCGAGGCCAAGCGTCATTGCGCGTCGCTCCAGGGTGCCGCCTCTTACTTCGCTCCCGTCGAACTTGACAAAGGGTATCTTGATGCCCTGACCTTCGGGCCAGGGGATGGCGCCGGGCAAGTAATGCCACGGCTCCGAGGGCCACATCGTGACGAGGGAGAAAGCCGCGACGAGAACGATGAACGCTAGCAGTATTCTGTCAAACGTGCGATGCAATTCTCTTAGCTAGCTCCGTCTCTCGCGACTCGCGTCGCGTCCGACTTGTCCCTCCCTGGAGACCGATGCCGGCTGTCCCTCGCGCGACAATTGCCAATAACAAGTTTGCAGGTACCACTATAGTCGCGCAATATCTTACGCGCCACCTCGGTCTCCCTAATCCTTGACGTCCTTTCAAACGCCGTTTTGCGTCTGGAGTTTCATCTCGACGCCGTCTTCGATGAAACAGACTCGGCAGTCAGCAGGCGTCGCGCCAGGGCGAGCGCCTCCGCCCGCGTCGCCACCTCGCCGAGCGCATGCGCTTCTACGATACTCGCCAGTAGTCGCCCCACAAGAGGCGACGGACCGGCGACGGCAGCGTTACGCGTGGCATGTCTATCCCGTAAGAGCGCTAGAGCTCTTCTCCGGCAACGGCGGCCTCTTCGCGCGGCTCCAGCTTGATGAGCTGATCGGAGCTCTCCAGGTAGTCGACATAGAGGACGCCGTCGAGGTGGTCCATCTCGTGCTCCAGCGCCTGGGCAAGCAAGTCGTCGTGCGCCTTGACGCGAATCGACCGGCCTTCGCGATTCAGCGCCTTGACGGTGACGGACTCGGAGCGTGTTATCTCAGCGACGTAGCCGGGAACGGAAAGGCAGCCCTCTTCGATGCGTCGCTCGCCGGTGCGTTTCACGATCTGCGGGTTGATGAGGACGATGACTTCCTCTTCCGGAATGTGGATGACCGCCACGCGCTCAGAGCGGCCCACCTGCGGCGCGGCAAGGCCGACGCCATGGGCAGCGTGCACCGTATCGATCATGTCGTCGATGAGGCGCTGCACGGAGGCGTCGATCTTCTTTGTCGGGTGCGTCTTCCGGCGCAGGATCGGGTCGCCGGCGAAGCGCAGTCGCAGGACAGCCAATGGATGCTCCTTGCTGAGAACTCTCGTATCTATTGTAGCGAACCGGCGGCGGCGATGCGAGGAGGAGGGTTTTGATGCGCGTTTGATTGTCGGTTGAGAAGATGCTGTTTTTGGGCTGGTTTGAATCCGGCGGACGGTGAGGTTAGTTGATTGATGGTGAAAATGGGCGACGAGACGTCGGAAGAAGGGCTCGAAGACGAGTTGGACGCTGAAATGGGCGGTTGAGAGAAGAACAAGGATTCATGGGTTCGGCGGTGTCGACGGGACGGGTTGGCGCAGAACGGCGATGTGGAGGGCTGAAGCCCTCCTCTACATTTCATCCTTGGACGTGAGCCCGGACCAGAATAGCAGGGTCGAGGGGGAGTTGTAAGGGGTTGGCGGCACTCGAGCGCGTGCAGCTACTGAATCGGGTGGATGTCGAGCTTGCCATCGCCGTTGCCATGACAGTGAAAGGACTCTCCTTGGGATTCACCGAATGCGAGTTTGCGGCCATCGTGTGACCAGGCGACGGGCAGACGGTAGCCGTGAGAGGTCGAGAACAGGACCGATTCGACTCCAGTTCCGTCGACGATCTCCATCCTGCCGTTCCCACCCGGGGGCTCCTTGAACATGGCGGCGAGTTCCCCGCCATCCGGCGACGGCACAGCGAGCCCGACGAGGTCGTCGTCAAACGTGCGCTCCACAACGCCGTCAGCGGAGGCAATCATGAGGCGCTCTCTCCCGATACACACGGGACCGGATACCGCAAGGAGGGGGCCATCCGCCAGCCAGCCGTTGAGGTGAACACCCTTCATTTCTGCGCCGCCTTCGCCGTCGACGGGAAGAACGACGACAGCCGAATCGCTGCTGAGCGCGAGATAGCGGGAGTCAGGGGACCACGAGAGGGAGGGAGGCGGACCATACCACGCGCCCTGCCAGGCCGTTAGACTCGAGGGCGTCATCGACACGAGCCGCTCGCCCACTCCGTCCGAAGCGAGGTCAAAGATCGTGATTCCCTGCGCACTAGCCAGGGCGATTTGGGCGTCAATGGGAGACCAGGCGCTGGCTTTCGCTTCGCCCACCTTGCGCCAGGCATTCAGGTTGTCGCGCCTAGTGACCAGCACGGATGCGGCGCCATACGCGTCTGTCGTTATCGCAAGCCATTGACTGTCCGCCGACCACGCCAGCGACACGGCCTCTCCAGCCACAATCAACAGGCTCATCGAATCTGGATTATCGACGGGGAAGACCGTGATGTCCGACGACATGGGGGAGACCTGCCGGGAGAGGGCAGCGTAGCGGCCGTCCGGAGAGACCTTGGCGGCGTAATCCGAGAGCCTTTCTGGAGGGGTATTCGCCTCGATATCCAATAGATATGTCCCGGGGGCAGGACTTGATCGACTCGTTACCAACATCCTCCCGTCCGGAAGCCAGGCCTGAAGGGAAACGCCTCCGGTTATCTGCATGGTCTCCCTGCTCCCGATGTCGATGACGTACAGGCCGCTTCCGGTGATCTCATCGGGCGAGGCTAGCTTGATCGCCACGAGAGGCGGAACCGGCGTAGGAGTGGGTTCAGGAGACGCAGGCGGCGTGAGTGCGATGGCTGTCTCCCAAGCAGGTAAGGCCGCCCGCGTGGCGTCCTCATCCGAGATCGCCGAGCTCGGCCGGCCGCAGGAACAGGCGAGGAAGATGAAGGGCACGACGACGAAGAACCGCGGAGCGACCCTGGACAAGGTCCCACCTCCTACCTTCTTTGCTGATTCGACAATAGGAGTCTAGGACGAGCCCAGGAGGATTGCTTGACGGCTTGCCTGCGCCTTGCTAACGGCTTCCCTACGGGCACAGTGATGTGAGGAGAGGGGATTCAGCCGAGACGGAATTCAAGAGGCGCGCGGCTACTGGGGACGAGTCGTGGTCTTCTCTTTGATGCGCGCCGCCTTGCCGGCGAGGCCGCGCAGGTAGTAGAGCCGCGCGCGTCGCACCTTGCCGCGTCGCGTCACTTCGATCTTCTCCAAGCGCGGCGAGTGCAGCATGAAGGTGCGCTCGACGCCGACGCCGTGAGCGACGCGCCTGACGGTCACGTTGGCGCTGGGGCCGCCGCGTCGCGAGCGGATGACAACGCCCTGGAAGACCTGCGTCCTCTGGCGGTCGCCTTCGACGACTTTGGCGCTCACCTTGACGGTGTCGCCGATGCCGTACTCCGCGAGGTCCGGGTTCTTCTTGAGGTCTATCAGTGAGTTTGCATCAACCACAGTCTTGCTCCGTGCCTCATAGACTAGCAGAATCAGTCCTTTTCCGCCAGAGCCTCTTCAATAGTTCGTCGCTCCGCGTCCGTGATAGGCGCGCAAGCCAGCAACTCAGGGCGTCGCCGCGCCGTGCGAAGCAGACTCTGTCGCCGTCGCCAGGCCGCGATCTGGGCGTGATGCCCGGATAGCAGCACCTCCGGCACCTTCCAGCCGCGGAACTCGGGCGGGCGCGTGTACTGCGGGTACTCGAGCAGCCCCTCGGCGTGCGACTCCTCGGTCAGCGACTCCTCCGATCCCAGGACGCCGGGCAGTCGCCGCACGACGACGTCGATCAGCACCATTGCGGGAAGCTCGCCGCCGGAGAGCACGTAGTCGCCGATGCTGATCTCGTCGTCGACCAGGTGCTCGCGGACGCGCTCATCGACGCCTTCGTAATGTCCGCAGACCAGGATGAGACGCTCTTGCCGCGACAGCTCCTCGCCTATCGACTGCGTCAGGAGCCGGCCCTGCGGCGTCAACAGGACGACGCGCCCGGGCTGCCGGTCGAGCGCCGCAACCGCTTCGACGGCGGCGAAGAGCGGTTCCGGCTTCATGACCATGCCGGGCCCGCCGCCGAACGGGTAATCGTCGACGATATGGTGTTTGTCCTCGGCGTAGTCGCGAATGTTGTGGAGGACGATCTTGACGGCGCCGCTTCCTGCGGCGCGACCGAGGATGCTCGCCTGAAGCGGGCCGTCGAACATCTCGGGGAAGAGAGTTAAGACGTCAATTCGCATGCTTGATCCAATACGGCCTGAAAACGTAGTCCATTTGGCCCCCCCCCCCCCCCCCCGAGGAAAAAGGAAAAAAGGGGCACCCCCACAAAAACCCCCCCCCGGGGGGGAAACCCCCCCCCACCCCCCCCACCCCCAAAAACCCACCGGGGGAACACCA
>Ga0315287_10005992_pt1 | contig 12038 bp, 7 predicted proteins | sample YL17G11_0_MG_FD_205037 | JGI IMG/M metagenome (GOLD analysis project Ga0315287, IMG submission 205037) | Sediment microbial communities from Yellowstone Lake, YNP, Wyoming, USA - YL17G11_0 | ecosystem: Environmental > Aquatic > Freshwater > Lake > Sediment | place: USA: Wyoming | collected...
GGCAGACGCGCCAAATGCCAACTTCATCCATTTTGTGTTCATGTCGGACCTCCGTTTTGAGTTATGATTATTTCCACCGGGCGTCGTCGGCAGCCGCTCGAACGACCGCTCCCCTCGAAATTGAACTCGTGATACCCTACCTCCTGCTCTCCATTCTGGAGAACTGCCACCTGCGGGACGAGGGTGTTGAAGACCGTGAGCTGCACAGCTGACTTGTGGGACAGGCCGTGGCGGATCATGGTTGAGAGGGTGAATTTGAGTCTTTTCACAGATCGTACGTGAGATACTTCGCCGGTCTGAGGTCACGCTTCCGGTGCGATGAACAGTCGCACTTCACCGAAGTCCATCGTGACCCGGTGGATCATCGACGGCGCGCCTCCATCAACGGGACGCATTGCGCGCGGGAACCTGAGGGTGCGTTCGCCCTGGGCGGTGGCAATGACGGTCACCGCGTCGCGCGTCGCATACACAATGTCCGGTCGATCGCTCCAGAGCGGCAGGCCCGCATCCTCTACGAGCGTGCGGAGGACGTCCGCAGTCATCGGCGCAGCGCCGACGTATACTGAGGTCCATCCCTTCTCCGCCTTCCGGACGAACGCAGGGCGGTCGTTGTCGATCCATCTCCCGAGCACTTCGACGTCAGGGTCGCGCACGGCGAATCGGGGCTTCTGGGCCTTACGTGTCCCGAAAAGGGTGGTACGGCCTTCCCCGGTGCGCTCGAGGCGGATTTGCATCGGACCTGCTTCGCTGAGGATCTCGAATTGGAAGCCCGTGAGCCCCTGCATCTGCTCGAGATCGAATTTGTCCGGAGCAATGAACCCCGGCGCGTAGTACCAGACAACGGTCACACCACTGCCTTCCATCATCCCCCGGATACGATCGGCTTCGGCACGATCCATGGTGAAGAGATTTACCATGAAGAGAAGGCGATAGCGGTGGACGTCAGCGGGGATGAGATCGAAATTGTAGATGGAGTCATGGGGCGCCCCCATGCGGGAAAACGTTCGCTGCTGGCTGTTGAGAAACCAGTGGTTGAAGTGGTCACAAACCGTGATGCCGTACCCGGTGTAGGGTTCCTCAGCTTTCCAGTGCTCTGTGGCGAAGAACGCTTTCGGGTCGTAGACCGCGGCTATGCGTGCCGCACTGGAGATATCCATGCGGGCCCGTCGTTCGCCGAGTGCAGCAAACGGCCGGATGGCATCAATGAGCGGCGGCGCGTCGTACCAGCCGCGGTGGGCCTGGAATGGCGGACAAAAATGACCGAAATCAAAAAACCACCCCCCGATCCCGCGCGCGAACATCTGTCCGAGATCACGGCGTATGATCTTCACTGACCCTTCCACCGAATCGTGGCCCGACCCCCCTTCGCCTGCTTTCTTCGGCTCGATGTAGGTCGACGGGTCCATTTCCACGAAAAACATCTTCCCGTGCCTGTGTATGGATTCCACCAGAACGCGGAATCCTCCATCCCCTCCCACACCGCGGGCACGACCCAGCCAGTTGCCTGCATCATCCACCATATCGCTCTCCCATCGCTCCTTCGACGGCATGTTCGTATGCTGGTAGGTGTACGGCGACGCAAAGAAATCAACATCCGGACTCGCAAGAACCCGTTCCGGGGAGAGGTGCCCGCCCTCATGGATGTGGACATTTTCGAGAAGGTAGCCGAAGAATGCCCCGCAAAGAATGCGGCGGCCCGTCTCCTGTTTGGTGATCCGGGCGAAATAGAGAACGGTGTCGGCGATGTAGTCGTGATGGCGGCGGTAGAAGTCGATCACCTCGCGCTCGCGCGCCGGGTCGCGGAGAAGTCCGGCCGTCGTTGTCATGCGTGCAACAGGATCCGGGATCGGGCCGAGCGCTTCCTTCATCGGCTCGCTGTAGTCGGGGAGGAAACGCATGCCGGTGTAGTGCCATTCGCCTGTGTGACCGTATGCCACCTGGTAGCCGATCATCCGGGAGATGAGCGGCGATGACTCCATATGCCGGAGGAAAGAGATGAGAACGTCGCGCATCTCGCTCCGCCAGAGTTTGGACGCCCAGGAAGCATCATTGGGATCCGCAAGACCGTTCCAGTTGAGTCCGGTCTCGCCCAGCCGCTCCGGCTGGCGGTACAGGGACGGGTCGGGTGTCAATCCGCACTTCACCAGTTCACCGGGATGCTGCTCCTTCCACCAGGCAGGAGGATTGAGATGGAGACGGGGAAGGAAAAAAGCTTGCGGATGGATGGCGAGGAGGCGGGCAAAGAAAAGGTCGAAGGCGCTCCAATCATATTTGCCCGGAGCCCCCCAGCCGGCGTTGAGTCCCAGAATCGGCGTGAACATCGCGATGCCCGAGTCTCGGTATGCTGCAGCGGTCTTCAGGAGCTCTGCGCTGAGCGCCAGGAACGGGTAGGTTTCGCGTCCGTTAATATAGAGACGCGGGCCACCCCGCTCGTTCCGAACATCCGCCCGGCACGCTTTCTCGCCCCGGAGACGCGAGAAGGCGGACTCAAGTTCTCCGCCCTGATCTTGATCCCGGGCCACCGGTTCACCGGAGAGGGAGTATCGGGGGAAGAATGCGAATGCGCCGGCGGAGTATCCGAGGAGTTCGAGAGCGTTACGACGATTCATACGACCTTTGAAAAGGGAGACCACGTTCTGTTCTCTCGGAAGGCCTCGAGGCCCAAGGAAGACCCGGGCTTTGCCGCGGATAGTTCCGTTCTTAGCTGATTTGTTCTAACGATTTCTGAGGCGACTTCCAGTTTGGTGATGCATATTCATGAATGCTGACGACGAGGGCAATGCCAATGAGCAGGTAGTTGCCGATGAGAAACCTATCTTCGATGATAGGATGGAATACAAATCGGACGGCCATGTGCGCCAGCATGAACAATACCAGTTGCCACATGGCATCGGATCGCCGTTCCCGTCCAAGGCGGCCGCGCAGATAGATTGTCAGGACTGCTGCACCGATGACAATGCCTATACTTGAAAACGAAATCCGGCTCATGCCAAGTGCAATGCCGCTCGCGTAAGCAATTGGAGAGAAGAACGAAGCATGATCCCCCATCCTCTCGGCGGCAGTACGAATGAACATCACTTCCCCCGCAATGTGCCACACTGGAACCATGACTGCGGCAGCGGCAATCACAGGTCCGGCAGCAAACAGGAGCAGCTGCTGCCAGGAGAGCCATCGCATGCGCACCATATATACGGCGATGGCTAATACGAACAGGAGAGCGTCGGCGCGGACGAGCACAGCAAGGGTCAGGGCTAGTGCGGCAGGCATTGTGCGTCTTCGTTCGACGACGAGGAACGCTCCTGCGAACTGAAGAGATCCGCAGAGGAGATCGGGAGTGGAAGAGCGGCCCAGCTGCAACATGAATGGACTCAGAGATGCCGCCAATCCGATTAGTGTAGCGTACGGTTCAGGGAGATAGCGTTTTGACCAGAGCAGAAGCAGCATCCCCGTTGCGAGGAAGGCGATGACCGACGGAAGAACGGTCGCGTGCGCTACCGGCACTCCCGCTTTCCATGCGATATACACAGTTGCGATATACAGGGGTTTCAACCGATAGAAAGGATATTGAGCGGAAAGGAAATCCGGGTCTTTAAATGCGGCGTCACGGTATCTATCCGTGGAATCAATGAGTTGCGCAAACTTGTTGGCCGATATGTCCTTGCGGATGAGATCGTACGTCCTGGTGTGAACCGCCGTCGGATTCTGATCCTCAACAGAGAGAGCGAGCGCGGCGTACGGAACCATATCCCAGTTGCACTCAGGTTTGAGATAGAACACCCCCGCAACCAACAGCAGGAGCCCGTATGCTGCGAGCACTCGTGCGCTGGATTTCATTGATGTTCTGTAGGATGTGATTCCAGGCTGTGCAACAATTCGGCTCAATAGCTTCACGGCAAGACGCGTGAGATGGAAAGGTCACCTGACCAACAATAGTCGCCTGGTCTCGACAAACGTGCCTGCCTGTATTCTATAGAAGTAAACGCCGCTCGACAACCCGGAGCCGTCAAACTGCACCTGGTGATGCCCCGCCTCCATGTCACCATTCACTAACTGGGCGACCCGCTGGCCGAGGGTGTTGTAGACGGTCAGCGTCACGTTTGACTTGTCGGGTAAAGCATATCGGATCGTCGTTGATGGGTTAAAGGGATTGGGGTAGTTCTGCCACAGAAAAAACACTAGCGGGACAGGGTTTTCTTCCACTCCTGCTGACGTGACATATCCACCCGGGGCGAGGAACGAAAATAAGCCACTTTGGCTAACAACTCCCCCACCGCGGCTCACCAACCCGCTGACCGGCTCCCCGATGCTCCCCCGTAAAGCATTTCCTGAACCTTTCGCCGACACGGCCCCCACGTCAAATGTCGGAATCAGGACAACCGCTTGCTGACTGCTTGCCACGAGAGGGGCCAGGAGAAGCGCTCCCAGCAGAGTGGTCTTGAGGCTCACCGGCTGCCTCCCTTGGGCGAAGTGTTGGCCCCGTGGTCGGATTCAGGGGCCACTGGACCGGCAACACAGGTTATGAAGATGAAGGACTTCATGGAAGTGTTCCTCTGGATATTGCTCCCGTTCAATTCTTTACCTTGCTCTCCGGCGAAGTTGGCCCCACAGGGCCCGGCTCCGGTGTGCGGCGTCCCATCTCCGGCCGGTAGTTCATTCCCATCTCTTCCGGCATGCCGTAGAGTTCAGGATGCTGGTATTTGCCGCGTTCGAGACCTAGCTTCTCCACCTGCACCGGCGCACCGTAGGTGCGAACCCACAGGTCGTTCCGCACCGCTTTCACTTCCCACGAGACCTCAGTAGCCGGTTTGCTCGTGCGGATGACAAAGCGATTGTTCTGAATCTTCTGAACAACCATCGCTTGAACGAAGTCCGTGCCGCCTACGCTGATCACCGTGAGCGAGTAGCGCGGGTCTTTGTTGATCTCCCCGAAGTAGTCGGGGAGAGTGATGGTTGCGGAGCCGTTGGCGTCGGTGACCACGTTGCCGGTGTACATGTTGAGCACGTCGGGACTTTCCGCCGAGAAGTGCTGCAGATACTTGCCTGTGGGGTCTTTGGGGTGGTCTATGCGGAACGGCTTGGTACCGGATGCGCCCATGTTCCCGGTGCTGTACACGCCGAAGCCTATCCCGCCGGTGATCTCTCCGTGCACGCCTTTGTGGAGGCCGCTGCCCCTGGCCACGCCGTAGACGCCAGTCCCGCCCGTGCCGCTCGTGGTCTCTCCATACACGCCGTAGTTGCTGCCGCTATTGGCGGTGGCAACGCCGTAGACGCCTCTCCCGTCCGTGCCGCTGGTCACGCCATACACGCCATATCCGCTCCCGGTCTGTTCACCCCACACCCCGACGCCTGAGGCATCTGTTCCCTTGTTCAATCCTTTCACTGCCACAGAAAAAACGCCAGGCGATGAAGAGGTAATTTCACCGAGGACGCCAACCGCTCCCGCTTGCTGCGACGCCGACCAGCCATGCACTCCGGGGCTTGTCCCCGTCTGCAGAGTGTGTCCACCGTCAACGCCTGTTCCCAGATCACTCAGTCCGTACACCCCGCGCGTCGGTCCACCACCCTGCACGCCTGTAGCTCCTGTGCTGTAGCCGGACACTGCAACGTAGTTAGACTGTCCGGACACACCTATCCCGCCCTGTTTCGACTCTCCGCTTATCGCTCCTCCATAACCTGTATTCGTGAGCGCAAGCACCGCTTCATCCGAAGCCGATGTGTCGGCCAAAGGGAACCGGAGGCTTCCCCCGGCGACACCCGCGGAGATGCGCAGCGTGTTTCCGATTGCATTGATCGAGACATTACTTCCCGGGACGAGCGTCACTTCGTCGGTGATGCCATTCACCACGCGAACAACCGTTCCGGGAGCGATTTCCTTCGCAAACTGCGCGGTGTCAGCACGCACGGAGCGAAAACTGTATCCCACAGCTGTCAGCTCCGTGCGCGGGGAGAGTTCAGCACTACTGCCCAGCTGAATGCCCAGCCAATACGGCCGATCGAACTTCACCGATTCCGGGATAGGAGTAGTCTCACCAAGCAGGACGGAGAGGAGACCCCGCTTCACCGATACTGTACGTGCCTCGGTCCACAAGGGAGGGTTGCCGGATGAAGCGTCATAGATCCGAAAGGTGAGGCTATACGTACCGTCTGGACGCGGGTTACCAACCGTGTCGGTCAAAACCCCCTGGAAGGAGATCTTCCGTGGCACTTGAGCGAATGCGATCGACACAAGAAAGACAAGAACAAGCAGTGAACAAGAGCGGGACATCCAGGCCTCCGGCAATGACTCAATGGTCTATGTGCGCTGCGATAGCAGATGAACGATCCGATGGGGGCACATCAAGAACAGTACAACAATGGACGCCAGAAAATAGAGTGAGGTTACCGCGTGGTACCGGTAGTCCCTGGCACAACGAAAATCGCCGCTGGCGAAGAAGTTCGGCTTCGTGCTCCAGCCGACGAAAGCAACGCGGCAAAAGTGTACGGCGACGATGCCGCCCGGTGCCATGACCTGGCATGGAGGATCTTGCCGGCAAAGCAAATGAATTTGGGACAACTGGCGGGAGTGGTTTTCTGGGAGTGAAGGATGACAAACGTATGATGGAGTTGAAGGCTTCAAGGCAAACATTCATGAAGAACTCCCCGAGCTGAAATCCGCCGACCCAGAAAAGAACGAAACAAACGGTAGATCAAGGTACGTGCAACAAGCCCTCAAGTCAAGTCTGTTCATTGAGGAGGCCTGCTCCGACGGGTCGCCCTCGTCAATAGACTGTCGCCTATTGAACTCTATGTCCTTGATCCAGGCGATGGACGGGATCTCCCATCAAAGCGGCAACCGTGAAGGCCGAGTGGAAAAGAAGAAAGGCCCGGGGTGGATTCCGAGCCTTCCTTATACACAATCGCGGAGGACGTTTACCGTATCAAAAGAAGGCGTTTCGTCTGCACAAAATCCCCTGCCTGTATCCTATAGAAGTACACGCCGCTCGAAAGCCCCTTCCCCTCGAACGTGACTTCGTGATACCCTGTCTCCAGTTCTTCATTCTGGAGGATTATTACTTGCTGGCCGAGGGTGTTGAAGACGGTCAGCGTTACACGCGAACGATTGGGCAGGCCGTAGCGAATTGTGGTCGACGGATTGAAGGGGTTAGGATAGTTTTGATGAAGGACAAACCTGTCAGGGATCTCCCCATCAGGCAAAGTAACACTGGTGACCGATCGGACGCGTACAAGACGGAATTTTCTCTCTGTCGCGGATCCTCCGGGCCCGGTGGCAGTCAACGTCACCGAGTAGTTACCCGGAGTGATATATGCGTGCGTGGGGTTGGTCTCATTGCTGGTGCTCCCGTCCCCGAAATCCCAGAGGAACGAACGGCTTCCCTCCCACGATCTGTTGACGAATGAGACAACGAGGGGCGTACCTCCCGAAACTGTTGTCGCCTCGAATGCGGCATGGGGAATGAGGGTTTGCCTGAAGACATCTCCTGTCTGAGGCAAAGCGGGCGCAATGCCTCTTTTCCAGACGAGCAATTCGTGATCCAGATAGAGACCTGAATAGGCTCTGAACCCGTCGTTGGAGGTCATCTGGTTGATCACGCTTCCGTCGAAGACCACGATGTTTCCATCATGCAGCCAGGCGATTTTGCCGTTGCTCATCCAGTTCCAGAACAAAACAGAATAGGTTGTCCGTGCGACGAAGGAGAGACGCGCGCGCCCGATATCATAGTACCACATGTCGCCTGTAACAGTAGTCACAATCTGCGCCGCGTTGTCATACCAGACGACGACCTTGCCGTCCGTGATCGGGTTCTGCTTCGATGTTCCACCTGACGTGAGCTGAGTCCTGGCGTGGCTTTTCGTGTCATACATCATCACCTGTGACACGCCGCCCCGTTGCTCCGTCCATACGATCTTTCCGTTCCTGTAGCTGTAGTCATATCCTGCCTCCGAGTCGCTCAATGCCGCTGTCGTGGCACCATCGTAGTACATGAGCCGGTGCGTTTTGCCGCTCAGCCAGCACGCTGTGTTTGCGGAACACAACACATTGCCCGTGATCCCGCTGTCCGAGCTCAGCAGCGTGAGTTTTTTTGCCGCCAGTTCATAGAGCCACGGATGTTTGACGTTGTCTGGCACAGTCGTCCGGGGGCCGAAGAAGCCGACGTATCCCCCCGCGAGGTACGGATTTTCTGCCTGGACTGTGTCCAGGAATTTCACGGGGGGATGCGCGCCGTCGTACGAGAACAGCGAGTCGGAATTCTTTCGCCATATCACATAGCCATCATTGGCCATGATGAAATCCTGAGCAGAGACGGAATCGGTGAGCCGTGTCGTTGTGGTCCCATTCGATGTAAACAGACGCATATTCGTTGAGTTCGCGAAGTTGCCCCACACAACAAGTGAGCTGTCAGTGGTCTTGAATTTTGTCTGCTCCCATCCATTCTGCCCGTCCGTGGTCAGTTGCCGGTACGTGACAGGTCTGCTCAGCTCCACTGCATCTCCCAGGGTCCATGCAATCAGATCATGATCGACAACCGGATTTTCTCCCGCTCCCAGATCCCGCATTTCAGTAAGCTGAACAGAATAGGATCTGAGGTGCTTGGCGGCGCCTGTACCTGACTGCCACACCACAAGACCATTGCTGATATGGACACTGTACGCCCCAAGAGAATCTTCAATCCTTGTCGTCGTCCGTGTTTCCGTGTTGTAGATCTTTAGAACGCTGCTGTTCGAGGTGGTATCGCGCACCAAGGCGACAGCTATCCCGTCGCTCACGTCATAGCCCGTGACAGCGGATGACCCTCCGGGGGATTCCGCGATGGTAACCACTGAATCCCCGGTATACAGCTTCACGCGTTGTACACTCCCCGCTGTCTGGAGCCAGGCGATTTGCCAGTCGCGGAGAATCGGGGTTCGGTTACGTGTGCCATTTGTTTTGGAGATGTTGGTGGTCGCCACCCCGTCGAAGAGGAATATATTGGAGGAAGCGCTCAGCGATTCAGAGTCAGCTGCCACCCAGGCCAGTTGTCCATGATGGATGCTGGGTGCGGTATTCCAGGTTCCTGCCGAAAACAGCGTATCAATACTTGACGAGAAGCGGTGAAGGACGATCTGTGTAGACAGTCCGGCTCCCCGGCGCGCATATCCTGCAAGATCTCCGGCGACCGCTACCGGCTGGGCGAAATCAGGGTTGTAGCATTGTCCCAGCGAAAGCGTGCGCCACGCACGAATGTCAAAAGCCTTCACCTGTTCAGCGGAGGTATTCCAGACGATGTAGTCACTGCCGACGGCCGCGGTCAGCGCGAGTAGGTTCGAATCCAGGAGAGTTATTCCCACACCGGAGTAGTACGTGAGACTGCGTTTGCTGGTACTAGGGTCCAGGTCTGACCACAGGAGTCTTCCCCGGTCAATCCCAATGAGTCTCGGGACGTTGGTGTTGGATGTGATATTGATGATGCTATTGAGGTGAACGTCCTGAGCCCGGGCAGGGACGTTGATAGCGAGGAAAAGAAGGATGGAAAGAGGGAAAGGACGCAGATGCATTGATACCTCCAGATCCCGGTTTTCGATAGAAAAGAACAGTGCAAACAAACGTACGCCAGAAATGACGTGAAGTTACCCGGCGTTGCTAAAAGTCCTTGGCACAACGAAAACCAAAGAGGTTGGTGATATACGTCGGCGGGACTCCGAGACGCCTGCCGACGCGGCTCGCGTCCGCGGGATCGGACCAATCACCGCCGCGCACAATGCGTCCTATACCACTCGATGGACCCTTCGGGTCTACCGATGGACTCAGGCGATAGTACCCCGAATCGTACCAGTCAGAGCACCATTCATAGACATTCCCGCTCATATCAAACAATCCCAACTCGTTTGGCGTTTTGGTCCCAACAGCGTGGGTGCGCTTCCCCGCGTTTACGTCGTACCAACCCACATCGCCAATCGAGCTGCTCCCGCTATACGTGTAAGCGTGACTCTTATTCCCTCCGCGTGCGGCGTACTCCCACTCTGCTTCGGTCAGAAGTCGCTTCCCCGCCCACTGTGCATACGCTGTCGCATCATTCCAGTTTACGCTGACAATCGGGTTGTCATCCGAGAATCCCCATGAAGGGGAAGCTGGCATCGTTCTGGACGTGGCCGTGGAAAAAGCTCGGTACTGCGCAACGGTCACCTCATTTGCATCGAGATAGAAACTGGTGACAGTCACGGCATGCACAGGTTGTTCATCGTTGTTAAGGCCGGATCCACCTCCCATCTGAAATGTGCCACCTGTCACAATGGCCATACCAGGCGGAACCGCAATTCCCAGGGCAACTGAAGAGTCTTCAGACTTGTTGCAGGAGAGAAAAATGGCGCAGACAGACATTATCGTGATACAAACCAGCGACGTTCTCATATTGTGAAATCCTTTGATGGTTGAATGCTTCGCCCGGGAATGGGAGCCGCTTCCCTTCGTCGTTTCAGGAAAGGCCGGTATGTGCTTGGTACCGCCATGCGTAACGCATCACGCGTGCGGGCACCATGCCACGCGGCGCCATGAGATGGCCGGGGAGAGCCAGTCAGAGAATTCATGGAATTCGGGATGACGAGGAAACAGGGGAAAAGATGATTGAAGGGTTTTCCCGGGGCAGAGGACGGCGAACGCATGATGCAAGCGAACACTTCAAGGCAAATATGCATGAAGGTTTCTCCGTAGCGAACCCGCCGACCTCTGAGAAAGAACAAAAACCAATATATAAAGATACGTGCGATGACCCCACGAGTCAAGTCATTTCTTCGAGGAACCCCGTCCCAACTACCGCACCAAAACGAGCTTGCGCGTCTCCACAAATCCCCCGGCCTGTATCCTGTAGAAGTACACTCCACTCGTGAGTCCGGCACCGTCAAACGTGACCTCGTGATATCCCGCAGCCTGTTCCCCCTTCTGGAGAAGAGCGACCTGTTGCCCCAGCGTGTTGTAGACCATCAACGTCACATGGCTTCGATAGGGCAGGCCGTAGCGGATCGTGGTTGTGGGGTTGAAAGGATTCGGATAGTTCTGATACAGCAGGAATGCAACGGGAATAGCGCTCGCTCCGGCATTCGCAGAAGCGACAATAGAGTGCGGAGGAAAGAAGACATTGTCCAGCCATATTTTGCCCGCCGTGCTCACCGGGCTTGTGCTTTTCCATGCAAGCGTGTGATTGCCGGCTTTGAGGGGGTACGTCGCAATTTTCCAGTCTGTAATTCCTGAGAACTGCGTGATAGAAACAGTGTCAATCAAAAACTGGCATTGGTCCAGATGTTCCGCGGTGGCCGTCCTTATGGAAAACGTGATAGCACCGTCTGCGGGCAATGCGAGATCTATCGCAAGCACAGAAGTCTGGCGCGGGGCCAGGCTTCCCGGGTGGGCCGCAAAGATCCCTGTCTGCGCATTCGCAGCGGAGATACTCCATGGCACATCGCCATAGGTCCTCCACGGAAACTTGTCCGTGAGTTGTGCATGTTCAAATGTCTCTGTGGCGCTGTCGGGCACGATGACATAGGCCTTCCCGGGCGCCTTGAATGTTCTCTTGTTCAACGCGGAATCCGTTGTGGAAACGTTCAAACCGACCTCGTATACACCGCTCCGGACGGGGGTCAGAGACCCGCTGGAACCAATGGCAGAGATTGGAAAAGCGACATTATCGGGGCCGTTCGCCGTCCACGAAAAGTCGGTGGTGAACCCGGCATCCACCGGTTGTGACACGGTGGCGGTGAATGTTACTTTGCTCCCCGGACTCCCGTCCACGAATCGGGGTTGAATATCTGCAACAAAGAGCTCATCGGGAATGAAAGCGAACGTCGTCGAATCATTGGTGGAGTGTGTGGTCAAGCGTGGAAAATCGAGGACCTCGTCGCCGAGATTGATACCGGCAAGGCTGAGTAGGACCCGGACGTCGTCGTCGGGAAAGGACAGACTATTGTCGGTGATTCTCCAGATTGCCTCCGATGCGGCGAAATTGAGGCCGCAGTACACCCCAGCACTATCCATAAAGTGGATCAACTGTGAAAGATACCTGGCGGCA
>Ga0315287_10005993_pt1 | contig 12037 bp, 12 predicted proteins | sample YL17G11_0_MG_FD_205037 | JGI IMG/M metagenome (GOLD analysis project Ga0315287, IMG submission 205037) | Sediment microbial communities from Yellowstone Lake, YNP, Wyoming, USA - YL17G11_0 | ecosystem: Environmental > Aquatic > Freshwater > Lake > Sediment | place: USA: Wyoming | collected...
GCAGGAGCTCCCGAACATCCCCGCGCTCACGACCTTCTGGGAGACGCGCTGGCCGTGCGCCGACATCCCCAGCGTTCCTGGCCAATTGCAGGCCGCCGGCGTGTCGTGGAAGTACTACCGTGGCGATAACTCGTGGGTGGACCCTCTGAGGCAGATCTCCACCGTCCGTAACTCGCCGGCGGCGTGGAGGAACCGAGTGCCGGTCGAGCAGTTCGTCAAGGACGTGCAGGCCGGACACCTGCCGGACGTGTCGTGGGTCACGCCGTCCTTCGTGGACAGCGATCACCCGCCCATGAGCATCTGCCAGGGCGAGAACTGGACCGTGCGACAGGTCAACTCGATCATGCAGTCCCAGTACTGGAAGGACACGGCGCTCGTCCTCGTATGGGACGACTACGGCGGCTTCTACGACCACGTCGTGCCACCGCACGTGGACCTGTTCGGCTACGGCCTGCGCGTGCCGATGCTGCTGATCTCGCCATTCGTGGATCCGCACGTTGACAGCCGCACCCTAGACTTCACCTCCGTACTGCGACTCATCCAGCGCCTGCACGATCTGCCGCCGTTGGACACTTCGTCCGGCATGACCCAACGGAACGCGCAAGCCAGCGACATGGTCGACCTCTTCGACTTCCTGGGGAAGCCGCAGAAGCCTTTGGTTCTCAAGGAACGCTCCTGCCCGACTCCGACTCAAACCGTGGTCCCCAGCACCACCGGCTAACCATCACCTCCTGACACCCGGTAGCCTGGCTTCCATGAACGCCGACTTCGATCTGCTGGAAAGCATCCGGTGCGAGGATCGCGAGTTCCTGTGGCTCGACCGGCACCTGGATCGCATGGCTTTCTCGGCCGCCTACTTCGGTTTCCACTTCGATCTCGAAACCGTGACCGAAGCGCTTGACGCGGTGCGAGACCCCGGCATCGCCAAGGCCCGCCTAACGCTGTCGCGCGACGGAAGTGCTGTCGCGTCAAGGACCCCTTTGGGCTCACTGGATCCGGTTCGGTTAGCCGTCGCGCAAACGCGCGTCAACTCGACGGACGTTTCCCTCGGCCACAAGACGACCGATCGCCGTATCTACGAAGGTGCGCTCATGGATCGTCCGGAGGCCGATGACGTCGTCCTCGTGAACGAACGCGGAGAGATCACCGAAGCGACATCGTCCAACGTCGTCCTCCGGTTCGGGGATCTCTGGGTCACGCCCCCAGCCGAGTCGGGCCTCCTTCCAGGCATCCACCGGGCTGTCCTTCTCGAGTCCGGCGAGCTGGAGGAAGGGCGATTGACCGTCGATGACCTGGCGAAGGCCGACGAGATAGCTCTGGTGAACTCCGTGCGGCTCCGCCGGTCGGCGATCCTAGACGCGTGACGGGCCGAGCGCCCGCTCCAGAGCTTCCGCATGATCGCTCCACCTGCGAGACAGGTAGAAGCAGTGGACCCCTTGCGAGCTCTTGATGACCATCAAGGTTGAGCCGTCCACCTTCTTCTTGATGCGATCCACCACGCAGTCACCTCGGTCAAGAGTGAGGAACGCCTTGTATCCCCAGGGCCAGGCCGGCCTAAAGACGATGATCCTCCTGTCGGTCAGACACAGCAGGCATCTGTGGAAGAACGACATGGTCACGCGGATCAGCGCCTCCGCGTCCACCTCTACGCGCTCGTAGGGAAGCAACATGGCGGCCAGCGCTGTCCCGAAGTCGCCTGCGACGGCCCCCTCGTCCAGCAGCGGTGCGTTCTCGGCTACGGCGCTTCCGACCGCATCAACGAGTTCCTCGGGCATGAAGGGCTTCGCCAAGAACCCGGCACCGCCCCTTTCCCTGACGCGCTCGGGAGCCGAAGCCATCTCGTGGGCCGAGAACATGACGACCCTCAGATCGTCCAGCAGGTCGGCCCCCTTGAGTCTCTCGAGTACCTCCCACCCGTCCATGTCCGGCATCCGGATGTCCAGAAGCATGACGTCGGGGCCTTCGGTCTGGATCATCACGAGCGCGTCGGGACCGCAGGATGCCTCGATCACGCGATATCCGGCCGACTGAAGGGTGACGCGGGCCAGCACACGGATATCGGGTCGTCATCAACAACGAGAACGGTTCTGCCCATACTCTCCCCGCCGGCTCCAACAACGGGGCCGATGATACCCCTTCAGGGGCGGGAGAAGAACCTCTCTGGACGGGTCGAGAAGGATCTAGGCCGCTTGCCGCTTCTTGCGACGCCCTCGCGGGGAGTAGCTGTGAAGGGGTTCGTGCTGCCAGCAGAACACCCAACGGTTATAGACCGACAACTTCGTGCCGCAACCCTCTGCCGCACATACCCTTCCCGAGCCGTAGCTGCGGTTAGGGCGCGGCAGTGAGCGAACCCTCGCGCCCTTGTAGGAATCGTCTGCCATCGCGCATCTCTCCTGCTCTCGTGCCTGGCGCTGTCCGCCGGGCTCTACTCCTTGAAACGAAGAATGCCATGACTGGCTTCCCATTTCCAGAGGAATCCTAGGCAATTTATCGGATTTAGGCAAGTGGAGGAAGACCGACCCGCATCTGTGCAGGTCAGGGGCTATTCCGAGGTGATCCTACCGACCCTGAAACTTCGCCTTTCCGGGTCCGTCCTCCAGGAGAGAGCGCATCCCGGTCTTCTGGTCCTCTGTCGAGAAGAGGTCGATGAATGCCTCTCGCTCGATGATGAGCCCGGACCCGAGATCGGCCTTGGTCCCCCAATTGATGGCGATCTTGGCGGCGCGGAGCGCCTGGGTGGGCCCGTTCGCGAACTTGCGGGCGTCTTCCACCGCGCGTTCGTACACCTCGTCGGCCGGGAAGACTCGGTCCACCAGCCCTATCTCCAACGCTTCCTCAGCCCTGACGGAACGACCGGTGTAGATCATGTCCTTCGCGCGGCCCAAACCGACCAATCTGGGCAATCTCTGCGTGCCCCCCGCACCGGGGATGATGCCCAGCTGGATCTCCGGCTGACCGAGTTTCGCTCCGGCGGCCGCGTAGCGCAGGTCGGCCGCCATGGCCAACTCGAGGCCTCCCCCCAGCGCGAAACCGTTTATGGCCGCGATAGTGATCTTCGGAACGTCCTCGAGGATGTTCAGGCACTCCTGCATGTGAGTGATGATCGGCTTGACCTCGATGGAGTTCAGGGTCGAGAGCTGCTTGACGTCCGCTCCCGCGGCGAAGACCTTCCGGCCGCCCCACACGACGATGGCCCCGACGTCGTCCTGCCGTTCCGCCTCTTTGGCGCACTCGGCGATCTCCTCGGTCACCTGGCTGTCGATGGCGTTGAGTTTGGGGCGATCCAGACGGATGGTGCCGACTCCGTCGCTCACCTCGAGACGAACGAATTCGCCCATCGGTCCTCCTAAGTCAGTGGTTGGTGAATGATCAGATTCCAAGGTACTTCACCGCGCCACCTGCCGACCCCGGCTCAGCGCTGCTCGTTGCACCTGCAACGGGATGCTAGAATCCGCCTCGTGGAAGAGCGCATAGACATGATGGAGGTCCTGAAGGCTAAGGGCTTCCGCATGACTCCGCAGCGAAGGGCGATCGTCTCGGAAGTCATGCGCGCGCAAGGCCACATAAGTCCTGCAGCGATCGCCCGCAAGGTTCAGCAGCGGATGCCCGGGGTGAACCCGTCCACCGTCTACAGGACGATCTCGATGCTCGAAGACGTCGGCATCCTCTCCCACGCTCACCTCGAAGGCGGACCCGAGTACCACCTGGCGGACGAGCCCGAACACGTGCACCTCGTCTGCTCGCGTTGCGGCAATACGGACGACCTTTCCATGAAGGAAGCCAGGTCTCTGCTGGATCTGGTGAAGAAGCATCGGGGCTTCGATCCGGACCTGACGCACTTCGCCATCTCTGGCTTGTGCGCGAAGTGCCAGTAGCTAGCCGCCGAATATCGCCGGCAGGATCGCGCTCCCGCCCGTGAGGAGGATCGTGCCGATCACGAGACTGAAGAACGCGGTCATGAGCGCGACGACCACATAGATCTTGAAGTTCTTCGCCGCCGAGAGGAACCCGAAGGCGGAACCCAGAACGAGAAGGGTGTTCGAGCAGAAGAGCCCGACCAAGAACACGAACAACGCAGCGATGCTCTCTAGCTGGGTGGTGGTCCCCGACCCTGCCCCCACCGCGAGACCCGCGAACAACAAGGCCTGTGTCGGTGTCTCTCCACCGATACCGTGCAACATACCCACCGTGAAGGCCGTCCACTTCCCGTACTGCACGAACTCATCGTCCTTTTCGGGCATCTTGTGGTGATGGTGACCCGGACGACCATGGTGACCGTGATGCCACATGGACGGATCGGTCGGATCCTGCCCTTCGGCGAGCTCGAATGCGGTCAGATCCACGACGTCGTCCGCCGTCATCCCTGAGGTGGCGCCAACCTTCTGCTTCACCCAGCGCGTGCTCTTCCTCACGCCGGTGAAGATGAGCATCCAGCGACTGCGCATACGGAAGTCCCGGCCATGCCGGATCAGGGAAACGATGACGTAGACGCCCAGCAGGATCAGCGTCGCTCCGACGACGCGAGACATGAAGTCGTCGACGCTGCTCGGCAGCTTGGCACCGAGGAAGATCGCGAGCGCACCGATCGCCAGAACCACGGTGCCGTGGCCCAGCGCGTACAGCTCCCCGAACAGGATCGCTTCACGCTTGTTCTCCTGGGAACTCGTGATGTCGGTGATAGCAGCGATGTGGTCCCAGTCGATCCCGTGCCGGAACCCGAAGCCGAACATCGTGAGCAGCAGACCGATGCCGAATGCCTGAGCCGCTATCGCCAGCAATCTCCCCACCCTCCTCTCGAGGAGATTGTAGCGGCCTTCCTGCAATACGTTGCATGAGAGAGACCTGGCAGAGCAGGGCTCCTAGGAACCGGCGACCCTGGCGACTATCGCGGCCGCAGCGGCGTAAGGGTCGGTTCGGAGCTCGCGCAGATCGGAAACCAGATCTGGGGCTTCTTCGAGCATCGCGGCAGCCCGGCCTTTGAGAGTCTGGGAAACCATGTCCTCGACCTCGCTCAAGAGACGGGCCCCACGCTTCAGGATCAGTCGGTCATCTTCATCGAGGTAGGCACGATGCGCGTGGATGGCGTCCCACATCGCGTCCGTGCCCTCCTCCTTCGTGGCCGAGGTGACCACAACGGGCGGGGCCCACGCGTCGCTCGAACCCAGGCCGATCATGGTTTCCAGGTCCCGAACGGCCCTGTCGGCGCCTTCCCTGTCAGCCTTGTTAACGATGAAGACGTCTGCGATCTCGAGTATGCCGGCCTTCGCCACCTGGATGGAGTCGCCCCAACCGGGATTCACGACAACGAGCGTGGTGTCGGCGGACTTCGCGACATCCACTTCGATCTGTCCCACTCCGACCGTTTCCACGACGACGAGGTCACGCCCGGAGGCATCGAGGATCCTGATGGCCTCGGGGACCGCCAGCGCGAGCCCTCCGAGATGCCCACGCGTCGCCATCGATCGGATGAACACTCCCGGATCGGTCGCGTGCGTCTGCATCCTCAGCCGGTCTCCCAGCAGGGCGCCTCCAGTGAACGGGGAGGTCGGGTCTATGGCGATGACCCCAACCGTCAGGTCGCGCGACCGCGCGGCCTTGATCAGTTGCTGGGTGAGACTCGACTTGCCGGCTCCCGGCGCACCGGTAAGTCCGACCGTGTAGGCCCGACCGGTACTCGAGTAGATCAGCGAGGAGAGCTCGGGCAACTCCGCGGAACCGTCCTCGACCATGGAGATCGCGCGCGCGACCGCCCGCCTGTCTCCGGCGAGTACCCCTTCGGCGATGTCCTGCGGTGCCATCGGGTCAGACTAACCCGGTGGAGAGGCCGGGCGCACAGATCAGTGCGCAGACAGCAGCTTCATCAGGCGCATGAGCACGAAGGGGTGACGGCTGAGTCCCGCCACCTTGAGCGTTCCGGCCGACAGCTTCCGAACCACCGAGCGGCCCTCGGACCGGAACACGTTCGGAACACCCGCGATCAGCGGGACCGTCGTGAGCTCTATCAGGGTCGCGCCGTCGGAACGCACCTTGACGTCGAGTCGTTCCTTGGCGAGGCCGTTCGAGACCGTCACCCTTCCCGGCTCGATGTCGAGGGTCGCGGACAATCCGATGTCGGATGCCCGTATCCCAACGCAAGCGTGTCGGAACAGCATCATCCGACGCGGGTGGCGTTGGATGTTGGCGCGCAACAGATCGGCGAGCATGGTTGCGAGACCGTTCGGCTCCGAGTCCGCCATCCTGACGATCACGGCTTCAGCAGGACCTTGGTCGCGCGCCGGGAGGAGAACAACTCGTATCCGAGGACGGCCTCGTCGAGCGACAGGGTGTGCGAGATCAGCGGGGTCGGATCGATCCGACCGGCTTCCACGTGGTCCATCGTCTCCTCCCACCAGGCATGTACGGGGCAGATGCCCGCGAACCGGATGTCCAGAGCCCGCGCCCACCAGACGCCGAGGGGAGCTTCGACCTGTTCGCCAGAGAACATGCCGACGACGCACACGATCCCGCCTCGGCGGACCACGTCGAGAGCCGTGTCGAAGGCGTCTGGGTTGCCCGCGGCCTCTATCGCCACGTCGGCTCCCCGGCCACTCGTCGCCTCAGACAGCGCCATATGAGGATTCCGCTCGTCCACGTTGACCGCAACGATGGCAGGACTTGCCCCCGTGACGAGGGCGAGCCTTTCAGCTTCTCGGTCGAGGACGACGACCTCGGCGGCGCCGCGCATCACGGCGGACCGCGCGCAGAGATAGCCGACCGGGCCCGCCCCGACGACGGCAACCGTGTCGCCCTCTCGGATGCCGGCGATGGAGGCACCGTAGTACCCCGTGGTCAGGACGTCGCCCACGAAGATGGCTCGCTCGTCTTCCATCCCTTCGGGAACGGCGAGCAGATTGAAGTCGGCATGCGGCACCCTGACGAGTTCGGCCTGGGCTCCCCCGAGACCTCCGCCGAACATGCCCGCGCCGAGATTCGCGAAGTCCTCGCACAGCTGCGTCTGACCGCGCTCGCAGAACCAGCAGGTTCCACACGCGATGTCGAACGCCACGACCACTCTTTGTCCCACGGAGAATCGAGATACGTCGGCGCCGAGGCTCTCGACGACACCGACGGCCTCGTGACCGATCGTGTCACCCGGATACAGTGGTGCCTTCCCGTGGAAGAAGTGCAGGTCGGATCCGCATATCGCGGCGGTCGTCACGCGAACGACGGCGTCCGACGGGGTCTCCACGGTCGCGTCCGGTACTTCCCGGACGGCGACCGACCCGACACCCTCGTAGACGACGGCTTTCACTCGTCGATGAACACCGTCGGGACCGTTCCCGCGATGTTGACCAGCTCGGTCGCGGCACTCACGTAGCGGAGGATCTTGGGAAGATCGCCGCGGAGCTTGAGCTTCCCCTGCATCATCCCCTTGATTGGATCCAGTTCCTTGCGGATGACCTGTTTCCAGCGTGTGTAGGGGGCACGGATGACGAAAGGCGCGCGTGCGCCTTCCTCAGCGGAGACGAACGCACCGCCGCGACAAGCACCGTGCCACAGGTCCATCCAGGCCCAGATGTCGAGAGGCACGTCCTTGTCGGGCTCCGCCTCGAACACGAAGGTGATGTCGCCCTCCCAATCGGCCGCCACCACCTTGTAGTTCTCGGAGGCGTTGATGCCTCCGAGGTAGGCGCTCCACCACTCTTCGCTGGGAAACAGAGCCAAGACGATCCTCCTAGTGCGACGACCCGATGATGAGTATCAATCCGATGGTGTTGAAGGTCGCGTGTGCCACCATCGGCGCGACGATGTTCCCGCGCCGCTCGTAGACGAAGGACAGGCCGAAACCGACGAAGAACATCATCGTGACCAGAAGGAACGCCCCTCCGAGGCCCGAGTCCGGGTCGGGGCCGTAGTGGGCGAAACCGAAGAGCAGCGAAGAACCGACGGCGGCGGTCCAGTAGGAGCGCCTGGCTCGGATGGCGCGGAAGAGGACGCCCCGGAAGAAGAACTCCTCGCAGATCGGCGCCGACACTACGGCGAGCAATATCGCCAGCAGGATCTCGCTGGTGCTCAGTTCTCCGGGGAGTTGCTGGGGAGTCTGGACCCCGCCTCCGGATATCAGGTCGAACAGGGCGGAGAGGATGGCCCCGATCCCGATGCCGGCGATCAGGTAGACCAAAACGCCTCCCACCATCCCCGCGCCAACCTCGCGCCAAACCCTGACGGGCAGGCCGACCACCTTGACCCATCCCTTGTGGAACATCTGCAGCCAGCCGGCAAGTACCAGAACGGGCACGAACTCCCCCAGGATGCCGATCCAGAAGAAGCTTTGACCGCTCGGCAGAACGGCCGCGACCCCCGCTCCGATCATCCCGGCAACGACAAGTCCCAGGAAGAACACAAGCACGGCTTGCCACCATTTCCAGGTCGCCTGAGGTCTGGCATCTCGCTTCCTTATCCCGAAACGGTCGCGGTCGGGTGGAGGTGGAGGAGGCCGCGACTGCCACTGTCCGCCGGGGGTGGCGACGCCTGGAGCCGGGGGTTGCCCCGTTCCCGTCACAGGAGGGAGCCACTGCGCGGATTGATCGGGGCGGGGAGGGATCGGATCGATCATGTTGCGTCCATATTGACGACTTCCTGCGCGAGCGGCACATAGAGCAGACCTCCCAGTGCCATCGCGAAGCCCATCCCCACAGCCGAAACGCCGGTGTCGTTCACGAAGTATGCGACCACGCTCGCCAGAAGGATCGTAAGGATGGCGGACCTCCACCGAGGGAAAGCGTCGAAAGAACCTTGCAGGCCGGCGCGCCGTTTCACCACCACCCATATGAGGACTGGCGTGGCCGCGAGATAGATGAGACCGAAGGGGTTCCGTCGAAGCAGGCTCACTCCGATGCCGAGCCGATCCCGCAGGGTGGAGAGGGCATGTAACGGATCGCTACCCGTCGCCTCAACGAACGCAGTGCCGTGCGTGGGAGAGGACGCGAAGAAGCGGTGGGCGACTAGGACGACCGCCAGTCCGACGACGACCGTCGCCGCAACCACGCTCGCTTCCTTCATCCCGAACCGCTCACGGGTGCTCAGCGCCAACCAGAGACCTGCTGCCGCTAGCGCGGCGACGGCGCCCCCGATATCTGCACCCAGTCCCGGCAGCCCGACGAATAGGGCGACAGCGAGGATAGCGGCGTAGCCCTTCCATGGCTTCAGGTCGGCGGCAACGTAGACGGCCGAGCCGACGAGTAATCCCTCGAACGCGTTGGGCAGACCGTAGAACCTTCCCCCGTCGAGCGCCGTTCCCCCCATCAGCGTGAACATCGTTCCGTACCAACCTGTCGCGGACTCGACTAGGAAGAAAGCGAGAACCATGAGACCCAGCGCCCTCGGGGGCACAAGCGTTCCTCGCCGAGCCCATGCCAGGGCGGCGAGCGGGAGGACGATCGTCACGACCGCCGCCAGCGAGCCGACCGAGAGATAGGACAGGTCCGGAAGATGGCCGGCCGCCAGCAGCGCCACGGCAAGCGCGGGCGTCGCGAAGGCCGCCCACTTCCCGAGATAGAGAACCCATCCGGGCGAGCTGGCGCGTCGGTAGTAGACCAGCAGGGCAAAGACCAGGATGAAGAGGACGGTGGTCCCAGCAACGATCGCCACGGGAACGTACATCCGGCGCACCGACAGATACCGCTCGTGGATGTCCGCGACCGTTGACCCGGAACCCACGTCTTGTATAGAGCCCCGCCAGTCCTCTCCAGGTGATCTGAAGAACCTGGCTACCGTCGGGCGAAGATCGGTCCCTGCTACCACGCCGCTCCTGCGGGTGCTGCTCGACGTGAGGGCGGTTGGGCCGAACTGATGATCAAGGAAGTACGCGTCTGCCACGACCACACCGTTCAGTTGGTCGCCAGTCTCACGCATGTCCGGCGACTCTCCGACGGAACCGATCACCACCAGGCCGTCGTTCTCGTTCTCGGCAACGGTCTGAACTATCTGCGTCCCCGCGTTCTCCAGGAAGGCCGAGCGATCGCTCGCACCTGTAGGCGGGGTGCCGAGATCGATCAGCCGTATGTCGGGTTCCCCCTGTTGGCCGGCGGGTGGCGCTTCAGCCAGATCGCGGGCTTGCGCCAGCAGTTCATCAGCGTTCACTAGGAGAGCCTTGCCACCGGCGGTCGCGATATGCGATACGCCTGGGATGGCCAGGAGTTCTTCATACGAGGTGTCATGGATGATGAAGATCGTTGCCCGAGTTCCCCCCGTGACCGCCTGCGCCGGCACGGGGACCAGGAACAGGGCAGCGAGTCCGACCAGGATCAGCGTGCGCCGGAGCGTCAACGGGGTGCCGACCCGCGTTCGCGGCGGACCTGCGCCCCGAGCCCGGCCAGCTTCGATTCGAAGTCCTCGTACCCCCGATCGACGTGGTGCATGTCGCTGATCTCGGTCACACCATCGGCCGCCAGCGCCGCGATGACCATGGCAGCGCCCGCGCGCAGGTCGAGGGCCCGAACGGGGGCCGCCGACAGCTGCTCTACTCCCCGGACCACCGCGTGGTGCCCCTCGGTCTGTATGTCTGCTCCCATACGCTTGAGCTCGTCAACGAACATGAAGCGGCTCTCGAAGACGTTCTCGGTGATGATGCTCGTTCCCTGGGCCGTAGCGAGCAGCGCCATGAAGATGGGCTGGATATCGGTAGCGAGACCCGGGTAGGGAAGGGTCACGAAGTCAACCGCAGAGACACGACGATCCGCCGACACCCTTAGTCCACCGTCCACCGACTCGACCACAGCACCCGCGTCGGCAAGCTTGGCGAGCGGGATGTCCAGGTGCCCCGCGAAAGCTCCGTCCAGAGTGACGGCGCCCTGGGTTATGCACGCCGCCGTGGCAAACGTCGCAGCTTCGATGCGGTCGGGAACGACCCGATGCGTCACGGGCAAGAACCCTTCCACCCCCTCGATCTCAACCACGGTTGAGCCCTCTCCCCCGATGCGTGCGCCCATGCCCTTGAGCATCAGGGCGAGATCGACGATCTCCGGCTCTCGCGCCGCGTTCTCTATCACCGTTGTGCCTCGTGCTGCGACGGCGGCCATCATCACGTTCTCGGTGGCACCGACGCTGGGGTAGTCGAGAGAGACCACCGCGCCCCTCAGTTCCTTCGCATGCGCGTGCAGATAGCCGTGTTCCGACTCGAAGGCGACGCCCATCCTCTCCAACCCTTTGAGATGAAGATCGATGTTGCGAGAACCGATGTTGCATCCGCCCGGCATGGCCACGGTCGCCTTGCCGAAGCGGGCTAGGAGCGGGCCCAACACGATGATCGATGCCCGCATCCTGCTGACGAGCTCGTAGGGAGCCTCGAAGGAACCGACCGCGGAGGCGTCTATCGAGATCGTGTGGTCCTGCCAGGTAACTGCGGCGCCAAGGTGCTCCAGCACCTCCACCATCGTGAAGCAGTCCTGGATGCGCGGAACGTTCTCGATCTTGCTGAGCCCGGGCGTCAGCAGGGACGCAGCCATGACCTTCAGCGCGGAGTTCTTGGCGCCCGAGATCCGTACGGAGCCCTCGAGACGCGAACCGCCCGTAACCAGGAATCTGTTCATCACCCGCAGATTGTATGCGGGAAGGCCGGCGGAGCCTCGCGGCCCCGGGCACGAAGGTTCATGTTGCGTTCGTGTTGCGGATACCAAGCGTGTCATTCACCCCATGTAGGTTGGACATACGAGATGAAGAAGGGAGGTGCAACAAAGAGATGGCTTCTATAGCAGCCGCGATGGCAACACTGATAGACGCCCGCAGGCGCAACGAACAGACCTGCTGGGAATTCTGCGAATGTCACGCCGCCGATCGAGCAGATCAGGCACGGCGTATCTCCGCCGGCGAACGCCGGAAGCGGTCCCGCTAGCCCTTCAGGCTAGTGCGGGCCAGAGCCTTGGCGAGCCCCATCTTCGCCTCTTCGGTATCCAGATCCTGGGTTCTCCGCTGCCATTCTTCGGCCTGGATACGGGCGGCCTCGAAATCGATCTCGTCCTCGAGTTCTGCATGGGCAGCGAGGACGTCGACCCTGGTC
>Ga0315287_10005994_pt1 | contig 12037 bp, 9 predicted proteins | sample YL17G11_0_MG_FD_205037 | JGI IMG/M metagenome (GOLD analysis project Ga0315287, IMG submission 205037) | Sediment microbial communities from Yellowstone Lake, YNP, Wyoming, USA - YL17G11_0 | ecosystem: Environmental > Aquatic > Freshwater > Lake > Sediment | place: USA: Wyoming | collected...
GCCGGCCGATGGTGGCGACCAGCGACGCGTTCGACGGATCCCTGTGGTTCTTCTCGCGCGCGACTTCACCGGTCGCCCAGGAGATCGGCGGCAACGGCCACGTCAACATCACGTACGTGTCGGCGCCGGAAGATCGCTTCGTCTCGGTGTCTGGCAACGCGGTCATGGTGCGCGATGTCGCCAGAGCCCGGCAGATGTGGAGTCCGACATTCGCCACGTGGTTCCCGGGCGGTGCCGAAGACGCCGAACTGTCGATGATCAAGATCTGTCTGGCGACAGTCGAGTACTGGGATCGCAAAGCCGGGCGGATGCAGCAGCTGTAGTCCTACTCGTACCTCAAGGCCTCGACCGGGTCGAGACCGGCCGCGCGGCATGCGGGCAGGTAGCCGGCCACCAGCCCGGTCACCATGGCGGAGATCAGGCCCCCGGCAACGGCCCACGCCGGCGGCATCGCGGGAAACGCGGGCTTCCAGACGCTCAAGCCGAAGCCCACACCCCACGAGATCGCCACGCCGACCAGGCCGCCGATGCTCGAGAGCAGCGCGGCCTCGAATAGGAATTGCCACAGGACGTCGCGGCGCCTCGCGCCAATCGCGATGCGTGTGCCGATCTCCCGCGTGCGCTCAGTCACGCTGATAATCATTACGTTGGCGATGCCGATGCCGCCGATGATCAGGCTCACCGCGGCCAGCGCAATGGTCGCCAAGCCGATCTGTGCGCCAATCTGATCGAACTGCTGAATGATCTGTTCGGCCGTCGACAGGTTGAAGTCGTTCGGGGCGCCCGGCGGAAGCCGCCTGAGCCGTCGCAACAGAAACTCCATCTCGACGCGGGCGGCCACCAGCTCCCCGGGCCGTGCCCGGGCATAGAGCACCGTCTGCTTCGCATCCGGAAAGCGTCGCGCAGCGGTCTCGGCCGGGATCGCGATGACATTGTCGTTGCGGTTTTCCCCGAAGAAATTTCCGCGGCGCGGGGCGCATTCGCCAACCACATAGTAGGTGTCTCCCCCGACCGAGACGTGTCGGCCGACTGAGGAGCCCGCCCCGAACAGCGCCCGCGCCACATTCGATCCGATGACGGCCACCCGCGCCGCCGACCGATTCTCGATGTCGGTAAACGGCCGCCCGGCCCGAAACTCCGTGCCCGTGATGTCGAAGAAACTCGGCGTCGCGCCTTCGAGCAGGGCCGTGTCGGTATCGTTGGATCCGGCACGCACGACGACAGCCCTGCCGGCACTGATAGGCGGAATGATGATCTCGACCGCCACATCGCGGATGGCCGCGCTGTTGGTGACGATGTAGCCGGCGAACCATGGCTCCAGCGGCTTGCGCTGGGCGTCCTTGTCGGACGCCGGCGTGTACGGATCGCCCTGCCGGTGAAACGCGAAGACATTTTCGGTGCCCAGTTCGCGGAACAGCCCCGCGACACCGTTGCGGACGCCCACCAGAACGGTCGCCACCAGCACCACCGTGATGATGCCGATGACAATGCCGACGATGGCGAGCGCCGAGCGCAGGAGTTGACTGCGCAGCGAATCGGCGGCGAGGGATCCCGCCTCCGATATGGCCATCATTCGGCGCGCGTTCGACGCGCGCCACGCGGTTCCGGTCATGATTCCAGACATCCCATCCTCGTCGAGTCCCCTACTCCGCACGCACCGCTGTGATCACGTCGATCCGCGTCGCCCGGCGCGCCGGGTAGTAGCCCGCCAGCATGCCGCTCGCCCCCGACGCGAGCAGGGCCCAACCGAGCGTCGACGCGTGTACGACGACATCGATCGACAGCGACTGCGACAGGATCTCGATCGCGGCGGCGGTCAGGACGGTGCCCACAACCCCACCTGCCAGCGCGACCAGCGTCGACTCGGCCACGACCTCTCGCATGATCTGCCGGCGCCTGGCGCCGAGGGCGCGTCGTACGCCGATCTCCCTGGTCTTCTGGGTGACCGACACGAGCGTCGTGTTGGTCACCACCACAATCGCCGCCAGCAGCGCCATGAACGAGATGGGACCGGCCGCCACGCCTATCCGTTCGGAAAGGGTGAACACGAAGTCGCGCGCTGATTCGGGCGTCAGCACGTCGAAGTTGTCGGCGGCACCTGGCTGCAGCTGCCGTCGCGCCCGCAGCGCCGCTCTGGCCGTGTCTTCTGCCGCCAGCGTCTGACTGACATCGCGCGCTTTGGCGAAGATGTTCAGCGTCGGCGGCGCCCCGAAGATCCGCTCGAACGTGGTGATGGGAATCCAGACAAACTTGTCGAGCGTCGTCCCGCCAGAAGACCCGAGACGCCACTGAACGCCGATGACCTCGAATCGGCGCCCCGCGATGCGCATCGACGCCCCCAGCGCGTCGCGCGACGGGAACAGCGCATCGGCCACGTCCGCGCCAACAACGGCCACCTGCGCACCCCGCGTCTCGTCATCTCGATACAGGAATCGGCCGCGCGCCACCCCGATATCCCGCAGGTCGGCCAGCGTCGAAGTCGTGCCGCAGATGGCGGCGTTCTCGTATTTGTTCGATCCGGCCGTCACGTCGCCGACCCGCTGCACGGTCGACGCGTAGAGGATGTCGGAGCCCGCGTGCTGTTCCAGGAATCGGAGATCGGTCCGGTGAATGGCGGGATTGCGCTGCTGCTTCTCCGCGAGCTCGCGGCGATTGGTCTCGCCGGCGGTGGCAATCTGCGCCAGCAGGAACGTGTCGCTGCCGAATGCGCGCGAACTGGTGGTTCGCGCGAAGCGGCCCAACCCGTCAATGGCCGTCACGACCACCACGATGGTGGCGACGGCCACGGCAATCGCAAGAGCCCCCAGCCCCGCGCGCAGGGGCTGGCCCAACGCCGACCTGGCGCCCTGGCGGATGGCCTCTTGGTACGATCGCAGGCGGGTGAACATCCTTGTCCGTCAAGTCTACCTGCCCCCGCGACGACGAACAACGGATCGCGAGAATGAATCGATTTCCGGCGTGATAGAGTGGAATTCATGCGCCGTCGTACTCTCGGCTGGATGGTCGTCGTTGCCGTCGTTCTCGCGCTGGTGGCCGTGTTCGTGATGCGCCGCGAAGGCGCTGGCACGAGCGTCGACGTCGGCGCGGTGGCCAGAAGGGCGGCGTTTCGATCGTTTGTGACGGCGTCAGGACAGATCGTGGCCAGCCGCTACGCGGATGTCGGCGCAAGCGCCATGGGACGGCTGGTCGAGTTGCGCGTGAAGGAAGGCGACCTGGTCAGGCAGGGACAGGTGCTGGCGCGGATCGATCGGGTGCAGGCGGCCGCGGGTGCGGCAGCTGCCGGCGCGAGAGTGAAGGCCGCGGAATCCGACGTGCGGGCGACGGCCGAGCTGGTACAGGCGGCGGAGGCGGATGCCGTCGCGGCCGACGCGCGCGCCAAAGAGGCGCAGCAGACGCTGCAGCGGATGCAGGATCTGCGCAAGGATGGACTGATCGCTCTCGACGAGCTCGATGCGGCGAAGGCGGCCGCCGATGCCGCCGCCGCGCAGTTCGCGGCCGCGCGTGCGGGCGTGCGCAGGCTGCGGCAGGCCGGTGACGGGTCCGAACGCCGGCTCGCCGAGGCCCAGGCCGACAGCGCGCGAGCCGGTGATGTGTTCGCCAAGACGGAAGTGCTGGCGCCGATCGCCGGCGTGGTCACGCGCCTGCCCGTGCAGGAAGGCGAAATGGTCGTCATTGGCATCCAGAATCAGCCCGGCACGACATTGATGACGATTTCGGATCTAACCGCGATTGATGCCGAAGTCAAAGTGGCCGAGGCCGATGTCCTTCGCGTTCGGGTCGGACACACCGCCACCGTCACGCTCGAGGCGATGCCCGGCACGACGTTCTCGGGACGCGTGGTGGAAATCGGCGCGAGCGCGCTGCCGGTGGTCGGTTCCGGCGCCGCCGCACGCGAGTTCAAGGTTAAGGTCCGGCTCGATCGTCCCGGACGCGAGCTTCGCCCCGGACTCACCTGCGACACGGAGATCCTGACGGCCGAACGACAGGGCGTGCTCACAGTGCCGCTGCAGGCCGTCGTCATCAGGCAGACGGCCTCCGGCCAGGAGCAGCCTGGCGTCTTTGTTCCCGAGGGGAGCGTCGCCCGGTTCCGCCCGGTCAAGACGGGACTGATCGGTGGACTCGATATCGAGGTCTCCGGCCTCGCAGAAGGCACGACGATCGTCGTCGGCCCCTTCCAGGCGCTGCGCGATCTGCAGGACGGGCAGTCGTTGCGCGTGCAGGCCGGCAAATGAGCCCACGACACACCCACAGCGTCAAGACCGCCTGCCCGCTTGACTGCCCCGACTCGTGCAGCATGACAGCGACGATCGAGGACGGCCGAATCAGCACGCTCGACGGCAATCATGAACACCCGGTGACGCGTGGCTTCATCTGCGCCAAGGTCCGCCATTTCGCCAGTCGCGTCTACGGCCGGGATCGCCTGCTGCGACCGGGCATTCGAACGGGCCCGAAAGGCGCCGGTCAGTTCCGGTGGGTGGAGTGGGACGAAGCCCTGGAGCACATCGCGCAGAAGATGGCCGACGCCAGGGATCGGCATGGCGCCGAGTCGGTTCTGCCCTTCTACTACGGCGGGTCGAACGGGCTGCTGACGCAGGACACGACCGACATGCGGTTGTTCCGGCGCTTCGGAGCATCGCGCCTCGCTCGAACCGTGTGCGCGTCAACGACGAGCGCCGCCAATCAGGCCCTCTACGGCAAGATGCCGTCGGTCACGTACGAGGACTACGCTCACGCCCGCCTCATCGTCGTGTGGGGCGCGAACCCGTCGGCGTCGGCCATTCATCTGGTCCCGCACATCCGGGACGCGCAGCGCAACGGCGCGCGTCTTGTCGTGGTCGATCCCCGCAACACACCATTGGCGCGGCTCTCCGACCTGCACCTGCCCGTGCGGCCAGGCACGGATGTCGTGGTCGCGCTGGCGCTGCATCGCTATTTGTTTGAAGGCGGCCTCGCCGACGCCACGTTTCTCAATGAGCACGCCACCGGAGCCGAGCGCCTGAGAGAGCGGGCGACGCCGTGGACGCTGCAGCAGGCGGCGGAAGTCGCGGGTGTGCCGGCCAATGACCTGCGTCGCTTCGCGGCGATGTATGCCGAATCGTCGCCGGCCCTGATTCGATGCGGCTGGGGCCTCGAGCGGAACAGAAATGGCGGCAACGCCGCGATGGCGATTCTCGCGTTGCCGGCCGTGGCCGGCAAGTTCGGCGTGCGCGGCGGCGGTTACTCGATGAGCAATTCGGGTTCGTGGGGATTGACGAAGACGTGGATTGGCGCCGATGAGCCGCCAACCCGGATCATGAACATGAACCATCTCGGGCGCGTCCTCACCGAAAACCCTCAGCCGCCGGTGATGGTGCTGTTCGTCTACAACTGCAATCCGCTCGCGACCATGCCCGACCAGAATCGCGTGCGGCGCGGGCTGTCGCGCGACGATCTCACCACGGTCGTCTTCGATCAGGTGATGACCGACTCGGCGCTGTACGCGGATGTCGTGCTGCCGGCCACCACGTTTCTCGAAGCCTACGATGTGGCGCGTGCCTACGGACCGATCAGTCTCCAGATGACGCAGCCCGTCATCGATGCGATCGGCGAAGCCAGGCCCAACGTCGAGGTCTTCGCTGAACTGGAACAGCGACTCGGTCTCTCGCAGGACGGCGACCCGGCCAACGACATCGAGATGATGCTGAAGATCCTCAACGATCTCCCGGAACCGATCGGCGCGGCGCTGAGAGAACAGGGCCGGCCGGAGCCGCCGTGCGGTTTTGCGCCGGTGCAGTTTGTCGATGTCTTCCCGCGCACGCCAGACGCCAGGGTCAACCTGTTTCCCGACATACTGGAGCGCGAGGCCCCGCTCGGGCTTTATACCTATCAGGCCGATCCCGCGACGGACCAGTACCCGCTCGCCCTGATCTCGCCATCGACCGAGAAGACCATCAGTTCGACGCTCGGCGAGCTGAGTGACCGGCCGGCGGAACTCGCAATCCATCCAGACGATGCGCGGCACAGGGAGATTGAGGACGGGGACCGGATTCGGGTGTTCAACGCGCTGGGCGAGGTGCGCTGCCTCGTCAACGTCTCGCCGATTGTCAGGCCCGGCACCGTGTCGCTCGCCAAAGGGCTCTGGTGCCGCAGCACGGAGAACGGATCGACCGCCAATGCCCTGTCGCCAGACACGCTGTCGGACATCGGCGCGGGCGCCTGCTTCAACGATGCGCGCGTGCAGGTGGAGAAGGTGGAAGACGACGGCACCGGCCGCTCCGACGCGCGACCGACCGGTGGGCCGCACTGAGTGAGAGCGCCGGCAGGCATGGCCTGCGCGCTTGTCGATTGAGAGGCTGACACGCCGCCGTCGAGGCGGCAGGACGACACCCGGCATCGGAATCCTGAGTGGCAGGATCCTCCGGGCGAAGGAGAGACATGAGTCGCACCGTCACATGCGTCAAGTTGGGAAAGCAACTGCCGGGCCTGGATGCCGCCCCGTGGCCGGGTGAACTTGGCCAGCGCGTCTTCGAGAACGTGTCGGCCGAAGCCTGGAAGATGTGGGAAGAGCGGATGAAGATGATCCTCAACGAGTACCGGCTGCTGCCGTTTCAGAAGGAGGCGCAGGAGCTGGTGGCGAGACAGATGGAGGAATTCTTCTTCGGCGAAAGCTCGGCGCTGCCGCCGGAGTACGTACCGCAGCGGCAAAAGTAGCCCTTCGACTCGCCAACTGACGGACCGCTCGCTCAGGACGCCGGAAGAGTTATCGGGTCACTTTTCAGGCGCCAGCGGCAGCTCGCGGTCGATCTGGAAGCGCAGCCGGCCGTGGGCCTGGCGCAGCGATGCGACGACCTCAGTGCTGACTCCGGCGCGCGCGAAGATGAAGCCCAGGTAGCTCGCGCCTTCCGGCAGCGGCACGAGAGGCTGGTCGGGTGTGGCGGTGATGATGACGTCCTCCACGAAGGGAGTGGCCCGAGCCTCATCGACGCCCTCCACGCCCCGATACACACCGGCGCGCTGAATCGGCATCATCATCACGCCCGACGCACAGGATTCCCGGCGGTAGCTCCGCACATCCTCGCCGAGCGCGTGACGAAGCAGCAACTCCTCCAGCGCAATCGTGTTGCGCTCTGCCTGCCTGCCCTGAGCGAGCAGTCCAGTCTCTCGCGAGCCGAAGGGCCCCGAGCGAGCTGAAGGATCGGTCGCGAGTCGAAGGGCTCCGAACCGCAGCGCCCGTGCGCATAGCCCGCCAATCGGGCGCGCCGCCACCTCGAGGACGAACACGCCAGCCGCGTTCACCCGGCATTCGGCGTGAACCGGCCCGTGCCAGAGTCCTATCGCGGCGGCCGCCGCGGCGACCGCCGCGACGATGCGCCTCTCTGTGGCCGCGTCGTGAGCCGACGGCGTCACGTAGATCGTCTCTTCGAAGAACGGGCCCTCGAGCGGATCCGGCTTGTCGAAGATGGCCAGCGCGTCACACACTCCGTGATGCATCAGGCCTTCAACGGCAAACTCCGGCCCCGGGATGTAGCCTTCGACCAGTACCTGTCGAAGCGCCGGGTCCTTCATCGTCATGATGTCTGGCGCCCGCAGAATGCGGCGCACTCGTTCGAACGCCGTGGAGAAGGCTCGCGGGTTGTCCGCGCGAATCACACCACGGCTGCCAGACAGCGCGAGCGGTTTGACGACGCACGGGTACGGCACGCGCGCCGCCAGCCTGTCGCTGTCGTCATCGACGTCGGCGGAAGTGAAGGGCGGGACGCACAGACCCGCTGCCAGAAGTGCGTGGCGGGTGTCCAGTTTGTTTCGGCTGGTTCGCGCGGCGGCAGGAGGATGGAACCTCAGGCCCAGCACCTCGGCCGCGCGTGCGGCCAGCACCGTTGGCTGGTCACCGAGGGCGAGGATGCCCGAGATGGGGCCATCCTGCGAGGCCGTGACGATGGCCTCGACCGAGCGGGGATCGTCGTAGAACCGTACCGCAAGCGAGTGATCGCCCCAGGGATCGTCGAGCCCGCGGCAACGGTCGAGCCCGAAGACCAGCTCGACACCCAGGGCCGACGCGGCCTCGCCGAACGAGCGCGTCTGATATCCCGTCGTGGTCGCGAGCAGCAGAATCCGCTTCATGCTGCGTGAATCCCCGATATCTGCGCGTCAGTGAACATCAGGAGAGGGCGCGGCCTTTGGTCTCCGGGATCCAGATCCAGGCGACTGCCGCGAGCACGAAGGCCACCGCGGCGACGGAGAACGCGGCGCCAAAACCACGGCCCGCGGCAAGTGACCCGACGGCGTACGGAGCCACCGCGCTTCCGAGGCGCCCGATGTTATAGGTGAAGCCCTGGGCAGTCGCGCGAATCTCGGTCGGATAGATCTCGGCGGTGACCGCCCCGAACCCGGTGAAATAGCCCGTCGCAAAAAAGGCCGTGACCGGGCCGAGCACGAGGAGCACAACCGGCGTCCGTGTCATCGAGTAGCCGAGCAGGAGGACCGCAGCCATGAGCACGTAGATCACATAGGCGCGCTTGCGCCCGATCGTGTCGCTGATGAACCCGAACGACACGTAGCCGAACCACATCCCGACCTGCATCGCGATGATGAATCCGGACATCACGCGCGTGCTGAGGCCAATGCCGCCGTCGGCCACGGGCAGCATCAGATACGCGGGGATCCACTGATTGAACCCCCACCACGCGAACATCGTGCAGGCGTTCATCAGCGTCACCGGCACGGTGAGGCGCAGCAGGTCGCCCTTAAAGATGTCACCAAGACCCGCGCGCGGCCCGGTCGCACGGCTCCGGCGTTCGCGCCACATGGCCGGTTCAGCCACCCGCCGCTGCACCCAGATGGTGAGGAATGCGGGCAGCACGCCCACGAAGAACACGGCCCGCCATCCCCAGATGGGCATCACGATGGCCACCACCAGCGCCGCTGCTGCGTATCCAATCGCCCACGCGCTCTGCATGAAGCCAAGCGCCTTGCCACGGTAGGCGGCGGGCCAGGTTTCCGACACCAGCGCGGCACCGCTCGCCCACTCGCCGCCCATGCCGAGGCCGAGGCAGATGCGGAAGACGGCCAACTGCATTACCGTCTGCGCAAACCCGCACATCGCCGTAAACACGGAGTAGATGAGGATGCTGGCGATGAGCGCCCGCGTCCGCCCGTATCGATCGGCAAAAATGCCGAACACCAGCCCTCCGACGGCGGAGGCGATCAGCGTGACCGAGCCGAGCAGGCCGGCGGTCTCCTTGCTCATGCCGAGGTCCCTGATGAGCGCCGCCAGCACCAGCGCGTAGAGCATCACGTCGAAGCTGTCGAGCATCCATCCCAGGCCGCCGGCGATAAGTGCCCGTCGTCCTTCTGGCGTGCCTGCCCGCCACCATCCGAACCAGCCGGACGCGTCAACCGCTGTCGTCATTGATTCCTCGCCCGGCCCGTCTCGTCGAGCGCATCGGCTAAGTCGCCGAACCCTTCGGCAGCCAATCCGCTTCCAGCGTCTTCGTCGTACACATCCTCACTGGGCGCGACGGGCCTGGCCGGCTCCGAAGCGACCAGGGCGTCGAGCACGGCCTCCATCTCGCGCAGCCGCTCGCAGGCCTCATCGAGATCGACCGCGCCGAAGCGCACGCGGTCGCCTGGCGCCGCCTGTGCGAGCCGCCAGACGTCGGCCGAGATCACCGTGGCGATCTTCGTGTAGCCGCCGGTTGTGCCCCGGTCCGCCATCAGCACAATCGGCATGCCGTCGCCGCTGACTTGCACGATGCCCAGCGTCGTGCCATCCGACACGATATCGGCGCTCGTGCGATGTGCGATGCGCGGTCCCTCGAATCGGCAGCCGATGCGGTCCGATTGCATCGTCATCGTGTACTCGGCCGTGAGGAACGTCGACCGCCCCTCATCAGAAAACGCGTCATCCTGCGGACCGAAGACGACACGCACGCGATGCTCGTGGCCGTAGAAGGGGATCTCTCCTCGACTCATCGCCCGGCGACCGGCTGGCCCCCCGCGTGAGGCATTTCCGGATGCCGGGCTGGAGCCCGGCGATCCCAGGGGTCGTCCCGCCAATTCCAATGGTACCGTCTTCTCGGAGGCCCGGCAGCCCGGCGCTCCCGGGACGGACCCCGCGGCGTCAGGCAATGCACGCCTGGGATCGCCACGCTCCAGCGTGGCCAGACTGCGAGGTTCCCCCACGGGCAGCGTGTCTCCCGCGCGCAGCGGCCGCCCTTCGAAACCGCCGAGTCCGGTCCGCGTGGAGGTCGAGCGGCTTCCAAGCACGACCGGAACATCGATCCCGCCATCCACTGCGAGGTACGCCCGCATGCCATCGCGCTGGCCGGAAAACGACAGCACGGATCCAGCACGAATGGCAATCGTGCGCCACATCTGGATCGGCCGTCGGTCAACGCACGGATTGAGATCGGCGCCTGTCACGGCCAGCAGGCCGGGTTGAGCGAACTGCACCTCGGGACCAAGCAACGTGACTTCCAGTCCTGCGGCGGTATCGACATTGCCCACCAGCCGATTGGCCGCGCGAAGCGCGAAGCCGTCCATCGCCCCACACACTGCCACGCCGAACCGCTGGTACTGGACGCGCCCGAGGTCCTGGACCGTCGTAAAGAAGCCGCCGTCGAGGATCGCGATCGTCCGCATGCGCAACTCACTCACGGGGTCGCACCGTCGGCGTCCACGTGCCAGCTGCCGCCTGTGCGGCGATCGCCAGGGCCTGATCGCCGGTCGCCGGCACGAACCGGATGTAGTCTCCCGCTTCGAACAACACGGGAGGGTCCTTGGTCGCATCGAAAATGCGTACTGGGGTCCAACCGATCAGCCGCCAGCCTCCCGGGGTTTCAGTGGGATAGATACCGGTCTGTTCCTGCGCAATCCCAACCGATCCGGTTGGAACTTTCGTGCGCGGACTCGGAAGCCGCGGCATCGCAATGCGCGGCGACAGGCCGCCCAGATACGGGAAGCCCGCCATGAACCCCATCATGTAGACCAGGTACTCGCGGCCGCAGTGAAGCGCGATCACTTCGTCGGCCGGTATTCCCGCCCACGCCGCCACGTCGTCCAGATCCGGGCCGGACGGGCCGCCGTAGACGGTGGGAATCTCGATCACGCGAGGGCGCGGCAGGGTGACGTCGGCGAGGTGCTGCTCCGCGTCGAGCACGATCGCCTCGACGTGGGCCCGCGCCAGCCGCAGCGGGTCGTAGTGCACCATCAGCGATCGATAGGTCGGAACGATCTCGACGATGCCAGGGTCGTGGCGCACGGAGAGGGCGGCGGCCACCAGGCGAACGCGGAGACTGGTCGCCTCCTCTATGGTGTCGCCGTACTCGACGACCACGGCACGATCGCCGGCGGTGAGAAACCTGGGGCCTTCGTACATCGGCTATCCGGCGAGCAGACGCCCCATCGACAGGAGTTCCACACCTGCTCGTTCGAACGCCTCCCTGAGCGCGACGGCCAGGTGCACCGCACCAGGCGTATCGCCGTGCAGGCAGATCGTGTCGGCCTGCAGGTCGATGACCTCGCCGGTGATGGTGGCGACCTTGCCTTCCGTCACCAGGCGCAGGCTGCGGTCGATGACTTGGTGAGGGTCGTGCAGAACCGAACCCGGCTTCGAGCGCGGGACGAGCGTGCCATCGACATTGAAGGCGCGGTCGGCGAACACTTCACGGGCGGCTCGCAATCCTAAACGCTCGGCCAGCCCGACCCACCGCGATCCGGCCAGCACCACCAGGATCATGCGCGGATCAACCTCGACGACCGCCTGGCAGATGGCACCCGCCAGAGCGTCGTTCTCGACGGCCATGTTGTAGAGCGCGCCGTGCGGCTTGACGTGCTGCAGGCGCTTGTCGCGCGTAAACGCGGTCAGCGCGCCAATCTGGTAGACGAGATCGTCGCGCACCTCACTCGGGGAAGCGGCGAGGTTCCGCCGGCCGAACCCGCGCAGATCCGGAAAGCCGGGATGTGCCCCGACACCAACGCCGTGCTGCTCGGCCAGCCCGACTGTCCTGCGCATCCACGCCGGGTCGCCGGCGTGAAAGCCGCACGCGATATTGGCCGA
>Ga0315287_10005995_pt1 | contig 12035 bp, 8 predicted proteins | sample YL17G11_0_MG_FD_205037 | JGI IMG/M metagenome (GOLD analysis project Ga0315287, IMG submission 205037) | Sediment microbial communities from Yellowstone Lake, YNP, Wyoming, USA - YL17G11_0 | ecosystem: Environmental > Aquatic > Freshwater > Lake > Sediment | place: USA: Wyoming | collected...
GGGGGGGGGGCCGACGACGTAAGCGGCACGACGAGCCGCGACAGTCCGAGCCGTCCACCCCCACCTAACCTCCCCCCTCCAGGGGGAGGAACCTCTGCCACGACCATCCTCAGCTCCATCCCCCCGACCCGCGAAGACCCACGACGCGGTCATGCTCAGCCCCCTCCCCCCGACACGCCGCAAGCGGGTTGCGGGGGAGGGCCGGGGCTGGGGGCCGACGACACAAGCGGCACGCCGAGCCGCGACGGTCTGAGCCGTCCACCCCCACCTAGCCTCCCCCCTCCAGGGGGAGGAACCGGGGTTGGAGTCACTCCAGGCGCGCCGGGATCCCTCGCTCCGCTCGGGATGACAGCCGCAGTTGGAGGCTCGCCGCTGTGCCCGGGATGACAGCCGCAGTTGGCGGCCCGTCGCTGCGCGCTGGGTGACTGCCCATCTCGGAGTCATCCTGAGCCACCCGGCAGGGTGGCGAAGGACCCCGCGGCGCCTGGAAAACGCGGACCTCCACCGGCGTGGATGCCTCACAGCCTGCCCGCGATGCGGGCGTGAGGGACTGGGCGCGCACTGCTTGAATTGGAAATCTCGGAGTCACTCTCCGAGATTTCGTGTATGATGGCGCCATGATCGATCGGGAGCAACACCGCGAGCGGGTGGTGGCGTTGCTGCGCGACTTCCCTGTAGTCGCGATCCTGGGGGCGCGGCAGGTGGGCAAATCGACGCTGGCGCTTCAGATCATGGCGTCGCACCGAGGCCCCGCCGAGCGGTTCGACCTCGAGGACCCGGCCGACCTGGCGCGGCTCGGCGATGCCCGGCTGGCGCTGGCGCCGCTGCGCGGGCTGGTCGTCCTCGACGAGGTGCAGCGACGCGCCGACCTGTTCCCGGTGGTCAGGGTGCTCGCCGACCGGCGCCCGCGGCTCGCGCGCTTCCTCGTGCTGGGCAGCGCCTCGCCCGAGCTGCTGCGACAGGCCTCGGAGACGCTCGCGGGCCGGATCGCGTTCCACACGCTCGAGGGCTTCGACCTCGGCGAGACCGGCACGCCCACGCTCGACCGGCTGTGGCTGCGCGGCGGCTTCCCAGGCTCATTCCTCGCCCGGTCGGGAGCGGCGAGCTTCGAGTGGCGACGCCAGTTCATCCGCACTTTCGTCGAGCGCGATCTCGCCCTCCTGGGCAGCCGGGTGGCCGCCACCACGATGTCGCGGTTCTGGGCGATGCTGGCGCACTACCACGCGCAGGTGCTCAACGCCTCCGAGCTCGCGCGCGCCTTCGGCGTGACCGACAAGACGGTGCGCCACTACCTCGACCTGCTTGCCGGCGCGCTCGTGGTCCGCACGTTGCGGCCCTGGCACGCCAACGTCGGCAAGCGGCAGGTGAAGGCTCCGAAGGTGTACGTCCGAGACAGCGGGCTGCTGCACGGCCTCCTCGACATCCGCGAGGCGCGCGATCTCGACAGGCACCCCAAGGTCGGCGCTTCCTGGGAGGGCTTCCTGCTCCAGCAGATCACGCGGCACCTCGGCGCGACCGAGGACGAATGCTACTTCTGGGCAACGCACTCGGGAGCCGAGCTCGACCTGATGTGGATGCGCGGACGGCGCCGCTGGGGGTTCGAGTTCAAGCGGACCTCCGCGCCCGCGATGACACGCTCGCTCGCCGCGGCGATCGAAGCCCTCGGGCTGGAGCGCGCCTTCATCATCCACGCCGGAGACCGGACGTTCCCCGTACACGATCGCGTCACTGCGGTACCTGCCGCCCGCCTGCTCGTGGACATACCTCCTCGCTGACCAGCGATGCCTGGGATGGGTGCTTGGTACACAATCACCAAACCACCGAGGAATAGCAGGGAAGCTCGATGAGTGGCCGATCGTATGTCACTGGAGACGTCACGGACTCCCGGCGGTAGACGCCACACCAGCGCCTGAGAGGCAGGCGGGAGAGCCACCGAGCTGGGGCCGTGCGGGATTCAGGGGCGCCGGACGCCGAGTTCGCGCCAGAGGAACGAGACGTCGATGGCGCGGCCGGACGGCCCCGCCTCCCTCTCGTGGAGCTCGATCGACTTGAGGAGACGCACGAGGCGTGGGCGCATCGCCGGCTCGGCCGCAGCCTGGCGCGGCGTCAGGTCGTCGAGGGCGGGAAGCGGGGTGTCGATCCACCTTTGATAGTGCCGTTGCAGGACCTCGCGCATGATCGGCGCGGCCGTTTCGGGAGGAACGCCTCCGCCGGCGGCGTGCCGCTCCTCGCGATTCTCGGCGGGCGCAGTCGCCTGCTGGCGCATCGCCTCGGCGATGTCGGTTTCTTGACGCCGGACATCGACGATGAGCGAGCGGAGAGCCTCCTCGAAGCGCGGGCGGACGCGCGCCTCGCGCTCGAGCGAGTTGACGTTGATCTCGACCACGTTGCCCTCGAGGGCGGCGGTGGCGACGATGGTTCCCTCGTCGCCCTCTTTGTGCTCGATCCAGCGCCAGATCCCGTCGTCGTCACGCTGCAACTCCCCCATCGAGTCGAGGCGCGCCGCGGCCTCGGATGCGAATGCTCCTGCGAGCTCGAGCTCCAGCTTCACCCAGCGCAGCGGCTCCCCGTCGGAGTTGGTGAGCTGGAGCTTCGCGAGCGGGTCGACGTACATCTCGAACCAGAGCGCCGGGACGACGTCCCAGCGCCGATGCAGGAACTCCGGCCAGCTCAGGCTCCTGTAGCCGCGCCGGTCCTTCTCGCGGTGCAGCGTTGCCAGCACCCATTCCAGGTGGTCGCGGTCGAACGGGTAGATCGCACCCGTGAACAGGTTCTCGTCGCCGAGCTCGGCGATGCGAGCGAACATCACCTGCCAGCGGGCGACATGGCGCGACGCGGTGCGCTCGGTCACCAACAGGAGGCGACGCGAGAGAAGGTCGCGCACGAGGATGTTGTGGCCCGGCGTGACGTCCTCGACCTCGACGAGCGAAAGCGCGGCGCGGCAGGCGGCGGCCAGGTAGGCGGCCGCGCGGGGATGGAGCTGCGGGCCCCGGTCGAGGAGATATACCTCGAGCGGGGTCAGGTTCCCTTGTACCTCCCACTCGAAGACGAAGGCGTCCACCAGGTTCGTGAAGACCATGTCGTGGGTGCGCGCGATGAACGACGCGACCTTGGCGGCTCCGAAACGCTTGTCGGCGTGGCGAAGGTAGATCGTGTTGCAAGCCTTGAGCTCGTCAGGGAAGACCGTCCTGGCCCACTCGAACAGCTCCGGGCCGGATCGTTGCACCGCGCGCGCGGCCGTCGCGCGATCCTGTCGCTCGCGAGCAAGGCAGCAACTCTTGTACTTGCGGCCGGAGCCGCATGGGCACGGCGCCTCGAGATGGACTGGCGGCGGTGATCCCACGGGTCCCGATTGTAGCCGCGTCACGGAAGACGCTCGTGGCGATCGGTACGAGGATCACCAGGGAGCTCGTGTTCACCGCGTGGTGAAGACGCACGGTTCCGTGAACACGTCGGCGCCGCCAGAGCGAGGAAGAATAGTGTGATCACCCGCCTCAAAATGGCGACGTACGTCAAATAGGACTTCCCACCTCATCATGCGCACGTCCGCGTTGAAGCCCGAGACCAACACGTAAGAAGGGGCGGCGCCAGGATGCCTCGGAATCGGCGATTGCCCCCGGCGAGGAACGGGGGAGGGAGGTTTCACGCTCGGCCGACCGAATGGTGGGATATCGTGGGGCTCATGGCCGCGGTTCCGACCCGTGTCGTGGAGGCTCCCCTCTACTCCTACCCACTTGAGGAGCTGCTGTGGACCAAGTTCACCGCCGGAGTCGAGATCTGGCTTTACGGCGGCTACCCCGACAGCCCGCTCAACGGCGGCAGGAACAACTTCCTCCTCGATGGGAGAGCGGCGGGAAAGCCCTTCACCGAGACGTCCCTCGCGGAAGCATGCGCCGCGTTCTGGGCGACCGTGGAGGAGGCGAATCGCAGTGGGATACCGTTCCTCCTCGCCTTTACGAACCTCTTCTGCACGCCCGGCGAGCTGACGCGCGCGAACCTCGGGCCGCTTGAGCGGTTGGCTGCCAGCGGCGCTCGCCACCAAGTCCGCAACGGCGTTATCATCAATAGTGCCCTCCTGGAAATGACCGTCAGGGCGCGCTTCGCGGATGCCCTGACGCTGGTGGCCTCGTGCACCAAATACGTCCGCCCGGATCGTTTGCTCTCGCCTCCGGAATGCTGCGAGGCGCTGATCCGCGACGCCCGTAGCTACGACCACGTCACGATCACGCCCCAGCTCTCCAGGAATCGGGAAGCGCTGGAGCGGATCGCGCGGGAGTGCCCCGACCAGGCAATTGCCATCGCCAACGCCTACTGCGCCGAGTCGTGCAACTCCTATCACCACTACGCGTTCACCTCTCAGCAGAACAAGATCCCGCTGGCACGCTTCGACGCCCGGGAAGAGGCGGCGAAGATGGCCGCCTTCGCCCGCGAGCACTCTGACTGCCCCGCCCTACAAGAGGCACAGGGGGGCGCGCGGGTGCGTGACAATGTGTGCGGGCAACTGGCCGCAGGCATTCGTCACTTCAAGGTTGGTAGAGGCATCGGCCAGGACTGCCTGGACGAGCTGGCGGGGCTGATTCGGGAGTTCGATGGTGCCCCCGGGAGCCGCGCCAGCCAGGCGCCCCCGGCCCAGCCCATACCCGGCTTTCTCTATCCCGGGGAAGGGGAGCGTTTTCGTTGCCTGGCGGCGGGCCTGATGTCGAAGAGCACCATCCTGGAGATTGGCGTGCTGGCCGGACTGTCCACGTCTTTCTGGGCCAAGGGCGCACAGGAGTCGGGCTCCACAGTGCACGCGATCGACCCGTTCGACCACGACATCGCAGAGCAGCGGCGGCACCACGAACGGTCGGCCAGCGCCTGCGACGCCGACACGCCGGCCGTCTGCCTCGAGCAGAGGTGCTCGCGCGACGAGGTCGCCCGGTTGCTGGACAGCCTCGACCTCCACGGTGCGTATCGGCTGATCGAGGGCTACAGCGACGAGGTCGCCAGGAGCTGGGAGCTGCCGCTTCACATCCTCTTCCTCGACGGAGACCACAACCACTCGGCCGTGCGCCGGGACTTCGTCGAGTGGGCACCGTGGCTGGTGCCGGGCGGACTGGTGGTCGTGCACGACAGCAACATGGGGATGGGTCCCTCGAGGCATGGCTTTTTCGGTCCGACGCGGGTCGTCGAGGAGTTCCTGACGGATCCGAGCCGGTGGAAGATCGTCGAACGGTTCGCGGCAACGACGGTGGCACGGAAACTCCAGTGAGGGCGCAGGCGCCGGCAGGGCGAACGTGCGACGCCGCGGCTGGCACGGACGGGAGGCGGGGATGAAGGGTCTGGCAATGAGAGCGTGGGGGATCGTCTTCGGTATCGTCTCGTTTCTCTTCGGCACGGCACGCACCGCGAGAGGTGAGCCGCAGCAGGCGGCCGGGGCGGTGCCGGGCGCCAAGGAACCGACCGTGCAGACGAGTCCCAAAGTGCCCGTGGTGTCGGCGACCAGGCAGATCTTCGCCCCGCCTGACGCAGTGCGCATCGTCGCCACCTACGGCGCTCCCCAGGCCGGGCTGGGGCCGGACAGAAGCGGCTTCTCGGCCCGCGGCCCCTGGGAGTTCATGCCCGACGGGTCGCTGCGCCAGGTTGACAAGCAGCGCAAGGTGATGCTCCTCAAGCCGTCGGGCGAGGTGCTCGTCTATGACGCCCTCGGGCATCAGGTGGAAAGGACGCAGGCGCCGGCGGCGGCACAGTTTTACCGGGTGATGAAGCAGGCGGATGACCTACGGCGGAGGCAGGCGCCCTAGCCATGGCCACGGTCGTGGGCAGCCGTGCCGGCGGGGCGGCGATCAGGTAAGGTCGGTGGCCTCCAGGACGAGCCCGCCCGACGTCCTCCTCGTGAACCTGCCGAGGACCAGGCACGACCTCTCGGTTCCTCTCGGTCTGCTCTCCCTCGCGGCCTGCCTCGACCCCGCGGCGCGGCGCGCGGCGATCCTCGACTTCGACCTCCTGCTCAAGCTTGACTCCTTCCCCAGCGACGGCACTTTCGTCGAGAAGGCCGTCGATACGGCCGCCTCCACGGGGGCGAAGATCTTCGGCATCACCGGGGACTGCGCCAACTACCCCCTGGTGGTCAGCTTCGCGTCTTCCCTCAAGGACGAGATCCCCGCGGCGACCGTCATCCTCGGCGGGCCGCACGCCTCCCTCATCGCACGGGAGACCCTCGAGGCGTTCCCCGCAGTGGATATCGTCGTCATCGGCGAAGGGGAAGACACCTTCCCGGAGCTCATGGAAGCGCTGCTGCTCGGGAGGCCCTTCGCCGGCGTGCGGGGGATTGCCTATCGCCGGGACGGTGCGGTCGTCTTCACGGAGCCGCGCCCCTTGAAGGACAGGCTGGACGACCTCCCTCTCCCCTCCTTCGAGGCCTACCCGACCCGCGAGTACCTGGCCCTCTTCCCCGCCCGCGGCGTCGGCCCGTGCCTGCCGGTGGAGGCCGGCCGGGGATGCCCAAGGGGCTGCACTTTCTGCTCGACGTCAGTGATGTGGAGAAGGACGTGCAGGTGCAAGACGCCGACGAGGGTCCTCCGGGAGCTGTCGTCGCTCGAGCGGGAGTACGGCGTCACCTGCTTTGAGCTGCTCCATGACAACCTCGCCTTCGACAACTCTTTCCTGACCAGTCTCTGCACCCTTTTGACCGAAAGATCCCCCGGCTACGTCTGGACGTGCAGCGTCAGCACCGACCGGCTCTCCCCCGACCTGCTGCGGCTGATGGCGCGGGCGGGGTGTTCGGGCGTCCTCCTCGGCATCGAAACCGGCTCGCCGCGCATGCAGAAGACCATCGGCAAGAATCTCGACCTCGAGCACGCGGACGAGGTGAGGGCTCTCTGCGTCGAGGCCGGGATCGCAATCAGCGCCGCGTTCATGGTCGGCTTTCCCGAGGAGACGGAGGATGATCTCGCGCTGACCCTGACAAAGGCCCTCGACTGGGCTCTGCACGGGTCCGAGATCCGCCTCGCCCAGTTGGCGCCGCTGCCAGGGACGGCGACCCACCGCAGCCAGGCGCGACACCTCGTCCTGGGGCACACGCCCCCATCCGGCTGCACCCCGTTCGTGGAAGCGCCGCGCCAGCGAGAGCTCCTCGCCCGACACCCCGACGTCTTCTCGTCCTTCTATACCGTTCCCACCAAGCACCCCCTGGGTCTCGAGTTGCCCAGACTCGTGGCGTTCTTCGACGTCATGCTCAACCACTACCCTCAGGCGTTCAGCCAGCTCCTCCTCTGCGATATCACCCACGCTGGCGGGCCGCTCGAGCTCTTTAGGAGGTGGTCGCAGTGGTGGGACCGTACACGGCCGTCGGAGCCCGTGACGAGGAATGGCGTCTTCTTCACCTTCCACGAGTTCATCGACCGACTCGCCGAGTCTCCCGCGGCGACTCCGGCCGATTAGAGCGCGATCCTCAGGGTGTCAGGAACTCGCTCAGCCACAAGGACGCCGTCACCATGATGATCTACACCCACGTGCGGAACCAAGCATGAAGACGCGGCGTTCTCAGCCCATTCGACGGTCTCTTGGGTAGGCTGGGGTCCTAGCGCAGGGGAGCGTGAGCGCTATGTTCTTTGCGTGAGTCGCCCAAAGCCATTCATCTTGGACGACGCCACAGTCGCGTTTATCCAGCTGATCCGGACCTCCAGATACCCGCGATACCCAGTCCTGTGGGTGGTCAGGCCGCCTTGGTGCTACCTATTTCTGTATGAGGGCTGCGTGGACATGGCCCTGACTCGTGCGGACTCTCGCGGGCTTCGGGTGGACTTCCGATGACGGTGCCAGGGATCAGACCCATTCACGGGCTGCCCAGCCCCTTTCCGAATCATTCGCGGTCCAACGACGCTTCCGCTTTGCTTGACAGCGCACCCACCCCACCTAGACTCGGACCAGGAACAGGAGGTGACTCGTGAGAGCATTCTTGATCACCCTCTGCGTGATCGCCATCTGTGCGCCTGCCCACGCGACGGATCAAACGAGGAAGCGAGCGCAACTCCAATCAAAGAGTGCGGGGGCAGATAGGACTTCGGTGCTCTGCCAATGGACCATCGACTTGACTCTCTATTTAGTAGCAGCAGGACCTGTGGCGCTCGTGGCGTGCAAGCCGGAGGGTCCGGACACGTATGTGTTATTCGAGATCTCAGAGACCGATCCGATTCCGGCGAGTTTGGTGGTTGCCTTCATCCAACCGTACATCTTGGCAAGACACCAAATCCAGTTGATGCCTTACGTGACCGGACCCCCACCGATTGCATCGTTCAACATGCGGGTGTCCATCAGCTACAACAAGGACAAGAAGATCGTCGCCATGGGCCTGCAGTCATACGGCCCTTAGGACTCTTCACCGAATCTTGCGCGTCTTCGGGTTCAGGACCGAGACCTCGACGTGAGACGCGGCGGGAGCCTCGCGCCGGGATGCCCCAGGACGGGCGATCTGGCCGAACCCTTACAATCCACTCGTCATGCCGCGACCGCCTGACGCTGTGGGCCACAGGCCCAAGAAGGCCACATGGTCAGAGGCAACAGCTCCGCGAGGCCTGGCGAGCACAGATTCCCAGGGGCCGATTCGTTATGGCACACCGCGACAGGAGCCCCCGATGACACCCAGGCAACCCGGAAGGTTCGGGACAATCTTCATCGCGGTGGCGAGCCTGCTCGCGGCCTGGAGCCCGGCCCTCGCCGCCAACGGTGGATACCACGTCAAAGCCGGTCGAGCCAGCGAAGCAATCCGTGTGGATGGCGCACTCGACGAACCGGCCTGGCGCGATGCTGGCGTTATCGCGGATCTCACACAGCAATCCCCGAAGCCCGGCGAGACCACCCCGTACCACACAGAAATCCGGGTCCTCGCCGACGCGGACACCCTCTACCTCGGCATCACGTGCATCGACCCTGAGCCGGCGAAACTAGCCGTCCACACGATGCAGCGCGACGGCGACATGACGGGGGACGACACGGTCGCCATCATCTTGGACCCATTCGGCGACCGTACTACCGGGTACTTCTTCCAGGTCAACGCGGCGGGCGCCCGCCAGGACGGCGTCTACTCGGACCCGGAGAACGTCCCGCTCGACTGGGATGGCATCTGGGAAGCACGGGTGCGGCTGACGACGCAAGGCTGGACGGCGGAGATCACCATCCCGTCGCGCACCCTGCGCTTCCCTAAGGGCCAGGCGGTCTGGGGATTCAACGTGGAGCGCCGGATAGCCCGCGACCGCGTCGTGGTCCGCTGGACGGGTACTACCCTCGATGCCCTGCTCGGCGACTTGCGCCGGGCAGGGGAACTTGGCGGTGTCGAAGACCTCCGCCAGGGCAAGGGGCTGTCCGTCGCGCCGTATGGGCTCGTGAAGACCGTGCGCGACTTCTCGGCAAACAATGCGGAGACCAAGGCCGACGCCGGCCTCGACGTCAGCTACAACCTGGGTCCCGAGTTGGCGGGGGTACTGACGATCAACACCGACTTCGCCGAGACCGAGGCGGACACGCGCCAGATCAACCTCACGCGCTTTCCTCTCTTCTACCCGGAGAAAAGGCAGTTCTTCAACGACGGGTCGAACCAGTTTACGTTCGGCCTTGGGCTCGAGGAGGAGTTCATCCCGTTCTTTTCCCGGCGGGTGGGACTCTTCGAGGGCGAGCAGGTGCCGATCCGCGGCGGCATCAAGCTGGTCGGCCGGCAGGGCCGGTGGGGCATCGGGGTGCTCGACGTTCAAACCGAGGACATCTCGGGTGCACCCGGATCCAACCTCTTCGCGGGACGCGTAACCTACGACGTTGACCAGCACCTGCGACTCGGCGTCATCGCGACCGACGGCAACCCCGACGGCATCCACGATAACTCCCTCGCCGGCATGGACGCCGTCTGGCGTACCTCGACGTTCCGCGGTGACAAGAACTTCTCTGTGGGGGCGTGGGCCGCGCGCTCCCGCGGGGACATCCCTTCGGGGAAGCACACGGGCTACGGGTTCAAGGTCGATTACCCCAACGACCTCCTGGACGTGGCGCTGACGTTTCAAGAGTTCGGTGACAGCCTCGACCCCGCGTTGGGTTTCCTGCCCCGACCGGGCACGCGCTGGTACGCCACGGGCCTGAGCTACCAGCCGAGGCCGCAGCGGGGGTGGTGGGCCGGTTGGGTGCGGCAGTTCAAGTTCGAGCTCGAGCCACAGGTCGTCACCGACCTCAACGGCACGACGCAGTCGTGGAGCGTCTTCACCGCGCCAGTCAACGTCGAGATGCAGTCGGGGGACGGCTTCGAGTTGAACTGGCAGCCGCAGTTCGAACGCCTGGGCGCGCCTTTCGAGATCGCGGAGGGCGTCGTGATCCCTCCAGGCTCCTACCGTTTTGACCGTTTCCGGGCTGTGGTGGAGACGTCAAAGCACCGGCCGTGGCAGATCGCCGCTCAAGTCTGGTTCGGGACGTTTTACACGGGGCGGATGGACGAGTGGATCCCGAGCCTGGCGTACACGATGCCTGGTGGGCACCTTCAGCTCAAGCTTTCCGCGGACCTCGCGTTCGGCAACCTTCCCGAGGGGAGTTTCGCCGAGCGTTTGTGGCAGCTCAACGTCGTGTATGCGTTCACGCCGGACCTGCTGGTCTCCGCGTACACGCAGTACGACAACGACTCGAACAACCTCGGACTCAACACCCGGCTGCGCTGGACAATCATTCCGGGCACTGACCTCTACATCGTCTGGAACCACGGCTGGGAGCACCCGCCCGAGGAAGGGGCGCGGTGGACCGCCCTGCGGCCGGTCGAGGATCAGGCCATCGTCAAGCTGCGCTATACGTGGCGACCGTAGGCACCCGACGGGGGCAGCGCCTCGCGCCAGGATGCCCCGGGGTCGACGATCTCGACGCGGGTGGCATCGACGTGCCGCCCCCAGCGGCCTCGACAGCGGTGGCGGAACGCCGCCGCACCGTTCACTTCCCCTCGAGGTCGCGCAGGCGCTCGAGCCCGTCGGCGAGCAGGATGCGCGCCAGCTCGGCGACCGGCAGGCCTTACGGCTCTTGGCCGCGGCTTCGCCCCGCGGCCACCCATCGCCGCCGCGCCGGGGAAAAGGGTAAAAGGGTAAGAGCCCAAAGCGTCATAGTGACCTGGCAAGGCGGAAACCGTGCTCAAAGTCGCGGATGTCGGGGTGGGCCTGGCCGCGGACCGCCGAGCGGCAGTACCGCGCGGGGTAGCGCATGCCGCCGCCGCGTATGACCCGGTACGAGCCGGTCGAGGGGCCTTGGGGGTCCATCGGCGGCGAGCTGCCGTAGTAGCTCGAGCTGTACCAGTCCGCCACCCACTCCCAGACGTTGCCGTGCATGTCGTACAACCCGAATGGGTTCGCCCCTTTCTGCCCGAACGGATGCGTCGTGCTCGACGCGTTCCCGCACCACCACATGTACGGCAACGCCTCGGGGAAGCTCCCGCAACCCGTATCCCAGGTCGCGGGCACGCTGAACGAGAACTCTCACGCCCGATGTGTACCAGTATCCTCCGCGCCGTATCATGTCTCGGTGCTTGCCCAGAGTCTCAACGATCTCCGCGGGGGCAGGAGGAGGAACATGAACTTCACGAAGAGCGCCTCGGCAGGACTCCTGGCAGTCGTGGCTTGCGTCGGTCCCGCACTCCTCGCCTGCTCGGCGTGCAAGAAGGCCAACGATGAGCCCTTCCATTGGGTTGGCACGGGGCAGGTCCAGCTGAAGATGCCGATGAGCCCCTGCTCCATCAGCACGCCGAATGGGGCCGTCCAGGGCGAGATCGTCGTCGGATCAGGGACCATCAGCGGGCAGCGCATCGGGCAAGACGCCACCTTGACCTCATCCGAATGTGCCTCGAAAACCTCCCCCTACTTCAGCGGCGGATTGATGACGATCACCACGAAGGACGGCGATGCGATCCGTGTCAGCTACCACGGGAAGTGCGGGCAGGAGTCGCCCGCCCTGCTGACCTGTCAGGAGGTGGACGAGATCGCGGGCGGGACAGGCCGTTTCGCGGATGCCAGCGGGAGCGCCACCGGCGCTCTCAAGGCCCA
>Ga0315287_10005996_pt1 | contig 12034 bp, 9 predicted proteins | sample YL17G11_0_MG_FD_205037 | JGI IMG/M metagenome (GOLD analysis project Ga0315287, IMG submission 205037) | Sediment microbial communities from Yellowstone Lake, YNP, Wyoming, USA - YL17G11_0 | ecosystem: Environmental > Aquatic > Freshwater > Lake > Sediment | place: USA: Wyoming | collected...
TGGAGGCGATCCAGCTCATGGGCGGGTACGGGTACATGAAGGAATACCATGTGGAGATGCTGATGCGCGACGCCAAGCTGCTCCAGATCGGGGGCGGTCCTTCCGAGATCCAGCTGCTCACCATCGCCAAGGCGCTCCTGCGCAAGAGTAATTTCGAGATGACCCTGAGCGGGGACAAGGACCGGGGCTGATATCAAAAGTTATTGAAAGCGCGGAATTATTCCGCGCGCAAGAGATCGCTGTTTTCCGAATAAAAATTTGTTGAGGGGGTGCAGATGTCGACGGTAAAAATATTGGAAGAGGGCACGGGACAACTCCTGGGATGGCATGACCCGGACGAGAACCGGGAATATGTGCTCAAGAACAAGTCGCGCGAGCTGGTTGACAAGCGCATGACCGCGAAAGAGGCCATCGAGAAGTTCGTGCACGACGGCGACTTCATCGCGAGCGGAGGCTTCGGGCATGTCCGGGTGTCAATGGTGCTGATCTACGAGATGATCCGCCAGAAAAAGCGCAACCTGGCCATGGCCGGAAAGACCGCGGTCCACGACATCGATATCCTGATCGGGTCCGGGTGCGTGGACAAGGTGGAGGTGGCCTACTGCTTCGGACACGAGCTTAGGGGCTTGTCTCCCGCGGGCCGGCGCGCGGTTGAGTCCGGGAGGTGCAAGGTGGTTGCGGAAACTTCCAACGCCGGGTACCAGTGGCGGTTCCTGGCCGGGATGATGGGCCTGCCCTTCATCCCTTCAAGAAACCTGCTGGGCACCGACACCCTCAAGCGCAGCTCGGCCAAGGTCATCGAAGACCCCTTCAGCCACAAGCCGGTCTGCCTGATCCCCGCGGCCTATCCGGATGTGGCCATGATCCACACCCACCGCTGCGACATCTACGGCAACGCCCAGATCGATGGGATCATAATTGAAGACTTTGAGCTGGCGCGGAGCGCGCGCAAGCTGATCATAACCACCGAGGAGATCATAGATAACGAGTTGGTGCGGGCGCACCCTTACCGGACCACCATCCCGTTCCCGGTGGTGGACGCGGTAATTGAGATGCCCTTCGGCTCGCACCCCTGCCAGATGCCCTACAAATATTTCTTTGACGAGCACCACATCGGCGAGTGGCTGAAGATGTCCAAGAGCGACGAGGGCGCCAAGGAATATTTTGACAAGTATGTTTACGGCGTGAAGGACTTTGAAGAATACCTGGAGAGGGCGGGCGGGGTGCGAATGCTCAACCGGCTCAAGAGGGTGGAGCATCTGATGGAACCCATGACCGCTCCCTGGCTTAAAAAGGAGTAATCAAAATGGCGAAAGAAGTCAAATATACGGAACCGGAACTGCTGGCCTGCACCGCCTCCCACATCCTGGAGGACAAGAAATCGGTGTTCGTGGGCACCGGACTGCCCATGATCGCGGCCATGCTCGCGCAAAAAACCCACGCCCCGGAACTGCTGATCGTGTTCGAGGCCGGAGGGCTCGGGCCCCAGATGCCGGTGCTGCCCATCTCGGTCGGAGACTCCCGGACTTTCCACCGGGCGGTCGCGGCCTCCAGCATGCACGATGTCATGAGCCTGTCCCAGGCCGGGTACATTGACTTCGGGTTTTTGGGAGCGGCCCAGCTCGACCCTTACGGGAACATCAACACCACCATGATCGGTCCCTACGAGGAGCACAAGACCCGCCTGCCCGGGAGCGGGGGCGCCAACGATGTCGGGTCCTTCTCCCAGCGCACCATCATCATCATGCGCCAGGACAAGCGCAAGTTCGTGCCCAAGGTCGACTTCCTGACCACGCCCGGATACCTGAGCGGCCCGGGCGCGAGAGAGGCCGCGGGGCTTCCCAAGAACACCGGGCCTTACCGCGTGATCACCCAGCTGGGCGTTTACGGGTTCGATGACAAGACCAAGCGCATGAAGCTACTCTCCCTGCACCATGGCGCCACCTTGGAAGACGCCAAAGCCAACAGCTCCTTCGAGTTTTTGGTCGCGGACAAGGTTGAGGACACGATTCCGCCCACGGAAGAAGAGATCCGGATACTCCACAAGGAAATCGACCCGGTCGGAATTGTTTTAAGGAAATAAAATTCGACGCAACCGGTTTTTTCAAGACGGCTGAGCTATCGCCCAGAAAATAGGGGTGTGGATAAGAAGCTTTTTATTCGAGTGTGCCTGGCGGATCATTAAGAGAGCTTGGTCAAGTTCTGACTTTTCCATCCGGCCCGAAAGCAGGGTTTCAAGCCAGTCGATTTCCGTTTCCAAAAAATCGCGGTTGACGCCGCTGTCCCAAAGCCCGGGATATAACCCAGAGGTCGCCTTGAAACCGGCGTCGTTTAAAAGCCCGGGGATTTTCCTGCCCATGAGCGGATCCGCGCCCCGGCTTTTCAGCGCGGATATGATTTCTTGATAAAGAGCCGCTGACTCCGGAAAGACCATGCGGCCCTTGAAATCAGGCTCGCACGCGACCAGCAAAGTCCCGTCCGGCTTGAGCACGCGCCGGAATTCCTGCAACGCCGCTTCCGGCTTTTTCAGCCAGAGCAGGAGCCAGTGGCAGGCGACCAGGTCGAATGCGGATTTTCTAAAATCGAGCGCATGAGCGTCGCCAATTGAAAAACTTGCCGTGCCGGGTTGGTCCCTGGCGGACGCGATCATTTGCGGGTCAAGGTCCACGCCCTGGACTTCGCCTTTGCAGATCCCGGCCATTTCTCTCGTGATCGTGCCTTCCCCGCAGCCAACATCCAGCACTGATTTTCGGGAAGCGAGCCGCACCCTCCGGTAAAGCTCTCGGCGCATGGGAGAAGTCCATTCCGCCTGGCGCTTGTAAATCCGGATTTGGTCCTGGAGGCTCATCTTGCCTAAATGTTACATCCACCCTGGAGGAAATAAAAATCTATTCACCGCAAAGCCGCGAAGGGGGAAAATATCTTATTAAGGATAAATATTCTTTGCGAACTTTGCGCCTTTGCGGTTCAAAAACATTGTTGCCGTTAAAAATTTGACAGCGACTCGGTGCACAGGGTTTCTTTGCCCGAATACTCGAGCGGGCAACCGCCCCCGCAAACGCTTAACTCCTCGCACTCCTTGCACTCGTCCGGTATCCACCCGCGCTCCCGCAATTTCTTGAGCAGAGGGTGTTCCCAGATTTTTTCCCAGGGGTCTGCGAGGATGTTGCCCACGGACTCAAAATAGCTCTGGCAGGGGAGCACGGACCCGTCCGGCTCCACGCACATGTTGTATTGGCCCGCGGTGCAGCGCTTCATGCCCAGCCCCATTTCCACCGGGTCCACATCGCAGTAGCGGGTCGGGGTGTACCAGATGAAGTTCATGCCCGTGTCCGAAGCCGCGTCTTTTACAATTTGAAGACGGTCGCACAGTTCTTTAGCGGAAAGGCTGTCCTGTCCGGCCTGGGACCGGCCCGAGCGGATGATGCCGTTCATGGCGAACCGCTGCACGCCCAAGGAATGGATGAAGCCGATGGTGTCCTTGAGCGTGTCCATGTTTTTCCGGGTGATGGTGGTGTTGGTGACCGTGTAAAGGCCCGCTGCCACCGCGTTCTTGATGCCCGAGACCGTGCGCTCAAAATTTTTTCCGCCGGTCATGGCGTTGTGGATTGCCGGGTCATGGGACTCGATGGTGATCTGGCAATGGTCGAGACCGGAGGCAAGCAGGGTCTTCACGTAAGCCGCGTCCGCCAGGGCGCAGCCGTTGGTCAGAAGCCCGGTGACCAGGCCCAAATCCTCGGCGTGAGCGACCAGCTCCGGAAGGTCCTGCCGCAAGGTGGCTTCCCCGCCCGTGAAGCAGAGGTGCGGGATGCCGGTCTCAAAAAGCTTGTCGATGACTTTTTTCCAGGAATCCGCGTCCATCTCCTTGGTCTCGCGCGGGCCACCCGCGTAGCAGTGCCCGCAGTTGAGGTCGCAGCGGTGGGTGAGCGCCAGGTCCATGCGGTAGGGCGCGGCCACCGGAGTTGTGAAGGGGTCGATCCTCTCAAAGTCCAGCGCGCTCACCGGGCAGACATCCGAGCCTGCCAGGCAGACAATCTTTTCCTTGAACTTCTGAAAATCCGCAAGCGCCTGCTTTTTATTCACGCGGTAACGCCGGGAAATTATTTTCGCGGACTCATCGTCGCTCTTGCCGTCAATGATCAACTTGGAAAATTCCGCGCCGGTCTGGTTGAGGTGGATGACCTTGGAGGCGTTGATCACCAGGATGCCTTTGCCGTCCCGATCGATGCGCAAATGTATCCGGTAGTTGCTCCCGTCAGGCATCTGTCCCCGGAAGGTGTGGAACCCGGTAGGGAGCGGCTGATGTTTCTTGAAAATATCCTTAAGGCTCATCTGCCGCCTCCGGCGCAGGCGCACGCGCATCCCGCGCACGCGCACGCGCAGCCGCCCCCGGAATGACTCCCGGTACTCTTGGGAGGAGGGTTGGTCGTGTTGGTGACAAGGCCGGATAAAGACTCCAGCTTTGCGACCGCGGCGTTGGAAACGCCCTCAATCCTGGACACCACCTGGTCCGCGAACTGCACTCCGGAAACCGGGCTGGACTTGGACGGCGCGGTGACCGGATGGTAGCCGCGCGTGTAGAACCAGATCGGCGGCGACACCTGCCGCTGGCCCAGGGAATCTTTCAGCTTGTGGTCCATGTTCTTGTCGATCATGAGCCAGGAGAAACTCTGGTCCAGCAACTGGCTTGCCTGCGCGTCAGTGCCCGAGCTTTTCACCTGATCCCAGGCCTGGTCGATGATCGAGCGGTAGTGCGCCCTGGTCTTTTCAATGTTGAAGCCCTTGAGCTTGTCCTTCACCGCGTTAATCATTTTGATGAAAAAGGGCGACAGCGATTTTTCCGCAATGGCGCCCTCCGGGTCGATCAGTTCCAGGAAGCCCGTTTCATAGGGGAAAAGGCCCTGCGCGTTTTTGTTGAGCACCTTGATGTTCAGTTTGGGCATGGTCGATATGTCGATCACGTCTTTTTTCTTGAGACCGAAGATGATCATGGCCGCGACCTTGTTGAGCGGGACCTCCAAAAGCAGCGCGGCCTCCGGAGCCGTCAAACCGCGCTTGATCTCCACGCCTTCAACCGAGGCGACCGGCGGGAAATACCTCATCCTCCGCCGGCGCTCCGCGATGTACCCGGCAATGATAAAGAACCCGATCAGGCCGAAGACAAACGCGGGCCCGCCGCAGTTGTCCGTCAGTTTCTTGCCCCAGCTCTTTTCACTTGTGTAATTCTCAGGTTCGAGGGGCGGGAAAACATTTTTGACCAGGGTTTTCGGAAAGCTGACCCCGAACTTGTATTGCTCGCTGGGGCTGGCCTTGTCCAGTTCCCAGATATAGACCAGCCGGCCTTCCTGGTCCTGCTCCATCCTGTTGAACTCGGAATAATGCCATTTCACCTTCTGGCTGTCCGCGCCCGGAGGGAAATGGATGGCGACCCGGAGCCGGGTGGCGCCGGTCGTGAACTGGTTCCCGAAATAAGTGGGGTAGAACTCCACGCTTGCGAAATTCGCGTCCTGGCTGTCCGGGAAAACCATGTGCGGGTTGGAGGCCTCCAGCATGAGCGTCCCGGTCGAGCCGGGATTGATCTCATGACCGCTCAGGGGGACTTCCACGCCCACCGGAATGAAAGCAGAATTCTTGATGCCCGAGACCGGAGTCTCGTTGATCCGGGCGCGGACCGAGTCCAGCTCGAAATAGTTGTTGGGCAGGCCCACATCCACGATGTCAATCGGCTTGCCGTTTTTCGCGCACGTGAAGGTCAGCTGGTATTTGATGTCCACTCCGCCGTCTTCCCGGATGATGATGTCCGAAAAATTCTCGTCCACTGAAAATTTGTAGTCCGCGGCAAAAGCCGCGCCGCCCAGCAGCAGGACCAACGTGACCGCGGCGAATAATTTTTTCACCATTTGGGCGCCTCCGCTATCTCGTAGTCAGAGCCGCAGGCCGAGCACTTGATGAAGGTGGCGCCCTCGCGCACGGTCACGGATTTCTGGTCCAGGCCCGCGCCGCAGTTTTTGCATTTGAGGTTTTCCAGGTTGATCTTTCCGGAAAGGTCGATCTTTTGCGTGATCTCGGTCTTGTTGATCACCTCGGTGGTCCTTTTCAGGACCGCCAGCCAGAGCACGCCCGCGCCCATGGTGATGGCGATGATCCCGATGATAATTCTCGGGAGCGTATTTCCCGCGGGGGATGCGATCAGGAACAGCAGTCCCAGGACAAAGAGCACGGCGGAAATGATGATCCCCAATAGCTTGGCCATTGCTGCGATATTAGCGCAAAATATTTTTCAACTCAATCGCGGTTTCCGGGCTCGTAAAACAAATGGACCGGCCCTTGGTAATTGACCGGGAAATCACTCCCCACGATTATTTTCTTGTCCTCGTCCGGAGCGGTCTTGGGCAAAACTTTTCCCGGAAAAACCGCCTGAACTTTTCCAAAGGCTGACGCCGGAAAGTCAGGCCGCAAAGCGCGGAGCTTTTCGATTTTTATTTCCGCATCGTTGTTTTTGACCGCAAAGTCATCGGAGGAAAGCTTCACGCACTCCACCTGGTCGGCCCGGGCCAGGACCGGTTCGGGCAGGCGCGACATCGCGGTCGCGGCCAGCAGGAACCCTCCCACGCCGAAAGATTCGGAATTCATTTCGAAGTCAAATTCCACCGGCTCGTCGCCCACCGGCTGGACGCGCATAAGCCGGCCCTGGTCGGTCACGCTCAAACTCAGGAAATGCGACGCTTTTTGCACGACCGGTATGTATTCGTCGGGGAGGTATCCGTCGTTGATCATATTTGCCATCATGTAAACGAAGAAGACGGTGCCCGAGGTTTCGGGCGCGCTGTAAACTTCCCGGTTTAAAATGTCCGCGTTCCATGTGCCGACCGGGTTGCGGTTTTCCTTGAGCGCCAGAGACATGCGGACCAGCCTGGACCTAAGCCACTGCGCATCCTTTTGATATGCCGGGTCCTGCTCCATAACCTTCATCACCTTATAAAAACCGGCCGCGGCCCAGCCGTCGCCCCGGCTCCAGTTGAATTTGCCTATATTCTTCCGGTCGTGCCAATAAAGCCCGGTCTTCTGGTCATAAAGGACATCGTCGTAAACGCGCAGATATTCCATGGCGATGGCCCGGCCGTCTTTTTTGTTCGGGATGTCTTTGTTGCCCGCGGCTTGGCCGCGCGCGGCCAGGAAGGTCGGGATCATGTAAGTGTCGTCGATCCAGAACAGCATCCAGTAGTCGTGGTAACCGGTGCCGATCTGAGAAATTTTTCTGCCCTTGAAAATCAGATCGATCATGCCGTTGGTGCGCTCAAGATGAATGGACTTTCTTCCGGAGCGCTCATAAATCCAGATGTAGGTCTGTCCCGCGCCCACCATGTCGCCGTGGAAAACGGGCACCGGGTATCCGCCCGGATTTTGTGAAGCCCAGGCCTGGAGGTAATCGAGGTATCGCGGGACCGGCGCTCCAATCTGCTCGGTGCGATCGAAAAGCTCGGCGACCCCGGACATGAGCGTGGCGTCCGTCCAATACAGGCTGTGATGCACTTTGAATTTTGGCCGCTCGTTGTCGGAGGCGATGATCCTTCCGAATAACTCCCTGTCCGCGACCGCCTTGGCAACAGCCAGCGGGTCTGAAACATTTTCCCATCGGCCGCTCCTGCTGTCGTTCCCGGCGGAAAGCATCAGCGCGGCGGTCAAAACGATGACTGCTTCGAAAACCAAAACCCTTGTTTTATCCATATTCATGTCCGTTTTTCTTTCTTAAGAATCCGGGCGACATGGCCCTTTACCGCGCCCCGCTAATCAAATAAAATGATACCCGGGACGACCATAAAGACAAATCTATTTTGAAAGGAGCTGAAAGCCGATGCTGATCGTGATGAGAAGCGACGCGACCGACAGGGACATCCAGGCGGTGGCGAAGAAAATTGAGGAACTGGGCTTCCGGGCCGTGCCCATGCCCGGGGCGCAGAGGACCGCGGTGTGCGTGCTCGGCAACAAGGGCCCGCTGGACCGGGAGCTCTTCATCGTGATGAGCGGGGTTAAGGACGCCATCTCGGTGAGCAAGCCCTACAAGATGGTGAGCCTGGAGAGCAAGCCCGAGCCGACCAGGATCAAAGTGGGCAAGGCAGTGATCGGCGGCGGGAGCATGGCCCTGATCGCGGGGCCGTGCGCGGTGGAGACCGAGGGCCAGTGCATGAAAATAGCGGAGTCGGTGAAAGCCGCGGGCGCGAAATTTTTCCGGGGCGGGGCTTACAAGCCGCGGACTTCGCCTTACGCTTTCCAGGGACTGGGCGAGCCGGGCCTGAAAATCCTGGCCAGGGTGCGCGAGCGTTTCGGGCTGTACATCGTCACCGAGGCCATTGACCACGAGTTGATCAAGCTGGTCGCGGACTACGCGGACATCGTGCAGGTCGGGACCCGGAACATGCAGAACTATTCCCTGCTCCGCGCAGCGGGCAAGTGCAAAAAGCCGGTCATACTCAAGCGCGGCATGTCCGCGACCATTGAGGAGTGGCTGATGGCCGCGGAATACATCATGAGCGAGGGCAACCGCAATGTCATACTCTGCGAGCGCGGGGTCAGGACTTTCGCGGACCACACCCGCAACACCCTGGACCTCTCGGCCGTGCTCGCGGTCAAGCAGCTCTCGCATTTGCCGGTGGTGGTGGACCCGAGCCACGCCGCGGGACGGCGGGACCTGGTGGCGCCCCTGGCCAAGGCCGCGGTGGTGGTGGGCGCGGACGGCTTGATGATCGAGGTCCACCATCAGCCGGAAAAAGCGCTCTCCGACGGGCCCCAGTCCCTGCTCCCGGATCAGTTCGCCAAACTGGCAAAACAAATTTCAGCGCTGGTAAAGAACCGGGAAAAAGAGTAGCGCGGTTTTTCCCGCTTCGGGGTCAGGCCTCTACGCTGATGAGCGGGCCAGGATGATTAGGCCAGACCCCTTTGGATTTACCGTTAATCGTTCCTCGTTTTTCGTTGCTCGAATTCAGGTATGGAGCGGACGCCTTTCTGCCAGTCGGAAAAGGGCGCGCCCCGGATCGCGCCCACCCGGCCCTGGACCATGAGCGTGCCCGGGTGGGGCTGCTCCAAAAAGTTGTAATCCGGCGTCTTGCGGATCGGCTCGCCCCTGCCCAGTAAATGACGGTAGCCGAAGATCAGTCCTTCCGGCAACATCAAAAACCACTGGCTCTTGTACGCGTAGCGCACTTTTTTTCGCGCCGCCCAGCCCTCCTGGTCCGGGATCACATACTGCGCGGGCCCGTAAGTCTTGATGAAATGGTTCATCTGATAGGGCATGATTTTGGGACCCGCGGCGTTGTAAGTCGGGATTTCAAAACGCGCGATCGAGAGGCCCGACCTTTTCGCCGCGACGTATCCCGCCACGCAGGACGCGTCGTGGTCCCATTGCCCGCCCTCATAGGCGCAGGTGACGATCACGCTCGGCTGGTATTTCATGACCAGGGCGGTCACCTGGTCCATGATCCCGGGCATGTTGTGATAGGCCTCGCGGTCCGGGACATCAATGATGTGGCGGTTCTGGCGGGGGACTCCCTCCTGGTCGACCGCGATTTGCATCTCTGCCATGCGCGAGGCGGTGGTGCCCCAGAGCACGCTCCCGGTCCCGGCCTCCACCACATAGACCTGGTGCACTTCCCAGCCCGCGCGCACGAACATGTTGATGGTCCCGGAGATCGCGGAGTCGTCGTCGTAATGACCGAAGATGAACATCGCGCACTTGCGGCCGGTCTTTTCGCCGGGAGCGGTCAGGTAATCGGGAAGTCCGGCCTTTTCCTTGCCGGAGCCGGCGGCCGGCGCGAACAAAACCGCCAAAGAAAAAATCATCGATGCGAAAAATATTTTACTCATTCGCCCCTCCTTTGAGGCCGGAGTTTGCAGGCCCTAAACCTTGGTCAAATTTATCACAGCGCGACGATTTTACAAATTTTAACGGCGACAAACATTTTTGTTGAATTGATTATTCGGGGGTTATACAATAATCATGGATGCAGGAATCCAGGACTCAGCGGTTAAAGCAGGGATTGCTGGACAGCCCGTTCGAGGTGTGCGCGGAGCGGGCGGTCTTGTGGACCGAGTCCGCCATGCAGACCGAAGGCAAGCCCCAGGCGGTGCGCAATGCCCTGGCGCTCAAGGACCTGCTGGAAAAGATGACCATCTTCATCAACGACGGGGAATTGATCGTGGGCAACCGCACCGGCAAGCAAAAAGGCGCGCCCCTGTTCCCGGAGACCAAATCGTTCTCAATCGAAACCCAGATCGACACCTATGAGTTTCGGCCCATCCAGCCCTACCTCGTGGGCGCGGAAGAAATAGAAGCGATCAAGAAGGTCCTCCCTTATTGGCGCGGGAAATCCGTGTGGGAAAAGGCTTTCAAGGACATGCCCCGCGCGGTACAGAAGGATGTTTTTTCTTTCACCTTTGCGGTGGAGGCCGAGTTCGCAAACGGCATCGGGCATTACATTGTCGGGAACCACAATCTTCTAAACAAAGGTTTTGAAGGCATTAAGGAACAGGCGTTGAAAAAGCTCCAGAGCGAAAAACAAGCGGACCGGCAACAAAAAGATTTCTGGCAGGCGGTAGTCATCTCATCGGAAGCCGCCATATCCTTTGCCGGCCGGTTTGCGGCCCTGGCGCGCTCGCTAGCGGAAAAGGAAAACGACCCGGCGCGCAAGCAGGAGCTGCTCAAAATCTCAGAGGTCTGCGGAAATGTCCCGGCCCATCCGCCCCGCGACTTTCACGAGGCCGTGCAGGCGGTGTGGTTCAACCAACTCATCTGCCAGCTCGAGTGCGGGGGCTTCGCGATCAGCCCGGGCCGGCTGGACCAGGTGCTTTATCCGTTTTACAAGCGAGACCTGGAGAGCGGAAAGATCACGCCGGACAAGGCGCGGGAGCTGATCGAATGTCTCTACATCAAAATGAGCGGAGTAGTGAACGTGCTGGACACCGTGCTTTTGCCCGTGACCTCGGGACCGCCCATCGCACAGAGCCTTACCATCGGCGGGACCGACGTTAAAGGCAAAGACGCCACCAATGAGTTGTCATTCCTGTTCCTGTCCGCGTTTGAAAACATCAGAACCGTGATGCCCAACCTGGCGGTGAGGTTTCATCCCGCCACGCCTCCCGAATTCCTGCTCAAGGTCTGCGATGCGGTCCGGCGCGGGGCAATGATGGCGCTGTTCAACGACGAGGTGATCCTGCCCTCGCTGCAAAGCAGCGGCATCCCGATTGAAGAAGCGCGCGACTACGCGATCGTGGGATGCGTGGAGCCGACCACCAACGGCGGCACCTTTGGCTCAACCGACTCCAACCTGGTAAACATCGCTCGCTGCCTGGAGCTGGCGCTCAGGAACGGGGACGGCATCGATCTCCTGGAAGACCGGAAATACCTATTGAAAAAATTAGGGCCGTCCCTGGTCGCGGGAAACGACGGGAAGTCTAAGCAAAAGTCCGGCCGGAAGGCGCAGAATTCCATGCTCTTGAATTACGGCTGGCAGATGCGACGGAGGACCAATCTGGGCTTGATTGACCTATATCGGATGTTGCGCGGGAAAAAGATGGGCGTGAAGACCGGCGACGCCCGCAATTTCAAGTCCATGGATGAAGTTTTAAACGCTTTTCAGGCGCAGGCGGGCAATGCGGTGGCCGGTATGGTCCGGGCCATGGAATACTGCGACCGCGCGCACGCGGAGGTAAAACCCACGCCGTTCATCTCAAGCACGGTTGACGACTGCATCGAGAAGGGCAGGGACGTCACCGCGGGAGGCGCGCGCCACAATTTCACGGGGCCGCAGGCGATCGGCCTGGCGGATGTCGCGGACTCGCTTGCGGCCATCAAGCGGCTTGTGTTCGATGAGAAAAAAATTTCAATGGCCGAACTGCTGGAAGCCATGCGGACTGACTTCAGGGACGCGGAGCCGCTCCGGCAGATGCTGGTCCAAAAGGCGCCCAAGTACGGAAACGACGATCCCGAGGCGGACGAGCTGGCGCGAAAGGCCGCGGAAATTTATTGCAGCGAGGTCTC
>Ga0315287_10005997_pt1 | contig 12034 bp, 7 predicted proteins | sample YL17G11_0_MG_FD_205037 | JGI IMG/M metagenome (GOLD analysis project Ga0315287, IMG submission 205037) | Sediment microbial communities from Yellowstone Lake, YNP, Wyoming, USA - YL17G11_0 | ecosystem: Environmental > Aquatic > Freshwater > Lake > Sediment | place: USA: Wyoming | collected...
GCGTATGGATGAGCTTGGCGAAGTGGTGCAGGCGCTCCGCTCCGATCTCGGCGTCCTTATGGGCGGCCACGGCGATCGCTTCGTGGCCTGCGACGAGAAGGGCGCGAAGGTCATGGGGGACGACCTGCTGCTCTGCTTCATCGACCTCGTGCTCGCGCACAACAATGTCGCCAATCGCATCGCCGTTCCCTTTAGCGCCACCTCTGGCGTCGAGGAAGTCTGCGAGCGCTATGGCGCGACGGCCATCCGCACGAAGGCCGATCCGGCGTCGCTGATGGAGATCGCGGGCAGCGACCCCGATCTCGCCTTCGCGGGCGATATTGACGGCGGCTTCATTTTCCCGCGCTTCCTTCCGGCGTTCGACGCCATGCTGGCCCTGGGCAGGCTGCTCGAACTGCTGGCCCGGAGCGGCCAGAAGCTCAGCGACGTGCGCCAGCGCATCCCTAACTACTCGCGTTCTCACCGTGAGGTGGACTGTCCCTGGGAGCAGAAGGGCATGGTGATGCGCCGGCTGCACGAGGAGGCGCAGGGGCTCCCGGTCGAGCAGCTCGACGGTCTGAAGATCCATCTGCCGGAGGGCTGGGTGCTCGTCCTGCCCGACGTCTCAGCGTCACTCTTCCACGTGCGCGCCGAGAGCCACGACCAGCACTCCGCAGCCGAACTGGTCGAGCGTTACTCGGCGCACATACAGCGGCTTCAAGCGCAACTGTAGCGGCTGGGGAAGCACTTCTGCTCCAGGACTGAGTGCGAACTATCGCGCGACCGCGTGGTCCGCGCGACCCATCGTGCCTTGATTTCCCTCGCCCGCGCGCCTACCATGATGGTGGCCGTCGGTCTTGCTTACCGCGGCCAGGAGGAGCACTCCGGTGGGTAAAGCATGGACCGGGACGATAGAACGCATTGACCCCTACCGCTGGCGCATCCCCCGCAGCTACAGGCCAGACATGAAGACGGACGGGATTGTCTACTCCTCTGCGGAGATGATGCAAGCGATCAAGTCGGATAACTCACTGGAGCAGGTGGCCAACGTCGCCACCTTGCCCGGCATCGTCGGCCCTTCGATGGCCATGCCGGACATCCACTACGGCTATGGCTTCCCGATCGGCGGAGTCGCGGCGACCGACGCCGAGACCGGTGTGATCTCGCCGGGCGGCGTGGGCTATGATATCAACTGCGGCGTGCGTCTGCTCCGCACGACGCTCAGGCGGGACGAGGTGCAGCCCCGCGTCAAGGACATCATCAACCAGCTCTTCATTGATGTGCCCTCTGGCGTCGGCAGCAAGGGAAAAGTGCGGGTCGACGCTCGCGTGCTCGATAAGGCGCTGCTCAAGGGCGCGCAGTGGGCGATCGGCGAGGGCATGGGATGGCCCGACGATCACGAGCACATCGAGAGCGGAGGCCGCATCGAGAACGCGGACCCGGGGAAAGTCTCGGACCGGGCGAAGGAGCGCGGCCGGCCTCAGCTCGGCACCCTGGGGTCGGGCAATCATTTCCTCGAGGTCCAGTACGTCGCCGAGATCTACGATCCACAGATTGCGGCGGCACTCGGTATTGCCGATGTCGACCAGATCATGGTGATGATCCATACCGGCTCGCGCGGGCTCGGCTACCAGGTATGCGATGACTACCTAGTGGTGATGCAGCACGCCATTCAGCGATACGACATCACCCTCCCCGATCGCCAGCTCGCCTGCGCGCCGGTACAATCACCCGAAGGGCAGGACTACCTCGCGGCGATGGCCGCGGCCGCGAACTACGCCTGGGCGAACCGGCAGTGCATCACTCACTGGACGCGCGAGGCGTTCGAGCGCGTTTTCGGGACAAGTGCCCGGAAGCTCGGCATGGAGATCATCTACGACGTCGCGCACAACGTCGCCAAGATCGAGGAGCATCCGGTGAATGGCGCGACGAAGCGCCTCTGCGTTCACCGCAAGGGAGCGACCCGCGCCTTCGGTCCCGGTCATCCTCAGCTCACTCCACTGCACCGGAAGACCGGACAGCCGGTGATCGTGCCCGGCGACATGGGCACGGCTTCCTACCTGCTCGTCGGCACCGAGGGCGCGATGAAAGAAACCTGGGGCTCGACCTGCCACGGCGCGGGCCGACTGCTCAGTCGTCACGCCGCCGTCAAATCCGCCCGTGGCCGCAACATCGCCCAGGAACTCGCCGCGCAGGGCATCTACGCCAAAGCCGCCAGCCGCGAGGGACTTGCCGAGGAAATGCCCGAGGCCTACAAGGACGTCCACCAGGTCGTCCGCGTCTGCGAAGGGGCCGGTATCTCGAAGATGGTGGCGATGCTGAAACCGATGGGGGTGATGAAGGGGTAGAGGGCTCTCGCCTGGCGGGCGTGGGCGAGGAGCGATATCGGTCGTCGGGCAGGGGCCTCGCCGGGCTCCTGCCCTTCTTGCTAGGATTCGCCGACGCGCACGTTGAAGAGCATGACCACATGCTCGACCTCCTCCAGCGAACCTACCTCTCTATCTTTCGCCGCTACCCGGCGCTGGGGCGGCTGGCGCTGATGGTGGTGCTGGGAGAGGTGGTGCAGTCGTCGGTCAACAACTACTCCCTCCCGTTCTTCGTGCTCAAAGACCTCCACCAGCCGGGCCGCACGCTGGGCCTGCTGATTTCGACGTTTTTGGTAGCAGAGATGCTGCTGAAGCTGCCGTTCGGACATCTCTCGGACAAGCACGGACGCCGCAAGTACGTGATGTTGGGATCCGCGATGTCGGTGGCGACGGCGCTAGCGATCTGCTGCACTCCCATGGGGGCGTTCGCCGCCACTCCCGCGCTGGTGCTGATCGTGCTGCTGCCCATGCGAGCGATCGACGGAGCGGGCGCGGCGTCGCTGTGGCCGCCCCTCTTCGCAGCGGTCCCGGACAACGTGCCCACAGAGCAGCGGGGCGTGGCGATGAGCGTGATGAACACCGGCTACATGGCCGGAGTGGCGCTCGGACCGGCGCTCGCCGGGGGAGCGCTGGCGCTCTGTCAGGCGCTGGGCGGCCATGCCGACTGGACTCGCAAGGCGCCCTTTGGCATGGTGATCGTGGCGGCCGTGATCGCGGTGGCACTCGCGTCGCGCCTCCGCGACAGCACCGAACACCAGAGTCCCGTCAGGGATGGAGATAGAGGCGAGTGGCCACGGGGGCGGATCGTCGTCATCATCATCTCCATCACTCTCGGGAACACCTTTGCCACCGCCACCCTGGCCCCGTATCTCGCCCCGTTCGTGCACGAGACAATCGGGGTCTCGCAGGAGCACATCGGCCTGCTGCTGTTGGCGCTGTTCCTGCCGGCGGGAGTGCTGGGCATCCCGCTCGGGCATCTCAGCGACCGGTGGCCCAAGCGCCGGGTGGTCCAGGTCTCGCTCTGTATCACCACGCTCTCGCTGTGGGCGGTAGCGCGAGCCGCGTCCTTGCCCGGCCTCCTCATCGGCGGGATGTTCGTGGCGCTCGGGTTCATGCTCGGGCTGCCCGCATGGCTGGCGCTAATCTCGGAACTCGCTCCGCAGGGACGCGCCGGCCGCGTCATGGGGCTGATGGCAACCGCGCAGGGCGCGGGCGCGTTCCTGGGCCCGCTCGCGGGCGGGTACCTGTGGGACATCAACATCCGCTATCCGTTTTTCGTGGCCGCCGGCATGCTGACGCTCTCGGCTCTGGCGGCGCTCACGCTGCTCGGGCCGGCGGAACGCGTTCCGCCGGAGACGGCCGCCTGATCCCGGCCTCATCCCCTCCGCTCGCGCCGATTCCGGCAGGCTCACTGGCGCCCGCCGGAGAAGTACAGTCACTACTGCAGTTTCGCCCAAAGAAGCAATGGGCGAAACTTGGAAGAACACAGGCAGGAACTGGAGCAAGACGTTCGCATATCGTTCCCTCGATATGCGAACGTCAGTAGTATGGGTCACGACATCGTCTTGATGCTGCTCAGTTTCGTCATCATCATCGTTGGGGCCGAGCTCTTCACCAACGGTGTTGAATGGCTCGGAGTGCGTCTGCGGCTCTCGGAGGGTGCGGTCGGAAGCGTGCTCGCGGCTGTAGGCACCGCGCTGCCCGAGACGCTCATCCCATTCGTCGCGCTCGTGCTGTTCCGCGGGGAGGACAGCCACGAGGTCGGGCTGGGGGCCATCCTCGGCGCGCCCTTCATGCTCGCCACCGCCGCCTTCTTCGTCACCACCCTCGCGGCCTGGGTCTATCGCAAGCGCCGCGTGACCTCCTGGCGACTCGCTGTGAACCGCAAGGTGCTCACCCGCGACCTCAGCTTCTTCCTGCCGCTGTATGCTGCCGCCATCGGGGTCAGCTTCAGCCCCGTCGGGCATTGGGCCCGCCCACTGCTGGCGGCGGCGCTGGTGGGCTGTTACGCCTACTACGTCTACCTCAATCTGCGGGAAGTCGGCGAAGGCGAGAAGGATGAGCCGCTGCACCTCAACGTGATGTGGGCGGCGCTGCCGCTTCTGCCGCCTGCCGACACTCCCGCGCATCGGGCGCGGCGGGAGCTGATCGCCGACCGGCAGCCGCGGCTGCGAGCCGCCTTGTCGCAGGTGCTGCTGGCGCTCGGCCTCATCATGGGGGGCGCGTACGTGTTTGTGGATGCGGTGCGCGGGGTATCGCAGGTGCTCGGGCTTCCGCCGATGGTCATCGCCCTGGTGGTGGCGCCCCTCGCCACCGAACTACCGGAGAAGTTCAACTCGGTGATCTGGATGCGGCAGGGCAAAGACACGCTCGCCCTCGGCAATATCACCGGCGCGATGGTGTTCCAGGCGACGTTTCCGGTGACACTGGGCCTTCTGCTCACCCCATGGCATTTCGGCATGAATCCCGTGGGCATCTGCGCGCTCCTCTCGGCCACCATCGCGCTGGTGAGCGCGCTCACCCTCCTGGTGACGGTTCGCTCCAGCCGCGGCGACACCATGGGACCGTGGGCCTTGGGTGTGGGAATTATCTGGTGGCTGCTGTTCATCGCATTCGTGATGGCTACCGTCATTCTGCGCCACTAGCCACATGAGGGCAGAAACGAGCCGAGCATGCTTCTCGATGCCGCCCTGCTGGCTCTGATTGCCGGCGCCTTCGCCGGCGGCAGGCTCGCGCGCCTGAGAGACTTCGACCTGCGCGCGCCGAGCCTGTTCATCCTCGCCGCGATGGTGAAGGTCGCTCTGGCGATACTGGGAGTGAGCGGCTCACCATACGGCGTCCGCCTTGGCGCCGGATCCAACATCCTCTCCTATCTGATCCTCTTCGCGGCACTGATCGCCAACCGTCACCTCTGGCCCATGCGGGCGGCTGCGCTCGGCGTGCTGCTCAACTTCCTGGTGATTGCGGCCAATGGCGGGAGCATGCCCGTCGATCGCGCGCTTGCCCAGCGCGCCGGCGACCAGCGGCTGGTCGTGCTTCTCGACTCGCCGGCCTACGCGATCCACAAGCCGATCACGCCGCAGACGCGCCTCACGCCGCTGGCAGACGTGCTCCCTCTTCCGCTGATCATTCCCCGCCCATCTTTCGTCGCGCCTGGGAGCGTCGGCGATATCATCGTCACCATCGCTGCCTGCTGGCTTATCTTGGCATCCCTGGGCGCCTTCGGCCTCAGCCGCGCCCGCGCGCCAACGACGGAGCCAGCGCAGCAGTGACCTCCCGATAGCTTGTCGCAGCACCCATTCAGAGAAAAACAGCAATGCCCGAAGTCATCTACTTGAACGGACAATTCGTCGAACCTGAGCATGCCGTAATCTCGATCAATGATCGCGGCTTTCTTTTCGGCGATGCTGTGTATGAGGCGCTACGCAGCTACGACGGCCGGCTGTGGGCGATGGAACGCCACTTGCGGCGGCTGCGGCGCAGCCTGCAAGAGATCGATATGGGCTATGTGGACGTCAATATCATCGCCGAGGTGATCGAGCGGGCCCATCGACGCAGCGAATTTCCAAATGCCAGCGTCTACTTGCAGATCACGCGCGGCGTGCAGCCACGGAAGCACGCCTACACGCACGACCTCGTGCCGACGGTGCTGGTGATGGTGCGCGATATCACGCCGATGCTGGCGCGGATCAACTGGGAGGGCGAGTCGGTGATGACCGCGCCGGATGTGCGGTGGAAGCGGTGCGATATCAAGTCCACGAACCTGCTGCCAAACATCCTCGCGCACACGATGGCGATTGACGGCGGCGCGCACGAGGCGGTGTTCTATGATGCCGAGGGATATGTGACCGAGGCGGCCTCGATGACGGTGTTCTGCGTGGAAAAGAGATGCGTGCTGACGACGCCGCTGGGTGAGGACATCCTGCCGAGCATCACGCGGCAGTTCGTGGTGGAGATCGCGGCGGACGAGGGCATGCCGCTGCGGGAGGAGCGAGTGTCGCTGGAGCGATTCAGGAAGGCCGGCGAGGTGTTCTTGGCGAGCACGAGCCACGAGGTGTGCCCGGTGACGAAGGTGGATGGCCGCCCTGTTGGCGATGGCACGGCGGGGCCGGTCACGCGGATGTTGGTGGAGGGGTTCAAGAAGAGGGTGGCGGCGGCGGACGACGGGGTGCGGGAGTGAGGGGCAGAGCGGGTCAGGAGCAAGGTCCTCACGAATGGGCAGAATGGCGCAGTAAGCAAGAAGGTGATCGCCAGCTTGCTAGCGAACGTCCGTTTTCATGGACGAGGGGCTTGAGCAGGGGAGCAGGCTGGTTGGCGATCTGATCGAGGTCGCTCGCGCGCCGGCTGTGGTGTCGCTGGGCGATGTGGAGGGGCTGAGGGATCGGCTGCGTGAGGGCGGGGGGGCGGACGAAGCGCGGTCACTGCTGGCCGGCTACTCGCTGGCTGAGCCGGAGACACGGGCGGCGTTCGAGGCGATCACGCGGTCGCTGGCAAGGGACGAGGCGCGCGGGGACGCGTTCCTGGTCTCAGGCGTGTACGGTTCAGGCAAGTCGCACCTGCTGGCCGCGGTGATGCTGCTGGCGGGCCACCCGAGGGAGTCCTGGCCGCATTTTCTCTCTTCTCATCCGGGATATGATCGCGTCGTTGCGCGCTTTGGCGGACCGCGGCTGGTGGTGGCGATCCCGCTGGATGAGTACTCGCAGACTGTGCCACTCGAACACATCGTGCTGTCCCGGATCGAGTCGGAACTGGCGCGGCGGCACGACGTGAGAGTGGCGCTGACGGAGGAGTCCCATCTACTCGATCTGGTGGAGCGATACGTCGTGCCACAGGTCGGCCATTCGCTGAACGAAGCTGCGGGGGAAAGCTGGAGCGCGCTGCGCGAGCGGGATACGGCGGAGGCGGCGCGGGTCGCGCTCGCGTTCATCACATCAACCGGATTTCCGTTGGACTGGCGACGGTCGCGGGCGGAGGCGTGGGCCGTGCTGCGCACAGCGCTGGCGAAACGCTCGCTCGACGGCCCGCTGATCCTGCTCGATGAGTTGGGGCTGTTTCTCGCGGGCAAGGATCGGCAGGGGCTGAACGCGGACGCTTCATTCCTCCAATACCTGGCGCAGAGGACGTCGGGAGAGCGCTGCTGGCTGGCGTGCGTGACGCAGCGTGGGCTGGAGGAGGTCGGCGACATTGACCGGCGCACGCTGCGACAGCTTCGAGACCGATTCAGGCCGAGCTTCACGCTGAGCCTGGCGGAACTGGGATGGGTTGTGCAGCGGCGTCTAGTCCAGAAGCGGGAGGAAAGCGCGTTCCTGTCGGCGCTGCGCGAAATGCATGAGACATACCGCGGCGGCGCGGAAGAGCCCTTCACACTCGACGAGCTAGCGCAGTCGTATCCCCTGAACCCGCTCTGCTTGGAGGCGCTGCGGCGAGCGGCGGAGACGTCGCTGTCGCAGACGCGAAGCGCGGTGCGGCTGCTGCAGGAGGCGGCGCACGAGCGCGGGTGGCTGAATCAGCCGGCAGATCGGCTGATCACACCAGACGTGCTCTTCGATCTCTTCCGCGGCGAGATGGAGCTGAGTCCCGCAGGGCGGAAGCATCTGCACGCATTCGAGGCGGTGGTGGCGAGCGCGAGCCAGATCGCGCCCGGCCAGGAGACGCGGCTGGCGACGGTGATGAAAACGCTCTGCGTTCTGGGGATCGGCGATCTGCGCTGGTCGGTTAGACAGGCGCGCGCGAGCCTGGTCGGCTGCGAAGACGCGGCGCTGTGGCGAGATGCATCGGCGGTGGGCGAGACCCTCGGTGCGCTGTACCGACACGGGGTGTACGTAGAGCGAAATCGACGCGAGGGCGAGGGAGCGGACGAGTACTACATCGATGTCTCCTCTGACGTATCGGAGCGCATTCGCCAGCGGCTGAACGAGCTAGTGCGGGAGATGTCGCCGGAAGACTCACGGGTGGTGCGTGCGGCGCTGGACGCGTGCCGCGAGGATGATTTCCCGGTGGCGGGGCTAGCGGAGTCGCGAAGCATCAGCGTCGAGTGGTGGCACGCACGGCGGGCTGTGAACATCGTCTGCAGGGACCTGACAAAGCTGAGCGGGGGGGAACTGCAGAACATGGCGGGAACGCTGGAATCGCCCTCGACGCGAGAGGATGCGTGGCTGTTTCTTGCGTCGCCTCTGGCGTCACGCGAGCAGCAGGAGGAAGCCTGGAAAGGCGCCGGCGGTGACGTGACAGAACGGTTCGCCGCGGGGCTCGCCGCCTGGTTTCCGCGCGAGCTGGGCGCGACAGAGCGCGAGCGCCTGGTGGAGCACGCGGCGTTGTCGCGGATGGTGAGCGACCCGACCGTAGCGCGGCCGCGGGACCGGGAGCTGCGAGCGAAGCTGCGCGAGCGCTGGGACGACTCGGAATCGCAGCTTCGGCGGGTGTTGCAGGGTGCTTTCCACAACGGGAGCGTCCTGGGGGCGAACGGGGAGAGCGCGATAGAGAAAGAGCGGTTGATCTCGCTGAAGGGGCAGTGGGAGGAGTCGCTGGCAGCGATCTTCGCGTCGGCATTCGGCGCGCTATTTCCACGCTTTGCGTCGATCGCGCCCGAGCGCAGGCTGTCGAGTCGCGCGCAGACCAATCAGATCATCGACCAGTTCATTCGGCCGGGCGAAGTGACGCTGCCGCCGGCGTCCGCGCTGGAGGCGAACTTGGCGGCGTACGCGGCGCCGCTGGGACTCGTAGAGGGCGGGGAGCGGCGGTACCGGCTGTCGCTGCGGCACCGCGAGTTGGTACAGGCGGCATTGGCCGCGGCGCCGGAGAGGCGGCAGGGCGGCGAGATCGATCCATCCGAGATGATCGCGTTCGGCGAGCTGGCTGGACGGCTGGCGAAGAGCGAATGGGGAGTGACGCGAGAGCAGTGCGAACTGCTGGTCGCGGCACTGATCCGCCACGGATACCTGGTCGCGCTCGACGCGTTTCTGCAGCCGGTGCGGCTGGATGTCATCGCCGCGCCGCTGGCCGAGAATCTGCCATATGTCATGCGCGCCTCGGCGTTGGAGGGCGAAGTCGGGGCTGCGGCGCGGAGCCTGTGGGCGGCCGCGACCGGGCAGGAGGCGCTCTCATCCTCTGCACACTGGGACCTGCCCGCGCAAGAGCGCGCGTGGGCGGGGTTGCTCGGCTGGTCTGAGGGAGTGCGGGAAGATGAAGCAAGGGCCGAGATCGCCAGAGCTGCAGAGGCATTCGGTCACCCCCTTGACCAATGGGCCTGGGCTGAGGCAGCGCTGGCGTGCATACAGGCGTTGGCGCGATGCGTTGACCGGACAGCGACATCACAGACCGGGATGGCGAAGCTGGCGGAGGGCGCCGCGCGCCTCTCCGGCGGCATAGCGGCAGCTGTGCAGGCGCTGGGGACGTGGCGGATGTTTGAGGGCTTCCTGAGCGATGCGTGCGCCGCGCTCGCGCAGTTCTGGCGATTGGTGAGCGACGAGCGCGCCGTCTGCGCAAACGGATCGCTACTGGCCCGCGAGCGCGAGTCCGTTCTTGAGTCTTTCGCGTCGCCGGAGCACCTGGTTGCGCACTCAGACGACGTGAGGGCGGCCGCGCAGCGCTGGCTGGACAGCTATCGGAAGCATTACGTGGCGTGGCACAGCGCGGCGAACGCACCGGCCCGGTATGAGGGGCTGGCGCGCCTGCGTCAGTCGGCGGCCACAGACACGGCGCAGCGGCTGGCTCGGGCCGGGATTCCGGACGACCAAACGGGCCTGATCGCGACTGAGATGGCGAAGGCGCTCGGGCAGCGGTGTCTCGCCGGGGATCCGCTGCCTACGGGCTGGGTGGTGTGCCCAAGCTGTGGGCTCAGGCTGGGGCAGGAGGTGGCCGTACCGGTGGCGGCGGAGCTGGCAGAACGAACAGAGGCGGCACTTGCCGCGCAGGTGGAGCGTCTGCGCGGCCACTGGGAACTGCTTCGGCGGAGGCTGGGCGGATGCCGTGATGAAAGAGTGGCGGCGGCGGTGGAGACGCTTTGTGGTCCGACGGGCGGGAGCACAGAGGGGATGAGAGTGCTGCTGAGCGAGGACGTGATCGCGTGGATTCGGGCGCAGCTCGGGCAGCCGCGGGCGCGGAAGCGGAAGCTGGCCGAGTTGGAGGGCGCGCTGCGTGGCAGAGAGATGACGAAGCGCGAGGTGGTGCGGCGGGTAGATGAATGGCTGGGTGGGGGAGAGGACGAGGTGGTGGAGGTGGTGTGATGTGATACAGGCGCGGACGTAGAGGGGGCGCCGGCGAACGGATGGTTGCTCGGCAAGCGCAACATCAGCGCTGGGGCTGGGTATACATGCTGTGCGTTTACTGCTTCAGTTAGCCGTGCGGGGTTCCGAACCGAGTAGTTATGAGTCTGGCAGACAAAAAAGGCGCTCCGCGGGGGGCTCGCGAGAGTGCTGCGGCCACGCCGATACGACGAAGCGCAGTCATCGTCGAGTCACGGCCGAGGCCGCAGGTATCGCTCCCGCTTGCGACGAGATCGCCGAGGCGGCTGGTTTCGCTGGACGCTTTCCGCGGTCTAGCGGTCCTCGGCATGCTGATGGTGAACAATAAAGCGCTTGGCCCATGGACCCCCGCTCAGCTTATGCATGGCGGGTGGAGCGGCCGCGTCCACTTCGCCGATTACGTCTACCCGTGGTTCCTGCTGATCGTCGGCGTCGCCATCCCCTTCTCGTCCCGGGCCGGGCTGTCCCGATGGGGCTACTTCGCCAAAGTGCTGAAGCGCGCTGTGATACTGGTGCTGCTGGGCTGCTTGATCAACTCGAGCTACGCGAGGCGGCCGCTGTTCGACCTGGGTGTACTGCAGCTCATAGGATTTGCGTACTTCGGCGGAGCATTGCTGTACGCGATCCCGATTCGGTGGCGGCTGGGAGTGGCGGCCGGGTTGCTCGGCGCTCACTGGGCGCTGCTGCGCTTTGCCCCAATACCGGGATTCCCCGGAGGGCTGTTCACCGAGGATCGCAACGTTGTTGTCTACCTGAATCAGATGTACCTCGAGCGGTATGGCCTGGAGAATCTTCCGGCGGCGCTGCCGACGATCGCATTGGTGTTGATCGGCACGGGGATTGGCGATCTGTTGCGAACGGAGTCCATCGCGGGCCGCGCTAAGGTGCGGACGATCCTGATCTGCGGCGCGGCTATGGCGCTGACGGGGTGGCTGTGGAGCTTGGATCTGCCGTTCAATAAGCCGCTGTGGACGCCTCCCTACATTCTGGTGACAGCGGGCTGGGGGGCGATGGTGCTGGCGGCGTTGTACCATACCACTGATGTCCGGGGGCGCCGAACCCTGGTGTTCCCTCTCGTGGTGTTGGGGACGAACGCGATCGTGGCGTTCGTTCTGCCCATCCTGGTGAACGTTCACATCCTGAGCGAGTGGGGATGGACGCTGTCGACCGGGAAGCTCTTTTCACTCGGGGATGCCTGGTTCGGACTTTTCACTCGCCCGCTTGGCCTCGGGTTCGGCGGACTGTTGTACACTCTCTCTTACTTGCTCGTATGGTGGCTGGTGCTATACTGGATGTACCGGAAGAGCGTCTTCATCAAGGTGTAGTCTGGGCAGGCCCAAGCGGGGATGAAGCTGTTCTCGATAGTGCGAGGGGCGTTCGACCTGGCGCTGATCGCGCTGGTCGCGGTGCTATTGCTCCGACATCCGCCCGTGCCCAAGACCGATG